>Ga0209399_10000686_pt1 | contig 19626 bp, 19 predicted proteins | sample OV2TP3_FD_184130 | JGI IMG/M metagenome (GOLD analysis project Ga0209399, IMG submission 184130) | Hot spring microbial communities from Beatty, Nevada to study Microbial Dark Matter (Phase II) - OV2 TP3 (SPAdes) (version 3) | ecosystem: Environmental > Aquatic > Thermal springs > Hot (42-90C) ... | reverse complement strand
TCCAAAAAGCGCCGGAGGCCGCCTTCGTGTGCTGACCCGACCGCGTGGGCGCCTTCCTCCGCCCCCCAAGGGGGGCGGCATCCGGCGATTTTTGAGTGATGCGCCCATACTCCTTAAGGGACGACAAAAGTTCTGCTTTGGAGAACCGCGAGCGGATTCGACCTATCGAGAAGCGAAATTCCTGTGGGCCCATTATGAGGGAGACGTTAAGAGCCTATGATGTCAAGAATGCCTTCAATGATTCGGTTGACCTCAGTTTCTTCCACATGGGCGAGTCGGTGACCGAGACGCTCGGTCGAAAGAGTACGAATCTGGCTTATCTTGACCCAAGAGGGTTTGGGCAGGAGTGTTTCAGGAAGCATGTAGGTCAACGGGAAACCAGCCCGCTGCGGCTGGCTCGTAATGGCCAGTGCAATGACCGTGCCGGAGTGGCTGTTGAACACTTCATGGCTAAGCACCAAGACGGGACGCCGACCCGTCTGCTCCCGGCCTTTCGTCGGCTCCAGATCAGCCCAATAGACATCCCCCCTTAGAATTCGGGCCATGCTTCCCCGGCAAAGTTCTCTTCAGCTAGCGCTCGCTCTTCCTTGGGGTTGAGCTTGGCAACCTCCTCAGCCAGTCGGGTGTGGTTCCAGCGCTCGACCTTCTCACGCACCGCAGCTTGAATCGCTTGGCTGCGGCTAGGATAACGCCCTAGGGTTACCCACCGATCGACCAGCTTCAGGAGCTGCTCATCTACGGTGATCGCGACTTTTGTCGTCGGCATGACTTCTCACCTCCTGGTATTCTAATTTATCATACCATATCGGTTCTGTCAACCCTCGTCATTCCAAACTGGTAAGCTGCTTTAGCAGTTGCAACGCCATCTTGCGCCAGTGCCACATACGGCCAACCGGACGTCTTGCGCGGTTAGCGCCGCGGACGGGCGGCCCGATAGACGCTGCGCCGCTCAGCCACCCGATCGGCTTGCGGCAGCACGTCGAAGCCGGCCTGCGCGAACTGGGCATCGAAGGCGACGGCGCGGCGCAACCCTTGAGCATCCATGACAGCGAAGCTAGTACAATCCACAAGGCTCAAGCCGCGATTCCCCGCCTGCGTCCATCGCCGAATCGCTGCGAGGTGCTCTCCTGCTCCAATCCAGGCCAGATCCAGCATGGCGCTCGCTTTCACCAAAAACCTGTTGGCGCGCTCAAACCCATGCCGGCGCTGGAGGAGACTGACGCACTCAAGCAGGATGTAGTTCGTGGAGACCAGCACAGCGCCCTCCGCCTGCAACCCCTCAAAACAGGAAACCGCTGCCTGATGTTTGCTGTCCTCAGGCGCCATGAGGGCGTAGAGTGCGCTCGTATCAACAAACACCTTCACTCGGCTTCCCCCCACAGGTAGTCGTCGTGCCGCTCAGCCACATCGGACCGGGTTTCATGGATCAAGCCGGAGAGCTCCAACAACCCGGCGGCGTAGCGCTTCTTCGGCTTGGCCGGTTTGCCGATGATGCTGACCTGGATGAGATGACGCAAGACGGCGGAGATTGACTGACGCTGCTTGAACGCCGTGGCCCGCAACGCCTCGTACTCAGCCTCATCCAGATAGATCTGCGCGCGCCTCATTGGACCATCACCTCCACGACAACACTATAGCATCATAACTCTATAGAGTCAATGTGTGACCCTATCAGAACAGCGTCATCTGCTGCTCGCCGGCTGCCGCCGGCTCGCTCGTCTCATCGAAGACTCGGACTTTGCCGTACTCGCCGTCGAAGCCCGGCTCGACCGTCACCTGCCCCCGCCGCATCCGCAGGATGCCCTCGGCGATCTTCTCGGTGGTCACCTGCCGCAGGCGCTCCTCCGGCACCTCCAGGAGGACGTCGAATTCGGTGCCGCACGTGTAGATGAGCTGCTGGTACTCGCGCTCGACCGCCTGCGTGCCGACGCCGACCCCCAGCGCATCGGCGATGATCTCATCGAGCTGCACGACGCGCGTGAACGGAATCGCTCCAGGCGGGGTCTCGCCCGCCGGCCGGTCCGCCAATGCCTCAATGCGGTGCATCACGCCGACCGTCACGCGCTTGCCGCACGCCGGGCAGCGATAGCCGTGCCGCTTGGTCTCCTCGGGCGTGAAGCGGACCTTGCACAGCCGGTGGCCGTCGAGGTGGTACTTGCCCTCCTCCGGGAAAAACTCCAGCGTCGAGAGGAACCTGCTGCGGTCCTTCGTCTTCAGGGCGGTCACGATGACGTCGTAGTCCTGCTCGCAATCGAAGCGGTTGGCCTCCCGGCCGATCCGTCGGGCGGAGTGCGAGTCGGAATTTGAAATCAGCGTGTAGCGATCCAGCGCGCGGAGCCGCCAGTTCATCGCGGGGTCTGATGACAGCCCGGTCTCCAGCACGTGGATGTGCGCAGCCTGCTGCTCGAAGCACTCCTCCACCGAATCGAAGCCCGACGTGGAGCCGAAGATCGCAAACCACGGCGTCCAGGCGTGCGCGGGCACGATGAGGCACCGCGGCTCGAGGCCGAGGACGATCTCCGCCAGCCGCCACGCTTCCATCTGGAACGTGGGGCGGCCGTCGAGGCTGAGGCTGCCGAACCGCTCCAGCTCCTCGCTGATCCGCTCCACCGCCGCGAAGCTGGGCGCGAACAGGACGGAGTGGATCTGGTGCGCCTTGCCGCCCTTGTAGAAGAGCGTGTTCACTTCGGCCGTCAGCAGGAACCGCACCCCGTCGAACTCGAACAGCCCGCGCCCCGTGTCGCGCAGCGTCTCCTGGAGCTCCTGCAACCACAGGGGGTGCGTGAAATCGCCGGTGCCCAGGACGCCGATGCCCTTGAGCTTCGCCCACTTCGCCAGCTCTTTCACCGTGAGGTCCTTCGACGTCGCGCGGCTGTACCGGGAGTGGATGTGAAAATCGGCCACGAAGCTAGCCATGGCGCACCTCCTCGCGAAGCCGGTCAACCACCCGGCGGGCCCGGTCCCAATGCGTCGCGGCCCAGTAGATTCGGCGGCACGACGGGCATCGATGAAACGCCTGCTGGGTTTGGAACACGTAGGGGGGCACCTGATCCTTCACCGCCGCTTTCTCCGCCGGCTCGACGGCGACGTTGCAGCGGTCGCATCGGCTGAAGACCTCCTCGGCGCCGATCGGCAGCTTCAGCTCGCGAACCACCTGGGATAACTGCGCGTCGAGCTGCTCGCTGGCCAGCTGCACGACACGGAGGACGCGGCCGGCCTTCACGTCCCGGTTGCGCGTGACCACCACTCGTGATTCGTGGTACGCCTGCCGGTACAGCTCGGGCAGGGGCCGTGCCGGCATCAGCGCCGCGTCATGCCCCAGCAGCCTCAGCCACCGCGCCAGCCGCACCGACTCGTCGGTGACTAAGAGTTTCATCGAATACCGTGACCAGAAAAATTGGTGCCGGGTCTCTTTTCCCTTTGAGGGTGGCAGGAAAAGAGACCCAGTCCCTGCTCTGTCGAACAGCCGCTGGAACGACCGCAACAGGTGTCAGACACCTTTCGACCTGTCGTCTCGCAGCGGGAAGCGTGTCTGACACTGTTTGCTCTGGAACCGCGGCTGTTCGACAGAGCACCCGGTGCCATTTTTATGCGCGTGCCCCTTCGAGCAAGTCCAGAAACTGTGGAAAGAGATGTCGCGCGTCATGCGGGCCGGGCGCGGCTTCCGGATGGTACTGGAGGCTGACGATCGGCAGCGTCGTGTGGCGCATGCCCTCCACGGTGCCGTCGTTGAGGTTCTTGTGGGACGTCTGCGCGCTCCGGTTCGGGATCGACTCGACGCGCACCGCGAAGTTGTGGTTCTGCGTCGTAATCTCCACCTTCCCCGTCGCCAGATCCTGCACCGGGTGGTTGCCGCCGTGGTGCCCGAACTTCAGCTTGAACGTCTCGCCGCCATACGCCAGGCCCAACAGTTGGTGTCCTAGGCAGATGCCCAGCATCGGCACCCGACCGATCAAGCCGCGGATCGTCTCAATCGCGTAGGTCACCGCCGCCGGATCGCCCGGTCCGTTCGACAGCACCACGCCGTCTGGCTTCGTCGCCAGCGTCTCCGACGCGGTGGCGGCGGCGGGCAGCACCGTCACCCGGCAGCCGAACGCGGCCAGCTGCCGCAGGATGTTGTACTTGACCCCATAATCCAATACCACCACATGATGTTTGAGACATGAGACGGGGGACGGGGGACGGGGCATGTGTTGGTCTGCCTGTCCCCTGTCTCCTGTCCCCTGTCCCAACAGCGGCCATTCGTAGGCTTCCTTACAGGTGACTTCTTTTACAAGGTCGACGCCGACGATGTCCGGCGCAGCGCGCACCCGTTTCAGGAACGCCTCCGGGTCGGCTTCAACCGTCGAGATGCCGGCTTTCATCGAGCCCTGCTGGCGCAGCGCCAGGGTCACCGTCCGCGTGTCGAGCTGATCGACCGCCACCACCCCGTGGCGCTTCAGGTACGCGTCGAGCGATTCTTGCGCGCGGAAGTTGCTGGCGATGGGCGACAGCTCCCGCATGACGAACCCCTCGACCCACGGCCGGCGCGACTCGACGTCCTCCTCATTGACCCCGTAGTTGCCGATATGGGGATAGGTCATCACGACGATCTGGCCCTTGTAGGAGGGATCGGTGAGGACTTCTTGATAGCCGGTCATCGAGGTGTTGAAGACCGCTTCTCCGAACACTTCGCCATCCGCGCCGACCGGCCGGCCCCGAAACGCCGTGCCGTCTTCCAGCACAACCCACGCTGGCTTGCTGCTCATCCTCCCACCTCCACGCCGCGGCGGAAGACCGCTGCCACCGCGCCGGTGAGCGTCTGCCCGGCAAAGGGCGAGTGGCGCCCTTTCGACACGAAGCGCTGCGGATCCACCGTCCAGCGCGCGGCCGGGTCGATGAGCGCGATGTCGGCGTCGGCGCCGACGGCCAGCGAGCCGGCTGAGATCCCGGCGATGGTGGCCGGGGCAACCGCCAGCTTTTCGATGAGCTGGCCCCACGTCAACAGCTTCGGCTCGATCAGCGTCGTGACGCACACCGCCAGCGCCGTCTCCAGCCCGCTGATCCCAAAGGGCGCCGCGTCGAAGTCCGCGGCTTTTTCCCAGTCAGCGTGCGGCGCGTGGTCCGTGGCGATGCAGTCGATGGTGCCGTCGCGCAGCCCCTCGATGAGGCTCGCGCGGTCCTCCTCGGTGCGCAGGGGCGGGTTGACCTTGGCCTGCGTGTCAAACTCGCCGACCGCCTCGTGCGTCAGCGCCAGATGGTGCGGGGTCGTTTCGCACGTCACATGCACCCCGCGGCGCTTGGCCTGCCGGATGAGCGCCACCGACTGCGCGCTGGACAGGTGCGCGACATGGACCCACCCGCCGGTGAGCCCGGCCAGCGCCACATCGCGCGAGACGATGACCGACTCGGCCTCCGCCGGGATCCCGCGCAGCCCCAGCGTCGTGGAGCGCAGCCCCTCGTGCATGACGCCGCCGGCCGCAAGCTGCGGATCCTCGGCGTGCTGGATCAGCGGCCGGCCGAACATCCTCGCGTACTCCAGCGCCCGGCGCATGAGGAAGCTGTCCGCGACGGCGTTGCCGTCGTCGGAGAGCGCCACGCAGCCGGCCTCGAACAGCTCCCCGAAATCCGTCAGCTCCCGCCCCTGCCGCCCTTTCGTGATGGCGCCGATCGGGCGCACCGACGCCAGGCCGAGCCGCTGCGCCTCCTGCGCGATGAAATCCACCACCCCGCGGTGGTCGATCGGCGGCGTCGTGTTCGGCATGGCGCAGATCGTTGTAAAGCCGCCGCGGACGGCCGCCCGGCAGCCTGTTTCCAGCGTTTCCGTGTCCTCCCGCCCCGGCTGGCGCAGGTGCGTGTGCAGATCCACCAGGCCGGGCACCACGAGCTTGCCCGTCGCGTCGATCACCTTCGCGCCGTTGCTCGCCCCGGCCCGCCCACCAGGCGGGGCGGGGGCTGCGAGGGACGGCCGCACGTCGGCGATCTTGCCCTTCTCGATGAGGAGGTCGAAGGGGCCGTCGCGTTGGCTCGCCGGATCAAGCAGCCGGCCGTGTGTGATCAATAGCCTGGCCATCTTACGCGAACTCTTCCTCGACTTTCGGCGCGCCGGAGACGAGGTACAGCGCCGCCATGCGCACCGCCAGCCCGTTGGTCACCTGATCCAGGATGACCGAGTAGGGGCCGTCGGCCACGCTCGAATCCAGCTCGACCCCGCGGTTGATCGGGCCGGGATGCATGATGAGCACGTCCGGCCGCGCATGCGCCAGCCGCTCGCGGTCGATGCCGTAGCGCAGCCGGTACTCCCGCAGGCTCGGCACGAGCTGCGCCTCCTGCCGCTCGTGCTGGATGCGCAGCAGCATCAGCACATCCGCCTCGCGGATGGCCGCCTCGACGTCGTGCGTCGCGTGCACGCCCAACTGTTCGATCTGCGCCGGCAGCAGCGTCGGCGGCGCGCACACGGTCACCCGCGCGCCGAGCTTGGTCAACCCCCAGATATCGGAGCGCGCCACGCGCGAGTGGGCGATGTCCCCGATGATCGACACCCGCAGCCCCTTGATGCGCCCCTTTTTCTCCTGGATGGTCATCAGGTCCAACAGCGCCTGGGTCGGATGCTCGTGCGCGCCATCGCCGGCGTTGATGACCGAGGCGCTCGCCTGCCTGGCGATCAGCGCGGGCACCCCGGCCGCGGCGTGGCGGATGACCAGGATGTCCACCTTCAGCGCCTCCAGGTTGCGGACGGTGTCGAGGACGGTCTCGCCCTTGGCGAGGCTGGAGCCCTGCGCGGAGATGTTGACGATGTCGGCGGAAAGCCGCTTGGCCGCCAGCTCAAAGGAGGTCCGGGTGCGCGTGCTGGGTTCGAAGAAGAGGTTGACGACGGTCTTGCCGCGCAGCGCGGGGACTTTCTTGATCGGCCGCAGGGAAATTTCCCGGAACGACTCCGCCGTCTTCAGCAGCAGGCGAATCTCCTCCGCCGACAGCTCTCGCAACCCCAAGAGGTCCTTCTTCGTCCAGGGCCTCGTCTGCGTCGCCGATCCCGACCCCACCGCGGTGGGCATCATCCCACCACCTGCGCCCCACGACGGCCCAGGGGAATACCTCCTGACCGTCGTGGCGAAACCGATCGAGTGCCCAGCATCATCTCTCTCACCATGAAGGGTTTCGTGGCCTGCCAAAGGCAGGCCGGCGCAGGTGGTGGGATCAGCTTGTCCGCTCCTCCACCAGCGTCCCGAGCGCAACGTCATCCGTCTCATCGAGCTCGGCCAGCCGCACCTCGATCTGCTCGCGCAGGTGCGTCGGGACGTTCTTGCCGACGTAATCGGCGCGGATGGGCAGCTCCCTGTGCCCGCGATCCACCAGGACCGCGAGCTCGATGGTGCCGGGCCGCCCCAGGTCGTTTAGCGCACCCAGTGCGGCGCGGATCGTCCGCCCGGTGAAGAGGACGTCGTCCACCAGGATCAGGTCGAGATCGGTGACGTCGAAGGAGATCTCGGTGGAGCGGACGACGGGATTGGGGGCGATGCGGGAGAGGTCGTCGCGGTAGAGGGTGATATCCAAGACGCCGACCGGCACCGGCCGCCGGTCGATCGCCTCGATCGCGCGGGCCAGCCGTTGGGCGAGGATGGCGCCGCGGGTGCGGATACCGACCAGCGCCAGCCGCTCGACCCCTTTGTGATGTTCAAGGATCTCGTGGGCAATGCGGACCAGGGCCCGGCGGATGGCCTCCGCGTCCATGACCTTGGCTTTCTCATGAAAGGCGGTCATTGGCAGGGCCGTGGCGGGCCTGCCCGCTCCGTTATCGAAGGGGCAGGCGGGCACAAAAAATCCCAGCCGCTTGGCTGGGTTTCGTGCTGTCGCAGTCCCCGTTTCTGCTGCATCCCTTTCCCGCCTCTCAGGACGGGCCTTTAAAGGTTTGACACTAAATTTATTATACGAAAGAATGGTCGATGTTGTCAAGCTCCTTTTTTCGGAAGCAGCGTTTCCTCCTCTTCACCCTCCTGCTCTAGCCCAATTCCGGCGCAGATACCGCGCTTCGAATTTTTTACAAACTCAATAATACGTGTGGCTTCTGATGATCCGCAAGTCTGCTCGATTGCGGTGAGGGCGTGGGGGACGCTCAGGCCCTGCCGGTAGAGGAGCCGGAAAGCCTGCTTGATTTCCCGCCTGACCTCTACCCGGATCCCGGCCCGCCGCATCCCAACCGTGTTCAGGCCCTGAACAACCGCCGGCCTTCCCCCGCACAGCATGTACGGGGGGACGTCCTTGTTGACGCCGGAGAGCCCGCTGACCATCGCCAGCTCGCCGATCCGGACGAACTGATGGATCACGACGATGCCGGAAAGCACTGCGCCATCCGCCACCTCGCAGTAGCCGCCGAGCGTGGCCACGTTGGCCATGGTCACGCGGCTGCCGACCTGGCAGTTGTGGGCGAGGTGGGCGTTCGCCATAAGGAAGTTGTCATCCCCCACGACAGTGGCGGAGCCGGGCTTCGTCCCCCGGTGGATGGTCACGTATTCGCGGAGGATGTTCCGGTGGCCGATGCGCGTGAAGCTCTCCTGTCCGGAAAACGCCGTATCTTGCGGCACGTGGCCGATGACGGCGCCCATGTGGATCTGGTTCTCATTCCCGAGGGTCGTGCCCGGCCCGATATAGACATTCATCCACAGCCGGTTCCCTGACCCGAGGACGGCGCCATCCTCAACGACGCACCCCGGCCCGATCTCGTTGCGATCGCCCAGCTGCGCGTTCTTTCCGACGATCGCGCTTGGATGAACACGATTAGGCGTCATACCGGAGCCGCTTCGGCGGCAACACGAGGGCGTATTCGCCCCGCGGCCGGCGCGTGGTGAAGCGTTCGCGCAGCCGGCTCGCACGATCCCGTAGCGTTTCCTCAAAGGCCTTCGTCAGCTCGCGGCTCACGGCGAGCCGGATGTCACCGAACACATCTTGGATTTCCGCCAGCGTCTTCAGCAGCCGGTGCGGAGCCTCGTAGAGGATCGCTGTTCGCTCTTCCTCGCGCAGCTCCTCCAACCTCTGCCGCCGCCGGCCTGGCTTGACCGGCAAAAACCCCTCGAACACGAACCGGTCTGTCGGAAAACCGGACAGCACGAGCGCCGCCAGCGCCGCGTTGGCCCCCGGCACCACCGCCACGGGGATGCCGGCCTCGATCGCCTCGCGGATCAGCGACGTACCGGGGTCCGAAATGCCCGGAAGCCCAGCGTCAGAGATCAGCGCAATCCGTTTCCCATCACGGAGCTGCTCGAGGAGCCGCGCCTGTTTTCCGCGCGAGGTGTAGCTGTGGAAGCTCGTGGTCGGCGTGGCGATCCTGTGCGCGCGCAGCAGAATCGCGGCGCGGCGCGTGTCCTCACACGCGATCAGGTCCGCTGACTTCAGGGTGTCAATCGCCCGGAGCGAGATGTCCTGCAGGTTGCCGATCGGCGTGGCCACTACGTCCAGCGTCCCCGCCATGGTCAAAAGGTGTCAGACACCTTTCCCGCTTTGAAAGGTGTCTGACACCTTTTGGTCATTCGACGGTGACGCTCTTGGCCAGGTTCGGCGGCTGGTCGATGTCGCAACCGTTGGCGTCGGCGATGTAGTAGGCGAAGAGCTGCAGCGGCACCGCCGTGACGATGGGCGAGAAGATCTCCTCGGTGCGCGGGACCATGATCAGGCTGTCGGCGTAGCGCTTGATATGGCTGTCGCCCTCCGAGGCGATCACGAGGCACTCGCCTTTGCGCGCGCGCACCTCCTCAATGTTGGAGACGACCTTCTCGTAGACCGGCGAGTGCGTGGCCAGGAACACCACCGGCCAGCCCTTGCGGATGAGGGAGATGGGCCCGTGTTTCATCTCGCCCGCCGCGTAGCCCTCCGCGTGGATGACGGGGCAGATCTCCTTCAGCTTCAAGGCGCCCTCCAGCGCGCTGGGGTAGTTGTAGCGCCGGCCCAAGTAGTAGAAGTTGCGTGCCGCGGCGTACTTCGCGGCGATCGCCTTGATGGCTGCCTCGCTCGCCAGCGCCTGGTCGAGCGCCCGCGGCAGGTTGGCCAACCCGTCGATGAGCTGCCGCCACTGCGGGCTCGCGAGCCGCTTGCGGCGCCTGGCCAGGTGCAGAGTGAGCAGGCACAGCGCCGTGACCTGCGAGGTATATGCCTTCGTGGACGCCACCGCGATCTCCGGCCCGGCGTGCGTGTAGAGCACCGCGTCCGCCTCGCGCGCGATGGAGGAGCCCATCACGTTGCAGATGGCGAAGACCTTAGCGCCCTGCGTTTTGGCCAGCCGGATGCCCGCCAGCGTGTCCGCGGTCTCGCCGGATTGGGTGATGGCGATGACCGTCGTGTTCCGGTTGAGCGAGGCCCCCCGGTAGCGGAACTCGCTGGCCAGGTCCACATCGACGGGCATGTGGGCGAACTCCTCCAGCATATACTCGCCAACCAGCCCCGCGTGGTAGGCCGTGCCGCAGGCAATGAGGACGATGTGCTCATCGGGGCTGAGCGCATCCAGGAACCGCTTGGTGCGCCGGTCAAACGTCACCCGGCGGCTCGCGGGGACCAGCCGGTTGACCAGCGTTTGCTCGACGGCCGCCGGTTGCTCGTGGATCTCCTTGAGCATGTAGTGCGGGAACCCGCCCTTGCGCGCGGCGGCGATGTCCCAGGTGATCGCCGTGGTCTTGCGCTTGACAGACTTGCCGTCCATCGTCATGAGCTTCGGGCCGTCGGCGGTCAGCTCCACGATCTCATCGTCATTGAGGTAGAGGACCTGGTTGGTGCGGCCGAGGATCGCCGGCACGTCGCTGGCGAAGAACCCCTCGCCCTTGCCCACGCCGACGATGAGCGGGCTGCCGTTGCGCGCGCCGAACAGCCGCCACGAGTCCTGCTCGGCCAGCAGACACACCGCCCACGAGCCGCGCAGCTCCTTCAGCGCCAGGCGAAACGCCGCGTCAATCGGGTGCCGTTTCGCCAGCTCCTCCACGAGATGCACGATCACCTCGGTGTCGGTCTGGGATGCGAACCGGTGGCCCTTCGCCAGCAGCCGCTCTTTCAGCGGTGAGTAGTTCTCGATGATGCCGTTGTGCACCACCGCGAGCTTGCCGGTGCAGTCCCGGTGCGGGTGGGCGTTAGTCTCTGACGGGACGCCGTGGGTCGCCCAGCGCGTGTGACCCACGGCGATTTGCCCCTCAATCGGCCGCTCGTGAATCGCTTCGATCAGCGTGTGGAGCTTGCCGGCTCGCTTCCGAATCTCAATGCCGTTGCTGTTGAGGACCGCGATGCCCGCGGAGTCGTAGCCGCGGTACTCCAAGCGGCTGAGCGCCTCAAGCAACACGGTTGTCGCCTGGCCATGGCCGATGTACCCCACAATGCCGCACATCTCAGTCTCCTCGCTTGTACACGATGCCGCCGTTCACCAGCGTGGTCTGGACCGTAAAAAACCGACGATCAAAGACAACCAGGTCGGCCCGGACGCCGACGCGCAACGCGCCGCGTTGCCGCGACAGCCCCAGCAGCCGCGCCGGCGTCTCGGAGGCCATCCGCACCGCCTCAGCGACCGACGCGCCGCCGGAGGCGACCGCGTTGCGGACCGCCCGGATCATCGTCAGGCCGCTGCCGGCCAGCACCCCGCCGGCCGTGTAGTACGCCCCGCGCCGGCGGGTGACCGCCCAGCCCTCATGCCGGATGGAGTCGGTGACCAGCGCGACGCCGCCCGGCCCCTTCGCGCGCAGCAACAGCCGGAACGCGTAGGCGCTGATGTGCACCCCGTCGAGGATCGCCATCGCCGTCAGGCGCGGGTCCGTCAGGACCACATCCAACAATCCCGGCTCGCGGTGATGGAACGGCCGCATCCCGTTGAAGGCGTGCGTCGCCGCCGACGCCCCGCTCTCGATGGCCGCCAGCGCCTCCGCGGCGGTGGCCTCGCTATGCCCAAGCGACACGATGATGCCGCGCTTCCGGCACCACCGGATGGCCTCCCTCGCCCCGGCAAGCTCCGGCGCCAGCGTGAGCAGTTTGAGCCGCCCGCGCGCCGACTGCGCCAGGCGCGCCAGCTCTGTCGTGGTCGGCCGGCGCATCCACCGTCTCGGCAAGGCGCCGCCGCGGACCGCGTTGAGAAACGGCCCCTCGAGGTGCAGCCCGAGGCATTTCGCCCCTGACCCCGTCGCCTGCGAGGCGCGCCGTCGCACCGCGTCGTGCAGCTTCCGCGGCTCGTCAGGCCCTAGCGCCGTCAAGAACGCGGTCGTCCCGTGCCGTACCGCCTCGCGCGCCACGGCCGCCGGGTCGCCCCAGACGTGCAGGTCAATGAATCCCGGCGCGACGTAGGCGCCGCGCACATCGATCGTCCGCGCGCCCTTCGGCGCCCGCGCCCGGATCGCCGCGATGCGCCCGCGCACAATCCCCACGGCTCCGCTCACGATGCCGCGGGGCGTGACGAGCTGTCCGTGCGTCAGCCAGAGGTCGTCCACGCAAGATCCTGAAGCGCGTCCCCGGCGGGGATCGAACCCGCATTATCAGCTCGAAAGGCTGGTGTCCTAGCCATTGGACGACGGGGACATGTACGGCCCGGCGGGAATCGGCGCCTCCGCTCGCTCGCACCCGTCATGTGCTGCGCGCCTGCTGGAGTGGGTGCTCGCTCGCTCCGGTCGGCCACCCGGCCCTCCCGAGGTGGTCGCCGCTCCTGTTCGTCGCGGCTCCGTCCATCAACCCACGTCGGGCCTCCCCTGGCTCCCCGTTGGGGAGCCAGCCCGCATTGTCAGCTCGAAAGGCTGGTGTCCTAGCCATTGGACGATGGGGACGCGGCGCTATCGTTTCCGCTTCGCCTTGGCTTTCGCCTTCTTTGGCGCAGCCACGGACTGGGCGGCTTTGGGTTTCTTCGTCGGCTCGACTGTCTCCATCTTGGGCGGGGTCGCGGGCTCCGGTGCTGCCTGCTGGGGCCCACCGGCCACCGGCGGCTCCTCCTGTTCCTCTTTTTCTTTCGGCACCACCGAGGCGACCGCCGCCAGCCGGTCCTTGCCCTTAATGTTGATGAGCCGAACCCCCTGCGTCGCGCGCCCGGTGGAGCGGACGTCTTTGACCGGACAGCGGACGATCATCCCTTCCTGGGAGATCAACATGACTTCGTCCTGGTCCGCCACGGTCTTGGCGCCGACGACCTCGCCGTTTTTCTTCGTCACCTTGAGGTTGATGATCCCTTTGCCGCCGCGGCTCTGCAGGCGGTACTCCTCAATCGTCGTGCGCTTACCGAACCCGAGCGCGGTGACCGTCAATAGCTCGCTCTTCGGCTTGGCGATTACCATCGCGATGACCTCGTCGCCCTTGCCCAGCCGGATGCCGCGCACGCCCCTCGCGGAGCGGCCCACCTCGCGCACCTGCGCCTCCGGAAACCGGATCGTTTTGCCCTGGCGGGTGGCCAGCAGCAGCTCCAGCTCCCCGTCGGTGATCTCCGCCTCGATGAGCTCGTCGCCCTTCTCCAGCGTGATCGCGATGATGCCGGCCTTGCGCGGGTTGGCGTAGGCGTCCAGCTTCGTCTTCTTGATCGTCCCCTGCTTCGTCGCCATCACCAGGTACGCCTCCGGCCCAAAGTCCTTGACCGCCACGAAGGTGGAAAGCCGCTCGTCCTTCTGCAGCGAGAGGAGGTTGACGATCGCGGTGCCCTTCGCGTAGCGGCTGGCCTGCGGGATCTCGTGCACCTTCAGCCAATAGCACCGGCCCTGGTTCGTGAAAAAGAGCAGCGTCTCGTGCGTCGTCGCCACGAACAGGTGTTCGACGAAATCCTCCTCCGTGGTCTCCATCGCGGTCACGCCGACGCCGCCGCGCCGCTGCTTGCGGTAGGCAGAGACCGGCAGCCGCTTAATGTACCCCGTGTGGCTGATCGTGATGACCACATCCTCTTCTGCGATGAGATCCTCGAGCTTGAAATCCTTCACCTCGCCCAGAATCTCCGTCCGCCGCTCATCGCCTGAGCGCTTCTTGAGCTCTTGCAGCTCCTCCTTGATGCCCTCAAGCACCTTCTGCTCGCTCTTGAGCAGCGCTTCGTAGTCCTCGATCTTCTTGAGCAGCTCCTGGTACTCGGCCTCGATCTTATCGCGCTCGAGCGCGGTCAGCCGCTGGAGCTGCATCTCGAGGATCGCCTGCGCCTGCCGCTCGCTGAGCTTGAACTTCGCGACGAGCGCCGCCTTCGCTTCCTGCGGGCTCTTCGACTGCTTGATCGTTTTGATGACCGCGTCGAGGTGGGCCAGTGCGATCCGCAGCCCCTCGAGGATGTGCGCCCGTTCCTGCGCGCGCGCCAGCTCGAACTTCGTCCGCCGGATGACGACCTCCTTGCGGAAGTCGATAAAGGTTTGCAGGAGTTGCTTGAGGGTGAGCACGCGCGGCCGCCCGTCGACGATCGCCAGCATGATGATGCCGAAGGTCGTCTCCATCTGCGTGTGCTTATAGAGCTGGTTGAGGACGACTTGATCGTTGGCGTCGCGCTTGAGCTCGATGACGATCCGCATCCCGTCCTTGTCCGACTCATCGCGCAGGTCGGAGATGCCGTCAATGGTCTTCTCCTGCACCAGTTTCGCGATCGCCTCGAGGAGGTTCGCCTTGTTCACCTGGTACGGGATCTCCGTGACGACGAGGGCCTGGCGGTTGCCCTTCATCTGCTCCACCTGGGCCCGGGCGCGGATGCGCACCGAGCCCCGGCCCGTCGCGTACGCGTCCTTGATGCCGTCCTTGCCGCAGATGATGGCGCCCGTCGGGAAATCCGGCCCTTTGACGTGGCGCATGAGGGCGGGCAGCTCGATCTCCGGCTGATCAATCAGCCCGCAGAGCGCGTCCACCGCCTCGCTCAGATTGTGCGGCGGGATGTTCGTCGCCATCCCCACCGCGATCCCGCTGGAGCCGTTCACCAGCAGGTTCGGCAGCTTCGCCGGCAGCACCTTCGGCTCGGTGCGGCTGCCGTCGAAATTCGGCGCCACATCAACGGCTTCCTGCGCCAGCTCCGCGAGCATCTCTTGAGAAATCGCGGCAAGCCGTGACTCCGTGTAACGGTACGCGGCCGGGGGATCCCCGTCGATTGAACCCAGATTGCCTTGTCCTTCCACCAGCATGTACCGCATGTTCCAGTCCTGGGCCAGGCGGATGAGCGCGTCGTAGACCGCGATGTCGCCGTGCGGGTGGTACCGTCCGATCACGTCGCCGACCACCGTCGCGCACTTGCGGAACGGCCGCTGGTGCGTCAGCCCGTTCTCGTGCATCGCGTAGAGGATGCGCCGGTGCACCGGCTTGAGCCCGTCGCGCGCGTCGGGCAGCGCGCGCCCGACGATGACGCTCATGGCGTAGGCGAGGTAGGACTGCTTGATCTCCTCCTCAATCTCCCGCGGGACGATCTTCTCGCCAAGCGCGTACATGGCTAGATGTCCAGCTCCTTCACTTCCAGCGCATGCTCTTCAATAAATTGCTTGCGCGGCTCGACCGCCTCGCCCATCAGCGTCGTAAACATCCGCTCGGCCTCGACCGCGTCCTCGCTCGTCACCTTCAGGAGCGTCCGCTTGGCCGGGTCCATCGTGGTGTCCCAGAGCTGCGTCGGGTTCATCTCGCCGAGCCCCTTGTACCGCTGGATGACCATGCCCTGCCGACCTTCCTCCTGGACGGCGAGCAGCGCGTCCCGCAGCCCGGCGAACGTCTGCGCCGGCTTCCCCTCCTGCGCCAGCTTGAACGCCGGCTTGGAGTCCTGCGGAACATAGTCGCTCAGCGAGAGATCCAGCCTGTCGAGCCGCCGGGAGAGCTCGGTCATCTCGGCCGACTCATAGAGCTCGGTGAACTGGGCCGTCGCGCCCAGGCCGGCCTTCTCCAGCTCCTCCAGGTTGAGGTCCCGCTTCTGGGCGAATTTGGCCAGCTCCTCGTCGTCGTAGATAAACGACGTCTCGCCATTGAGCCGGATGCAATAGAGCGGCAGGCCCTTCTTCTTGTCGAACTTCTGGAAGTAGGCGGCCAGGTCGATCCGGTACCGGCCCAGCCCCTTGACCAGCGGCTCGATCTCGGCCAGCAGCTTCAACAGCTCCAGCAACGTCTTGTCCTTATAGGCTCGCTTGCTTTTCAGGTGCGTCAGCGCCTGTCCCTCCGCGCCCAGCTCGAGCAGCAGGTGCGACATGGCCTCATCGGTCTCGATGTACTCCTCGCGCTTGCCCCGTTTGATCTTGTACAGCGGCGGCCGCGCGATGTAGACATGGCCGTTTTCGATAAGCTGCGGCATCTGCCGGTAGAAGAACGTCAACAGCAGCGTCCGGATGTGACTGCCATCAACATCCCCGTCCGTCATGATCACGGCTTTGTGATAACGGAGCTTCGACAAATCAAATTCGCTGCCGACCCCGCAGCCCAGCGCGGCGATGACGGTCCGGATTTCCTCGTTGGTCAGCACTTTATCCAGGCGCGCCTTCTCGACATTGAGGATCTTCCCCTTGATCGGCAGGATCGCCTGGAACCGCCGATCGCGCCCCTGCCGGGCCGAGCCGCCCGCGCTATCGCCCTCCACGATGTAGAGCTCGCACAGCGCCGCGTCGCGCTCCGAGCAATCCGTGAGCTTGCCCGGCAGCGCGCTCGACTCCAGCAACCCCTTGCGCCGGACCAGCTCCCGCTCGTGCCGCGCGCGCTCGCGGGCCCGCGCTTCGATGAGGCACTTGTCCGCGATCTTGTTGGCGATCGCCGGGTGCTCCTCGAAGAACGTCGACAGCTTCTCGTTGCAGATCGAGGCCACCACGCCTTCCACCTCTGGGCTGCCCAGCTTCGCTTTGGTCTGCCCCTCGAACTGCGGTTGCGGGATCTTCACGCTGACGACCGCGGTGAGGCCCGCGCGGGCGTCCTCGCCTTCGATCGTCAGGCTGTCGCCCTTGAAGAGGTTCTTCGCCTTGCAGTACTGGTTGATCGTGCGGGTCAGCGCAGACTTGAACCCCGACAAGTGCGTGCCGCCGTCAATTGTGTTGATGTTGTTGGCGAAGGAGAACAGGTGCTCCGCGAAGCCGTCGTTGTACTGCAGCGCGATGTCGACCTGGACGTTCTCGCGCGTGTCCTCGAAGGCAACCGCCTGGTGCAGCGGGTTTTTGTTCTTGTTCAGGTGCTCAACGAATTCCTTGATCCCGCCGTCGAACTGGAAGGTCGCCTCCTTGTCGCTGCGCTCGTCCGTGAGGCGGACCGCCAGCCCCTTGTTGAGAAACGCCAGCTCCCGCATCCGGTTGGCGACGGTCTCATAGCTGTAGGCGATGCCGCCTTTGAAGATCTCCTTATCCGCCTTGAAGGTGATGCGCGTGCCGGTCCCCGTCGCCTTGCCGATGACGGTCAGGGCCGAGACGGTTTTGCCGCGCGCGTAGCGCTGCCGGTAGACTTTCCCGTCGCGCCGCACCTCGGCCTCGAGCCATTCCGACAGCCCGTTGACCACCGACACGCCCACGCCATGGAGCCCGCCGGCGACCTTGTAGGTGCGGCTGTCGAACTTGCCGCCCGCGTGCAGTTTCGTCAGGACCACCTCGAGCGCGGGCTTTTTCTCCGTCTTGTGGAGGTCGACGGGGATGCCGCGCCCGTCATCGATGACCGTCACGGAGTGATCCTGGTGGATGCTGACGTCGATGTGGCTGCAAAACCCCGCCATGGCTTCGTCGATGCTATTGTCGACGACCTCTTCGATGAGATGGTGCAGCCCGCGCGTGCTCGTGTCGCCGATGTACATCGCCGGCCGGCGGCGCACGGCCTCCAGCCCTTCGAGGACCTGGATGGCGCTGGCGTCATAGGCGCCGGCGTTCTCCGGCGGCACGGCGCGTGCTGGGGGGCGACGCCGCGCTTTCATGTTGTCTGCCCGTTTCGTCTTTCGTCGCGTCATCCCACGCCCTGCCGCTGTCCCGCCCCGCCATTGGCGGGGCGGGACGGCCAGCCCTCATGGACGTCCGCTGCGCCGCTGGCCCGGCGGCGCCTGGGCGGGGGCATGCGGCACGCGCCGCCTCCGGCAGGTTGTGGCATCATGGCTGCTGCCACCATTGGGCCCCTTTGTACCGCTGGCGCTGGTCGTTCACGGTCCTGGTCAGCGTTTTCGTCCTGGTCAGCGTATGGTACAAGCTGTTGTCGCGCAGAATCACGCGGCTGCGGATCCGTCGCTGCCGCACCGGCAGCGCCGCCACCAGCTCTTCCACGCGAAGCGCCCGCGTCCGATCGATGAGATAGGCCATGCCAACGCTCGTCAGGCCCCTGGACGAATGATGATTTCCTCGACGCGCCCCGGGGCTGCGGCGCCCAGGCGCTTCAACAGCTGGGCGCGTTGGTAACTCAGGACGAATCCGTCCCCTGGCTGGTCCGCGCGCACCACCAGCCGCCCGCGCCTGAGGCTGATCGGCTTGGTATGCGCCGCGAGCTCGCGCCCCACCAGCTTGCCCCACCGCTGCTGGATGGCCCGCAGGGCGCTGTGCTGCGCCTCGACCCGCTTGAGGACGGTGGGGATCAGCGCATCGAGCCGCTCCGCCTGCCGACGAGCCATGGGGAGCTCCGACTCAGGCCACCTTCATGGGCAGGACGAGATACGTGAACTCCGGCAGGCGGATCACGGCGGGCCGGTCAGGCCCGGTCAGCTCGATGTGCACCTCGTCCTGCGGCAGGACCTTCAGCGCATCGAGCCAGAACTCCGGATTGAAGGCGACGGTCACCGGCTCGCCGGAATAGGAAACCGGCAATTCCTCCCGGGCGCTGCCGACCTCAGCCGATTCTTTTGAGACGACGAGCTGGATGCTTCCGACTTCAAAGAGCACCGCTTGGGAGGCCGCCGTTGTCATCAGGCTGGCGCGGCGGATCGCGTCTATCAGCGGCTGTCGGGCGCACACCAACCGCTGTTTCGCCGCCGAGGGGATGACCTTTTCATACTGAGGAAACTGCCCTTCCACCAGGCGGGTGATAATCGTGACCTGGCCAAACCGGAAGGTGAGTTGATTGTCCTTCAAGGGCGCAATGGTCACCTCGTCCTCGCTGGAGCCATCAAGCAGCCGGCCGAGCTCCCGAATGGTTTTGGAGGGAATGATGACGTTGGGGGGGCTTTTCCCCTGCGCCGTCGCCGGGGTCTGTGCCGTGGCCAGTCGTCGGCCGTCCGTCGCCACCATGACGAGCGTGTCTTTTTGAGTGGTGAGCAGCGCGCCGTTGAGGATAAACCGCGTCTCTTCCATGGACATGGCGTGCGCGGTCATGGTGATGAGGGTTTTCAACGCCCCCTGGGACACCAGGGTCTGCTCTGGGGACTCGGTGGGAGGGAGGGTTGGGAAATCTTCCGCGGGAAGGCCTGGGATACGGAAATAGCTTGTCCCGCAACTCAAGGCGGCGGTGTGGTTCTTTTTCGCCTCTAGCGTAATCTGCTCGGCCGGCAGCTCGCGCACAATCGTCGTAAGCTTCCTCGCGGGAAGCGCCACGGCCCCCTGCTCTACCGGAGGAATGAGAGGAAACCGGCACTGGATCCCCACATCCAAATCCGTTGCGGTGAGCGTGAGCTCTCGCTCGGTCGTTTCGAGCAGCACATTGGTTAAAATCGGCAAGGTGCTTCGGTCGTTCACCGCGCGCTCAACCACCTGGAGGGTTTTCAGAAGTTGGGGTTGGGGGATGCTTAACCGCATCAGACCTCCTACTATTCTTTTATCTTCTATACAACCACTCGTC
>Ga0209399_10000683_pt1 | contig 19693 bp, 20 predicted proteins | sample OV2TP3_FD_184130 | JGI IMG/M metagenome (GOLD analysis project Ga0209399, IMG submission 184130) | Hot spring microbial communities from Beatty, Nevada to study Microbial Dark Matter (Phase II) - OV2 TP3 (SPAdes) (version 3) | ecosystem: Environmental > Aquatic > Thermal springs > Hot (42-90C) ... | reverse complement strand
GTTAAATTTTTGGGAAGATTGCAGTAAGTATGGAATCAGTATTTGGCAATGCCCTAAGTTTCTTTTCTTGGTTATGGGGGGTGTAACAATCGTCGCAATGACAGCGACACACCTTATAGCCATAAAGTTTGCGGAGGAGAATTTAACTGTGATAAGCGTTGTTGGCGTTACTGTAATAATTTTTACGATTGGCAATATAATAGTAAACAGCTTTGATAAAATTGCGACGGCAAATCGTATGAAAACCGAGTTTGTAAGCATTGTGTCCCACCAGCTTCGCACTCCGCTGTCTTCCCTAAAGTGGTCTCTTAACCTTTTTATGTCAGGTAGAATAGGGAAGCTTGAAGGCAAGCAATTGGAACACGCGGAGATTATGAAGGACAGCAACGATCGCATGATCAAGCTCGTAAACGACTTGCTCAATGTTACGCGCATAGAACAGGGGAGAGTCCTTCTTAAGAAAGAAAAGACTGATTTAAGCGCGTTGGTGAAAGAACTCGTAGAAGAAGTCCGAAGTTTTTCCGAAGCAAACAACGTATCTTTGAATTTTGAAAATTCATTACAAAACTCTACTGTTTATATAGACAAACAATATATTTCAATGGTTCTTAGCAATTTAGTGGACAACGCGATTCGGTATATTAAGGCACAGGGAAAAGTTGTTATCTCGCTAAAAAAGAAGGACCAGTTTTTTCGTATCGAAGTTCGGGATAATGGCGTCGGTATACCAAAAGACGAACAGCGCAATATTTTTCATAAATTTTTCAGGTCACGCAACGCGATGCGCCACAGAACAGAGGGATCGGGCCTAGGGCTTTACATCGCAAAGTCTTTTATTGAGCTTCACGGCGGAAAAATAGGTTTTAAATCAAAAGAGTGGGAGGGGACTACATTTTGGTTCGAATTACCATTAAAATAAGCACTGAACCGACACTGAACCTTACACTGAACTGACACTGAACTTTTCGTGTCTGTTCCGTGTGCGTGTTCCGTGTCTGTTCCGTGACAGCTATGGCCAAAATTTTATTCATAGAAGATGAACCGGGTCTTCAAAAAACAGTCGGCGAGATACTAAGACAAGAGAGGTTTGAGATATTGGAAGCTCTCGATGGAGACACTGGCGTCGAGATAGCAAAAAAAGAAAAACCCGATCTTGTGCTCCTGGATTTAATTCTGCCGAAGAAAGACGGATTCGAAGTTCTAAAAGAACTAAAAGAGAATCCCGAAACGAAAGACATAAAAGTTATTGTTCTCACAAACCTGGAGAGCTCAGGCGATGTTGAAAAAGCCCTTGAGCTCGGAGCAACGAATTATCTTGTTAAGGCAAACTATGAGCTGGAGGAAGTTGTGCAGAAAGTAAAAGACTTGCTGAAGTAAGCACTGAACCGACGCTGAACCTTACACTGAACTGACACTGAACTTTTCGTGTCTGTTCCGTGTAGGTACCCGCGAGGCGGGTGTTCCGTGTCTGTTCTGTGATTTTTTGAAGGTTGAATCCCAACAACTTAAGGCCTTTCTTCTCGACGCGGAATTTGTAACACAAAAACAAGTAGAAGCGGCAGAAAAGAAAGCAAAAGAAACGAACCAAAAGCTCGGAGATATTTTAATTAATGAGGGGGCAATAACAGAAGAGCAGTTAGAAAAATTGGAAGCATATATCTTGGGTATTCCATACGTGAGTCTTGAAAGAGAGACGATAGACCCTGCTGTACTCAAAATTATTCCGGAGGCTATTGCCCGGAAACACAATATTATATCTTACAGAAAAGAAGGGAATAAACTTGAGGTTGCGATGCTAGACCCGGAAGATTTACAGACTATCGATTTTGTGAAGAAAACGGCAAATCTAAAGATTCTGCCCCGACTCACAAACGTCGCAAGCATGAAGAACGCGCTTAAGCAGTACGAAGAGAGCTTGAAGGCCGAATTCGGAGAACTTATAAGCAAGGAGTCCGGGGTGGTGAAGATTGTAAAGCCAGAAAAAGGTGAAACCGAAAAGCAGGCCTTACAAAAACAAGCTGAAGAGATTCCGATAGTCAAGATAGTGGACGCGATTTTAAGGCACGCGGTTTTACAGAGCGCCTCTGATATACACATAGAGCCGCAGGAAAAAGAAGTGATAGTGCGGTATAGAATAGACGGAATACTCCACGATACAATGACATTGCCATTTAACGTAAGTACCGGCATAGTTGCGCGTATTAAGGTATTATCCGAGTTAAAACTTGACGAGCATCGGTTGCCTCAAGACGGACGTTTTAAGATAGAAACAGAAGATTACAAAGTTTCTTTCCGTGTTTCAATATTGCCGGTCTTTAATGGCGAGAAAATAGTCATGCGTCTTTTGCGTGAAGATGTGAAGGGCTTTACTCTTGAGGAGCTGGGATTCGCGGGTGAAGCTCTTGAAAAAGTGCATAAAAATCTAAAGAAACCCGTTGGCATGGTTTTAGTCACCGGCCCAACGGGGTCGGGAAAGACGACTACCTTATATACTGCCATGGATATTTTAAATACCCCCGGAGTTAATATCTCGACGATAGAGGATCCTATAGAATATCGCATGCCGAGAGTAAATCAGACACAGGTTCGAGCCGATATCGGTCTTACTTTCGCGTCGGGTCTGCGTTCACTTGTAAGGCAGGATCCGGATATTATGATGGTCGGAGAGATAAGAGACGCGGAAACCGCCTCTCTCGCTATAAACGCGGCTCTAACGGGGCATCTCGTGCTTTCAACGCTTCATACGAATAGCGCCGCCGGCGCCTTGCCTAGATTATTGGATATGGGGCAGGAGGCATTTTTAATAGCATCAACCGTGAATGTAATTGTTGCCCAGCGTCTTGTGAGAAAAATTTGCTCCGACGCTTTCGAAAAATACAAACTCAAAGAGCAGGATATTAATGATATTAAAAAATACGCTGACTTAGATAGGGTCATGTCGCATTTGCGTGAAAATAAGATTATTGAAAAAACTGCCAAATTTGAAGATATAGAATTTTGCAAGCCAAAGCCATCCAAAAAATGCCCTGACGGATATAAGGGAAGAATAGGAATCTATGAGGTTCTTCAGGTCACAGAGCCAATAAGAGCTCTCATAACTTCTCATACTACTTCCGACGAGTTGCACCAGCAAGCTGTAAAGGAAGGAATGATTACAATGGCAGAAGACGGAATAATAAAAGCGGCACAAAGATTAACATCTATTGAAGAGGTTTTGAGGGTTACGAGGGAGTAAGCGTTTCGTGCGATAGTAAAAAATAATGATTATTTGAAATGCTCAACTATAGGCGCGAAACTAATTTGAAGAATTGAGCGGGTGAAATTACTTTTATACCTTGATATTGTTTCAAATTTAGTAAATGCTTATCTCCCGAGATAATAAAAGAAGCCCCCGAGGCAAGGGCACATGAAAGAAACATATTATCTGTGGGATCTATTTTAATTATGGTAACTCGTTTTGTAGACAAAAAAACTTGTGTTAGTGAGACGACTCTTTCCACAATTTGCTGAGGGGTGGATTCCGCTTGATTAAGGTAGGGTTTGAATTTCGGCCTTTTAATAACGCCTGCAAGTTCTTCTAAAATTTCTAGCGATATAGCGATTTCAATTTTTTGTTTTTCCGCAAGTTCTATTATCTTATGAGGCGTTCCTTTCCATAATATTCCTGATATAAACACATTAGTGTCTAAGACCGCCCTCATTTATTTTTGCGATAAGTAGCGATTTCTTTGTTTATCTCCTTTTGGCTTAAGGGAGGAGAGGATACTCGGTCAGCGACTTCGGATAAATTTTGCAAGGGCTTTCGTATTTTTTTTAATATAAGAGTATCTTTTGAAGGAAAAACAAAAACTTCGGCTCTCTGCCAATTTTTTTTGAGTTCTTGCGGCAACACAAGAATTCTATCTTTTATTTTAAGAATAGTTTTACTCATATCCCCATGATAGCAGTGATATAAATATTGTCAAATTTAGCATGTTGGCACTCGAGGGAGTATATGAGATAATATAATTATGTCTTCTTATCTATATGTAGCGAAAAATTTAAAAGGAGAGAGCGAGACTGGGACTATCGAGGCGAAAGATAAAGTAGAAGTGGCCCGAGGATTGAGGCGCCAGGGCTTTGTTCCGGTAACAATAGAGCTCAAAGGCGGCGGCAAAACAAAAAACTTCGGAGGAGGCGGAGGTTTTTTACAGTATCTTTTACGCTTTGATGTCAATAGGGTTTTAGATTCCATACGGGGCGTATCTCTTACGGATAAGATTATGTTTTCAAGGCATTTGGCAGTAATGGTTTCTGCCGGCGTATCTTTAAACCGCGCGCTAGAGGTTCTTTCCAGGCAGACAAAGAATATAAGTTTTCAAAACGCAATTTCGAGTGTAGAGATGGGAATTCGCAAAGGTGAGCGCATCGCTGACGCAATCGAAAAGTACCCTAAGATTTTTGACAATCTTTATGTCAGCATGGTTCGCTCCGGAGACGCCACGGGAAAACTGACAGAGGTTCTTGAACTGCTCGCCGATCATTTAAAAAAAGAGCATGATTTAAGGTCGCGGATAAAAGGCGCCCTTATGTATCCTTCGGTTATCGTGGTCGCGATGGGAGGCATAGGCGCGCTTATGATGACAATGGTTGTGCCTAAAATATCAGCGATTTTTTTGGATTTGGATGTAGACCTTCCGTTCTTAACAACGGTTGTTATAAATACAAGCAATTTTATAAGAGATTACTGGTATATAGTTTTTGGATCTGTGCCGATATTCCTGTTTTTGTTTAAAAAATCAGCCTCCACAAAAAAAGGAAAAAAGTTTTTATCGGGGGCATTTCTTAAAATTCCGGTCTTAAATGGCATTACGAGAAAAATAAATTCTGCTCGTTTTTCCCGCACCCTAAGCTCGCTTGTGGAAGGGGGAGTGCCGATACTAAAGAGCATTATCATAACAAGAGACACTTTGGGAAATGTGTATTATAGAGAAAGTATGGATAAGGTGCACAAAGACGTTCAGCAAGGCACGTCTTTATACGAAGCTATTTCTAAGTTCGAAAATATTTACCCCGGGCTTATTGTGCAGATGGTGCGGGTTGGGGAAGAAAGCGGCGCGCTGGGAAGCGTATTAAACCGCATCGCGGAATTCTACGAAGAAGAAGTTGATAACGCGACTAAGAATTTATCATCTATTGTAGAGCCCGTACTGATGCTGATTATTGGAGCGGTCGTGGGAGTATTCGCGGTATCAATGATTCAGCCAATGTATAGCATAATGGGAAATGTATGAAAGGCTTCCTAGGCTCTAGCTTCCTAGATTCTAGAAATTATCTGGAGTTGTCCTAGGAAGCTAGGAAGCTAGAAAGCTAGAAAGCTTTTATGAAAGCATTCACCCTCATAGAACTTCTAATAGTAATCGGGGTTTCTGCTATTTTAGTCTCGATATCGGGAAGCGTTTATATTTCGCTTAGCCAAAGAAGCGATGTTGATAGAGAGGCGCAGGAACTGGAAAGCATTTTAAGCCTTGCGCGCAGCAAGACTTTAGCATCTCACAATAAACAGAGTTTTGGAGTGCATATAGACAGCTTAACTAATGAGTACTTTCTTTTTGAAGGCACATCATATAATCCCATTGATCCCGACAATGAACGTTTTGATATCGCAACGGGCGTAGCTATAAGCTCTATTGATCTTGCGGGCGGAGGCAGCGAGATAGTATTCGACCGTCTAACCGGCGAGTCGTCTGATTTTGGATCAGTAATATTACAAGATCTGTCCGACACATCCCGGGTGCGCGCGATATGCGTAGACGCGTCAGGAATTGCTGAAGTTCAGTCCGTATGCGCGGTTACATCGCTTGAATACACCGGCGGGACAACAGACGGGAATCTCGCGTCGTTTCCGGCAAATTCCGGGTTTGGAGATCCAGCGCAGAGTTTTACTGTCGGGCTAGGCGATGTTTATGCGAAGGGCGTGGATCTATATTTGAGGCGAACAACCCTAAGCCCAAGCGATGTATTTTTGGATATACGCCAAACTAGCACCGTTGGCGCTACGCTTGGAAGAAGCTGGATAGTGAAGGGCGCGTCTTTGTCGAGTAGTTTCGGCTGGATTAGTTTTATTTTTCCGAGGCCCGTTTTTCTTTCGGCGAATACCCAGTACTTTTTACGGCTAAGATCATTGCCTGATTCTACTATCGCCTTTTCGTATGCCACGGGGACTATATATTGGGGCTACGCGCATTCAGCATCCGCGCCGCCAGCGTATGCCGGGGGCGACGCGTGGCGTTACGTGGGTCAAAACAATGTCCCGAGTTACGCAGGCGAGCGGCTTGGACCGGTTGACCAATATGATTTTAGCTTTAGAATCAATTACGGCATAGATCCGCCGCCGGTTACGGATTCGCGGCATATGGAGTTTGACCTTGGCTGGAGCATTAGAGGTCATACTACTCTTAGATTAGTATTTCATGACCCCCCAAATCCGGACGTCGTGAAAGATGTAGCAATGTCCGGTTATTTTAACGACACAAACACGGAGTTTGACTGGGAAGGAACTTATGACGTAGGAGGTTCTAATCAAACTATGCGAATACACACTTATTATCTTGATAGTAATGACACCGTTCTCTCCATTGATCGTGATCGCAGAGTAAATAATAAAGCCGTTGATATTTCCGTTGATGGCATGGCAATAGTGTCTTACGCGGCAGACGGCGCTCCGACAGTTGGGGCGAATGGAGGAAGTATGATATATAGGTAAATTTACAAATTTTCAATTATCAATTTTCAAACAATTTTCAATGTTTTAATTTTCAATTGGGACTTGGCTAATTCAGTAATTGATTGAAAATTGAAAATTTGTAAATTGAAAATTAAGAACACGGCTATAGATTAACTATTTTAAAATTACATGCAAAAATACAGAAATCAGCAGAGTGAAAATGGGTTGGGTATGGTAGAAATAATCGTAGTTATAGCAGTAATAACTGTGTCTTTTACCGCGGTTTTGCAATTATTCAAGCTTCAGGTGCAGACAGAGAGGGTAAAGAGAGAGGAGATGGCAGCATACACGCTTTTATCGGAGTCCTTGGAGGCCGTGCGTAGTATACGCGATGATGCTTGGTCTAATTTATCATCACTAACTATTGGCGCTGAATATTATCCGGAAATCTCAGGGAATTCTTGGGTATTATCGAGCATAGATCCCGGCGCTATCAATGGATATTCCCGGTGGATTGTAATAAACAGCGTGAATAGAGACGCAAGCGATAATATTGTTTCTTCGCCAAGCGGATCTTTGGATTCTGATACGCTGGAGATTGTTAGTTATGTGGAATGGCAAAGCAACGGAACTACAACTTCTAGAAATTTAAGGACTTACTTAACGAATTGGCAGTAGAAAACTGTAATTTAAACAGCTGACAACTGACAACTGACAACTGACTTAAGTCGGTTGTCCGGGTCAGTGGTCAGTGGTCAGTGGTCAGTGGTCAAAAAAAACGGTTTTACCTTAGTCGAACTTCTGGTCTATACGGCGATTTTATCCATGGTGCTTGTTCTCGCTGTCACATTCGTTATGAGCGTACTGGAGGCAACCGTAAAATCAACCGCCAAAGAAGAAGTGCAGGCAAATGCCGCAGCTATTATACAGTTGTTCGACACAACTGTTCGCCACTCGCAGTCCGTATATGATCGGACAAGCGATTTTATCGGAGATCCGGGCCAGCTCTCTCTTTTGAGTGTTAGAGATTTACCCCCGGAAGAATCAGAGAGCTACGTTGATATTTATGCGGATGATGGAAAATTTTGCGTAAAGCGAGAATTTTACGGAGTTTCGTGCGCAAGCTCTTCAAAGACTGAATTAACGAGCTTAACTTTCAGGGAGATAACTCAAGCCGGCGGCGCGGAATCCGTGCAAATGATTTTTACTATTAGATACAAAAGTCCAAAGTCGGAGTATTACTTCACGGAAACTTATCAGGTAAGCGCTAGAGTTAGGCCGTACTAACTAGCTTCTTAGGCGCTAGCTTCCTAGGCTCTAGATATTATCTGGAGTTGTCCTAGGAAGCTAGGAAGCTAGGAAGCTAGGAAGCTTATGAACCAACAAGGCATAATCGCGTTATTACTCGGCATAGTCGCGATGTTCGCCGCGTCTTTGCTTTCTTTGTCCGCGGTTTTTGTGTTTTTAAATAGAGCCCAGGCTTCAAAGAATACAGTGTATTCTTATGAGAGCATATACGCGGCAGAGTCCGGCCTTGAAGACGCGCTTTTTAGGGTCGGGAGCGATAAAATCTGGTCAAGCCCGTACACGCTTCAAGTCGGAAACGCTTCAGCTGAAGTAACAATTTCGTCTATTATCGGCGGCATTAGAACAATAACATCAGAGGGCGAGAGTTCGGATCGTATACGAAAGATTGAGGCTAAGTACAAAATAGCATCTACCGGCATAGGATTTTTTTACGGAGTCCAGGTTGGCGAAGGGGGAGTTACAATGGATAATAACAGCAGAATTGAAGGATCCGGGGGAGCCAGCGGTAATTTTTACTCAAATGGCGAGATAGTTGGAACTTCAGGGTCAACGATAACGGGAGACGCAACAGTTGCTACGGGAATATCTTTAAGCACGGAATTCACAACTTGCAATGCCGATGAGATCGTCGGCCAAGCAGATCCCAAGATTGATTTCGCGCAGAGTTTTGTAGCCGCAGATTCAAAGCAATTATCAAAGGTAAGTTTGTATTTAAAAAAAGTTGGCAGTCCCGGAAATCGGACTGTTTACATTACAAACAACGTTTCAGGATCCCCGGGCAATACAAGCATAGCAAGCGGCGCGCTTGATGAAAGTCTGGTTACAACTAGTTATGGATGGATAGATATTGTTTTTTCTTCTCCAGCAACCTTAATCGCGGGAAATACTTATTGGATAGTTATTGACGCGGCTAAAAACGCGAGTAAGTATTGGGTTTGGTGTAAAGACAGCGCCGCGGGATACAGCAACGGAAGCCCAAAATATAGTAAAGATTGGGATGATGATCCCTGGAGCAGCGCGACGGGTGACCTTAATTTTAAAACATATCTTGGGACCGGCATTAGTTCTATTGACGGTTTAGTCGTGTACGGAACGGTTAAAGCAAACCAGATCACTAATAGCAATATTTGCGGAGACGCGTATTATCAGTCCACATCAACCATTGACGCGGTTTCCAAAAGTTTTCTAGATAGTCCGACAAATCCTACTTGCGGTGGAAACCCCTTGACCCCTGGGACGGGATATCCTAATCAGCCGGATCCCCCTATCTCGCCAATGCCGATTTCCGATGCCGTAATAGACGGTTGGAAAGCTGACGCGGCATTGGGGGGGACTATCATAGGAGACTACAATGTTACTAGCAACGTTAGCTTAGGGCCAAAGGAAATTACCGGTAACCTTAATATGACGTCAAACAACAAGACTCTTACGATAACGGGTACAATTTATGTGCGCGGCAATATTGATATAGATAACGGATCTACCGCGAAGTGTGATCCCTCATATGGATTACTTTCATGTATTTTAATCGCAGACGGCTGGATTCACATAAAAAATAACAGTACTTTTTCTGGATCCGGTCAGGCGGGAAGCTATATTATGATTTTGACTACACTGCAGGGATGTAACGGAGTTCCGGCGGTGGGGTGCACACATCATGACGCCGCGGTAGATCTTCACAATAACGCATCAGGCGCAATTTTTTACTCTACCGACTCTATGGTTTCGCTGCATAATGGAGTTAACGTATCAGAAGTGACAGCGTATAGGTTTCATTTGGGAGAGAATGCTATTGTTACTTACGAATCGGGTTTGTTGAATGCGGAGTTTTCGTCGGGACCTTCGGCGGGATGGGAGGTTGAAAGTTGGAAAGAAGTCCCATAAAAGTTACAATAGATGTTGACGGAGCGTTTTATATATATAAATGTTTAATAATCTTTTTAAAATAACCCCGGAGCCGTTTGGTTTGGATTTGTCCGACAGGTCCATAAAAATCGCTAAACTTTCCAGAAAGAAGGGCAAGCTTTTTTTGGAAAATTTTGGAGAGGCAAACATAAAGGAAGGCCTTATGGAAAACGGCGTAATATTATCAGATGCTAAACTCGCCGATGTTATGAGGGCTTCTTTGAGTAATCTTAAAATGGGCGCGCTCAAAACCGCGTACGCGTCTTGTTCCCTTCCCGAGCAGAAGACTTATTTGCGCGTTGTACAGCTTCCCAAAATGAGCAGAAAAGAAACCGAGGAAGCAATACAGTGGGAAGTGGAAGCAAATATTCCCTTTGCTTTAAAGGATGTATATTTTGACTGGCAGGTTATTTCACCATTGCGAAAAAGCATTGATCATTTGGACATACTTATCAGCGCGGCTCCGCGCGATTTAATAGATTCCTACATAGAGCTTTTTAGGAAAGCTGGAATAAAGCCCATTTCCCTTGAGCCGGAATCCCTTGCTCTCGCGAGATGTTTGATAAAAGGCGGGGTTTCAGAAAAACCGGCACTTATAGTTGATCTTGGGCAGACTCGCACAAATTTTATAATCTACGCCGGGCGCGGCTTGAGATTTAGTTCTTCCATAGATATTTCCGAAGATATAATGACAATGAATATCGCGCGGTCCATGAGTATTAGCGTAGAAGATGCCGAAAAATTAAAAAAAGAGATCGGCATGAATCGCGATGAAAACGAAAAGGTCTTTGAGGCAATTATACCGGTGATGACTGATCTTAAAGAGCAAATAAAGAGCTACGCGGATTTCTACGCGGAACACGCGGCTCATGTTCATAGCGGAGGCGAGGGCATAGAGAAAATTTTTCTTTCGGGCGGAGGAGCTCGTCTTAAAGGTATAGAGAAGTATTTAACTACGGCTTTGCGGATGCCGGCGGAAATAGCAAGTCCTTGGATAAATATCCTTGAGCCGCCGCTTCGCGAAACACCCGAATTGTCATACCTGGAATCAATTAGGTATACGACAGCGCTGGGCCTAGCGCTGATATAACCAATAACGAGTTATAGGTTATAGGTTGTTGGTTGTAGGTTAATCGATGAATTTACTTCCTCAAACTCAAAAAGAAGCGATTAAAAAAGACGTTTTTCTGCGGCTTTTATTGGTGATTGAGGGAATTTTTGCGCTTTTGGGTTTAATATTTTTAGTTCTAATATATAATGTGATTTTATACATAAATATCCAGACTCCTATATTTGAAGAGCGTCTTCGACAAGAGCGCCTTACTGAAACTTCACAGATTTATGAAAAAGTTAAGGAGAAGATAAACGAGCTTAATAAAACCCTTGTAAAAATTCAAAAAGTAAACGATATAAATAAATTCAACTTTCCTGAAATTTTAAGAGATATGGGCAAGCACGTTCCTCAGGGCGTACAGTTTACTACTATGTCTTTTAGCGGTGAATCTTTATTGATTGCGGGCCACGCGGATACTCGGGATCAGGCCCTTGTTCTTAAGCAGAATCTTGAAAAAAATTCTATTTGCGGGGATCTTACATCGCCAGTTATAGTGAGGGAGCTGGACGTGAATTTTACATTTAATTGTAAGCTTCGTTAATTATGGAAGATGAACTAAGAAAAAGAAACTTACTGGTTACAGGAATAGCAGTAGCGATATTGATTATTTTTGGGTACGGATTTTACGCGATAATGGGCGGGCTGGCTTTAGCAAAAGAAAGATATCTTGGAACCTATAAAGAACTTGCGGGACTAGAGCAGAACCAAAAAGAAGCCGAGCTTATTCAAAAAGAGCTCGAAAAGACAACTCGCGAACAAGAAGAAATTATGCAGGCATTACTTGCCCAAACGTATGAAGATAAACTGAAACTAGTAATACAATTTGAGAATATAGCTAAAAATACCGGGCTTGAATATGATCTGGAAATTTTGCGGGAGTTAACAGAAGAGAGCATCGTTGAAGAAAAGGCGAGATTAGATCGCTCACGCAGAAAGACACAAGAAGATGAAGAAAAAAAGGCGGTTCTAGAGGAGAAATTCCCGAGCATCATCTTTAATTTGAAACTGAAGGGTGACTATACCGCGGTTGTTAAGTTTTTTGAAAAGCTTTGGGCATTGCCCTATTATATAAATATTGATAGTTTTAATATAGCGAGGAAAATATCTCCCGGAGAAAACGTATACGCTGGAGTAGAAGTGATATCGCAAATAACAGTGTTCACGAGATGATATGAAGCTAAATCTTAAAAAACTGAAGAGTTTTATCAACGCCGAGGATCTCCCGCGATTTTTTGAGCGATACGAGCTTTTTGTCGTAATAGGGGGGGCTGTTTTCGTATTTCTTATCGCGGGGTTTATTTTTTATAACAACGCGTATAAAACAATATCCGCGGATATCGAGGGCGAAGTGAGCATTCCTAAAATAGAAACTGTGCTATTCGAACAGGTCCTGGAAGATTTAAGAGAAAAAAAACAGCCCTTTCCAGATGAGCCAATAATTGATCCGTTTAGATAAATGTGGTATGGTAATATCCCCCCGCGCTAAGCGCGGGTGAAGCCACGCTCAGTTGGTGTGGCCCCGCGCTAAGCGCGGGTGAAGCCACGCTCAGCGTGGCCCCCGTAGCTCAACGGATAGAGTAGAAGGTTTCTAACCTTTTGATGCAGGTTCGATTCCTGCCGGGGGCACCACGTTGTATTTATACGACCAAGCTCGAACGTATTTTAGCAGAAATTTCTGAATTTGACGAACGCCTCCGCGCCCCGCCGAAGGCGGGGCGCGGAGCCGCTTGAAACCTTTTTATCGGTTTGTGGATGAAATACAATATGATTTGTGGTAGAATGGATTTATGAAAATAGGCATAGCGATTACAGCATTAATACTACTCGTTGGCGGAGGCGGATACTGGTATCTTGGAATATACCAACCGTCACTATATGCCGAATCATCGGTTATGCTCTATAAAGAATGGCGTGACGGCGAGGTCCAGATTTTAGATAGGGTCAGTATTATAGCCAAAGAGCAAGGGGTCTATAATTACGCAGCCGCTCTTGAAACACTAAAATCTCTTGAAGATTTTCTTGTTCAAACACAAACTAAGCTCTCCGACTTAAGGCCGATTTTTTTGAGCGGAATAGAAAAGCAATTTGATGCTGACTTCGTGGAATTTCTAAATAAGACTATCGAAACTGTTAATAGTGCTGAAAATCGCACAAAATTTGTCGCAAAAGCTAAAGAGTATGAAGATATATTTTCCGAGAGCAGCGTAAATGCTCCGACCATCACAGGCGAACAATTAGCTCCGATCGCGTTGAGAATGAAAACATCCGAGGAAATGTGGGCCGAAATTGAGGTTAAAATTCCAAAGGCGAAAGCTATTGGCGACGCGCTGTTTGTAGAAGAATTTAACAGATTAAATGGCGTCTCTTTTGCGCAACTGAAATCTGCGTGGGAAGAAACTTCTCCAGCGCTTGACGCTTTGGCGCAAACCAAAGGCAAAGATGTAAACGCTGCCCGAAAATTAGCAAACTTCAATAACCTTATCGAGGTTGTTCGCTTGAATGGTATTTATTCTCTTTTATCAAGAATTTCCGCCGGCGACGTTCCAATCTTTACTGGCGATGGTTCGCAAGATAACTCTTCGGCTCCGCAAGAACTCGTACTGCTTGCCATAAAACTCAATAACGACTTGTGGAGTTTACTACAAAAATATCCGGAGCTTAGCGTAGGACATAACGTGGATCAATTAACAACACCACCCGAGTATTCTCCAGCGCCATTAGAAGAGCAACGGTAAAGGAAAAACTTCGCTACGAAAAACGACCTGCCATATACAGGTCGTTTTTCATTCTCACTTAACATGTTGCCTGCTTGAACTACAAAATATATTATTGCTTCAGCTTAACGAACACGTTTTTGATTTTCAGCTGCGGCTCATCGGCCGGACGGGGAACGTCTATGGTCATAGTAAGGTTTTCATTCTTGATTTCCCATTGGATATTTGTACCTCCAAAGTCGCCACCATGTATTGTAAGTGTTCCTCCAACTACTTGAAAACTTCCGGACTTGTCGCAAGAAGGCACTGGTTTCCCATCAGCACCAAGAGAACCAATACATAATTGCCCACCGCTTCTAAATTCTAAATATTGGCGATTTGAACCATCAGGCAGCGGCATTTCTTTCAATTCATCTGTTTCCGGATACCAATACTGATGTTTTCCGAGTATCCACTGTCCGATAAGGATGTCTTCGTTAAACGATGACGGAAATAAGGAAGAGGATGGAGTCCCGTTTTTGGAAATAAACAGATACACAATCAACGCCCCCACGACAATTACGGCCAGAACAATAAAAATAATCTTTTTGTCCATAGTATAGATTACATTGCCGAAAACGTTAAATTTGTCTGAGTCTCATTTTTTGCCTCATCAGAGGCCCTGCAGGTTGCAGTGTAGTTACCGGCAAATTGTATCTTATGTTCGTGGGTTTTCGTGTCACCACTTAAACCAAACCCGCCTCCAGAATACGAACGATCACTTCCTCCTGGAAGTTCAGCAAAAGTTTCGAGTTCGATTTGAACAAATTGCGAATTATCAGTGGCAACACATGTAAGAGTGACCGTATCGCCAACCTCAACTGATGGCGGACTAATATTGAAAGAAGTGATTTTTGGTTTTTCGGTATCTGGCGGTTTCGGCGCATACGTAGGAGTAGCAGATGTCGGATTCGATGTCTGTTCTGTAGGATGACTAGGTTTTGGCGCTTGAGAAGGCAGTATCTGTTTTGGGGTAGCATTCCCAGAAGAATTTACACGCTCATATACTTTTTTTTCACCAAATTGCCATAAGGTAAGCGTATCGCCAGTTGCCTTCCATTTAGTATTCGGTTTAGATTGTTCACCAAATCCAATAAGATTTTTTGAAACTGTATAAGGAGCATATTGTGAGCAATAAAAATGCGCTGGCGAATCTCCACCCCACGCAAAACAGAATTCTTTTTCTTTAATTTCTAAGTATTCGCCATCGGGGAAAATTGAGCTTTCTGTTCTCCAAAGGCCAATAAGTAATTGAGGGTCCTGCGGTTTTAGATTTGAAAACCAAAAATAACCTCCTCCTATACCAAGCAGGGCAATTACCCCAAGGATAATAACAACTGGCGCAAAGCCTTTTTGTGAATCATCCATATTTTTATTCTAACTTGAGAGTGGAAAGAAAAGCGTCAAAGAGAGGAATAGCTTCTTTCTCAAGCTGATTTTTGTCTTTGGCAAAGCTAATAAATACAATATGGCCGTTTTTATGAGAGATAACTGCATATATAGAATGCTGATTGTTGCCAACATTGGGACTAGGACCTATTTTTACCTCAAGCCCATCTATTCCAGCTATGGTTTTGGGTGTTTCCCTATAGTATTCCGCGCCTATTTTTACTCTTTCAAACTCTTTTTGAATCTCCGCATATGCAGCATCAGGAGCCACCAGCACGCTTAAGGGCACGCTTTTCCATAGATCGGGTTTGTCTTTTGGATCTGGTAAAAACATCACCTGGAAAACTTCTCCGACGGGACTCGATGACGGGGCTTGTTCTTCTACGGTATATCCCTCGGGGTATTTTATGCTAAATCCGACCCATTTGTGTCTATAGGTTTGCCAATTTTCGGTAGATGGTTTAATTCCCAAAACCTCTTTAACTGTTTTAGACGGAGAAAATGACGAAGTATCAGACTGCTCTTGTTTGAAGAACACAAAATATCCCAATCCGCCGAGAACTATAAGACATACGACTACAATTGTTAGTTTTTTTGCCATAACTCAAATTTACTTGGTAGTAAATATCAAGGGTGTGTTGCCGCCGGATAAAACCTTCCCTGCGGTTTCCACTATTGCATTCGCATAATAACCCGGGAAATACAAATCGGCAGTTTTTTTCCAGAATTTCTGGGCATAACCAGCCTCTTTCCAACTTACTCCTCGATCTGTTGATTTATATATTACCGAGTTGCTCTCATAACAAATCGAATAAGAGTGGACAAACATTGTGCCGTTGGGGGCTTCTATTATTGAGCCTTGAATTGTCCACGAATTAGGGAGAGAACCTAATTTCGTCCAAGTCTCCCCATTATCACCGGACTTGTATGCCGTAAGATACGCTCCTCCCGGTTGGTCATAGCCCGCGCCATAGACGGTATTTATATCAATTGATATATCGGGTCCAATAAAGTAGATAAACCCGTCGTTTGCCTTCAATAATCCTGCGTCATATTCTATTGAAACTGGACTACCAGAAAAAGTTTTTGCTATAACTCCGTCTGCGTAGCGGTATACGTCGCCGCCAGAAGTGTATTCACGAAAGAGTATAGATCCGTCGTTTGCTTCCAAAACAGACGTAATGGGCGCAGGATGACTGAAAAGCTTTGTCCATGTTTTCCCGCCATCGATGCTTTGAAAAACCGTTGGTTCGAAGTAGCGATAAGGATAAAGATTGGCAAATGCGTTATCGCCAAAAGCGACAATAATTGAATTATTTTTTGCTGATATCGTATATGTTTCCGGAACTGGCCCTCCGGTAATAAACCCGGGATATGGCATAGGCAGAACAACCCATGTATTACCGCCATCAGTGCTCTTCCACACTTTTGTGCCCGCCGCATAGAGTGTACCGTTATCGTCTTCCGCCATGGCGTAAATCATGGTCCATAATCTTGTTGCCGGCGGAAGTGTTATGGAAGTCCAATGCGCACCATTATCGGTAGATTTATACATAAAGGGTACGTACCCGTCGCCGAGAGATCCGTTTTCATAATAATCTACTAAGCCGGGTTTAAACCCCGCGGTAAAGATGGTACCGTTTTTTGATTTCAACATTGCGGTTATCCAATAATTTTGCGCGGGTTTGTCAGTATTCCAACCAGGATCAAGTGAACTTAGTTGGGTAAGTTCTGGTATCTTCGGGCAAACATTAGATGAGGCGCGCAGAATAGCGGGGGTTGCGGGTTTAGCCGGAATAGCCCGAATGCCTAATCCTGGGAACGGTTGAGCAGGTACGGCGGGAGTGGTTCCAGATCGTGTAACTGACGGCGGAGATACTATTTTATTGTTCACCGCCAAATAACCGCCCCCTGCGCCGGCAATAACTGCCACCAGCAAAAATCCCATGTAACGTAATAAAATTGGATTCATAGTGTTTGGTTTTAGTTAATTATGAGCAATTTGTGACTCAATCTTTAAATTATATCATAGAAGTGATCATACGTTATCCACAATGATAATTCTATCATAAGCGTCCCCCTTGTCATCCACAAACCGAGAAAAAGGTTTCAAGCGGCTCCGCACTTTTGCGCCAGTCAAAAGCCACAAAACAGAAAAATTTTCTCGTTTTTATTTTCGCGCCCCCCAGCCCCCGTTTCGTAAAGGAATTGAAATTTTTCTGTTTTGTGAGTGCCGCAAGGCGCGCGGAGCCGCGTGGACGAGATTAAGATGGAAGCACCGCGCAAAGCGCGGTGCTTCCTTTTCTCAAGTATTTTTGGTAAAGTGAGTTCGAGCGAAGTTGTATAAAGCCACCATGTTGTATTTTTGCTCAATTCTAAATTTTGCGTGAAGCCATTTTGAGCGGAACGACTGACCCGCCTCGCCAAAGGCGGATGCGCTTCGTGAGCAATCTTTGGGCTGGAAATCCTGCATCGTCCACTAAATATCTGCGCCTATCTTGTTTTCTTTCTATTAAAACTAGCATTTCCAGTTTAGCTGGACCAGTGATTCTTTATTTAATACTCCGTTCCAAGTGGAGCTTGCTTGAATAATTTCCCATACCTTCATTTAAATCACATAACGTTTTAGTCTCGTTGTCATTCCAGCGAAAGCTGGAATCCAGAGTAAAGCTCATATGACTTGTGTAGCAAATAAGCCCAGTTCAGGTGAATTGGGCCTTGGATTCCCGCTTCTGCGGGAATGACTGTCGGAAAACCCGATATGAGTTTATGTATAACCCAACAAAGCCGTACAAACATCACATTCTTAAACTTATCGAAAGTACCTGGGACAGTCCGTATGTGGAAGTAAAAAGAGGTTTGTATCCGATTATCAAAAAGAAATTTTCACTTCCCGAAATTCAACATACGGACGGAATTGGAACGAAAGGTTTTTATCATTGGCATGCGCGAACATTCCAAAACGCGGTTTTCAGGAAAAATTATTGAGCTTTGATTTTGGCGGCTAACTAGACTTTTTGCAATAACAGGGTATAATATCATATAGGGAAACGGAGGATTTAGATGTGTCTGTGGTGTGGCAACAGAATGGTGCCCGTAGCTCAATCGGTTAGAGCGTCAGCTTGTGGAGCTGAATGTTACGGGTTCGATCCCCGTCGGGCACCCAAAAATAGTAATAGTTATAATATACAAATGGAGATAAATAGCATACTAATAGTCAATATAATCGCCGTTATAATAGGCCTAAGCTCTATCTATATAGTTTATAGTCTTCGGAAAAAGATAGGAGGAAGATTGGGCGGGGCTCTTAACCTGTTCGTGTGGGGCGTAGTTGCCATGACCCTTTCTTTTATATGGTCTATCGTATCGGAGTTCATTATCTTTGCGGCCGCTTTTCCGAATGAAGAAATCCAGAGAATTTTAATGATTGCGGGCATGACCATATTTGTTCTTTCGGCCCGTAAATTTTTTACATTGGTACAGCCTTAGAAACTGTTTAATAAGTCCTTAATGAACAAGGAAAAAATCACAAAAGAATTTGCGAGCGCCATAACTCAAACGCTCGTTAATCTTGTTGGCGCGCAAGCGGTGCGCGCGATTTTTGCGCAAGAATTTTCCAAGGGAGAAGTTTCTCTTGGAAAAACAGATAAGGTTGAGTTTAGCTCGGGGGATATAGAAGAAAGGACAAAAAAATTAACCTCTATTCTTACCGACAGGTCTATAAGAAACTTTGGCTATGATTTTTCAGAGCATATTCTTAGTGATATATATAATAATCTGAAAGATAAATATGGGGCCGACGATTCGGTTTTCATAGTTCTTGATTTGGCCCCAGAGGGATCACTTGAAAAAGAAAAGATAAAATACTTATCTAAAGATGAGCTGGAAAAAAGAGTGCTTGAAAGAACGCGCGAACTTCAGGAAACAAACGCGAATCTGGAAAAGACGGTTGTAGACCGAACAAAAGAGCTTGTCATGGCGAATTACAAGTTAGAAGAGGCAATAAAAGAACTCAAAGAGTTAAATAAAATGAAGAGCGAATTTCTCTCGCTTGCTTCCCATCAGATGCGCTCTCCGCTTACCGCGTCAACCTGGTCTTTAAGTCGGCTAAAGGAGCTTTTTGAAAAATCTTCTTCGGTCGGGGAAGAAAATAGAAAACTTCTTGAAGACGCCTTGTCCAGAAACAAAATAGTCGCGAGATTAATTGATAATCTTTTGAATATTTCTCGGGTAGAAGCGGGCAGATTCTTTAAAAAGTTTGAGAGGGTTTCTGTCGGCAGTATTATTAGTGACGTTATATCATCTCTCCCGTCCATGGAAGAAAGAAAGTTTATTGCCGTAAAATACGAACCGCCAAAGAGCGATCTAGTTGTTATGGCGGATAAAGAAAAACTGTTTATGGCGATAGAAAACGTGATAGATAACGCCATAAAGTATAGTTCGGACAAAGGAAAAATAGGCGTTTCTGTCGTACAAGAACGTAATAATGTAATTATAAGCATTAAAGATAACGGGATC
>Ga0209399_10000681_pt1 | contig 19720 bp, 14 predicted proteins | sample OV2TP3_FD_184130 | JGI IMG/M metagenome (GOLD analysis project Ga0209399, IMG submission 184130) | Hot spring microbial communities from Beatty, Nevada to study Microbial Dark Matter (Phase II) - OV2 TP3 (SPAdes) (version 3) | ecosystem: Environmental > Aquatic > Thermal springs > Hot (42-90C) ... | reverse complement strand
ACAGGCCCTCACCCCGTCAGGCTGCGCCTGCCACCCCTCTCCCATAAATGGGAGAGGGGAAGCCGAGCGAAGCGAGGCGGGGTGAGGGCCAGAGCCGCAACGTTTTTTTAATCAGGCTCTCGATATAGTCTCCTGCACATGAATGGTGAAAAGCTATATAGGAGGCGCAACCGTGCTGATCGACACCGATAAATTCGTGACGAAGAGGCTGGACCCGCAGGAGGCCCTGCCGCCCGACCGGACGGCGCTCGTCATCATCGACATGATGAACCGCTTCTGCGACGCGAAGTGGCTTGCGGGAGGGAATGAGGAGAGGGCAGGATGGTTTGCGGCGGAGCTGGAGACGATCATCCCGAACCTCCGGCGGGCCCTGGAGGCCTTCCGGGTGTCCGGGGGGCTGGTCGTCCACGTGGTCAACGCCAAGTGGACCCCGGAGGGGCGCGAGGTCGTCCCCTACCAGCGCGGCCGGGACTACGACCTCTTCGACACCCCGGCCATGTCGGTCATCGAGCCGCTAACCCCGCGCCGCGGGGAGATCGTGATTCGCAAGGTGGCCAGTTCGGCCTTCACGGGCACGGGGCTGGACTTCCTGCTCCGAAACGCCGGGGTCGAAAACGTCGTCCTGAGCGGGCAGTACGGGACCGCGTGCGTCTTTTACGCCCTGATCCAGAGCCGGGAGTTCGGGTTCAAAAACCTCTGGCTGGAGGACGGCATCCTCTACGGCTCGGAGATGCACAAGCCCCTGTTCGCCGCGCTCGTGGGCGCCCACTGGGCCAGGCTCGCCTCGACGGAGGAGGTCGTGCGCGCCCTGACCCTCCCCTCAGCGGGGCGCTGAGGCCGGAAAACCGCCCCGGTCCCACAACGCCGACTATCAATAAAAAGCCGACCGGCCCTCCTTCTCCGGTCGGCTCTCCCTTTTCCTCTCCCCTCCCCTTACCCGATCCGCTCCTCACCGTCCAGAAGGTTGAACTCCCATCCGGTCTTGAAAGACCCGTCCTGTTCGGGCGCGGCCCAGGCCAGGCGAGCGATAATGGGGATTTTAAAACAGTTCTCCTGACCGCACGCCTCCGACATCTTTTTAAGGACCTTGAGGTCCGAGCATTTCATCTTGAGCTGGATGCCCTTCGCGCTGATGTTCATCACCTGAGCGACGACAGGGTCCACCGCATCTATAGAGGTCCGGACCGGAGGCTCGATCATGATCCGCAGAGGTCCGAGTTCGCGCCCATTCGAAGATCTCTCAATCCCCATGTCCTTGTCCTTTCTCCTTTTCCCTTTAGCCTGCTTTTACGCCGCCTCCTTCTCCAACGCCTGCCGCACGGCCCGGCCCAGGCTGTCGAGGCCGAAGGGCTTCTGGAGCACCCCCTTCAGACCGGCCATTTACGGGTCCGTCGTCCAGTCCTCCACGTGATGGGCGCTCATCAAAAGCGCCTTCACCGCCGGATTGATCCTCCTCAGCGCCGCGTAGAGTTCGGGGCCGTCCATCTCCGGCATCCGCACATCCGACAACACCAGGGCAATCTCATCCTGATGGCATTGATAAACGCCCAGGGCATCGCTCCCGTTTGTCGCCGTCATCACCGTGTAGTCCAGCCTCTCCAGAAGGGCGCGCCCGGCGATCAACACCGAGTACTCGTCCTCCACCAGCAAAATGGTCTGGCCCCTTCTCACGGAACACTCCTCCAAAAATCTCCGCAGCGCGGATCCCGTATCAGCCCCTGCCGAGCGCCTCGATCAGGCCCTCGACCCCGGCCGCGTCCTCCTTCGCTCCCAGCTTTCGAAAACCGGCCAGGGCGGCCTCGAACGACGCCCTGGCCTCTGCCGCCTGTCCCATGGCCGCGTGCAACTTCCCCAGGTCCCGGTGGGTCTCGGCCACATTCAGAGGCTTGCTGTACTCCACGTTCAGCCGGAGGCTGTCCTTGAAAAGGCTGGCGGCCGTGGTCCACTGCCCCTGCGCCATGAAGACCCCCCCCAGCACCCGGTAGGTGTCCGCCTCGCCGAGGCGATTCCCCGTCTTCCGGTAGATGTCCAGGGCCCGCGCGCAGCAGGAGGCCGACAAGGAGCCGTCTCCCAGCTCCAGGAGGAGTTCGGCCCGGCTCAGGTAGATGTTGGCCATCACATCCAGCGCCCCCAGCCTCCGGGCGATCCCAAACCCCCGCTCGTAGCAGTCCATCGCTGCCTTCCAGATGCCCCTGTCCGCGTAGGTCATGCCCAGATTGTGGTGGGTCCGGGCCAGCACCAGCTCATCCTCCGCCTCCTGAAACATCGCCAGACACGTCTGATACCGCGACACGGCGTCGTCAAAGTCCCCCCGGATCGTGGCCAGGACGGCCAGGTTGTTGCTGGCGTTGGCGACGATCTTCCGGTCCCCGACCCGGTGGCCCAGCTCGATGGCCATCTCGTAGGCCTCGGTCGCCGCCTCGTGGTCCCCCTGCTCGTGAAAGACGATGCCCCGATTCACCAGGACGCCTGCCTGACCCCGCTCGTCCCCCAGCGCCCGGAAGGCATCCAGGCCCCGATCCAGGTAATCCAGGGCCTCCTTCCAGCGGTCCCACCTCGACAGCACGCGCCCCATCCGGTTGAGCAGCGTGGCGCGCCCCCCGGCGTCACGGAGCCGTTCCGCAAGGGCGAGCGCCGTCTCGTATACCTCGTATGCCTTCTCCAGGTGCGAGAGCCGCTCATAGGAGCGCCCGATCGTCATCCACATATGGAGATCCTGGGCGTCATCCCTTCCGAACAGGCCGAAACGTCTGCAGGTCTCCAGGGCCTGTTCAATCTGACGGAGCTTCTCCTCCGTCGGCAGGGGTTCGGCCAGGGCTGCCTTGAGGAGTTCCTCGACCCGCGCCTCCTTCTGGAAGTCGGTCAGGCCCTGGACCAGCGCGTCGATCTCGCTATGTTTCGGCAACCTCGTTCTCCTTTTTATGGCGCCGGCCACCGCGCCCTGACCGCGTGGCCGATTCTTTTTCGCAGAAAAGGGGGGGCTCAACCCCCTCGATGGCTCCCGCTCAACCATCTTCTTTACGGAGAACCGGGATGATCGCCCTCCGGAGGGAGGAGTTCGTCGCCGCCCAGCGAGTAGGTGGAGAAGCCGGGGATCTTGATGATGATCGTCCACGTCTTCTTACCCTCCTCAAAGTCAGCGGAGACCTCCGTTATGGTACTCCCCTCGATATGGTAGACGTGCACCTCCTCAGGATCCAGGTCTCCCCACAAGACAATTGTTAACGTGGCTGACGGGTTAAACCTGAGCCCTGCCGGACTGAATTCGATCGCCACATCGTTCAGGCTGTAGCCGGAGAATACCTTCATGGTGATCTGATGCGCAGCGTCGATCGCCCCTTTGTCCACCACGAATTTCGCACTCCTTACCTGGACTGCGGCGAAATCGTTTGCGGTATATTTCCCAAAGCTGACGTTCAACTGGCCTCCACGATCAGGGGAGAACCATCCTGAAGCGCTCCTGGCGTAGACCTCGCTCCCCGTGACCCGCTTGGCCGCCCGGAGCGGCGCCCCTCGCGACAGGGTGAGATAGACCGGATGGCCGCTCAAAGAGGGGCCGGCCTCCTGGCGCCCGGTCACAGGATGAGGAGCAAGTGGATGCCGTTCCAGACCCCCGCACCCGCTCAACAGAGCGGTTCCCGCCGACACCACCAGTGTGAAGAGCGCTCTTGTGGGGATATGGCGCTCAAGCATCCGACACCTCCTGAAAGAAATAGGGTAAGGTTAAAGAAGGGAATCAGGGGAGAAGACCTGCGCAGCCTTACCGCAAAGGATGTGCCAGCGAAATGGAGGCGGCATCCCTTAAAAGGGACACACCGTTTTTTGATGATAAGTCTCCGTCCCACAATATCATATCTCTTTTCTACAAATTCAAAAGGCCGGAGGTCCTCCTCCGGCCTGCCCTGTCAAATGGCCCGAAAGCGCGGGATATCGCGCACCTGCGAGGATCGCCCGACGCCTCCCCAGCCCTGTCAAAAAGCCCGAAAGTGCGGGATATCACGCACCTTGCGGAGATCGCCCGGCGAACTCACGGCCTCCCCTGCTGCGCCTGCGGGAAAGGGATTCGATGTTTCTGCATCCGGTAGCGCAGGGTATCCCGGCTGACGTGCAGGAGCTTGGCGGCCTGGGAGATATTCCCCCGGGTATGGCTCAGCGCCTTTTTGATCACCTGTCGCTCCAGGTCGTCCAGAGACAGCCCCCACGGCGGGAACGTGATGCGGACCTGACCCGCCCCCGAGACCTCCACCGGCGCGACCTTGTCTGCATCCTGGTCCCGGACTCGATCTCGCCGGTCGATGGACAGGTCCGACGCCCGGATCGTCGGGCCATCCGTCAACAGCACCGCCCGCTCGATCTCATTCTTCAACTCCCGGACATTCCCCGACCAGGGGTAGGCCTTCAACAGCGTCTCCGCCTCTGCCGACAGCTCTCGCAGCGACAGGCCGTGGCGGCGGCCGTATTCATCCAGGAAGTGCCGGGCGAGCAGGAGGACATCGTCCCCCCGCTCCCGCAGAGGAGGGAGATGAATGGGGATGACGTTCAGGCGATAGTAGAGGTCCTCCCGGAACTCCCCCGCCCTGACGGCCTTCTCCAGGTCCCGGTTGGTCGCGGCGATGAACCGGCACCCCGCGGAGATTTCCTCCGTGCCCCCCACCCGCCGGAACCGGCGGGTCTCCAGGACCGTGAGGATCTTGGCCTGCAGGTCGAGGGGCATCAGGTCGATCTCGTCCAGCAGGAGGGATCCGCTGTCCGCCACCTCGATCAGCCCCCGCTTCCGCATCTTCGCATCCGTGAAGGCCCCCTTCTCGTGCCCGAACAGCTCCGACTCCAGGAGATTGGCCGGTATGGAGGCCGAGTTGACCGGCAGGAACGGCCGGTCGGCCCGGTCGCTGTTGAGATGGACGGCCCGGGCCACTAACTCCTTGCCCGTCCCGCTCTCCCCGGTGATCAACACGGTCGAGGAGGTCCGCGAGATCCGGCGGACCCTCTCGAAGACCTGATGCATGGCCAGGCTCTCCCCCACAATCCTGTCTAATCCCGTCCCCCTCTCCAGCCGATCCGCGGTGGGTTGCCTGACCTGCCTGGCCACCAGGTCGCCCAATTCCCCCATCGGCAGAGGCTTGGCGATATAGTCCTCCGCCCCCAGCTTCAGGGCCTCCACGGCCGACCGGATCGTGTCGTAGGCCGTCAGGACGATCACGCGGCAGGCCCTGTCCAGCTCCTTGACCTTCCGCAGGACCTCCATCCCCTCCATCCCTGGAAGGCGGAGGTCCAGAAGGACTAAGGAGGGCATCTCCTGCTCGCACAGGGCCAGGCCCTCCTCCCCGGAGGCCGCAGCCCGGACGCGATAGCCCTGATTGCTCAAGAAATGGCCGACCGCGCGGCGCAGGACCTCGTCGTCGTCGATGACCATCACGCTCTCGGACATCGTCTGCCTTTATCCTCAGGCGAGGGCCAGATACTGAAGCGCCTCGATCTCCCTCTTCAGGTCCCGCGCGGCCTTCAGGTCCTCCTGGGCGTCGATCCTTTCAAAACAGGCCATCGACCTGTCGGCCTCCGCTGCCGCTGCGCCCAGGGCCCCCTCCTCCTTCAGCATCCGGGCATATTCCACGCGGGCCTTCCCCGCGCCCAGCGGGTTCTTCAGGGCCTCGTTCGTCTCGATGCCCTTCTCGAAATAAGAGCGGGCCTCCTCCCACCTCCGCTCCACCGTCGCCGCCTGCCCCAGGGTCTTGAAGACCTCCGCCATCCCCAGCCGATTGTCCACCTTCCTGAAGATCTCCAGGGCCTTCAGGCAGGCCCGCCTGCACCCTGTCAGGTCCGAGGCGGCCAGCAGCGCCTCCGCGATGTTGAGATGACACTCCGACTCCCTGAAGATATTCCGCGTCTTGACGGAGATCGCCAGGGCCTGCTGGTAGGCGTCCCGCGCCCTGCCCCACTCCCTCCGGCCCGCATAGGACCACCCCTGATTGAGGCAGACCTGGGCCAGCCCGGTCCAGTCCTCCACCTCCTCGTAGATCGAGCGGCTCTTCTCGTAGAGCCTCAACGCCCGGTCCCCCTCGCCCCGGATGCTCGCCATGATGCCGGAGTTCATGTGGATCGTGGCGATCTGACGCCGGTCCCCCGCCTGCCGGGCGATGCGCAGCGCCCGCGCATAGAAGGCCCGGACGCGCCCCCAGTCCCCCTGCCGGAAGGGGACGTTGGCCGCCGACACGAGCGCCTCGCACAGGGCCTTCCGATCCCCCGCCTTGCGGAAGTTTTCGACGCTCCTCCTGTAGCGCTCGGTCGCCAGGTCATAGCTCCCCGCGCGGAAGTGAATCAGCCCGATCCGCCGCTGGACCTCGGCGAGCATCCGATGATCGCCGCCCTGCCTGGCCAGCCGTTCGGCCCCCTGCAGGTGCCCTATGGCCTCCCGGGTCTGCCCCAGACGGTTGTAGACCAGGCCCAGCCTGTGACGCAGAGAGCCTTCCAGACCCAACCGATCCTGAACGCCTTCGGCCTCGGGCAGGGCCTCCAGCGCCCACCCGTAGAAGTCGCGGGCCTCCCGGTAGGCGAACACGCGGGCCGCCCGGTCGCCCGCCCTCACCAGATAGGGCAGGGCCCTGTCGAAAGCGCCCCCGCGATAAAAATGACAGGCCAGATCGGCCACGCCTTCCTCCCCCCCCTGACCGGCCCGGCCCTCCAGGTAGGCGCCGTAGGCCAGATGATACTCCCTCCGCAGCCCCGGCGAGATCTCGTCGTAGAGGATCTCCCGGACCTTCGCGTGGCCGAAAAGGAACCCCTCCCCTTCGAGACGGATGAGCTGATGCACGCGCTCCAGCCGGTTGAGGGCCTGGAACACCCTGACCCGGCTCTCGTTCGCGACGCCGGACAGGGCCTCGCCCGTGAACCGCTCCCCCACGACCGCCGCGACCTGGAGCAACTCCCGCTGCTCGTCCGTGAGCCGCGCGATCCGGCGGGCGATCACATCGTAGACCCGGTCCGGGATGTCGGCCCGCGTGATCTCCCGCCGCTCCCGCCAGACCCCCTTCCGCTCGAAGATCACCCCCTCATCCCGCAGCAGCTTGAGCGCCTCGATGACGAAGAAGGGATTCCCGCCGGTCTCCTGATACAGCGAGGCCCGGAAGTCCGGGGAGAACCTCTCCCGGGAGAAGATAAACCTGAGCATCAGGCCCACCTCCTCCGGCCCCAGCCCCCGCAGCTCGACCCCGTGAAACAGGTCCTCCCGTCTCATGCGCTGCATCGTGTCCACGAGGGGGTGCGGGACCCCCTCCTCCTCGGGCAGCAGGTCCTCCGTCCGGTAGGTCCCCAGGACCAGCAGGCGGCGCTCCCGGGCGCTGCGCGCCACGTAGTGGAGGAGCTGGAGACTGCCGCTGTCGGCCCACTGCAGGTCGTCCACCAGCAGGACGACCGGCGTCCTCTCCGACAGAAACAGAAGCGCCTGCGAGATCGCCTCGAACAGCCTCTCCTTCGACGTGGCGATCTGCTCCTCCGGGTCGGTCAACTTCGTGATGCGGCGGGTCCGGGCTGCGGTCATCAGGCGGGACATCAGGGCCTTCAGCTCCGGCGCCTCCTCCCGGATGAAGGCGAGCATCTTCTGTCGCCCCTCCTGCTCCAGGGACTCCAGACACCGCGCCAGGGCCTCGACGAAGGGGTGATACGGCTCCGGCCCCTCGCCGTAAAGACACGCGCCCCTCAGGACCCACGCGTCCCGCCGGCGGGCGTAGGCCAGGGCCTCCGAGGCCAGGCGAGTCTTGCCCACGCCCGCCTCCCCGCCGATCAGGACCGTCCCCCCCCGCCCGCTGTCTATCAGGACTCGCGCGGCGGTCTTCAGGGCCTTCAACTCCTCATCCCGGCCCACTAAGCGGCACTCGAAGGCCCCCCTCCGCCCCGCCGGGGCATCCCCCTGCAGACCCGGAGACCCCCCCCCGGCCTGCCCCCCCTCGACCTCTCGCCCCTCCAGCAGGGCCTCGATCCCCTTCCGCATCTCTGTCGCCGAGGCATAGCGGCCCTCCGGGTCTTTGGCCATCGCCTTGAGGATGACCTTCTCGACCGACAGGGGGAGGTCCTTCGACAGCAGACCGGGGGGCGTCGGCGCCTCCTCCATCTGCTTGTAGATCACCGTGACCGCATTCAGGCCGGAAAAAGGCCGATGGCCCGTGAACATCTCATACATCAGAATGCCCAAGGCATACAGGTCCACCCGCCCATCGAGCCGCCCCCCCACGATCTGCTCCGGGGCCATGTATTCAGGCGTGCCCAGCATCTCGTCCGCCCGCGTGAGGGTCTGAGCCGCCGAAAAACGGGCGATGCCAAAGTCCAGGACCTTGACGTGGCCGTCGGGCAGGAGCCACACATTGTCGGGCTTGATATCCCGGTGCAACAGACCCCTGGCGTGGGCAGCCTCCAGGGCGCAGCAGACCTGACCGGCGACCTTCAGCCCCTCCCTCCAGGAAGGACGGCGCCCCCCCTGGACCATCTCCCGCAGAGAGGCCCCCGGAAGCAGCTCCATCACGAAATAGCAGGCCCCCCGGTGTTCCCCGATGTCATGAATGACCACCACATTGGGATGGACCAGCCCCGCTGCCGCCCGCGCCTCCCGGTAGAAACGCTCCACCTCCGCAGGCGCGGGAGAGGCCCCGGCAGACAGGAACTTGACGGCCACTTCGCGGTCCAGCGCCCCGTCGTAGGCGCGATAGACCGCGCCCATGGCCCCCTGCCCGATGAGCCCCCGGATCTCGTAATGCTTGACCTTCTGTCCGATCACCATATCCACGGCTGAGAAGTCCAACCTCCTAATCCGCCGGGCTGCTGCGGACCACCGGCGCGTGGATGAGGGTGGGCCGGTCCGCGGCCAGCCCCCTGCGGAGGGCGGGGGCGATCTCCTCCGGGCGCTCAACCCGGACGCCGTGCGCGCCGAAGGCCTCGGCCATCCGGTCGAAGCGGATAGGCCCCAGCTCGCTGGTGATCCCCTGCCCGTACCTCTTCTCGTGCCCGGTGAGCGTGATGCCCCAGGCCTGGTCGTCCGCCAGGAGGACGACGAAGCCGAGGCCCTGCCGGGAGGCGGTCTCGAACTCGGCCACCGTGAAGGTGAGCGCCCCATCCCCGGAGATCAGGAGGACAGGCCGGTCCGGGTAGAGGAGACGGGCGGCCATGGCCCCCGGCAGGCCGTAGCCCACGACCCCGCTGGCCCCGCACGTGAGCCAGTGGCCGGGGTAGCGGTCGCAGAGGACCTGGTGCGCCCACTGCCCGATGTTGCCCCCGTCGATCAGGACCACCGTCTCGTCCGTCAGAACGGACTGCACGCCTCGAAGGAGGTCCAGGGCGTGCAGCCCCTCCCCGGTCGACCGGGCGTTCAGGCGCTGTCGCCGGAACTCATCGCGGCGGGCGATAGCCACCTTGAGCCAGTCCGCTTTGGGGGACGCCCCCTCACAGGCCCGGCTGAGCTGGCCTATCACCAGCCGTGGGTCCCCCAAAATGGGGAGATGCGCGCCTACCCCCTGGTGGAGCCGAACCGGGTCCGCGTCGATGCGGAGGATGCGGGCGTCCTCCCGGATGGCCGGAGGCTGGAGATAGCCCACCCGGTAGTCGCAGGCCGCGCCCACCATCAGGATCAGGTCAGCGTCCGGCAGGAGTCGGGGGCCGCCGGAGGCCGCGCCCAGCACCCCCATGAACTCGTCCAGGGGACGGGGAACCGACCCCCGGTCCCAGATGGGGACCACCACCGGGATGGAGAGGGCGCGGACGAAGCCCGTCAGGGCCTCTTCTCCCCCGGCGTAGTAGAGACCGCTGCCCGCGATCAGGAGGGGCCGCTCCGACCGCGTCAGGAGGGCAGCGGCCTCGGCGACCCGGTCCGGGTCCGCCTCACAGGCGACAGGTGTCCGCACAGGGGGGCCGGGGACGCGGACGACCCGGTTGGAATCGACCTCGGCGGTCAGGACATCCAGGGGGATAGTAAGGTGCGTCGGACCGGGCCGGCCCGACAGGGCCGCCGCAAACGCCTCGTGGAGGACCTGCGGGATGCGCTCGGGGCGGTCCACCAGCCGGGCGTACTTGCAGACAGGGGCCGCCAGGGCCACGTGGTCCATGTCCTGGAAGTGACCCAGTCCGACGGTCCCGGTGGGGCCGCTGCCGGTGATCAGGAGCATGGGAGCGCCGTCGAAGTGGGCGTTGACCACGCCCGTGAGGGCGTTGGCGTGGGCCACCCCGCTGCTGACCGCGCAGACCCCCACCCCCCGGCTGAGACGCCCCGTGGCCTCCGCGATGTAGCTCGCGGCCTGCTCGTTCCGGACATCCACCAGCCGGAGCCCGGCCTTCTGGCAGGCCGCGTCCAGCGGGTCGAGGCCGTGCCCGCAGAGGGTGGCGACAAAGCCCACGCCCCTCGCCTGCAATTCGTGTACGAGCAATTCAGCGCCGTTCATAGTACCCTCTCCGTGTGCAATGTGAAAAAACTCCCTTGTTTTTACCTTGACATCACAGAGACTATACATTATGGTATATTCAGTAAGTTCCATTTGGCCTTTATGGCCCAAAATCTGTCGGTTTACCCCTTGCCGTAAGGGCGGCCCTACGTGGCCGCCCGGCGATTCTATCGCATCGGACCGACGGGCGATCACATAGGATCGCCCCTACGGTTCACGACAAAATCGCCTGAATCGTGGGCATTATGGGCCATTGAAACTTACTGATATTGGCACTTGCCAGATGAGCGAATGAAGGCCCATCACGGGTCGATTTATCTATTTTCATTGTTGCACTGAACTAAGGAATCTTGAACCATGGACGCTGACGAACTCGCGAAACAGTTGCACGATAAGACGACGCGCGGCCTTGGGCTGTCCCCCGATGAACAGGCGAAGTTAGACGCCTGGTATGCCCGGCAGGACGCCGCGGAGAGCGCGATGCTCGTGCAGACAAGTCCCCCTCAAACACTTGTCGCGTTGCAGGCGCAGGTGGATACGGCGGTCGCCCAGCTCCTGACAGTCACGCAGCGCGTTCGAGACCTGACCCTCCAGAATGATGCGCTGCACCGGGATATTGCCGCACTAAAACAGCCGGGGCTATTTCTTTTCAGATGGCCGCCAGCGTGAGACTTTAACTCCGCGCCTGGCGCACGACGAAGTAAGGCTGGTTGGACAGCTCCGCGTTGAAGCCGGGCCAGGGCCACGCCTCCCCTGAGGCGTCCCGAAGCTCGAACCAGTACTGGAGCGGATACGGGGAGTCGGTGTAATCCCCCGGCACGGTCGCCTCAAAACATCCTCCTCCGCCCGCCATGTCGGCCACCACGCAGGCCTCCGCCTGGTTCACGCGCCGGTAGCGCAGACGGACTGCCATCGCGTCCCTGTTGCGCACGGTCAGCGCAATAGACACCGGCGTCCCCCGCCGGAACGAGACCGGCGGCGCGTGCTCGACCTCGGCTTCAAGTTTTTGTCCCTCCAGCGCAGCGACAGTCCGCCCCATCTCTCCCGACGTCCCCCCTCCCTTCGCGGCGGCCTCTTTCAACAACTTCTCCATGTCCTGAATGTCCTCATCCATCGCAGGTAGGCGGTCCGCCCAGTGCCCGCGCAGGTGCGCGACCAGGCCGAACGTGAGGTCGCCCACATAGACCGGTTTTGCACGCTCAACCAACTCCGCCCAGGCCGCGCGCGCCTTTCTGTAAGAGGAGACCGCCTCCTGCAGCGCGGAGACATCCCCGCTGCGCCGGTGGATCGCGTAAAAGACTCCGGCCCGCAGCTTCTCCGCGAAGAAGCGCCCCAGCCCGCTCTGAAGAGCCACGTCCACCGCGACCCGCCGGAACTCCGGGTCGTTGCGATCCCCGATCTGTCCCTCCGCCTTTTTGATCTGGTCTGCCGCGGCCTGCGCGAACCCCCGGAGCCACGCCGCCACGTCCAGCGGCGAGTATCTGGCGGACCTGTTCCCCGAGGCCAGCTCTTCGGCGAAATCGTCGATGCGCGAGAACAGCTCCGGGTCCAGAGCGCTCACCTGGCCGAAGAGTTTGGGACTGGGCGTGTCCCCGTAGGGGTGCCGCTGCGCCTCGTCCACGATGGGCATGTGCGTGTAGACCTCCGGCCAGTAGGCGTTGTTGGAGGCCGAGGGGTGGTGCGCCGTGGTCATCAGGGGCAGGATGCGGCTGGCGTTCGCCAGGGCCTCCTCCACAGAGGCCGCCGCCGCTCCGTACCGCTTCCTGAGGAAGCGCCGCCACGACTCCGGGTCGGCGTCCGGGTTGTAGAGCAGCCGCCCCATCAGACGATAGGTGTAAAGATACTTCTCATAGTCCCCACCTGAAGGTCGAAGAGAGGCGTCCGCATAGCCGTCCCGGCCGCCGGGCAGGCCCGAGCCCTTGCGCCCCTTGAACGTGAGCGGCTCGCACACCTCCATCCCCAGGCAGCCGCAGAGGTGGGCGTAGCGCCCGTAGCCGGCGGCCATCGCCGGGTCGCCCCACAGCAGGAGCCGCTGCGTGCCCGGCCAGATGCGGTAGAGCACGCCGAAGCGCCGGTCCTCCCTCAGGAGGTCCCCGTAGCCATAGCGCAGAAAGCGCCTCGACCCCCCGCTCAGGGCCATGAACCCCTCGGCCTGTCGGGGCAGCTCCATCTCCCGGATGGACGCCTGGTGGTAGGGGAGGCCCATGTGCTCCGCCCAGTACTTGGGCGACAGGTTGACGGGCATCCCCGTGCCCAGCGCCACGTCGATCATCTCCCAGTCCATGCCCTTGGCGTGCATGTCGATCTCCACCCGCCGGCCGCACTGCGCGATCCCCTCGAACACCGTCTTCCAGAACCCGTAGCTCCCCTCCGGGATGCCGCTCTCCCCGTGGATGCGAAAGGTCACCCCGGCGACGCCGGGACACGCCTTCAGCAACTCCCGCAGGGCGTCGCGGCAGTAAGGGGCGTGGGTCTCAGGAGTGAGCCCCTGGATCGTGTAGTTGGCCTCCGGGCTGTCCACCCACTCGCAGGCGTGGGTCCAGAGGGCCAGTTGAAAGTGGAGCCCGCGCGCCGTCGCCTCGTCGCTGATAAAGCGGAGCGCCTCCAGGTTGCGGTCTCGCTCCGCGTCGGGCAGCCCTGTTGCGCGGACGTCGTATCCGGGGACCGGGAGCAGAAACGGATACGGGAAGTAGAAGTACGCGTCGCGGACGTTGCGGGGGAAGTTGTAGCCGAGGCCCAGGGTCAGGCTGAACCGGTTGAACCGCTGCGTCGCGAGCATCGAGAGATACCGCTGCCAGAAGGCCCGGTCATAGAACCACGCCCTGTCCTCCACGTCGCTCGTGAACAGCCGGGCGATGCTGCGGACGGGGTTGGCGGGCTGCTCCACGATCGGCTTTGAGATCGCCAGCTCGCTCAGCGGCTCCCCGGCGTGAACGACCCGGTCGGTCAGCTCCGTCACGGCGTAGACCAGACCCCGGACGTCACTGCCGCAGGCCAGCAGCACGGATCGCCCCCCGGCCCTTCCCGGAACCAGCCCCACGGCCTCAGGGACGTCGGGGATGGAGACGCCCGCAGCGCCGAGGACCTCGCGGGCCTCCGCCGACTCGCGGCCCGCCACCAGGACGCACAGGTCCTCCGGCCCCGCGTCCTCCGTCCGGTCGTGAAGACGGACGGGGACCTGTCTGGAAGCCAGGGCCTCCTGCAGTTGCGAGACGGCCCACCGCGCGGGCCCCTGCGCGGCCAGCGCATCCGCCGGAGGGCGCACGATCGAGACACCTTTCCCGTTGTTCATGGTTTGCGCTCCTTCTAAACCTTTTCCTGGACCCCCAGCCCCAGCAGCCGGTCCGCGTTTCGCCAGGCGATCTTCTCGCAGGCCTCCGGCGAGATCAACCGCTCCTCCCGCAACTTCTCAAAATAGGCCACGATCGGGGTCTCCTGGCCCGGCCAGCAGATGTCCGTGCCGAACAGCAGCCGGTCCTGGAACTCCTCCAGAAACGCGTACCCGAACTCCGGGTCCCGGCTGATCGCGTTGAACCCGCTCCCCGCTGAAAGGTCCCCGTAGAGGTTCGGATACCTGCGCATCAGCTCCACCGTGCGCCCCGGCCTCACCTTCCCCTTGGGATACCCGTTGCGCGTCTCGTCCGTCACGTCCGCGCCGATCTCCGCCCAGAACGGCTGCGAGTGGCCCAGGACCCTCAGGTTCGGGCACGCCTTCAGCATCCTCTCCAGCCGGGGCAGACCCAGGTCGTCCACGCACCCGTAGAACCCCCCCTGCCGGGGCGCGATGTGAAACGTGAGCGGCAGGCCCACCTCCTCCACCTGCCGGAAGAGATTGAGCTGCATGGGATGGTCGAACGGGAGGCTCGCGATGTGCTCCCCGAACCCCTTGAACCCCGCCTCCTTGTAGAACCTCAGGATGGGCCGGAAGTCCGACTCCGGCGCGTGGCCCACCATGCGCGGGTCCAGACAGCAGAACGGGACCAGGCGGTCCGGGTACTGCTCGCAGACCTCCATCACCTCCTCCGGGGTGATGTAGTGAGTCTGGTGCTCCGGGCTTATGATGGGCAGGAGGATCGCCCGGCCGATCCCTCGGGCGTCCATCATCTCGATCAGCGCGGCAGGCTCCACGAAATGCCTGCCCAGCGCCCTGGCGAGGGGCCGCATCCGGCACGTGTGGGTGTGAATGTCGATGAGCATGAAAGTGTCCTTTCAGATAATCGTCAACTCCGCGCTCGCCGGTGCGGAGAGGACCTGGCATCCCCGGTCGGTCACCAGGACATCCTCCTCGATCATAAAGAAGCCGTAGTCGGTGTACATGGACGGCTCCACCGTCAGGATCATCCCCTCCTCCAGGAGGTTCTGTTCATCCGAAACCATAAACGGCGGCTCGATGATGTCCAGGCCGCAGGCGTGGCCGATGTTGCCCACCCGTCCGGCCTGCTCCTCGAACCCCGACGCCTTCAACTTGCGGACGACCCTCCCGGTCAGCTCGGACATCGCAACGCCCGGCCGGATGCCATCGAGAACCTCCTGCAGGCATTCGTGGATGACCCTGTAAGCATCCCTGCACTCGGCCCGCGCCCGCCCCACCCCGAACATCCGCGTGTAGTCCGACCAGTAACCCCGGTACACGCACCCCGCGTCCATGATCACCAGATCCCCCGGCGACAGCGCGCGATCCGTATGCCTCCGGTGGGAGCGGTCGCTGCTCCGGAAGTCCTGGGCCGGGTGCGAGGCCACGGTGATGGACCCCGGCGTCTCCGCCCCCCGTCTCATCTGCTCCACGGCCAGAAACCGATGGACCTCCCGCTCCGTCATGCCCGGCCTCACCGCCTCGAACAGCGCCCGGTAGGCCCCGTCGGTGATCTCCACCGCCCTGCGGATGTAGTCCACCTCCGCCGCGGACTTCCGGAACCGCGCCCTCCAGAGCGCCTGTGAAGCGTCCACGAACGCGACCTGCGGCAGACCCCTCTGCAACTCCCCGAAGTCCTCGTAGGGCATCCGCATCCAGAGCACCCCCCCCAGCTCCATCCCGACCCTCCCCTGCTCCAGCCCCAGCTCCCGGACCACCTCCGTGATCGTCCCGACCCCCGCCCGGTTGCGACCGCCCGCGTAGACCCGGACATCCTCCACCCAGGAGTCCAGCGCGCACTGCCCTGCCTCCAGCGGCGGTGCGATCAGGACCGGCCCACTTTTCAGCGGCAGGAGGGCGAACAGCGCCGTGAACTTGTGCATCCAGCGGTGCGTCGCGTGCCCGGTGAAGTACCGGATATTGGTGTCCGTCGTGAGCAGGACCGCGTCCAGCCCCTCCGCCTCCATCAGCCCCCTCAGCCGGGCCATCCGGCCCTCGTACTCCTCCGACGGAAAATCGGCAAATGCCTCTGTCAGCATCTCTCACACCTCCACCGTCACCGCGCTGACGATCCCCTCCACGCCCGCGCGGTTGCGCGACCGGACGCGCAGGGTGTTCAGCCCCTCGTGCAGACGCCACGCGAAACGGCCCGGCCGTTCCTCCCACGCCTCCCGGTCCACGCTCGCTAAGTAACCCGCGAAGTTCGGCATATCCGTCTCCAGATGCACCCGCAGGGTCTCAGGGTCCCCGTCCCGCTCCAGGGTGAAGCGCGTCTGATTGAGCGTCGGGTAGAAGTCCGCCCGCCGGTTGGTGTGATGGGTGAAGTGCGCCAGCGGCGGCGCCTTGTCGTCCGCCCAGTTCAAATAGCCATTCCAGCCCCACACCTCCGTCCCCTGGCTCACGGGCAGGGGCCTCGGCTCGCTGAACACATTGTAACGCGGGACCATCCGGAAGTGGCAGAACGACCGGAACAGGAACAGCGCACCCTCCTCCACCGGGAATTTATGATTCCCCTCCCGGAAGGCGATCGGCAAATCCTCCACCAGGGCCTTTAAGTCCTGACGGAACAGGTAGGGGCTGTCCCAGCGCTCGGCACGCTCCAGCCTGTCTATCAACACCTGATGGATCTCCTGCGTATCCAGGGGCGTCAACGTAGCCCGGTCGTACCAGTAGTAATCCCGCGTCGCGTCCACGTGCACCCACTTGCGGTAATCGTTGGACCAGACCTCCGCGATCTCGTGGCCCGTCATCCCCTCGCTGTGGAAGTTCACGTGCCGCGCCGGAATCCCAACACTCAGATACGCGGCCACCAGCACCACGTTGGGATACAGACACATGGCATCGCGCCGGCGCTGCCGGTACTCGTTCATCCGGATCGCCCCCTGCCCGTCCCGCTCCAGCTTCAGCCAGTCCAGCACGTTCCAGGGGAAGTGCGAGCACCTCTTCAGCGGTATCCAGTAGGCCCAGGCCATCAGCCGCTCGATCCGCTCGAACTCCGTCTGCGCGCCCGCCACCACCGCGTCCAGCTCAAACCGCTCGCGCAGCTCCCTCAGCATCCCGCACCCGTAGTCCTCATAGACAAAATCACAGGAGGGCCGGAGAATCCGGGCGTTCTCCGCCCTCACGACGCGCAGGGGAGGATCGGCCTCTTCCGCGACCTGAGCCTCCACGCGCACGGCCTTCAGGAGCGGCGTCTGCGACGGCCCCTCCGTCTCAAACAGAGCCCTCCACTGCGCGTAGCGCCCCCGGACCTCTTCGACCGGCTCGCCTGCCTCACACGCCCTCCACCCGCCCCAGCACTCCGGCTCATGCGCCGGCCGCGACCCGGTGCGCACCTGAAACGCCACCCGCGTCCCCGGCGGCGTCTCCGCATCCCAGTCCAGACTCACGCCCTGGACGGAGCGCCTCCCCTTGACCTCCCCCTCCCCGGCAACGTCGAAGACCGGCGAGACCAGTTCACCCTGCCTGCGAAACCGCTTCAGGACCAACCGCAGGACGTACTCCCCCCGCTCCGCCTCCCAGGACCGGCCCCCGTCCCGGCTCAGGCTGCTCGCGCGCGGCAGGACCACCGGGTCGGGCATCCCCTTGTGGAACGACCGGTAGTCCGCCACCATGAGGTCCCAGCCCATCCGGCCCTCCACCGCCTCCAGCGTGATCTCGTTCTCCCCCCTTCTCAGGGACGCCGGGGGGACCTCCACGTAGTACCACCGGCTCCAGCTCCACGCCCCCTCGTCCCGCGCCAGCTCCCAGTATTGCCGGGCCTCCGGCGTGGCCACCGGCGAGGGGGGTCTTAAAACCTCCTGACCGTTCACCGTGAACCTCAGCGTGGCCTGGTGCCCCTTCCGCTCCCTCCCGATGAAGGCGACCTGCGCCCCTGCCGTGCGCGGGTCCTCCAGATAAAGCGTCTTGCGGAGCACAATCTGTCCGGCGACCTCCACGAAGGGGACGATCTCCTGGTCGTCCGACCGGCCCGCGCCGGGGCCGTCATTCTCCACGACCTCGCCGTAAAACAGGTGGATGCCCTCGTCCGCCCCGCCCATCCAGAGGTCGCGGACCTCCGCCGTCTCGTAGATTTCAGCCGCTCTCAAACAGGTGGCGACCCGCCGCCCCTCCGTCATCGTCTGCAAGGCCATCTCGAATTCCTCTGTGTCAAAATTGAACTGCCTGGATTTCCAGATGCGTCCAGAGGCAATATATACTCCCCGTCCGGGAAAAAGCAAGTCCAAAGGTGAACATCGCGAAGATAAGGTTCTTTAGGCCATAGAGGTATGAATAAATTCTTCCGTTTCTGCTTGACTTCATTCCCATTCGTGCGTATTCTATCTATCGAAGATATTTCTCGCCAAAGGTGGCAAAGCAGGAAAATATAAAGAAAGAGGTGATGACTCATGCCTGTGTTAGAGTTGACAGATGAGCAGGTGATCGACCTGATCAAGCAATTGTCTCAGGAGCGTAAGCGAACAGCTTTGTTAAAGCTGGCAGAGGAGGCATACGCCCAGCGTGAGGCTCGTCTGGAATATGCTGAGGCGCAACTGCGGCGATTGTGCGCCGAACGTGGTAAGGACTGGGACACCATGACTGAGGACGAGCGTGAGGCTTTCATGGACGATCTGGTACATGAGGGCAGACGGTGCGCCGGGTAGTCGTAGCAGTTATCAAGGCATCTCCATTGTAAGCCCTGCCGATTTTCTCTCACAGATGCAGAAAAGAGAATAGGCCGTTAGAAACCTTACGGACCGAGGCAAGGGATGCCAAAACGCACGAGCGTTACAGGTAGCGAGCTTTTTGTCGTGGACAACAGCGACGAGGACTGGAAGGTCCTGCGCTACCTCCACGACTGGTGCCAGATCTCCAGGGCCATCGACATCGCCACCGGCTACTTCGAGATCGGCTCCCTGCTGGCCCTGAAGGATGAGTGGCAGAAGGTCGATCAGATCCGGATTCTGATGGGCGACGAGGTCTCCCGCCGCACCCGGAACGCCTTTGAGGAGGGCTTAAAAAACGTCACGAACCGCCTGGACGCCAGCCTCGAATCGGAGAAGCAGAAGAACGACTTTCTGACCGGCGTCCCCGCCGTCGTCGAGGCCATCCGCTCCGGCAGGATCGCCTGCCGGGTCTACCGCAAGAACAAGTTTCACGCCAAGGCCTACATCACCCACGCCCGCCTGGAGGTCGTCGGCGCCTCCGCCCTGGTCGGCTCCTCCAACTTCACCCACCCCGGCCTGACCGAGAACATCGAACTCAACGTCCAGATCACCGGCCGACCTGTCACCGTGCTTCAGGAGTGGTATGAGGAGCACTGGGACGACGCCGAGGACGTCACCCCCGAAATCCTCCGCACCATCGAGCGCCACACGCGGGACTACTCCCCCTTCGAGGTCTACGCCCGCTCGCTGCACGAGTTCTTCCGCCAGCACGAGATGACCGGCCGCGAATGGCTGGAGAACCGCTCCCGCGTCTATCCGATCCTCGATCCCTACCAGAGAGAGGGCTTCCACGCCCTGATGGGAATTGCGGACAAGTACCGTGGCGCGTTCCTGTGCGACGGCGTGGGCCTGGGCAAGACCTACATCGGCCTGATGGTCATTGAGTACCTGATCGAGCGGCAGCGCAGGCGCGTCGCCCTTTTTGTCCCAAAGGCCGCCCGCAAGCCGGTGTGGGAGCAGGCGCTCAGGCGATACCTGCCCCACATCTTCGGCGACTTCAGCAACCTGGTCGTCTTCAACCACACGGACCTGCTGCGCGGCAACGAGTTCCCGGAACGCCTGAAAAGAGTCCGGGAGATGGCGGACGCCGTCGTGGTCGACGAGGCACACCACTTCCGCAACCCCGGACTCAAGGGCGAGGAGGGCGACCGCCTGTCCCGCTACTGGCAGTTCTACGACCTCGCTGAAGGCAAGGACCTCTATCTGCTGACCGCCACGCCGGTGAACAACCGCCTGATCGACCT
>Ga0209399_10000679_pt1 | contig 19728 bp, 21 predicted proteins | sample OV2TP3_FD_184130 | JGI IMG/M metagenome (GOLD analysis project Ga0209399, IMG submission 184130) | Hot spring microbial communities from Beatty, Nevada to study Microbial Dark Matter (Phase II) - OV2 TP3 (SPAdes) (version 3) | ecosystem: Environmental > Aquatic > Thermal springs > Hot (42-90C) ... | reverse complement strand
AGAGGTCCATTTCCAGTAAATATCATGGAGAAAATAATCCACTCTATTTTCCACCTTATTTTTCGTCTATTTTGGTCTTGACTTTGGGGGAAGCTTTAGGTGCAGGGAGGGCAGTTGGTGTGGAATTTAGCCTTGTAGGAAAGACGCAGACGTTGTACATTCAGACGGGCGGCCCGGCGGGTCGCCCGTCGGCTTTGTCAAGAGAGCGACAAAATTGGGCTTGGAAGGAGCAGATGGACATTGTACATTCCATCAGTGAACAGGAGCGCCGTGATATGGCCAAGGAAGTCCTAGAAAAAAAGAGCCTGGATCACTTGCTTAAGGCAGTCTCGCACCTGGTACGATTGCCAAAAGCGCGGATGCGTCTGGATTATGACGAAGACGCTGACGTGCTCTACGTTCACTTCAGAGATAAGGCGATCTCAACACACAGCGAGATGAAAAAGAACGGGGTTATCTTCGATTACAGGGGGAGCACGCTGGTGGGGGTGACGATTCTGGAGGCTTCGCGGCGGTGAGAGGGCGCGGGAATCAATTCCCGCGCTACGAATACGAAGTCCGCTAAAGCGGACTCACGGTTTCATTCAGCCCGGTTCACCGGGCTTGATAGGGGTAGCGAGGCGATTTATCACCTCGCAAGAAAAGGCTACCCCTCCAGCAGGGCTCGCGTGTCGATCTCCAGGCCCGGCAGGGCCTCCGGCTGAAACACCTCTCGCCCGGCCTCTCCCTTTGCCGCGCCTGCGGTCCTGACGTAGCGCCCGGCCACGTTGTGGAATTCTTCGATCACCAGGGCGTCGGCGTCCACCATCCAGTACCAGGGCACGCCGGCGTCGAGGTAGGCGTTGAACTTGACCACCCGGTCCCGTCCGCTGCTGTGGGGGGAGACGATCTCCACGACGAGGTCGGGGACGCCGTGAATCTTGCCGTCCGCGTCGCTGAGGCGGTTCAGGTGATCGGCGCTCAGGTAGACGAGGTCCGGGACGTAGATGCGATTGTTGGGAAGCTCTGTGTCCAGTTCGATCCAGAACCGTCCGGTTTTGTGGACAGTCAGGTGACGCCGGAGCGCAAAAGACAGGTTGAGCAGGATCTCCTGATGCTGCCGGTTGGGCGAGGCCATGGGGATCAGTTCTCCTTGCTCGAACTCGAAGTAAGGGGGGCCTTCGGGAATCGCCCGGAACTCGTCTATGGTCACTTTGCGTCTGATCTGTTGAACGGTCGTGGACATGATCAAAACCTCCTTCTGATGTTCAATCTATGTGCCCCATTTAAGAAAGTCAAGTCGCAAATCCAGGAAAGGACCCTCCCGCATGTCTGACACGCTCATCCGCGCCGGATGGCTGATGGACGGGACCGGCGCTCCGCCGAAAAGGGATGTGGATGTTCTGATCCGGGACGGGAAGATCGAGTCGGTCTCCCCGCGCTCCGGCGCTCCGCCGGGGGGCGTCCGGGTCGTGAACGCGCCGGAGGCCACGCTCCTGCCCGGCCTGGTGGACGCCCATCTCCATCTGGCCTACTCCGGCCAGAACCCCACGTGGAACGCGGTCAGGGATAAGCCGGACCTCCTGCTGGCCTGGGCGGGCCGCAACTGTAGGCTGGCCCTGGCCGCCGGGCTGACGACCGTGGGGGACTGCGGCGCGCCCCGGAACGCCGGGCTGCGGCTGCGGGAGGCGCTCCGGCTGGGTCTGTTCCCGGGCCCGCGCGTCCAGGTGTGCGACCAGCCGATCTCCACGACGTGCGGCCACACCTACGACATCAGTCTCTATGCGGACAGCGCGGACGAGGTCCGGAAGGCCGTGCGGTATCTCTGCCAGCAGCGGGTGGACTTCATCAAGGTGATGGCCACGGGCGGGTCGATGGACCCGGAGACGAACCGGAGGCGGGCGTCCTACACGGTCGAGGAGCTGCGCGCGGCCGTGGAGGAGGCGCACCGGCTCTACAAGCGGGTGGTGGCGCACGTGAACGGGACGGAGGGCATCCGGAACGCGGTCTGGGCGGGCGTGGACCAGCTCGCGCACTGCAACTGGCTGGGCGCGGGGGACGGGACGATCGAGTACGACGAGGAGGTCGCGGCGCAGGCGGCCAGGCAGGGGACCTGGGTGGACTTCAACATCAACGCAGGGCTGAACCCCCTGGCGTCCGGGGACGGGAAGGGGGAGGACTGGTCCCGCTGGGAGCGGCCGCCCCGGACGCGGTGGGACCTGGTGGACCGGATGCGGAAAATGGGCGCGCCCGTGCTCCTGTCGAGCGACGCGGTGGGCGCGAACTACGACCGGCTGATCACCTACCTGCCGAAGTTCGTCGCGGCGTACCCGGAGGTGAGGCCGGAGGAGGCGGTCCACATGGCGACCCTGGCGCCGGCGCGGTGCATGGGGTTGGCGGAAGAGACCGGGAGCGTCGAGCCGGGCAGGTCCGCGGACCTGCTGCTCGTGAGGGGGGACGCGACGGATGGGCTGAAGTGCCTGCCGGACATCGAAAGGGTGTATCTGAAGGGTGTGGAGGTGGTGCGGTGCGAGGGGGAGAAGGTGTGGGTTTGCGGCGCGTAGGGGCACGGCATGCCGTGCCCCTACACGATTATCATCCTATCGGAGACTCTCATGATCATCCCTAATTCTCGCGTGCTCGTGTTCAGCGCCCACGCCGCGGACTTCTGCTCCCGCGCGGGGGGGGCCATCGCCCGGTTCGCCGAGGCCGGCGGGAAGGTCCACGTCATCGACCTGACTTACGGGGAGCGGTGCGAGTCCCCGGCCCTCTACGCCGGGGGGAAGACGCCCTCCCTCGACGAGGTGAAGGCGATCCGCAAGGGGGAGATCGAGGCCGCCGCGGGCGTGCTCGGCGCGACGATCGAGTGCCTCGACTTTGGGGACAGCCCGCTCGTGATCGACCCGGACCGGAAGGTGAGGCTGATCGAGGCCCTCCGCGTCCACCGCCCGGAGGTCGTCCTGGTCCACTGGCTGAGGGATATCCTTCACCCGGACCACGTCACGACGGCGGAGAATGTCCTGTGGGCGTGCGCCTACGCCGGGGCCGGGGGCATCCGGACGGGCCATCCCCCTGCGCCCAGGCCGGCGACTTACTGCTACGAGACGACCATCGGCACGGCCCCGGTCGCGGGGTTCCTGCCGGACACCTACGTGGACATCGCGAAGGTCTTCGACCGGAAGATGGAGGCCCTGCGCCACCTCAGGGCGCAGCCCGACCTGCCGGGGATGTACGACATCTGCGCCCGCTACCGGGGGATCGAGGCGCGCATGATCGGGGGTATCCCAGGCTGCCAGTTCGCCGAGGGGTTCGTGAAGGTCGGGGCGCACGGGTAAGACAGGCAAGAGGCAAGAGGCAAGAGGCAACAGTAAAATACAAAAGACAAATAGAAGGGAGGGGAACTGTTGCCTGCTGCCTGTTGCCTGTCGCCTGCTCTTTCCCCTTGACAGCATCGGCTCCGTTTCCTAAATTGTGTTCGCCCGCATTTCTGTGCGCCGGGAACCCGCAGGGTGTCCGGTCGTTCAAGGGGTAGAGTCAAAAGAAGAATCCAGAATCCAGGAGCCAGAAGAAAAGTCTTTTGCCTTTATTCTGGATTCTGAATTCTGACTCCTGTATTCTGCTGTTCGTTTACCTGAGAGGCATCCTCCATGCTCAAAGGTCGATCCCGCGTCGAGCCCAAATGTTCGTTCTGTGGCAAGGGCCCCGGCCAGGTGGAGAAGATCATCACCGGCCCCTATGTCCACATCTGCAGCGACTGCGTCCGGCTGTGCAACGACATCCTGGCCGAGGACCGGCGGGAGCGGAGCCTCCCCCGAACCAGCGCGCTGCTGAAGCCCGTCGAACTCAAGAAGCGGCTCGACGAGTACGTCATCGGGCAGGAGCGGGCCAAACGGGTCCTCGCCGTCGCCGTTTACAACCACTACAAGCGCATTCAGGTCAGCGACAACGACGTGGAGCTGACCAAGAGCAACATCCTGCTGGTGGGGCCTACGGGCACGGGCAAGACCTTCCTGGCCGAGACCCTGGCGCGCATCCTTCAGCTCCCGTTCACCATCGTGGACGCCACGGTCCTCACCGAGGCGGGCTACGTGGGGGAGGACGTGGAGAATATCCTCGTCCGGCTCCTGCAGGCCGCGGACTACGACGTGTCGAAGGCCGAGCGCGGGATCATCTACATCGACGAGATCGACAAGATCTCCCGCAAGTCGAGCACGCCGTCCATCACGCGGGACGTGTCGGGCGAGGGGGTGCAGCAGGAGCTCCTCAAGATCCTGGAGGGCACCGTGTCAGGCGTGCCCCCCAAGGGGGGCCGGAAGCACCCTGAGCAACCGCTCGTGCAGATCAACACCAGGAACATCCTGTTCATTTGCGGCGGGGCCTTCGAGGGGGTCGAGGAGATCATCCGGGGGCGCATCGGGCAGAAGTCCATCGGGTTCGGGGCCACCCCTCAAAAGCAGGGGGATCGACAGAACGTGGGGGAGATCCTGGTCCACATTCAGCCGGACGACCTGATCCGCTACGGCCTGATCCCGGAGCTGGTCGGGCGGCTCCCGATCGTCAGCACGATGGACGACCTGAGCGCCGGGGCCTTGATGGACATCCTGACGAAGCCGCGCAACGCCCTGATCAAGCAGTACCAGAAGCTGTTCGAGATGGACGGCGTCAAGCTGGAGTTCACGCAGGACGCGCTGGAGCGGGTTGTGGAACTCGCCATGAAGAAGAAGACCGGGGCGCGCGGCCTGCGCTCCGTGCTGGAGTCGATCATGGTCGAGATCATGTTCGACATCCCCTCCCGGTCCGACCTCAAGGAGTGCCTGATCACCCGCGAGATCATCGACGGCAAACACGAATCGTCGATGCCCAGGCGCAAAAGGGCGTAAATGTAGGGGCGTAAATGTAGGGGCGTAAATGTAGGGGCGCGTCTCAGACGCGCCCCTACGCGCCCCTACGCGCCCCTACGTTTTTTTGAGGAGATATTTATGTTCATCATCGATGCGCACCTCGACCTGGCGATGAACGCCCTCAACTGGAACCGCGACCTGAGGCGGTCCGTCCCGGAGATCCGCCGGCAGGAGGAGGGCATGGCGCAGAAGGGGCGGGCGCGGGGGACCACGGCCTTCCCGGAGATGCGGCGCGGGCGGGTGGGGGTCTCGCTGGCCACGGTGATCGCGCGGGTGGCCTATGCGCCCGGCGCCCTCGACAACCGCAGCCACGACATCGCCTACGCCAAGGCGCAGGGGCAGCTCGCGTACTACCGGATTCTGGAGCGGCAGGGCCTCGTGAAGATGATCCGGGACTGGCCGACGCTGGAGGGCCTGGCCGGGGCGTGGAAAAGGGGGGACGAGAGCGCTCCCCTCGGCTTCATCCTGAGCATGGAGGGGGCGGACCCGATCCCCACGCCGGACGACCTTCCGGGATGGTGGGAGGACGGTCTGCGTGCCGTGGGTCTGTCGCACTACGGGGTGAGTCGCTACGCGCACGGCACGGGCACGGAGGGGGGTCTGACCGCCGAGGGGCGCCCCCTGTTGAAGGCGATGGAGGCGCAGGGCGTGATCCTGGACCTGACCCATCTGGCGGATCGGGCGTTCTGGGAGGCGCTGGAGGCGTTCGGGGGCCCTGTCCTGGCCAGCCACAACAACTGCCGCGCCCTGGTCCCCGACGGTCGGCAGTTCACGGACGAGCAGATCAAGGCCATCGTCGCCCGCGACGGGGTGATCGGGGCGGCCTTAGACGCCTGGATGCTGTATCCGGGCTGGGTGAAGGGGGAGACGCCGAACACGGTCGTCAGCCTGGAGGACTACGTGAACCACATCGACCGGGTCTGCCAGCTCGCGGGAGACGCCCGGCACGCGGCCATCGGCACGGATCTGGACGGGGGGTACGGGACGGAGCAGTGCCCGCACGACCTGGACACGATCGCGGACCTCCAGAAGGCGCCGGGGCTGTTGAGGAAGAAGGGCTATAAAGAGGAGGACGTGGAGGGGATCGTGCACGGGAACTGGTTAAGGCTGTTCAAGAGGGTGTGGACAAAATAACAGTGAACGATGAACGATGAACGATGACTGTAGGGGCGCGGCATGCCGCGCCCCTATGTCATTTTTACGAACCGCGCGTAGGCCTCGTCCCAGCGGTCATCTCGTCTGGGATCGTAGGTGACTACGTCGAACGACCGGCGGACGACGGCGCGGGCGTCGGAAAGGGCGCCGAGGTGGCCGGTCGCAAGGGCCTGAACCAGGACGTTGCCGATGGCCGTGGCCTCGGCAGGCCCGGCGATCACGGGCCTTTGGGTCGCGTCCGCCGTGAGCTGGCAGAGGAGGCGGTTGCGGCTCCCCCCGCCCACGACGTGGACCGCGTTGAGCCGGCGCTTCAGGATCTCCTCCAGGCGCTCCAGGACGTGGCGGTACTTCAGGGTCAGGCTCTCCAGGGCGCAGCGGACGACGGCCCCCCGGCTCGCGGGGGGGGCCTGGCCGGTCTCCTCGCAGAACGCCCGGATGCGCCCCGGCATGTCGCCGATGCCCACGAAGCGGCCGTCGTCCGGGTCCACGACCGGGCCAAAGGCCGGGGCCTCCGAGGCCAGCCTGGTGAGGTCGTCGTAGCCCAGCGCGTCCCCCTCCCGCTCCCACGCCCGCCGGCACTCCTGTACCAGCCAGAGGCCCATGATGTTCTTGAGGAAGCGGAAGGTCCCGGCCACGCCGCCCTCGTTCGTGAAGTTGTGGATCAGGGCCGCGTCCGTGAGGATGGGCTCCCGGATTTCGGCGCCCATCAGCGACCAGGTCCCCGAACTGATGTAGGCATAGTCCTCCCCGCTCGCAGGCACGGCGGCCACGGCGGAGCCAGTGTCGTGGCAAGCCGGGGCGATCACGGTCACGTCCCTTGCGCCGGTCTCGTCCGCGACGGGGCCGAGCAGGGGGCCGAGGGGCGTGCCGGGGGGCACGACCTCCGGCAGGATGCGAGCGGGGAGGCTCAATCTCTCGAACAGGGCGCGCGACCAGTCCCGCCGCGCGGGGTCGTAGAACTGCGTGGTCGTGGCGTCGGTGAACTCGCAGGCCTTCCGGCCGGTCAGCCAGTAGTTGAACAGGTCCGGGATCATCAGGAGGGTCTCGGCGGCGTCCAGGAGGGGGGACCTCTGGAGGGACATGGCCAGGACCTGGTAGAGGGTGTTGAGCTTGAGGAACTGGACGCCGGTGGCGGCGAAGATGTCCCGCTTCGGGACCCGGCGAAAGGCCTCTTCGAGCAGGCCGTCCGTCCGGCTGTCCCGGTAGTGGTAGGGGTTGCCGAGCAGGGCGCCGGTCCGATCCAGGAGGGCGAAGTCGACCCCCCAGGTGTCTATGCCGAGGCCGGCGATGTCCTTTCCGGCCTGCCTCACGCAGAGGGCGATGCCCCGCTTCATCTCCTCGAACAGCCGCAACACGTCCCAGTGGAGGCTGTCCAGGAGGCGGATCGGGCCGTTCGGGAAGCGGTGGACCTCCTCCAGGCCGAGGCGCTGGCCGTCGAATCGCCCGATCACCGCCCGGCCGCTCTCCGCGCCGAGGTCGAAGGCAAGGAAGTTCATTTTTCCTCTTTCAAAGAAGACACTTCCTCATGATAGAAATTCCACCCGCCGGGGTCAAGCACAAAAAAAGAAGGGGTTCCTTCTCCGGGAGTCCCTTCTTCTTTGAGAGGTCTCTTTGTAAGACCCTTCCGCACCGATGAAATCCCCCCTTACCACCAGGACCAGAACTCGACCCGGATGAAGCGGACGATCCTTCGCGTCACCAGGTCGATGAGCCGCTGTCTGCCGCAGGAGACCTTGGCGTTTCCGCTCATGTCGGGCTTGAGGAGGAGGGAGGCGTTGTCGATCTGGGTGATCACCAGGATCGCGCTCTCTCCCATTCCGTTCTCCTGCCGGGTGACGGTGGGGGCGATGGAGGTCACGGTCCCGTGGAAGCTGGCCTGAGGGTAGGCCCTCGCCTTGAGGGCGACCTCCTGCCCCATCCGCACGTCGGCGATCTCCTTCTCCGGGATCGAGATCTCCACGGTCACGGTGGTCAGGTCGTGCACGTCGGCGATGAGGTCCCCCTTCCCCACGTTCTGGCCGATCTTCTCTTTCAGCCTGTGCGTGGTCACCACGCCTGCGATGGGGCTCACCACCGTCAGGGCCTGGAGCTGCTCTTCGAGGTGGCGCTGCTGGGCCTTCAGGCGGCTGATCTCCGCCCCGGCGGCCTCGACCTCCTCCTGCCGGCTCCCCGCCAGCAACACCCTGAGCCTGTGCCCGGCCTCCTCCAGCTCCTTCTCCCGGACGGCCACCAGCTCCTCGGTCTCCTCGAAGTCCTTTCGAGAGATGAACTGCCGTTTGAACAGGGCGTTGCGCATGTCGAGCTGGCTTCTGGCGTATTTGAGCCGTTCTTCGGCCTTCACGACGAAGGTCTTCGCCAGGTCGATCTCCTCCTGCCTCGGCCCCGCCCTGAGCAGTTTGAGTTGCGCGCGCTTTTCGGCGATCTCGGCCTCGATCTTGCGCAGTTCGGTGCGGCAGTCGCGGTCGGAGAGGCGGGCGATGGGGGCGCCTCTGTCGATTATGTCTCCCTCCTTGACGTAGATCTCCTCGATGATCCCCTCGACGACCGCCCGGACGTCGGCGTTGTGCACGGGCAGGACGACGAACGGCCCCGAGACCCTCAACTCCATCCGGCAGAGGAACAGGACGGTCAGGAGGACGCCGAGGACGGCGAAGGTCCTGATCGGACCTTTCAGGGGGGAGACGATGCCGCTGAGCCTGAGGGAGGAGGACGCCGCCTGGGAGAGTCTTTTGAGAGGGGTCTGGAAGATCCCGGCGAGAATGGCGAGGAACAGGATGAACCCCCACCCCTGATACTGCCCGACCAGGTATCCTCCGAACCACAGCGCCACGTAGCTGAGCAACCACCAGGAATACGTCCAGGCCAGGAGGCCGTAGACGAGGTAGATGCGGCGCTCGCGGGGGGTCGCCTCTCCGATCCGCTGAGTCCCTCCCCACAGTCTCCTGATCCGGTCGCCCAGGTAGCCGACGGCCTTGCCCCTGAGGTTCGGGATCTCCAGAAAGTCGCTCAACAGGTAGTAGCCGTCCAGCTTGATCAGGGGGTTCAGGTTAAACATGGTTTTGACTCCCGAGGTGGCCATCACCACCATGGCGACGTAGTTCAGGACCGTGTAGGGGTCGGTCATGCGCCAGGTCCAGGTGGCCAGGGCCCAGAGAAAGACCTCGAAGTAGGCGCCTGCGAAGGTCACCCAGAGCCGCTGGGATTTCTTCGGGAAGAGCCAGGCGTCGCTCACGTTGCAGTAGAAGGCGGGCTGGAAGTAGATGAGCATAAAGCCCATTTCGCGGACCTCTCCGCCGAAGTGCTTGCAGGTCAACCCGTGGGCGAACTCGTGCATCGTGACGACGCAGAGGACGACGGCCCACGCCAGGAGGAGGGACTGAAAGCGGAAGAGGTGATAGAGTTGCCTTTCGATCTCCGGCCAGTCGGCGATGGTGATGTAGAGGGCAAGCAGGACGTAGGCGGCGGAGAAGAACACAAAGTAGGGCGTGAAGAAGAATCGCAATCTGCGGACGAGACGGCCCAGGAGGCGGTCGGGGTCGATGGCCTTCAGCCTCAGGTAGAGGAAGTTCCCGCGGACCCTGCCCTGAGGGCGATGGAGCGGGACGGGCTCGCTCTCCTCCCGCTCCAGAAGCCCCAGGCTGCGGAGCCTGCCGACGAACTGCTCCAGGGTCTGCGGGGAGAGGGTGGCGCCGAACCTCTGCTCGACGGTGTGACAGAGCAGGTCGAGGGAGGTGGCGCCGTCGAGTTGCTGGAGGATGAAGGCCTCGGTCTCCCTGAAACGGAAGAAGCGCCCCGTGGCGGGGTCTTTCACCACGAAGGTGACGGCCTCGGGCGTGTCCTGCCGGCTGACGATCAGGTCGCTCCGCGATTTGGCGCACTCGGATGACATGGGCTTTATAGGGGGGTGGATGGGAGGCCCCCGGCTGTCCGACGGCCTCCCGGTCCCCACCCTTCCTGCAGAAGGACAGAAAGGGACCTCGGTGTTTACCGGCCCGGCTCAGGCTGCGGCCTCGAACCGCCGGAGACCTCGGTGCCGTGTCCGCTGCTGTTGCTCTGACCGGTGCCGGGGGTCCCGCCGATCCCATCGGGGGCGATACGCTCCTCCAGCTCCTCGATGTCCAGGCGGAGTTCCTTCTTCTTCTCCATGCTATGTCACCTCCTTTTGCCTCTTTTTAGTTGTAGGGCGCGATCGGTGATCGCGCCGCCACTTATGGCCCAAGATCAGGGGCGCTGGATCAGTTGCCGTGCGAGTCCCGGGTGTTGCTCCCAGGCTGCGGCTTGCTGCCGTTGGAGACCTCGTTGCCGGGGTTCCCATTGCTCTCGCCGGGGACACCGTTGATGCTGTCGGGCGCGATGCGCTCCTCCAGCTCCTCGATGTCCAGGCGGAGTTCTGCATTCTTCGCCACGCTGACTCACCTCCTCTCAGGTGACAATTCTCCCCTTCTCTCCCCGCGTCGGGGAGAGAAGGGGGTCAGGGGGATGAGAGGGGTCTTGCATCCCTTCGTCAACCGGTCGACACCTGTCCGCCGGTGCCTTCGTTGCCCGGATTGTTCGTGTTGTTCCGCGGCGGATTGTTGTTGCCGGGATTGCCCATCCCGCTCGGGGCGATGCGCTCCTCGAGCTCCTCCACCTCCAGGCGGATGACCTTCTTCTTCGCCATTCTGATTCACCTCCTCTCAAGGGGGATAAGAGACAACTGTGGGGACGTACCTGCGACACGCCCTATTTGTCGTCGCCCAGACCGGGATTGCCGCCGGCCTGGCCGCCGCCGCCCTGATCGTTGGCGCCGTTCTGGTCGCCGCCGCCGGAGTTGCCGGGGCCGCCGCCCCAGTTGCCCTGGCCCGGAGGGCCGTCGTGCGGGTCGTTGATGCCGCCTGCGTCCGGCGCGATGCGCTCTTCGAGCTCCTCGATCTCCAGGCGGATTTTCGCGTGCTTCGCCATTCTGATTCACCTCCTCTCATGGGTGACAACTCTCCCCCTTCTCTCTCCCTGTGGGGGAGAGAAGGGGGTTGGGGGGATAAGAGGGGTCAGCCAGCCTTGTTTTCGGGAGTCGCGCTCCCGGAGGGGTTGCCGACGCGGTCGGCCTGCTTGCCCGGCTGGCCGTCGTAGCCGCCGGTCCCGATGACGGCCGGGGCGATCCGCTCCTCCAGCTCCTCGACGTTGAGGCGGATGTCCTTCTTCTTCGCCATGCTGACTCACCTCCTTTCGCTGGGGACATATAAAAACTCCCTTTCCCCGTCGCACGGACGCAGGGGTGGCCGTCTCGCCCGCACGGGTGGGAAGGGAGTTTCAGTCCTGGCCTCATGTTAGGAACCTTGCGATAACGATTGTGAACAGAGAATGTGGGGATGTGTATCTGTGTGGGTGTGTGTACTGGAGTTAAAAAATGTTATCGCAAGCGCGCTACAGGGCCCTCAGTTTTGTCTTGACAACAGGATGAGAGATGGTTATACATGACCAAAGGGGATGCAAAAGGGCCGCAAGGCCCCCTCGCATCACCCTGCGAGCCGTTAACCCTCTTCCCCGCCAAGGTGATGGGTTAACGGCTTTTTTTGTGACCTCACCTCGCGAGGCCGGACCCGAACCAGACATCGTGGGCGCTGGCCAGGTCGGCCACGAACCGCCGCCGCTTTTCCAGGGAGACCCAGGCCATCCTGGCGTGGGCGTCCCGGAAATCGGCCCGCATCGCCGCGACGGATGCCCTCAGGGACCTGACGAAGGCCTGCCGCTCGGCGCGAGAGGCCCGCATCTCCTCACGGAGCCGGATCAGGTCGGAGGTCAATGGACTCACGGGAATATCTCCGTCCCCTACCCTTTTGGCCAGGCCGGGGATCTCTTTAGCTACGCTGCGCACGGTCGTTCTCCCTCTTTTGTGACCCGGTTTATATTTTTTGGATATTTTATATCAAATATAATTTTTATGTTTATAATATATAAAATATCTGTCATTAATATACTGCTTCACATAAAATTGTCAAGGGCTAATTTTTTGACGCCCCCCGGCCATTCGTTTTTTTGAATTTGAAAGAAAAACGGCAACTCGTTGTTCGAGAGCAATTTGCGTCGGGGCAAGAAGGGGTTGACAGGGAGGGGCTTTTTTTTGTATTCTCGTGATGGACAACACAGACAGCGTTCTATCAAGGAGGTTTTTACGGGTTGTCATTCTGAGGGCGCCCTTCGCCGGGTCATTCTGAGCGTAGCGAAGAATCTTGTTTCGCTCAGGGTAAACTCCGCGCCCGAAGAATCTCGCTTTAGAGATTCTTCGCCTTTGGCTCAGAATGACCATCAATTTCTATAAGGAGCCCTCATGGAAAAGCTGAAGAGGATATCCCGCGCCGAGCGGGAGGTGATCAGGCGTCTGACGGACGTGAGCATCGAGAGCGCCTGGGGCGTCTGCTCGCGGCACGGCTACGGGTCGAACTTCATCAACGGGCTGACCTGCGTCCACCCGGAGCGAAAAATGGTGGGGCGGGCGGTGACGCTGCGCTACCTCCCGGTCCGCCCGGACCTGCAGGAGATGTCGCGCAAAAAGTTCGGGACCGCGCCGAACAAGTACGCGATTGAGGCGATGGAGCCGGGGGACGTCCTGGTGGTGGACTCGGGCGGGGAGACGGGGGCGGGTTTTCTGGGCGATGTGATCGCCACGCGGCTGGAGGTGCGGGGGGGCGCGGGCATCGTGTGCGACGGGGCCGTGCGGGACCTGTCCGTCGTGGCCACGATGGACTTCGCGCTCTACATCCGGGGGGCGCACGCGGCGGGGAGCGGGCGGGCGATCGTGGGGTGGGACTACAATGTTCCGGCGCGAATCGCGGGCGTGGCGGTGCTGCCGGGGGACATCCTGATGGGGGACAACGAGGGGGTGCTGGTCATCCCGGCGCGCCTGGCGAAGGAGGCCGCAGAGGCCGGGGCGGCGCAGGACCACAAGGAGAATTTCCTGCGGAGGGTCCTGAAGGAGAAGAAGCTGTCCATCGAGGAGTGCTACCCGCCCAACGCGAAGGTCCTGAAGATGTACGAGGCGTTCAAGAAGGCGGAGGGGAAATAGACATGGGGCTGAGCGTGGGCATCGTGGGCGTGGGGGCGTTCTCGCAGGGTTTCATCCCGCTGTTCAGGGCGCACCCGCTGGTGGAGGAGGTGAGGCTGTGCGACCTGGACGCGGAGAAGCTGAGGCAGAACGCGGAGAGGCACGGCATCCCCAGGACGTGCCCCTCGCTGGACGACCTGTGCGGGGAGGACGTGGACGCGGTCGTCCTGATCACGCAGAACTGGCTGCACGCGCCGCAGGCGATCCAGGCCCTGCGGGCGGGCAAGCACGTCTACTCCGCCGTGCCGACGGGGATCAGCGTGGAGGAGGTCGCCGATCTGGCGAAGGCGGTGGAGGAGACGGGCAGGGTCTACATGCTGGGGGAGACGAGTTATTACTACCCGGCGGCGCTCTACTGCCGGGCGCAGCACGCGAAGGGGGCGTTCGGGCAGGTGGTGTACGGGGAGGCGGAGTACTATCACGACTGGGACCACGGGCTTTACGAGGTCGCCCGATGGCGCGGGGGGGAGCGCTGGCTGGAGACGGCGGGCATACCGCCCATGTACTATCCCACGCACTCCACGAGTCTGATGATCTCGATCACGGGCGCGCGCATGACCCACGTGTCGTGCCAGGGGGTCGTGGACCGGGCGGAGGACGGCATCTACCGGCCGGAGGCCAACCGGTGGGGGAACGTCTTCAGCAACGAGTCGGCGCTGTTCCGGATGTCGGACGGGAGCGTCTGCCGCATCAACGAGTTCCGCCGGGTCGGGCACCCGGGCGCGGTGCGGATGTCCCTGTTCGGGACGGAGGGGAGTTTTGAGCAGAACGCGGCGGGCGCGGTCTGGGTCACGAAGGAGAGGCAGGGCCGCGTCCGCCTGGACGAGCTGCTGGAGTGCAGGGGGATGCCCGCGAGGCGGGCGGGGGAGCGGGCGGAGGGGATGGACCTGGTCACGGCAGAGGACGGGACGCACCGGGGCGTCTCCCCGCTGCACCCGGTGGATCGGCTGCCGGGGGAGTTCGTCGGCCTGCCGAACGGGCACAACGGGTCGCACCAGTTTCTGGTGGACGATTTCGTGAGGGCGTGCGCGGAGGAGAAGACCCCCCCGAACCACGTGTGGGACGCGGCCCGCTACGCCCTGCCGGGCATCCTCGCCCACGAGTCCGCCCGCAGAGGGGGACTGTTGATGAAGGTGCCGGACTTCGGGGATGGGCCGGGTCAGTGATTGAACACGCTGACGTTCGGGACCACGTGGATCGGCAGGACCTTCAGGGTGTCGTCGCGAGGGGGGGAGAGGATGCAGTGGAGGTCTACCTGCTCCTCCTCTCCCAGGGCCATCGGCGCGCCGTCGGGCGCAAAGGCCCTGCGCTCGCGCCGGCTGACCGTGGCCAGGACGGATTCGCACCGGTGGACCACCAGGACGCTGGACCCCGCCGTCAGGAAGATGCCGCGCCTTTCGTTCCGGTAGTCCTCCTCCAGGACGTGCCGCTGATGGACCAGGAACCATTCGCGGCCTCTCTGTTTATACATCCAGCGGTTCCAGTGGTCCACGGCGGAGTCGCGGGCCAGGGCCGCGCCGGCCAGGGTGCATTTGCTGGCCTCCGGCAGGCCCAGGGCATCGGCATAGGTGAAGAACTGCCACTCCTGGGCCGTGACTCGAAGATAGTGATACAGGTCCTCCTCGTCGGCAGGGCCCATGCGGGGATCGTACTTGGGTAACATGGTCTCTCCCGTTAAAAGAGTTGCCCTCCTCTCTCCTTTATACCTATATTATCGGCACAAAGTTCCCGACAGACAAACAGAAAGTAGGATTTGATCACAAATTTGTGATCTGGATCACAAGTCATTCCCCACATACGGAGGATCTGAGCCATGCTGACTCCTGAACTGATGGAGCAGTATCATACAGAAGGGTATTTCATCGTGGACGACGCCGTCGAGCCGGGCACGCTAAAGCCCCTGCTGGCCGCTTCGAGGCGCGTGAAGGAGAAGGTCCGCTCGGGCGCGGTGGACCTGTTCACTCACTGGGCCAAGCCGGGGGAGCCCTGGGCGATCCGGGGGCTGTTCGCGCCGGAGTTCGAGGAGCCGATCTTTATGGAGTACCTGATGTCGAAGCGCATCATGGACTACGTGGAGCCCTTTCTGGGCAAGGAGCTGCGCCTGGGCGGGGTGCTGATCTTCACCAACCCGCACGACGCGGACTACGGCTTCGGATGGCACCGGGACTTCGGCAAGGAGGCGCGCGACGGCACGGAGGAGGTGGAGCTGGCCGTCCTGAACAAGCCCGTGGGGAGCATCAAATGGCACCTGGCGCTGGTGGACGACGCCTGCCTGCAGCTCGTCCCCGGCAGCAACCGGCGCTACCGGACGCCCTACGAGCGGGAGTGCCTGCTCAACACGCGGCACGCGGACATCCCGAGACAGAAGGTCGTCCGGGTGAAGGCCGGGCAGACCTGCTTCTGGAGCGGGAACACGATCCACCGGGGGGTCATGAAAAAAGACGTGGAGCGCATGACCGTGGTGGGGAGCTGGTCGAAGCATCGGGAAGGCGACGCCTCTCAGGAGACGGACCCGAGGCTGAAGTGGATGCTGGCGGAGAACGTGCGGGGGTTCCTGCCGGAGGCCATGCGGCCCATGTACGACCGGTGGCGGGCGCTTCAGATTGCATAAAGCAACGATGAAGTCAGAACGATGAACGCAGAAGTAAAAACATAAACCTGTTTTGCTTTTCGTTCATCGTTCATCGTTCATCGTTCATCGTTATCTTTTAAGGAGATGCATGAAGAGATCCCCGCTGGTCGTCCTGTTTCTGACGGTTTTCATCGACCTGCTGGGTTTCGGGATTGTCCTGCCGCTGTTGCCTTACTACGCGGAGAGTTTCGGGGCCGGGCCGCTGACGGTCACGCTCCTGTCGAGCTCCTACTCGCTGATGCAGTTCCTGTTTGCGCCGGTCTGGGGCCGGCTGTCGGACCGGGTCGGGCGGAGGCCGATCCTTGTCCTGAGCCTGGCGGGCTCGGCGCTCTCCTACCTGCTGTTCGGCCTGGCGGGGTCGCTCGCGGCGCTGTTCGCGACGCGCCTCCTGGCGGGGGTCTGCGCGGCGAACATCTCCACGGCGCAGGCCTACATCGCGGACGTGACGACGCCGGAGACGCGGGCGAAGGGGATGGGGATGATCGGGGCGGCGTTCGGGCTGGGGTTCATCTTCGGCCCGGCGGTGGGCGGGGCGCTGAGTCGCTACGGCTACGCGGTCCCGGCCTTCTTCGCGGCGGGGCTGTCTCTCCTGGCGCTGGCGCTGGCGCTGTTCCGCCTGCCGGAGAGCCTGCGACAACGGGTCGGCCTTCCGGGGGGCGCGGCGCGGGGAGGGTTCGATCTGGGCCGGCTCTGGGCGGCGCTGGTCCATCCGGGGATGGGGTTGCTGCTGCTGATCTTCTTCTGCTCGGTGTTCGCGTTCGCCAACCTGGAGGCGACGTTCGCGCTGTTCGTGGAGAGGGCGGCCCGTTTCGGCTACACGGCGCGGGAGACCGGGTACCTGTTCGCTTACATGGGCGTCCTGATGTCCCTGATGCAGGGGGGGCTGGTCGGGAGGCTGGCGAGGCGCTTCGGGGAGCGGCGCCTCGTGGCCGCCGGGACGCTCATGCTGGCCGCCGGGCTGGGGGTCGTGCCGCTCGCGCCGGGATTGGGGGGGCTGATGGGGGCGCTGGCGCTGCTGGCGTTCGGGGCGGGGATGAACACGCCGAGCCTGTCGAGCCTGATCTCCCGGTCCGCCGGGGCGGACGAGCAGGGGGGTATCCTGGGGGTCTCGCAGTCGATGGCGAGCCTGGCGCGCATCCTGGGGCCGGCGTGGGGGGGATTCGCGTTTGAGCAGTTCGGGCCGGCGTCCCCCTATTTCACGGCGGCAGGACTGATGGGGGTGACGTTTCTGGTGAGCGTGATGCTGATGAGGAAGAGGTGAGACGTGAAAAACGAGAATTCAGAATTCAGAATTCAGAATCCAGAATAAAAGCAAGGGCATTTGGTTTTCTTCTGGATCCTGGCTCCTGGATTCTGGATTCTGCCTTTTCGTTTGCCTTTTGACCAAGGGAGAGGAGGGGTTGGGACATGAGAGATGACCTGAAAGGATTGCTGAAACGACACGAGGCATTCTGGAGGGGGGAAGGAGAGAGGGCGCTGAGACAGGTGACGGCCCACGCGCCGCTGCGGGAGCAGGGGGGCATCCCGCTAACGGACGGGGGGCGGGCGAGGGAGGGGCAGTACATCACCCCGGACCTGATCGACCCCCGCCGGTTTTACGGGGAGAACGGGGGGGCGGGGTCCGTGATCAGCGGGGACTTCATGGCAGGGTCGGCGCCGCCCGGCCTCTGCTGGACCGAGGCGATTTTAGGGTGCCCGGTGAGGGTGGTGACCGGGGGGCCCTGGGCGGAGCCGTTTTTCGAGGAGGGGACCGATCTGGGGCGGCTAACCGCCGACGAGCGGTGGCTGAAAAAGCTGGATGCGTTCGTGGACTTTCTGGTCGCGCGCGCCGGGGGGCGGCATCCGGTGGGGCAGCCCCTCTTTCGCGGGCCGGTGGACATGATGGCGTCCGCCCTGGGGCACGAGCGGATGTGCGTCGCGTTTGTGGAGTCCCCGGAGTGGGCCGACGCCTTCCTGGAGGTCTGCGCGGAGGTCTTCATCGAGGCGGCGAGGCGGCGTCTCGACCACACGCCCCCCTTCGAGGGGGGGTATATTTCGGGCTACGGCATCTGGGCGCCGGGGAGCGTCGTCAGGACGCAGGTGGACAACGCCACGCTGCTCTCGCCGGGGGTCTACCGGGAGCGCGTCCTGCCCCACGACCGCCGGGTGATCGAGGCGTTCGATTGTCCGCTCATCCACCTCCACTCCGGGTGTCTGCACATCGTGGACGACCTGCTCCGGGTGGAGGCGCTGAGGGCGATCCAGGTCTCGATCGACTATCCGGGGGGACCGCTGGCGTCGGAGGTCATGCCGATTTTCAGGAGGGTCCTGCGAGAGAAGCCCCTGATCGTGACCGGGCCGGTGACGGAGGCGGAGCTGCGGGAGCTGGAGGCGCTCGACCCGCCGGGGAGGCTGTGTCTCAGGGTGGAGATCGTTGCGTGAGAGTCCAGAATCCAGAATCCAGAATCCAGAATAAAAAGCCCTCACCCTCCCCCAAACCTTTGGATAAGGCCCTTGTCACCCCCTCCCTCTCCCAATGCTGGGGAGGGAGGGGGTATGGGGGTGGGTGAGGACCACGTTTGTCCCTCGATACGCAGCCTCTGGCTGCTACTCGGGACATACGGATTAGCCGTCCATCCCGAGTAGCCCCGAAGGGGCGTATCGAGGGATTGCCCCGCTCAGAACCTCCGGCCAAACCCGATGTAGAGCGCAGGCCCCCCGAAGTCTCCGGGGCTGCCGAGGGCGTCGAAGAAGCGGATCAGGTTGTAGCGGGCGTCCAGGCTGACGGCGTAGAGGCGGTCCTTATCCACCACGATGTCGAGGCCGGCGTCGGCGTAGCCCCCGGCGGAGAGGGACATTTTGGGAAAGTCGAGGCCGCCATAGAGCGGGAGGCCGATGTTGTAATAGTTCCCCCCGTATCCGCTGCCTACCCCGCCATAAGGCCCATAATACCCGTAGTAGTCGTAGAAGGGGGGGGTCTGATGGTCCACCCGGAGGATCGGCCCGGCCCCGAAGCCGAGACGGGGAACGATGCGGCCCTTGTCCCGGAACCGCTGCTGGAGGCCGGTGAAGAGGCCGATGACGGAGACGCGGGTCGTGAAGTCGGGGAGGACGGCCTGGAGGTTGCTCAGGCGGTAGCCGCTGTAGGTCGTGAACTCGCCGCTGACGTTCAGGCCGAGGGTCGGTTTGAGACGGCGGTCGTAGAGGAGACGGAACCCGAACCCGCCGCCGTCCATGACCGAAAAGTACATCGCCAGGGCGTTCATCGTGTTCCTGATCCCCCGGTCCCGGTTGAAGATGTTCGTGGTGACCTCCCGGCTCCGGCGGAGCAGCCCCGCCTCGATGTTCCTCAGGCAGGACTCCGCCGGATAGAGGCGAGATGTCCCCGTCGGATAGACCGGCCCGTACCAGGGGAGGTCCACCGTGATGCGGACGCTGTCGGTCCTGGCCCTTCCGGCGTGAACGGCGATGCCCAGCTCCGGGGGCAGGCGCCAGGTCTGACCCCTGGGAAGGAGTAAAAAGTCCAGGGCACGAAAGGCGGTCCACACGTCCGGGGCTGCGTTTAGGTCGGTCTTGACAACCGGCTCGCTCTGAACGATGGCCTTCGCCGTGGAGGCAGAAAGGCCCGACCCTTTCGGCTCATTCCGGGAGAGCTGTTTCGCTAACGAGGTGAAGAGGTCGGGTTCCTTCCGCTCCCCCGCGCCCGCGCTCCAGGCGCAGGCGAGGATCGCGATGGTCACCAATGCCATTCCCCTTTTCATCGCGGACCTCCTTGTAAAACAGGTCAAGGGTCACGAGCCCACCTGGCCCGCCCTCTGTTACAGTTAGACTCAGGATTGGGAAAAAGGTTGGCGCGCCGGACGAAAAAGGCAGGGACGGTTGAGAAGCCGCCCCTGTCTCTTATGAATTTTGACAAACAAGATCGGTAATCGCTTGGAGTGCGCAAGCCATGCTTGCGCCTTCCCCGCCGGAAGCCGTGCTTCCGGCGAGTGTCCGGCAAA
>Ga0209399_10000678_pt1 | contig 19732 bp, 23 predicted proteins | sample OV2TP3_FD_184130 | JGI IMG/M metagenome (GOLD analysis project Ga0209399, IMG submission 184130) | Hot spring microbial communities from Beatty, Nevada to study Microbial Dark Matter (Phase II) - OV2 TP3 (SPAdes) (version 3) | ecosystem: Environmental > Aquatic > Thermal springs > Hot (42-90C) ... | reverse complement strand
AGTGCTTCGACAGGATTGACTTGATGGGTAATACTCTGGTCAATCCTGCTCAGCACTAGTGGTGAGCAACTCATCAAATCAAAGTTGTCGAACCACTAGCGACATGAGCATTGCATTCGGGACCGAGGGCTGGCGAGCAATCATCGCCGAGGAGTTCACCGTAGAGAATGTCTGCAAGGTCACGCAGGCGATCGCCGAACATTTTCTTGCAACACGTCCCAGATCCACCCGAGCCCCGACGATGGCTGTGGGACACGACACCCGGTTTCTCTCTGACTATTTCGCCCGGGCCGTCTGCGAGGTCCTTGCGGCTAACGGGATCAGAAGCTACCTGACAGACCGGCCAGTGCCGACCTGCGCAATCAGCCGCTACATCGTCACGCATCGCCTCACCGGCGGAATCATGATTACCGCAAGCCACAACCCTCCGGTCTATAACGGCATCAAGGTCAAGGAAGGCTTCGGAGGCTCGGCAACGCCTGAGACGGTCGCCTCGATTGAGCAGCGGATCGGACAGCACGCGATCAAGCGCAGGTCGTTTGCGCGCGCAGCCCAGCACGGGTTCATCCACCAGGCTGATTTGCTACCAGCCTTTGTCGCAGGGCTTCGCGCCTGCGTGGATCTGGCGGCGATCCGTCGAAGCCGCTTCAAGATCCTCGTCGATCCGATGCATGGGACGGCCAACGGCCTCATTGAACAGCTGCTACGAGGCGGCCGCTGCCGAGTCGCCACGCTTCATGCGAACCCGGATCCCCTGTTCGGAGGCCATGCCCCTGAGCCGATCCCGATCCACTTGGGCGAGCTCATCCGTACGGTGAAGCGCGACCGGTGGGATATCGGTCTGGCCACCGACGGGGACGCCGACCGCATCGGCGTCATCGCCCCGGACGGGACATTCCTCAACCCTGGTCAGATCCTGTGCCTCCTTTTGGAGCATCTGATCGCCTCGCGACGGTGGCGAGGCGCTGTGGTCAAGACGGTCTCCAACACCTCGATGATCGACCGGCTCGCCCAGGGATTGGGCTTACGGCTCCTCGAAGTGCCGGTCGGCTTCAAACACATCGCCAAGCTCATGCTGGAAGACGAAGTGCTCATTGGGGGCGAGGAGTCCGGGGGGATTGGGATTCGGGGGTACCTGCCTGAACGAGACGGCATCCTCATCGGGCTGTTGGTGCTCGAGGCGATGGCGATGCAGGGCCGCGGGGTCCTTTCGATCCTCCGTCGGCTCGAACAGCGCTTTGGCCGGTGGTTCTATGCCCGTCGAGACCTCACAGTGGCGCAAGCTCAGGTCACCAATCTGTTCGAACGGCTCAGGCAGCATCCCCCAACACGCCTCGCAGGGATTCCGGTCGTTGAGGTCAAGACGCTCGACGGAATCAAGCTGGTCGGCCGCGACGAGAGCTGGCTGTTATTCCGGAGATCAGGAACCGAACCGATCATCCGGGTCTACGCGGAAAGCCCGGTCGCGCGTCGCCTCAACCGCCTCCTCGACTTCGGGGTCCGGCTCATCAAGGCCGTCAAGATCGATTGACGATTGTCAATTGTCGATTATCGAAAATCGACAATCCTCATGGATCAATCACTTCTGCGCAATTTCTGCATCATCGCCCACATCGACCACGGTAAATCGACGTTGGCGGATCGATTGCTGCAGGTGACGGGGGCCGTGGACGCGAGGGAGTTCCGGGATCAGCTGCTCGATGACATGGAACTCGAGCGGGAACGGGGCATCACGATCAAGGCCTCCTATGTCCGACTGCGCTATCAGGCGTCCGACCAGCGAGAGTATGTCCTGGAGCTCATCGACACCCCGGGCCACGTGGACTTCTCCTTCGAAGTCGCGAAGAGCCTCCAGGCCTGCGAGGGAACCCTGCTGGTCGTCGACGCGGCCCAGGGCGTCGAGGCCCAAACCGTGGCCAACTACCTGCTCGCCAAGGAGCAGGGCCTGGTCTTCCTGCCCGTCATTAACAAGATTGATCTCTCCAACGCGCAGGTCGACCGCGTGACGCACGAGATCCAGCAGCTGTTCCAGAATCCGACCATCCCCGTCAGCCAGGTGAGCGCAAAGGCAGGCCTCGGCATTGAGGCCTTGCTTGAACGGGTCGTCCAGGAGATCCCGCCCCCGAAGGGGGATCTGCGAAAACCGCTTGCCGCGCTGATCTTCGATTCGACGTACGACGTCTACAAGGGCGTGGTGCTCTTCGTACGGATCATGGACGGGCTGATCCGTCGCGGGATGGGCATCACGTTGGTGGGACGCCAGGCGCGTTTTGAGGTCCAGGAACTCGGGATCCTCACCCCAAGACCCGTGCAGGTCGAGGAGCTCTCGGCAGGGGAGGTGGGGTATCTGACGGCCAACATCCGCCATCCCCAGGACGTCCTGGCTGGTGACACGATCACGGAAAGCGCCCGTCCTGTCGCCGTGCCACTGCCCGGGTTCAAGCAGATCAAACCGATGGTCTTTGCCGGCGTCTATCCAGCCAACGCCCAGGAGCTGGGACTCTTGAGAACGGCGATGGAGAAGTTCTCGCTCAACGACGCGGCGTTTCGGTTTGAGCCTGAGCAGTCTGAGGCGCTCGGCCAGGGGTTCCGGTGCGGGTTTTTGGGCCTGCTCCACATGGAGATCGTCCAGGAACGGCTCGAGCGCGAGTTCGGGGTGACACTCGTCCTCACCACCCCGAGCGTCGTCTACCAGGTCAAGCGACGGGACGGAGTGATCCTGGAGATCGACAGCCCGGCAAAGCTCCCGCCGCCCCAGACGATCGCCGAGATCCTGGAGCCCCATGTACTGGCGGTGATCCTCATGCCTGCCGAGTGCCTGGGCGCGTTGATGGAGCTCGTGAAGCAGAAACACGGGACACACCGCTCGACAGAGTTCTTGAGCGAGCAGCGGGTGAAGCTCCTCGTGGAGCTTCCCTTAAGCGAGATCCTGGTCGATTTCTATGACCGGCTCAAATCGCTCACCCGGGGTTATGGGTCGTTCGATTACGAGCTGGTAGGCTTCAGGCCACGCCCACTCGTGCGGTTGGATATCCTCATTAACGGCAAGGTCTGTGAGCCACTCTCGTCGATCATCGCGAAGGACCACGCGTATGAGAAGGGTCGCGTGCTCGCGGAGCGGCTGAAAGCCCTCATCCCCAGGCAGCTGTTTGAAGTCACGATCCAGGCCGCGGTGGGCCACCACGTGATCGCCCGCGAACGGGTGAGGGCCCTCGCGAAGCACGTGACCGGAAAATGCTACGGTGGGGACATCACCCGCAAGCGAAAGCTGTGGGAGCGGCAGAAGGAAGGGAAAAAACGGATGAAGCAGTTTGGGCAGGTCGAGATCCCGCAAGAAGCGTTTCTCGCCGTGCTGAAAATCTAGAAGATGATTCCACAGATTTAAAAGGGATTACACACGTCATGACTAAGCAGGTGGCACGGACCAAGCCGAGCTGGCGAGAAAACCTCGAATCGATCCTCTGGGCGGTCGCGCTGGCCGTCGTGATTCGGACGTTTATCGTCGCGCCGTTCAAGATCCCGTCAGGCTCGATGCGGCCCACATTGATCGAAGGGGACCGGATCCTCGTCAACAAGTTCCTCTACCGGTTCCGGGAGCCCCGGCAGGGCGAGGTCATCGTCTTCCGGTTTCCTGAAAATCCCAGGCGGCCGTTCATCAAGCGGCTCGTGGCGGTCGAGGATGATCGGGTCGAGATCCGAAACGGCCAGCTCCTGGTGAACAGCAAGCCCCCAGCGCTCACGATCCTCCAGCAGACCTACTACTACAACCAGGGCCAGTTCGGCCAAGAGGAACGCGTCACCGAGGTCCCGCAAGGGATGTACTACGTCCTTGGGGATAACTCGGCCTCCTCCCATGACAGCCGCTTCTGGGGCTTTGTCCCGAAGCGGTTCCTCATCGGCAAAGCGATCTGCATCTTCTGGCCTCCAAACCGGATTCGTGTCTTGCGCTAAATGTCGCGCCATGCTACACTAGAAGTGTTCATCTGCGACGACCAGGAACTGGAACATAAGGAGGTGACACGATGTCCAAGGGAATGCTCGTCGTGACTGCAGTCTGTGCACTGGCGCTGATCGGCTGTGAGGGGATGCAAACGGCTGCGCAATCGAAGACAGTTCAGGGTGCGGCACTCGGAGGCTTGCTCGGGGCCGGAACCGGGGCGATCATCGGGGAACAGACGGGGAAAGCCGGGGCCGGCACGGCCATCGGGGCTGGCCTTGGAGCCCTCGGTGGAGGGCTGGTCGGCTCGGCATTAGAAGCCCAGGAGAAGAAATACCAGCAACAGCAGATGCCGCCTGCCACGGGTCAGACGAAGTTCTGTCCCGTCGGCGGAGAAGTCTACGCCGAGAACATCAAGTACTGCCCGAACCATGGGGTTGAGCTTCGCTACAAGGAGCAGTAAGATTACAGTGATTGCTACGTTCACATCACTGTAATCCCTTATGAGCCTGGCCGACAAGATCTCATTGGTGCGGATCTTGTTGGCGCCCCTCGTGGTCGCCTCGCTGGTGTATTACGATCCCACCCGAGACGGATTGCGGTATCTCGCCTTAGGATTGTTCCTCATCGGGGTGGTCTCCGACGCCCTCGATGGGTTCATCGCCCGATCGACCCGTCAGCAGTCGCCGCTTGGGACCCTGCTCGATCCGATTGCCGATAAGCTCCTGATCTTGAGCGCGTTGATCAGTCTCTCGACCATCCGAGCTCTGCCAGAGTGGATGCGGATCCCAGCGTGGTTCAACCTCATCGTGATCAGCCGTGATGCGATGTTGGTCGCAGGCACCGTCCTGCTCTTCGCACTCACCGGCAAGCTCACCGTGAAACCGAGCCCCCTCGGAAAGTTGACGATTGTCGCACAGATGCTCGTCGTGCTCACCGTGCTGCTGAGATTTCCCATCAAGACCGAGCTGTTGATCATCGCGGCTTGCCTGACCATGCTCTCCGGGATTGGCTATATCCGGATGGGCGTTCGCTTGCTGGGCTAGATACTGAATTGTCGATAATCCCAAATTTTTGCAGATGACATTCGCCCTCGCCCTCATCGTGTGCTATCTGCTCGGGGCCGTCCCCACCGCCTACCTGCTGGTCAAGTGGGCCAAGGGCGTGGACATCCGCACCATGGGAAGCGGCAACGTCGGCGCCACCAACGCCCTGCGGACCGTGGGGCTGTGGGCAGGTCTCGTTGTCCTGGCCATCGATGTGCTCAAAGGGCTGATCGCCGCATCCCTGATCCCTCGCTGGCTGCTCGGCTCCACGGCGCTCGGTGTCCCCCTGCTCTGTGGGTTCGCCGCAGTCTTGGGGCATGACTTTCCGTGTTTCTTACGATTTCGGGGCGGGAAAGGGGTGGCCACCACCATCGGGGTGCTCGTGGGCAGCATGCCGCTCGTCGCGGGAATCGTGATGGGGATCTGGCTTGTGGTGTTTGGAGCCTTTCGCTATGTCTCGCTGGGCTCAATCGCCGGGGCGGTTGCGATCCCGATCAGCCAGCTTGCGCTGCACCAACCGCTGCATGAAGTCCTGATTGGGTCGTGTTTAGCGATCCTCATTCTCGTGCGTCACCGAGCAAACGTCAGGCGTCTGCTCAGTGGGGTGGAACACCGTGCCTGGTCTTAGGAAAAGCGATTGACCCTTGACATGAGTTGGCGCGCAGCGCCGTCCCATGCGGGACGCGATTCGCTGATGGCGAATCGCTCACTCATGTCAAGGGTTGACGATCCTGGTTGAGTCTTGTACAATGCCTCGGTGATCTCCGATGGTCGATGAGCAACTGGAACTGTTTGAGTTGACGCACAAGACCAAGCCGAGCACGCGAAACGTCGGCTCGCTCGAGCGCGTCCAGCTTCGCCCGGATCAGGCAGTCCTGCTCACGATGGTGGGCCTGATCGGTGTGGCGGTCGTCTTTGCGCTTGGGATTGAACGCGGCAAGCAGTTCGTCCGGTCCGAACGGCTGTTGGAGATCCCCAAGGCCACACCATCCGGTGTGACGTCAGGTTCCCAGACGCCAAGCCCTCGAGCCGAGACACCATCGGCCACACCGCAAGACGCTCCGACGAGTCCCTCGGATCGAAAAGCCGCTCCTCAGCAAACGCCCAAGGGACCGTCGAAAACCGTCGCCAGCCGCTTGCGGTTCGCCATCCAGGTCGTGAGCTACAGCCAGCCCAAGCTCGCCCAGCAGGAATTGCAGCGGCTTAAAGCACGTGGCGAGCCCGCCTTCCTCATGATGAAACAGGGTCGAGCGGTGCTCTTCGTCGGCCCATTTCCGACGAAGGCAAACGCGAGCGCAAGACTGTCGAGCCTGAAGCGGCGCTATCAGGATTGCTTTGTCCGGAGCCTGTAGCGATGTCGCTCCATCCCTCGCTTCGCCAAGCCGGAGGAAAAGGTGGCGCCTATCGGAACGTCCTCAAACGGTATGAGCGGCTCCGCCATCTCATGAGTCGAGGCCTCTGGACCGAAGGCCGATCGATCTTTGGACTGCCCAAGATCAAGCAGGAGAAGGTCAAAGTGAAAAAAGCGGCGGCGAAAGAAGCCGCAGCGGCTGAACAACCTGCTGGGACCACACCCGAAACAGCCTCTCCTCAGGCGTCCTAACCTCCCTCGGCTCCGTGCATGGACCCCGCCCCTTTGGGCTCTGACGGAACGAATTGACGAGGGCGAATCGTCATCAGTAAGGCGACCCGCCATGAGCACATCACATCGACTCGGCCAAAGGGGCGGGGTGGAGCAGACCCGCACGTTCCCTCGAGCCGTGTCGGTTCGACAGATGCAACAGATCGATCGCGCAGCCATCGAGACGATCGGCATCCCCCGCCTCCTCCTCATGGACCACGCCGCACTTGCCGTCGCCAGGACAGTTCGACGGATCGTCCCTGAAAACGGGAAGGCGATCCTGGCCTGTTGCGGAACAGGCTACAACGGGGGAGATGGGCTGTGTGCGGCGTGGCACCTTGCCCAGTGGGGGTATCAGCCGTCCGTGGTCCTCGTGGGCCTCAGGAGCCAGCTCAAAGAGGAACCGGCTGTCTATGCGCGGATCCTGCGGGCGCTCCAGATCCCCCTGATCGAGCTGATGTCACCGGCTGGGCTTAGTTCCATTCAGGAGTGGCTTGCGCGAAGTGCCCTCATCATCGACGCGTTACTGGGCATTGGTCTGCAAGGACCGGTGCGGCCCCTCTACGCCAGCCTCATTGCCCTAATCAATCAAGCCACAAAACCGGTCGTCTCGGTCGATGTGCCCTCCGGGCTTGATGCGGACACAGGCCTGCTCCAAGGCGCGGCGGTCAACGCGACGGTGACGGTCACCTTTGGCCTTCCCAAGCAGGGCCTATTCCTGGGCCAAGGGCCTGCACATGTCGGGGAACTGGTCGTGGACGACATCGGCATTCCCGAAGTGTTGCTTCGCAAAACTTCGTAGAGGGTGAGCTCACCCTCTCAGAAATTTTCCGAAGGAAAATTTCTGATGACGGTTATTCGAGTCCCGTTAGGGAAGCGATCGTACTCGATCTATATTGCGAATTCCTACGAGCGGCTGCCCGTGCTGCTGAAGCCGCTTGGGCTTTCGCCGTGGGGCTGGGTGATTTCCCATCGCTCGCTCCTTCGTCGGTTTGGTCACGAGCTGCTTGATCCGCTACGACGGGCGGGGTTCCACGTCGAGACGATCACGGTGCCTGAGTCTGAGCAGGCCAAATCCTCTGCGATGGCCGAGCGGGTGATGCGCCAGCTTGCCCGCCGGGCGGTGATGCGCGTGCCAGTCTTGCTCGCGTTCGGCGGGGGGGTGATCGGCGACCTCACCGGATTCGTCGCGGCGGTGTTTCGACGGGGCATCCCGTATGTCCAGCTGCCGACCACGCTGCTTGCCCAGGTGGATTCGGCGATCGGGGGTAAGGTCGGCGTGGACCTCTCGTTCGCCAAGAACCTGATCGGGGCCTTCTACCAGCCAGGGCTGGTCTTCAATCACGTGGGGCTGCTGACGGCCCTGCCGGTGCGGCAGCGTCGATCAGGCCTGGCCGAGATCATCAAATATGCGGTCATCGCCGATCCGACGTTGTTTGGCTTCATCGAGGAACACCGGGATGCCTGCATCAGCCTTGAGCCCCGGGTGGTCCGGGTGCTCGTTGAGCGATGCTGCCGCATCAAGGCCCGGGTGGTCGTCCAAGATGAACGGGAAACCACAGGAATCAGAACCCAGTTGAACTTTGGCCATACCCTGGGACATGCGCTGGAGGCCGCCACAGGCTTCAGGCGATTCACCCACGGCGAAGCCATCGCGATCGGGATGGCCTGCGCCTCGAAGCTGAGCATGGCCCTCGGGCTCATGCCGCGCACCGACTACAGCAGGTTGATCCGACTCCTGCGTGAGGTAGGACTGCCGACGCAGACGAACGGCGTGGGCCTGTCTGCGATCAGACAGGCCCTGGTGTACGACAAGAAGTTCATCCACGGCCGGGTTCGCTGGGTCTTGCCGACCCGGATCGGTCAGGTCGTGGTGAGCGAATCGGTCCCGTCGTCAGTGATGTGGCGGGTGATCCGCCAACATGTGCAAGCTGCGGGATCCAACAAGGGAGGTGGCGATGCCTGAGCCCACAATGCAGGAGATTGGTCGGATCACGGTGTTCTTCGCCCATCCATCCGCCGCGGTGGTTGAGCTGACCGCCCCGCTGCGGGTCGGGGAGACGATCTATATCAAGGGCCACACGACCGATTTCCAGCAGGCCGTCGAGTCGATGCAGGTCGACCGCCAAGCGGTCCAGGAAGCCCACGCAGGCCAATCGGTGGGGATCAAGGTCACAGAGCGCTGCCGGAAGCACGACGTGGTCTACAAGCTCGTCGGCTAATTGGGATTACACAGATGACAACGTGATTTCGCAGATTCAACACGTCAATCTGCGGAATCGTTTTTCAAATCTGTGGAATCAGTTTTTAGCGGGTCGTGCGCAGCACCAGCTCCTGATCCAGCCAGCGCAGCCTGACCGTGTCCTTCTTGACCTCGAGGAGCGTCGCCCCCTCAACGGTTTCTCCCAGCCGCACGAGGCGCCCGTTGATGATGACGAAGGGCTCACCGATCCCTTCCACAATGCCGTTCAGTTCAAGCTCAGGCTGCATCGGCACTGGGGCGACCCGGTGGCGTGCTGCGGGTTTTTGGGGAACCACCACAACCTCCTCGGGGGGAACCGTGACGGCAGGGGCGGGAGGAACCGGCACGGCTGACGTCGGAGAGCTCTCCAGCGTGATGCGAGCTGGCTCGTGGGTCGAGCCGCGTGTTCCGCGAGCAGGGGTGGAGGAAGAGTCTGCCGTCGCGCGGTGAGGCTTCGCAGGAGCAGGAGGACCCGCGGGAATCTGACTCAGCGTCGGAGCGGTCGCGACCATCAGACGGGGAATCCAGAGAATTCCTGCGATCAGCCCGGTTGCGAAGATCCCAATGCCAGCGCCGGTCAGGGCGAACCGAATCCAGACATGGGTCCGAGAGGACTCCGCCACGCTGCTCGGGGGCGTGGTGGGAGAGGGCGGCTGGACAGGCAGCCGCTTCGGCTCCTGCGGTCGACGCTCGCCTTGAGCCCGTCGTAACGCTTCCTCAATCAGACTCATTTAGGAAATGATTCCACAGATTTATGAGACAAGGACCTGCCCAGTGAGCTCCTGGTAGCTGCGCCGAATGATGCCCCGATCCACCACCTTCACCCGAAACACGTAACAGGCCAACAGCGCCCGGTCACAGATGATGTTGATGAGCCGGGGAATCCCCTTCGAGCACTGGAACGTCTCCTCGATCGCCTCGTCCGTCCAGGCCACGCTCCCGTCTGAGCCGGCGACGTGGAGGCGATGCTCGATATACGTCCGCACCTCATCCACGTCCAGGGGCGTGATATGGTAGTGGACCGCGATGCGCTGTTGGAGCTGGCGCAGGGCGGGTTGGGTGAGCTTGTCGCGCAGCTGGGGCTGCCCCACGAGGACAATCTGAATGAGTTTCTCCTTGTCCGTTTCGAGGTTGGAGAGCATCCGGATCTGCTCGAGCACCCGGAGGCTCAGGTTTTGCGCCTCATCGATGATGAGCACGATGTTGTTGCCGGCTGTCGCCTGCTCGATGAGAAAGCGGTTGAGCTGGTTGAACAGGTTGAGTCGGTTGGTCCGCATCGGGTCCAGCCCGAAGTCCTGGACGATCGCCTGGAGGAGCTGGAGCTCTGAGAGGCCGGAATGCAGCACGAGGGCCGTCTTGGTATTGGCATCAAGCTGGCGCAACAGTGCCTTGCACAGGGTCGTCTTGCCGGTCCCAATTTCTCCCGTGACCTCGACGAACCCTTTGCGCTCGCGGATGCCGTAGATCATGTGGGAGAGGGCTTCGCGGTGTCGTCTGGAAAGATAGAGGAAGGCGGGGTCGGCGGTCATGGAAAACGGTCTCTCGCGCAGTCCAAGAAATTCGAGATACATCAATTTTGCTCCGCAAAATTGATTAACTGGTGAGCTGACCCCCTAAGAAATTTCGCGAAGCGAAATTTCTCATCATTGTAACCAACCGCGCGGGGAAACGCAAGCCCTTTGACAACACCCTCACGCATGTGCTATGCTAGCTTTCACCATGTGGCAAGAGCACCGGCGATCAGCGCGCGTGGACTGTCTGCTTCCCGTTCGTCTGTACCCACGCGGCGAACCCAAAGTCATCGAGACGCTCACCAAGGATCTCGGAGCCGGGGGATTGCGTGTCGTGAGTCCTGTCCTGACACCTGTGACCACGCGGCTTTCGGTTGAGCTCATCCTTGGCAGAGGGGAAGCACCCTTAAGCCTCAACGCGCACGTGATCTGGTTCCAGGCCATCGACCAGAGTGAGCAATTCTACCTCGGCCTTGCCTTCCAAGGCCTCTCAGGTCAAGATAGCGAACGTTTGTCTAGATATCTTGATCTGGTTTCAAGCCAGCCTAGTCCTGCCAAACTCTAGTCTAGTTTAATCTAGTCTTTGCCTTGTAAAGACTTACCTTAAATCCCCTTGCCAATTTATGCCAAGATATGGTATAGTAACCGTTGAGAGCCTATCTGACCATGGAGGTGATGGCTGAGCGGTTCTCATGTAGACAGGAGTCTAGAATATAGACAAACGTCTACGAAGGAGGTGAACCAGAGCATGAAACTGTCAGATCGGCACGTGGACGTGTTGATCGGGACCATCCTAGGAGTGACGATCGGACTGCACTATCCACTCGATGCGTACAAGCTGCTCTTCGTGATCCTGAGTGTGATAGGCGTCCTAAAGCTCGCGGTGAAATAACCCGCACCTAGGACCAAGCCACAGAGGCTGCCCTGTTCGGGACGTAGAACGTCCCTTGTCGGGGCAGCCTCTTTTTTCGCATTTTTTCCTTGACGTCCGTCGAGCCAACCCCGTACAATACCCCTCCACCTCAACGATGTGAGGGAACCGTGTACATTCCGACCTTCAATCCACGCCTGCCTGACCTGCTCCTTGGCCTCGTGATTGGTCTGAGCCTTGCCCTCGCCTGGCACTGGGTCGGGTGGACCATTTATTAGCCCTGCGCAAGAGCCCACCAGTTCCTCAATTATCTCGGATCTCGGCAACATTGGTACGGAGTTTGACCCATGGGGCAAGCTATGCTATGATACGTTCAATTATGTCTCGGACAGCGACGTGTCCGTCACTCCGACGGATCTACCATCGGTTGCTCCGCATGCTCGGTCCACAGCGCTGGTGGCCGGCCAAGACTCCGTTCGAAGTCATGACGGGCGCCATGTTAACGCAGGGGACCAACTGGCACAACGTAGAACGTGCGATCGCCCGGCTCAAAGCCGCCCGGGCGCTCTCAGCCAGACGACTGACCAACCTGCCTGCCTCAATGGTGCAACGTCTGATCCGTCCCGCTGGGTTCTTTCGCCAAAAGGCCACACGGCTCCAAGCCTTCAGTCGCTGGTATCGCGCCACCTACAGCGCCAATGCGAAACGGATGTTCCGCCAAGACCCTTGGACGCTGCGGAACGAACTCCTGACGCTTCCAGGCATCGGACCTGAGACAGCCGATTCCATCCTCCTCTATGCCGGCCATCAAGCCGTCTGCGTCGTCGACGCGTATACCCGCCGCATCTTCAGACGGCACCAGCTCATTGAAGGGCATGAGCCGTACGAGGTGATCCAGCGCTTCGTCATGGACCGCTTTCCGGAGGACCCCAAACTCTTCAACGAGTTCCACGCGCTCCTTGTGGCGGTTGGCAAACGCTACTGCCACCGACGCGACCCGGACTGTGCCTGCTGTCCGTTGGGCGAGTTTCCCCGTCGGCTTGACGATGAGTGAGCGACCTACGACCTGCGCCTCGTGCGGGAAGCGGCTGAGCAGGAAACAGTGGTATTACCGCAACGGCCAGTTTTTCTGCAAGAAACGCTGCTGGAAAACGACCCAGAAGAAGGCCAAGGAATAGAAATTTTGTCCATGCGAATTCACTGGCAAAATTTCTTAGAGGGTGAGCTCACCGTTTGATAAATTTTGCGGAGCAAAATTTATGGAGTGCCTGTTCTGTCGGATTGTCCAGCGTCAGCTTCCTGCTGAGATCGTGGCCGAAGACCACGACGTGGTTGCGTTCAAGGACGTCAATCCCCAGGCCCCCACCCATCTCCTCATCGTCTCCAAGACCCATATCGCGAAGCTCTCCGAGCTGACCGACACGACCGCCCAGATCATGGCCAGTGCAATGATGGTGGCCAACCGATTAGCCAAACAGCACGGGATCGCAGAGACTGGCTATCGTCTCGTCATCAACTGCGGCCCTCAGGCAGGCCAGAGTGTGGGGCATCTTCACCTGCACCTTCTTGGCGGACGTTCCATGAGGTGGCCGCCTGGATGATCTTGAAGGACGTCCAGAAATTGATTACACAGATTTCCAAAACCGATTTCGCAGATTGTTTTCAGTTGACCTGAGGAGAATCGGCGTAATCAGCTTGAAAATCTGTGAAATCATTAAAAAGTTGTAGCTTATCCTAGAAGCATGAAGATGCGGTCAAGACCAGAACGGCGCGGTGCACCACGGGTTGCCAGCCGGCTTCCCCTGACTCTCACCAGGCAGGCGGAAGAGCTCGTCACCAGGACCAAAAACATCAGCGCGTCAGGAGCCTACTGCCAGATTCCGCGATTCGTCGCGCCGATGACCACGCTGCAGGTCCGGCTCGAGATCCCCGGTCGTTCCCATCCCGCGCACATCGAGTGTCAGGGGGTTGTGGTCCGGGTGGAACCTGCCCGGCTCAACCCGTCTCCCTCACGCTACCACGTGGCGATCTTTTTCAGTGACCTTGCTGATCGCGACCGCGCTGTCATCGCCCGCTACGTCCAGCAGCGGCTTCGGATCACTTCACCGCGCGCTTGACCCCGCCCCTTTGGCTGAGTCGATGCGAAGTGCTTATGGCGGGCCGCTTCAGTGACAACAATTCGTAATCATCAAGACGTCCCGACGAGCCCAAAGGGGCGGGGTTGACTCATCGTGGTCTGGTGGCTCCTCGGTGTTGTGGGGCTTGGCGTCAGCGGGTGGGGCGTTCTGTCAACGTACCGGATGCTCCACCCCAGACCGCGCCCCCTGACCATTCCCCAGTCACTTCCTCCAGTCCGGACGGTGTCCTTGGTCAGCCGGGGTAGGGAACCCTTTGAGCTGTGGGTGCTCCATGCCGATCAGCCCCGCGGGGTCATCGTGGCCTGCCATGGCTACCATGTGCATCGTCTTCAACTCATCGAGCGTGCGCAGGGGCTGTGCCAGCGAGGCTATACCGTGCTCCTGTTTGACCTCCATGGCCACGGCTCACGCCGCGGGGCCTGCACCTTTGGAGTCCGCGACGTCGAGGATATCGGCGTCATCCTCCACTGGCTCAAGCAGCAGCCGGAGTTGGCTTCGCTTCCTGTTGGGGTCTTCGGATTGTCGCTTGGCGGGGCGATCGCCTGCCAGGCCGCCGCGCGATTCTCTGAAGTCCGCGCCCTCGTGGTGGACTCCATGTATGCCCGTCTGTTTCCCATCATGGCTGACGCGATCCGAAGACTCTACCACCTTCCCGCTCTCCCGTGGGCGTGGGTTACTTGGCTTGGAGTTCAGGTCGCGCTTGGTCGGCGTCTTTCCCGAGTGGATCCCCTGGTCTTAGCGTCCCAAATCCGTCGACCCATCCTGATCATCCATGGCGCCGGGGATGAGTCTGTCCCGGTCGAGCATGCCAGGGCGCTCTATGCTCGTTGGCAGGGGCCGAAAGCGCAGTGGATCGAACCAACAGTGGGTCATGTGGGAATGTCGGCTGCTGATCTTGCGGGTTACTGCGACCGCGTCGCTGGGTTCTTTGACCAATGGCTCACGCCTCAGTCCCCCTGATCGCCCTGTTGACAGATTTTGGAACAGCAGGATGGTATGTGGCCTGCATGAAGGCAGTGATGCTGAGGATCTGTCCCCGTGCGCACCTCGTGGACATCAGCCACGAGATCCCGCCCCAAGACATCCTCGCGGGCGCCTTCACCCTCGCCGCGGCCACCAGCTGGTTTCCTCCTCAGGCGGTCTTCGCCTGTGTCGTGGATCCCGGCGTGGGAACGGCCAGACCCCTCATCGCAGCCCAAGCCGACCATCACCGCTTCGTGGGACCGGATAACGGATTGCTTTCTCTGGTGTTGCAGCGTGCGAAACGGCTTGCGCTCGTCCGGCTCACCAACCCCAGCTACTGGTTGCCTTCGATCAGTCAGACGTTCCATGGACGCGATATCATTGCGCCGGTCGCGGCCCACCTGGCAAACGGATGTCCCTTGCGACGGCTTGGCATCCCGATCAGGCGGTACCGCACGCTGACGCTCCCACCTCTTAAGCGAACTCGCCAGCGGCTCAGCGGTCGTCTGCTCTATCTCGACGCGTTCGGCAACCTGATCACCAATCTGCCCGCAAGCCTCGTGACGAACCCTTCGGGTTGTCAGATCCGTTACAAACACACGCCGGTCCGTGTGGTATCCTCATATGGGGAAGGACGCACAGGAGAGCTGGTGGCGCTGGTTGGCTCAAGCGGCTATGTCGAGCTGGCGATTCGCAAGGCTCAAGCGGCGAAACGGTATCACGCGCGCCGGGGTGACCGAGTTGAACTGCGCTGGATCTGATGCGGTGCATCATCGTCGCGCATCGGGGGGCCTGTGCGTATGCCCCGGAGAACACCAGGGCCGCGATTCGCAAGGCGCTTGCGCTGAAGGCTGACATGATCGAGCTGGACGTGCAGCTCACCCAGGACAATCGGCTCGTGATCTTCCATGATGCACGCCTGGACCGGACCACAAACGGCCATGGTGTGCTGTCCCGTTGGCCTTACCGGGAGTTAGTCCGCCTGGATTGTGGTTCCTGGTTCTCGCCAAGATTTTCGGGGGAGCGGATCCTCTTAGCCTCACAGGCTCTCCGATTGATCCCACCGCCTTCCCTGATCAACCTGGAACTCAAACGCACATCCAGACGAGACCTCGTGGTCAAGCAGCTGGTCAGGTGTCTTCGGTGGACCCGGACAACCAAACGGGTCGTCGTCTCTTCACTGGATCCTTCGCTGCTTGCCCGCCTGAAGGCGAGACAGCCGCAGGTCTCCAGAGCCTTGCTCTGTCGCCGGAATCCGCACCAGGCCCTGCGGAACGCGATTGCACTGGGCTGTGCGGCGCTTCACCCTCACAAGTCCCTCCTCAGCCCATCGCTGATCAAGCGGGCCCATGCGGCAGGCCTTCGGGTGCACGTGTGGACGGTGAATCATGCCCATGAAGCTCGGCGGCTTCTCCGCCTGGGAGTCGATGGGATGGTGACGAACGTCCCGGACCGGATCCGTCGAATCGTCCGTTGGTCACCATCGGCGAGAGGCGTGACATGACCCCGTATGACCTCCAAGGACCACAGGACAAGCTGGCGATCTTAAAGAAGATCGCGTTGTTTACCTCCTGTACTGAAGAGCAGCTGCGACTCGTCGCAGAGCGATCCCGCCTGGTTGAGTACAAGAAGGGGGAGTGCGTCTACCACGAGGGTGACCTCGCGGACGCGCTCTACATCGTCGCCTCGGGTCGCCTGCAGGTCTACACCGTCGTCGATGGGCAAAAGCGCCTCTACGCCGTGCTGCATAACGGGGACACGTTCGGGGAAATCTCCTTGCTGACTGGTGAGACGCATTCGGCGACCGTGGAAGCCTTGAACGACACGCTCGTGCTGCAGCTCGAAAAACGGGATTTCGACGACCTGATCAACCGCATCCCCTCCTTAGTCCTCTACCTGAGCCGGTTGCTCTCCAAGCGGCTCCGTACCAAAGGCCAGCCGGGTGGAGAAGCCACAGTCGTGGCGATCTACAGCGCGGCCAAAGCGGTTGGCCGCACGCTGTTTTCGGTCGCGCTGGCGACGACGCTTCGACGAGAGACCAACCGCGAGGTCACCGTGGTCGATTTCAGCACCGCCCCGGGTGAGGTGAACCGGTTCTTGGGGATGCGCAGATCCGCTCACACGTTCCCCCTGACCGGCCAGAGCCTCTGGTCCGGCGAAATCCTTGAACACGAAATCCTCAACCACCCCCTGGCGTTTGACTTCCTCTATGCCGCGGACCTCACGGCCGGCGAGGAAGGGGAGTCCTTCGTCGCGCCGTTGGTGAGCGGGCTCACCAAGCGGTACAGTTACATCCTGATGGATTTACCGGCCGAGGTGGATGCGAAGGTCCTCAAGGCCCTCACGCAGGCAGACCTGATCTACCTCGTGACCGACTGCACAAAGGAAAACATCATCCGGACTAAGGCGCTGATGCACCAGGTCCGTGAAGCGGTGAACTTCAGGGATGAGCAGATCAAGGTCATCGTGAACCTCATGGAGTGTCCCGGCGCGAGCTTAAGCCTCCCTGAAGTCATCCAATCGCTGGGAGGTCCGGTGAGCTACACGCTGCCACGCATCGGATCTTCATCAGGGGACTTGACCGCAGAGGAACTGGCGCGGCTGTTGGAAAGTCGAGCCTCGCCCTATACCGCGTCCGTTCGACGAATCACCAGGGAGCTCGGGGGGCTATTGGTCGGATTGGCCCTCGGCTCAGGAGCCGCGCTCGGCCTGGCCCACATCGGGGTGCTCAAGGTCCTTGAGCGTGAGAAGATCCCGATTGATCTCGTCGCGGGATCCAGCATCGGCGCGCTCATCGGCGCGCTCTGGGCTTCCGGCAAATCGGCAGACGAGCTGGAACGTCTCACCAGGCGGTTTCAAAATCCCTGGAGGGTGCGAATGTTGTTCTTCGACATGGGAATCCCGTTGTTCAGTGTCGCGGTGGGGCTTGCCGCTGGCTTTCTCGTCGGCAGGCTGGCCGGAGTGTGGACGGGTCTGTTGTTTGGGTCAATCGTGACCGTCGGGGTTGGTCTGGTCTTTGGTCCATTATCAGGCGGTCCCCTGCAAGGATCCCACATGATGGCGTTTCTCCAAAAGACGCTCGGGGACACCACGTTTGAAAACGCCTGGGTCCCCCTGAAGATCGTCGCGGCCAACCCGGTGCTCCGCGAAGAGGTGGTGTTTGACTCAGGGCGGCTGGCTGATGCGGTCCGGGCCTCGATCTCCATCCCGGGCATTTTCAAGCCCGTCAGGATGATGGGCAAGGTCTGCCTGGATGGGGGGGTGGTCAACCCGGTTCCTGTGAGCGTGCTGAAACAAGCCGGAGCCAAACGGATCATTGCGGTGAACGTCTTTCCAACCACCAAGGAGCTTGCCGTCTATGCCCAGGAATTTCAACACAAACGGACCCAGCGAGACGCGCAGCTGGCTTCGCGGAATCTGATCGTGAGGCTGTTCTGGCTTGCCCGTCGGGAGCTTGTGCGGTCGATGTCGCCGCTGATCTTTGACGTCATCATGCGCTCGATGCAGTCCATGGAACACCAGATCGCGGAGGTGGCCTGTCATGAAGCTGACCTGGTCCTGCGGCCGACCATTCCGGGATCCCACTGGCTTGAGTTCTATCACCCGGAGAAGTTCATCCAGCGCGGGGAAGAAGAGGCCTTGCGGCGCTTGCCAAGCCTGAAGCTGTTAACGGGCCTCATGGAACCGCATGCGTTGACAAGCTCTCAACCGCCCGCTACGATACCCACCTGATGGCACGTGACGTCGTGATCGTCGATGGTGTCAGGACCCCCCAGGGCGTCTTCGGAGGAGCCCTCAAGGAGTTCACGGCTCAACGCCTCGGGGAGCTCGTCGTCCGTGAGCTGCTCAAACGCACCACTCTCAAACCGGCTGACGTCGAGGAGGTCATCTTCGGCTGCGTGGGGCAGACCTCGGATGCCCCGAACGTGGCCCGGGTCATCGCGCTCATGGCCGGGATCCCGAAGCAGGTGCCGGCCTACACGGTCCAGCGAAACTGCGCCTCTGGTATGCAGGCGATCATCAATACGTACCACAACATCGTCTCGGGCGACCGCGACATCCAACTCGCGGGCGGAGTCGAATGCATGAGCGCGGCCCCCTACGTGAGCCGGGATCTTCGGTGGGGCAAGCGGCTCCGTCATTCGGAGATGATCGACACGGTCTGGGAAGGGTTGACCGATCCGATCTGTGGGCAGATCATGGGCCGCACCGCTGAGAATCTCGTCGAGGAGTCCGGCATCTCCCGGCAGGATCAGGATCGATTCGCCCTGCTGTCCCATCAACGCACGTTTCGGGCGACCCGCGAGGGGCGATTCAAGGATGAGCTCGTGACGGTCATGGTGCCGAAAAAAGCCTATGGGAAGGAGCTTCCGCCGGAGCCCTTCACGCAAGATGAGGGGATCAACCCTGCCTTAACCGAACAGCTGCTGAGCCAGTATCCTCCGGTGTTCAAAGAGGGGGGCTCGGTGACTTCGGGAAACAGCTGTTTCAATGCAGACGGGGCAGCCTGTGTCCTGGTCATGTCGGATGAAGCCGCCAAGGCCCTGGGTTATCAGCCCCTGGCGACGATTCGGGCTTACACAGTGGTGGGCCTTGAGCCAGAGCGGATGGGCCTTGGGCCAGCCCTCGCAGTGCCCGAAGTGCTCAAGAAAGCCAAGCTCACCCTGAAGGACATCCAGCTCATCGAGATCAACGAGGCGTTCGCCGCGACGTTTCTGGCGTGCGAGAAAGCTCTGGATCTCAACCGAGACATCACGAACGTCAACGGCGGGGCGATTGCGCTAGGCCACCCGGTCGGGCAGAGTGGCACAAGAATCGTCGTGACGCTCCTCCATGAGATGAAGCGACGCGGAGCCTCATTCGGCCTGGCAACGCTCTGCGTTGGAGGTGGCCAGGGCGCTGCCATGATTGTTGAACGGAAGTGATATGGAATTTACGATTGTCGATTTACGATTTTCGATTGAAGAGATCTGTTGTAGATTAACACCAACGCTGCTGTGCTTTTCCAATCGTCAATCTCACGGGTAGCTCAATGTATATCTACAAGACGGCGGTCGTTGGCGCTGGGGCCATGGGAGCCGAGATTGCCCAGACGATCACGTTCAGCGGGATCCCGGTCATCCTCAAGGACGTGGATCAGACTCGAGTCGAGAAGGGTCTTGAGGTGATCCGGAAGATCTACCAGCGCCGGGTCGATCGGGGGAAGATGACGCAGGAAGAACTAGAGCAGAAGATGGCGCTCGTGACCGGCGCCACGACCTATGAGCCGTTTCGCGACGTGGACCTCGTCATCGAGGCGGTGCCGGAACAGCTTGAGCTCAAGGCGCGGGTCTTCAAGGAACTCGACAGCGCGGTTCCCGACTCCTCGATCCTGGCCTCGAACACCTCCTCGCTGTCCATCTC
>Ga0209399_10000676_pt1 | contig 19757 bp, 15 predicted proteins | sample OV2TP3_FD_184130 | JGI IMG/M metagenome (GOLD analysis project Ga0209399, IMG submission 184130) | Hot spring microbial communities from Beatty, Nevada to study Microbial Dark Matter (Phase II) - OV2 TP3 (SPAdes) (version 3) | ecosystem: Environmental > Aquatic > Thermal springs > Hot (42-90C) ... | reverse complement strand
AAAGCGGGGTTTTGCGCGCGCGCATCGCCCAAGGTAGTCCCAACGATGCCATCTGCCCGCATCTCTGTCATACTCGTAAAGTGGGCCGGCAGAATCAGGACATCATCCGGCAGCGCAGCCATACGCTCGAATAAGGTGCGATACAAGAGCTGCGCCCACTCCTCACCTTTCGCCCCCAAATCGGGGCGTCCCACATGGTTGACAAAGAGCGTGTCACCGGTCAGCAAGTACCGTCCATCGATCAGCACCGACGTGCTTCCGGGCGTATGCCCCGGCGTGTGCATGGTGATGATCTCGACGATGCTGGAGCCGAGCCGCAGGCGCGCGCCGTCATCCAGGGCTGCGTACGAAAAGCGAGCACCAGCCATGTCATCCAGGCGAATATAGTAAGAAATCCCCAGGCTCTGAGCGAGCCCCGGTCCCCCCGAGAGATGATCGGCATGCAGATGGGTGTCGAGGACGCCGGTGATCGAGGCACCGGACGACTGTGCCAGCGCGGTATACCAGGCGAGATGCCGCGCGGGGTCAACCGCGACGGCCTGGCCCGCAGATGCGATGAAATAGGATAAGCATCGCTTTCCGATACGATTGACCTGGACGAGCGCGACCGCCGCCGCGGGCCCGTTGGAGACCGGGGTCGTGACATGGAGGTCGCCCCAGGCGATCATGCCGCCCTGGAGATTGCGCGCGCGGATGCCACGTTCTGCGAGCAGGCCGGCGATAAAGGCCGATGATCCGCCTTTCGCGCACACCACGGTCACCGTTCGGTCGCGAGGCACCTGGGCCAGGCTCGCCTCCTCCTCTTCGAGGAACGCGAAATACGGGACGTTGACAGTCGGGACCCGACGCACGCCCTCGATCTGCCAGCTCGCGAATTCATCCTCATTCCGCACGTCGAGGATGAACAACGGAGCCCCCCCTCGCATCTCCTCATACAAGCCTTCCGCGCTAACTTCATCGATCGCTGGCGAGCTCTCCATGCAAGACCTCCAATAATCGTCACCGCAGATGAACGCAGATAAAAAAAGAGATGGGTACAGATAAAGACAGGCGACCTATGGCCTTGGTCCGTTTTGGTCTTTTATCTGCGTGCATCTCTTTTCCTATCTGCGTTCATCTGCGGTTGCAATCTGCGGTTGCAATCTGTGGTTGCAGCATTTTAGCGGTATGGCAGAAATTCGCGGCCGAGCAGTTCCCGGGCGATGACGATCTTCGACACCTGCGCCGTGCCATCTCCGATCTCCAGCCCGATCACGTCGCGCAGCCGTTGCTCCAGCGGCAAATCCTGGGTATAGCCGTAGTGGCCGTGTAAGAGGAGGCAGTCATGGATGGCATCCACCGCCACTTTGGGCCCCCACCATTTGACCATGGCGGCCTCTTTCGCATGGGGTACTCCCTGATCCCGCAGCCACAGGCCGCGATAACAGAGCCAGCGGGCGGCTTCAAGGAGAGTGGCATGCTCGGCGATGGGAAAGGAGACCCCTTCAAATTTCGCGAGGGGCCGGCCAAAAGCTTCGCGAGTCTTCACATAGACCACGGTTTCATCGAGGGACTGCTCAGCCGCACCCAGACACATCAGGGCGATGATGATGCGACTGAAATCGAATCCGTTCATCACCTGGTAGAACCCTTCGCCCTCGGCCCCGATGCGCAAGTCTTTGGGTACACGGACGTCATCGAGGAAGAGCGAGCCCCGTTGGATCGCCCGCTCGCCCATGTCGCGCAGCGGCGTGCGGCTCACCCCTGGAAGATCCGTCGGGACGAGAAAGGTGCTCACGCCGCGCGCCCCGGCCGAGGGATCCGTCTTGGCGAAGACGAGCACCCCGTCCGCCGGCATGAGCATGCTGATGCCCGATTTTTCGCCCCGCAGGATGTAGTCGTCGCCCTCTTGTCTGGCCTGCGTCTGCATGCCCGCCGCATCCGATCCGCCCCGCGGCTCTGTGACGGCGATCGCCAGGATGCGTTCTCCGCTGGCCATCCCGCCGAGCCACGTCTGTTTGACATGGCTTTGGGCATGGCGCAGAATTTCGCCGTTGAGGCAATTCTCAATCAAGGCATAGCCGCAATTGAAATCTCCACGGGCGACCTCCTCCGCGGCGATCCCCGCCGTCACGCAATCGGCGCCCTGTCCACCGTACTCCTCCGAAATAGAAATGCCGGTGATGCCGATCTCGCCCATTTTCCGCCAAAGCTCGCGCGGGAATTCCCCGCTGCGGTCCCAATGGGCATATTGCGGCGCCAATTCCTGCTGGGCAAACGCGCGCACGACGCGAGTGAACTCCTGTTGGGCCTCGGTGAATGCGAAATCGACCATGCGTCCCCCACAAAAGGACAGGACTGATGAGTCCTCATCACCGTCCTCTCGGTGCTACCGTCGAGGGGCCCTCTGTGAGCCGCTGGGAGAGTTGCGCCATCGCAGACGAGCCAGGTAGAGCTCACCTGAGGGGAGAGCGCCCGCGGCCTGGGCAGGTGCCTGCGGGAGGTCAGCGGCACGGCCCGCGACATCAGCGCTTGCAGGTGAACTTTGCTGCACGGGGACCAGTCGCCGCATGAAAGCCCCCCTCGCAAAGGGAAGACGCCTGGCCAGAGAGCCCAGCCATTGCTCGCCTGGCGGCAGTTTCCGCGCCACGATGTCGAAAAAGTAGACTAGCAGCGCCCCGAGGACCAGTACGTACCAGATATTGTGGGGCGGGTTGCGCCCTTCATCCGCGAGGTGAAACGCCTCGCCAGGGGGTGCGGACGCATCTGCCAGATGCAGGACCTCACCGCCAGTGAGGTCGGCAAGCTTCCGCAGGAGGCGAAGATTGGGAGGCCGCGGAATATATTCGCCTGAGTATGGCTGGGCGAAGGCGACCGTACGAGGCCCCACCACTCTCCCGGCATTGTCCTCACCCGACACCGTCACAAAATATTCGCCGATCCCGTCAAACCGGAAGTCCCCTTCATAGCGTCCGGGTGCCGTCTGCTCGAACGCTAGCGGCACACTGGGCTGACCGGTCGTCGTCACCGTGGCGGTCAGCCGTGCCTGGTTGATAAACTCTTCCTGATCGTTATACAGATCGACCGTCAGCCGGCTGGTGCCATCCCGCAGCGCGACATCCACCCACATGTTCTGCCGGGGGGTTTTTCGCTGTGTCCAGCGGACCAACTGACTGGTAAACTTCCCGAATTCAGGCCACTCCACCCAGGCCTTGCCCCAGCGTCCGCGCAGATCAGAGGTGAAGGCCGCCGCCCGCCCGAGTCCATAACGCCATACCGCGAGCAAGGGATCGGCCTTATCGGTCACCAGCAGGAGCTCGGCCGCGGGTTTCGGATAGGCCAACACATAGCCATGCAAGGGCGGGAGGACGTCGAGAGGAATCCCCCGCAAGAGTTCGTGGTCCTGGCGGACGCCCGGGGTAAAGAGATGCTCTTCGACCAACGTGCGTGCCACCAGGATCGTCTCAGAGGTGAAGATGCGGGGGACGCTCTCGGCGTCGTTGGCAAAATAATACCGGCCCTGCCCCCACTCGGCGATCTGCGCCATCAGCCATTTATCGGCATCTTCCCCCAGCGCCACACCCGAGACGGTGATTTTCTCCTGCACCATCTGCTTGACCAGCCCCTCGAAATCCGCTTTGGGTGTCAGGCCGTCTGAGAGGAGAATCAGGTGCTTTTTGATGGCTTTGACCTGGGAGAGCGCCTGGTAGCCTTCTATTAACCCTTTATACACATCCGTCCCGCCGCTGTGCGCCAGGGCCGAGAGCTTCGTGCCGATGCGCTCCCGATCGCCCGCTTCACTCAAGGGGATGACCCATTCCACGTCGGTGTTAAAGGCCACGAGCCCCACCTGGTCGAAGGGATTGAGGAGCGTGATGGCGGAAAATGAGGCCATTTTGGCCAGCTCGAGTTTGGTCGTCCCCTGCGTCGGACGTCCCCCGCGACTGGCGTCGCCGATGTATCCACCCATGCTATCGGACTTATCGATGACGAGCATCAACGCCAGGCTGGGGATCGTCATGCGGGCGGGGACGTCCATATTCACAGGCAGCACACGCTCGATGGGTGTGCGATGATAACCGCCAGGGCCGAAGCTGCGATCGCCACCCAGCATAATCAGCCCACCCCCGCCATCGCGCACGTATTTTTCAATCGCGTCCATCTTCGCCAGGGACATGCCCAGGCCGGGTGCGTTATCCAGGAGCAGCGCGTCGTATTTGAGCAGCGCGCCCAGAGAGGTCGGGATGTCCGTCCAGCGGCGCAGCTCCAGCTCCAGGCCCTGGGCCATCAACGCGCGGGCCAGCTCGTCCGGAGGCCCCTCCTCGCCGTAGACGAGCAGGATTCTCGGCTTGCCGGCCACCTCCGTGAAGGCAAGATTCCGGTTATTCTCAGTGAAGGGGTCCGTCGGCGCACTGATGATCGCCTCGTAGCGGGACAGGCCTGGCTTTTCAAGCATGTCGGGAAAGACAAAAGCATTCTTGCCAGGACGGAGCTCGATCTCGCGCTCGCCGATGGAGGTTTGATCGCGGAAGAGCAGGAGGTGCCCCGAGGTGGCTTGCTGCGCGCTCACCACCACACGCACATCGAAGGACTCGCCGCTATTGACCCGAGCCGGGAGCATGACGCGGTCGAGCTGCACGTCGCGAGGGCGGCTCGCACTGCCCACGGGCACGCTCCACACCTCCACCCCCAGGGATTGGGCGACGCGGGCGGTCTCCTCGGCATTGCCTCTCGTTTCATTCCCATCCGTCAGTAAGACGACCCGCCGCTCACCTCCCGGCGAAAACTGCGCCATCGCCAGGCCAAGGGCCTGACTGATATCGGTCGCTTGCCCGGAAACGTTCGAGGAGATCTTCCGGATGTCGGGGGCTGGCTGGAGGGAGGCTTCCACCGAGGCATCCGCCCCAAACACCACCAGTCCGGCCTGGTCCCCCTTTTTCATCTGTTTCACGGCTCGCTGGAGATAATCCAGGGCGGCGTCCCGACCTTCCTCGCTCACGCTATCCGAGACATCCAGGGCGAACATCACCTGCACCTGTTCGGTGGGATTCTCCAGGCTAAGCCCGCTGAGGCTCAGGACCACGAGCCCGATCATCACGACGCGGAACACCAGGACGAGCCCGCGCCGAAATGGCGGGAGGTGGGTGGTCGATCGCCAGAACAGCCAGACGATGACTGGGATGACCAACAGCAACAACAGATAGTGTGGGTCCAGCACTGTGAAATTCATCAGAGGAGATTACCCGCCTGTCCGGCACCAAAAATACCACTCGAGCAAGGTCAGGCCAAAGGCGAACACAATGAAGTAGGCCCACAGGGGCTGTTTCACGGTCTCCTGGATCGAAGTCCCGGCCGCTGCAGCGATCCCACCCGCTGCAGACGGGGAGACCTTCGGGGCGATATCCGATTCTCTTTCGCTCGCCAGGTTGACCGCGAAGCGCTGGGTTTTGTTCCCGACCTTGGCCGTATACACCCCGACCTGTCCGGTGTCACGAAACGGGAGTGGGTTCTGGGTCGCGGGCATTTTCACCCATTCACCCGAGGGCTTCCGCACAGTGACCTCAGACCCGAGCCCCTCCAGCTGGATGAAATAGGGTTCGCCCGCCTGTACTTGATGGGAGACAAACATTCCCTTTTGGGGGGACAGCCACTCCAGAATATTCTCCATCAACACCGGAAAGGCGACCCGTAGGGGGAGGTCGGAATCCAGGAGATCGAAGCCGATATGCACGGCACGCAGCCGCCCGTTGTCGAGGCTCGAAACGACTGGGGAGGTGTTGGCGTGCACGACTGCTTTGACCCCCTCGCCGATGTCCACCACTTGCGCGCGCCGGACGTGTAAATCCCGCAACTGGACCGAGCGGAGGAGCGGGTCCAATGTATCCCAGTCCACGACCGTCGGCGACTCCGCCGTGCCGGTGGCCACAATGGGAAAGTTCGGAGGCGTGGTATTGATCAAGAGAAAATTGCCCATCCCCAGGGGGGGCGGTTGCACGCCATCGAAGATCACGACGTGGTTCCCGCGAACCTGCTGTTCAAACGACGAAGGGCTGATGCTGTTGACGATGTTGACCGAGGCGTTGGGATGGCCTGCGAGGAGGTTCTCGAGAAAGTAATTCCCGCGGCTCACCAGTAAGATCCAGATAGGCGCCCGGTCGGAAAGCACTGTCGCCGCCCGGTTATCCGAGGCCAGCGCATCGGTCGTCTGCAACACCGCTTCGGCGACGCCCTGGGCCGCCCCCGTATACGGAAAAATCAGGCTACGGCGTTCACCCGCATCCAGGGAATAGCGCGCCTGGCGCAGGGTCTTCCAATTGAGCGAGAGGCTGAGGTCAAACGCCTCTGGTTGTGGCGAGAAGTTGGCCAGGTTCACGAGAATCTCGTATTCGCCCGTACGGTTGGGGCGGGGGCGAACCTGAAACTTCGTAATCGCGACATTTCGCTCCCCCCCGGTCACGGAGATGAAATGCACATGCTCCGCCTGCCCGAGCATCCCCTCCAGCTCCGCATCCGCTCCATCGCTGATCACCACCACCTCCCCGGCCCGACGCCCGCCGAGCAGGGAGAGACCCAGCTGCACCGCCTTCGGAAGATCCCCGGGCTCATCGGTGGCGGCCAAACTGTCGAGCGTCTGCTTGAGCTGTGTGCGGTCTTGCGTGAAGGGGAGTTTGAGTGAGGGGCGTGAAGCCACGAAAATGATGGCCATTTCGCTCTTGGGATGCAGCCGTTCGATGAGCTCGACAGCTAACTTGTGCGCTTTGGCAAAGCGTTCCTCCCGCTCGACGACCGCTCGCATGCTGGCGCTGCCGTCGAGCACGAGCACGATATCCCCTTCTTTGCGGCTGGGGAGCGCGGCAAACGGATCGGCGAGGCCGAAGGTCAGGGCGGCGATCCCCAGAATTTGCAGCAGCAGCAGCAGCGTGCGCAGCAATTTGCTCATCCCGAACGTGGAACGTCGCTCCCGTAAGAGGTCCTCCCAGAGATAGAGCGTCGAAATGGAGACCTCGCGACGCCTCAGCCGCAAGCTGTGGAGGAGCAGAATCAACGGGACCAGGGCCAGGAAAGCAAATGCCCAGGGTGTTTCCCAACTCATACTTCGCCTCCGGCGAATGTATTGGGTTTACAACCCTACTGGAGGTGCATGCCATGCCGCAGATATTTTAAGATGAGATCTTCAAAAGGAATGAGCGTACTGGCGCGAAGATATTCGATCTGAGCTTTCAAACAAAAATCCTCAATCCGTGCAAACCACGCCTGCACCCGTTCACGGTAACGCGTCAGCAAGACCTCGTCGATCGTCAGACGCTGCTCCCGCTCCGTTTCAAGATCCAGCAGCTTGACCGATCCGCCGAAGGCTGGCCGTATTTCCTCTTCGTCGATAACCTGCAAGAGAAGGATATCGTACCGGGCGAATTTGAGCGCATCCAGGCCGCGTTCGATCCCTTTGGGATCGAACAGGTCGCTGATCACAATCGCTAAGCCCGCCCGCTTGCTCCGAAAGGAATATTCCATGAGCGAGCGGTTGAAGTCGGTTTCGCCATGGCAGGGGATCCGCTCGCAAAATTCAAGCAATCCCAGAAAATGATCGCGCCCGCGGCGAGGGGCCAGGGAATCCTGGACGCCCGCGGCAAAGGTCGTGATGCCGACGCGGTCGAGGTTGGTGAGGCCGATATAGCCGAGTGCAGCCGCCACGCGCTTCGCGTAGTCGATTTTGGGAGGGGTGCCGAAGAGCATCGAGCGGCTGGTATCCAGCAGCAGATGAATGGACAGATCTTCTTCGGCGATGAAGACCTTCAAGAAGAGGCGGTCCAGACGGCTGAAGATGTTCCAGTCGATGTACCGGTAATCGTCTCCCACCTGGTAATTGCGATAATCCGAGAACTCAAGGCTCGTACCGATCTTGACGCTCGAGTGCTCTCCGCGCCCGCGGCCGTGATAGATGCGCTTGGACGTCCAGCGTAGGACCTCGAGCTTCTTGAGAAACTCGCTATCGAACAGCACCGCGGCCATTGTCGCTACCCTTTCACCACTTCGGGTGTTTTCTCCAAAATTTCGGCGACGATGCTGGCCTGTTCGATCCCCGCAGCGGCTCCTTCGAAATTGAGGATGATCCGGTGGCGCAGGCCTGGCGTGGCGATCGACCGGATATCATCGAAGCTCACATTATAGCGTCCATCCAGTAACGCTTTGACTTTAGCGCCTAAGACCAGGCTCTGGGCGCCTCGTGGGCTGGAGCCGTACAAGACATAGCGCTTGGCCAGATCCGTGGCGAAGGGGTTATCCGGATGCGTCGCCAGCACCAGGCGCACGGCGTAATTTTTTACATGCGTCGCGATCGGGACCGAGCGGACGAACTCCCTCATCCCGTCGATCTGCTCTCCCTCGAGGATGTTTTGCAACGATGTGTTGTCATGTTGGGTCGTGCGGTCCACGATCTCTTCCAGCTGGCGGATCGAGGGAAAGTTGACGTTTAACTTGAGGAAGAAGCGATCCAGCTGCGCCTCGGGCAGCGGGTAGGTCCCCTCCATTTCGATGGGGTTCTGCGTGGCCAGCACGATGAAGGGCGCCTCCAGGCGATGGAGGATACCGGCGACCGTCACAGTTTGCTCCTGCATGGCCTCCAACAGGGCTGATTGTGTCTTGGGCGTGGCGCGGTTGATCTCATCCGCCAGGATGATCTGGGCAAAGATCGGTCCTCGTTGAAACTCGAAGTATTTCCGGCCAGACTCATCTTCCATGACGACATTCGTGCCAATGATGTCCGCGGGCATGAGATCGGGCGTAAATTGTATCCGGGAGAAGCGGAGGTTGAGGACCCGCCCCAGGCTCTTCACCAGGAGCGTTTTGCCGAGCCCCGGGACGCCTTCCAGTAGCACATGGCCGCCACACAAGAGGCTGATCAAAATCCCCTCGATGACCTCTCGATGGCCAACGATCACCTTCTGCAGCTCGTGAATCAACCGCTGCAAATCTGCTCGAACCGAATCCACCTGTGCCCGTATGGCCGTGCCTCCGGCCTCATCGCTCGCGCTGCTCATCCCTGGTATCGCTCCCCGCGGCTTCGTCCACCAGGCCGATCGAGAGGAAATAGGCCTTTACCAGCTCTCGACTGCCAAGCGGGATTTCCTCCCGCAGCAAGCTCTCTTCCGCTCGCCGCCGATACGTCACGACAACCTCCTCCAGCGGAACCGAGGCCTCGTTCTTGAGCGGTAATGCGCGCACATAGGCCCGCCGCACCCCTCCCTCTCCGCTGATTCCACCGATCTTACTCGCGGGAGAGCTTGCTTCCGGTGGCCGAGTGCGACCTGTTTCCCGCTCGGTCCCGCGTCCCGACCCGATCGAGCTGTGCGATCCTGCTCCTTCCGAATCCAGAAAGTCTCCCCCTTCGAGATCCCCGGGGATGCCCCCGCCGCTGGCGGTCTGGTCGCCCCCCATCTCATCATCGCCGTAGTCACCGGGCTCTCCGGCAGGGCCGTCGAACGCCATGCGGTCGTCCTCCGACCCTTCCAGCTCAAAGCCGCGCTCCAGCGCGCGCTCGGCTCGCCTGAGCTGTTCGAAATCCTGGGCGAGCTGGTCTTGTAGCAGGAAGTTCTCCAGCAGCTCCCTGGCCCCTTCCAGGTTCCCCTCGCGCAACTGGCCCAGCACATCGCTCAGCCGTTCATCGAAAATACCCTGTTGACCGAGACTTTGCATACGCTCCTGCAAGGTGCGCATCTCGCCGGCCGAGAGCTTGCCGCGCGCGAGCATCCCCAGCAGACGCTGCACTTCGTTTGCCACACTGGCCTGACTGATCATGATCTCGCGTACGTTGCCGATGTTCACATCCTCAAGGATCGCCATCTTCTTGAGCTCTTCTTCCAGATTGCGCACGTAGTCGCTGAGGGAGCTCACGCGGGCGATCGCCTCCCGCTCGTTGATCTTTTCATTTTGCAGCCGCAGCCCCAAACTCTGCATGCGGCGCGCAGCCTCCAGGCTTCGCTCCAATCCGCGCCGGCGGGCGTCGGCTTCCAGGCGTTTGCCCAACCGCTCTAATTTTTGCCCCTTCTCCTGCAGCGCCGCTCTTGGCCCCTCATCGCCGGCGATGAACGAGGCAGGGATGAGCATGCCCAAATCGACGACCAGGACGAGCACCGAGGCCAGCAGCAGAAAAGGGGTCCACCGCAGCGCCCGTGGTGTGTGCGTCGGGATCACACGATACGGGTTCAGGGAGCGGGCAGTCCGTGCTGCCTCCTGGACCAGCAGCGGCCGAAAGGGATGGAAGGTGGTGCTCTTGAGCAGCTCGTATGCCGTGCTCAGGCGCTCTTGTAATTTCAACGCCCGGTCGGCGCGAATCAGGAGCGTCAGCGGTTCCACCCGTCCCCACAGGCTGAGGACCAGGGCACCCAACAGAGGGAGCACGAAACAGGCCAGCCCAAATGTCGCCAACCGTCCGATGGGCATGGGGCTGAATCGATACCAGATGGCGAGCGCGAGCCATAGACAGACGCCGACGAAGAGACCATGCAGCACAAGCTCCCGCCGTTGAACCCAACGTTCCCGTCGCAGGAGCGTGCGGACGGCATGATGGAGGATGTCCTCGCTATCCCCGAGTCTTCCCAGCATAACCTCCCCCTATCCCTGTCGCGAAGCCTGCGTTGACACCTCCGTAAACCAACGTCGGACCAGGGTACTCACCATTATATAGGCGGCCATGAGGAGAAGCAAATGAATAATCAGTGAGACAGCAGCGTAAGATAGCTCTTTCCCAAAGAGGGTCACAATCTGTCCGAGTTCATCTCCAAAGGTCATACTGATGAGTCCCATTAACGGATTCAGCGCTGGGAGAAAAAACGCGGAGCCAAGCACAAGCACAACAAACGCGGCACGCACGACGACGTACCGTATGAACTCCTGCCGCTCCCACACGCAAAGCGTCAAAATCCCCATCCAACGATACGCCAGTGTGCAGACAAGCATCAACAGCAGTGCCGTCCCAAAGCTCTGTGGTGTCAAGCCCGAGACATGTGAGGCCGCCTGCAGGAGTGGCAGGCCGAGCATGAGCAGGAACAGTGTATGCGAGAGCGTGAGCCATACCAGTCCGCCCAATACCGTGCCAGGCCGGAGACGCTGTGCCACCGCCCAGGCGCGCATGGATTGATCCGGCTCCTCCAATAGACTACTGGCTCCATACCCAAAGCTCAGGTAGGCCGTGACCAGCATGGCAACAATGGCCACGATGTTAAAGGTCAGCGGAGGGGACCCGATGCGCAGGATTTGGCTTTTGGGCCAGATGACAAAGAGAATGGCGCACAGCACCAGCAGGTAATGGAATCCCGCCGTCAAGGGCGCCTTTGAGAGGAAGTAGATCCTGACCCCCTGGCGCAGCACAGGATTTACCGTGAGACGGAGCAGCCATACAGGCACGCAACACCCCTGATTACAGCGGCAGACGCATGCGCACGATTGTGGCGCGGTGGGCCGTGATATCTCCGGGTTTCACCGAGACACCCAGGAGCGGCTGATCTAACCAACCGATGAACGTCACGTAATTCGGCCATCCGGATTCGCTCCGTAAGGCCTCCTGCATGACGCGTTCTACGACTGTCCGCCTGAGAAGCGTTGGAATCCCATGGCCTCTGACCATCCCCTGCGAGAGGTCTTTTTCCCAGCGTGCTTGCGCCAGCGGGCGCGCCATCTCATCGCGGCTGACGTTCAAAACGCCTTCCGCGGCCTCCCCATCGTCGATATCCCCGAGAGGCGCGATACGTGGCCCACGCCATAGCCAACAATCGCGGAGCAGGTACCCGCTTTTATTCGTGACGCGCACCATCACGGAGTCGGCTTCCCGCAGCACGCGAGTCTCCAGCGGGAACTCGGCGATCGCCCGTCCCTTGAACACCCGTAGGCCCCATTGCTGCAGCGGAATGTCTTCAATCGTCACGGCATCGTTATACTGGAGATGCCAATCCAGGTGCAAATCGTGCCCCGCGGGAGGGACGACCTGCTGCCATGTGGACGACTGACCGCTCACGCTGACCCGATAGGTCTGCTTCCGCGTGGAGAGAAGTGCGATATGCGTCTCGAGATCGGCGAATGGACTTCCGGGAATGACGTCTACGGCCGACACGTCGAAGAGGATGGCATCCTGCTCGATATGACGCTCGCGAAACAGAACATGCGCCGCACCGATGAACGCCAGCAGGGCGACGGTGAGGAGCATCCACGTCTCCCGAGATGACACGCTTGGGAGTTCGAGGAGCCAGAAAAACACCCCCATCGTACTGGCATACAGAATCAGAAAGACAGCTAACAAAAGGTGTGAGGGGAAACTCAAGAGGGGCAACTGCATGGCCTGGGCGATCCATGTCTCCTCGAAGGTCTCCCTCAGCGCGAGGCGGAGCTTCCAATAATTGGGGGTCTCCGCCAGGGGGAACAGCGCTTTCCACAAGGTGGAGGTTCCTTCCCAGGCTGTAAAGGGGGCACGCCCAGGATCGAATGTCGCGAAGACCACTTGACCGCGCCCCTGCTCTTGCACAATGAGCAAGGGGTGCTCCCCGCTACGAGCCAGGACTCGTCCTCCCAGGACGTCGCTGCGCAGGATAGGCATCTGCACATCTCCCGGGCTGGCGACTCCGGTGAGGTCGTCCAGACCCTGCAGCGTGTTGAGCTCGGTCAGGCCCTTCACCTTCACGGGTGCCAGTTCGCGCAGGGATGGATGGAGGTAGTGCATCCAAGTGGGACCTCCCGTGATCAAAAGGCGTCCGCCACGGGCGATCCATTGGCGAACTGCCCGCAGCTGCTCAGGGCGCAATGTGCCGAGAGAGAGGTTGCGAAAGGCTATCAGGTCCACGGCGTCAAGCGCCTCCGCACGCGACGGAAACTCATCGGTTGCAAGATAGACCACCCGCGCCTTTCCGGGAGCCACCGCGGCCAGTGAGTCGAGGGCAGGCTCATCAGACAGCACCAGGATGAGGCGATCGGGGCTGGTCAGCATCCGCAGGTCGATCTCTCGCCGATACAGCTCTGCGCCCGCGCGATCGGTCAGTCGCATCACCAGGGGATGCGCAAAATCTCGGACCATCACCACGAAGCTGAAGCGCTTGCGGGATTGCGTGGGAAGGTCAACCACTTGACTCAACGTGGTCGTGTACGCGCGTGGGTAGCCTTCACTGAGGGTGGAGTGCTCGACACGCAGGATCCCCCGTATAGGAGGCCCAACGTTCTTGAGGGTCACCGTCACCGGAAGCCACTTGCCGACCTTAATCGTGTCTCGAAAGCCGACGCTCTCCTCAACGGCCAAGGGGGATGGGGGAGCGGCCGCTGCCGGCCGGAGGGCATCCAGGTCCAAGGAGAGACCGAACAGCTGCAGACCTACTGCGAGAGAGATCACCCACCCCCGCATCATGGCGAGGCTGCCCTGGCCATATCGGTATAACTCGGGACCCCCCCGCGTTCCTCCGCCTGCGTCACGCCGCGGATCACCGCACGGCTCACCATGTCGGCGGCGGCAAAGCCGACACGCTGCAGATCGGTCGTCACCTGCCCCACAGACAGCGCGAACACCAGATCGCCATCGAACATGGTATGGACAGGGGCGATCGTCCGCGTGAAGCCTTGATGCGCCAGTTGCGCGATTTTGCTCAGCTCTACCTTGCCGAAACGGGCATTTGTCGCGACCACTGCGAGCGTTGTGTTCAAGGCAGAGATCTCGCGCGCTATCTGACCCGTGCGCAGGAGATGGGCCGCATCGGCGAACCCGCCAGAGCCATCCCGTGCCCCGGCGATGATCCGCCCGTTCTCCAGCACATCTCCCCAGCAATTCACCACCGCCAGCGCTGCCACGACGACGCCATCGGGGAGTGCGGTGCTTGCCGTGCCGATTCCCCCCTTCATGGCATGCTGTATACCGCGCGCTTTCCCCACCGTTGCCCCTGTGCCAGCGCCCACACTGCCTTCCTCAACGGGAGTATCTGAGGCGACCTCGCACGCCGCATATCCCATCTCTGCCGTTGGGCGTACGCGCGGGTCTCCCAGGGAGAGATCGAAAATGATTGCGGCGGGCACGATCGGAACGCAGACGTGTCCGAGATGCAATCCCCGGCCGCGCTCTTCCAGGTATCGCATGACGCCGCCGGCCGCATCCAGGCCGAAGGCGCTGCCGCCGGCCAGCACGATCGCGTGCACCTGCGGGGCCACGTGCAGGGGATCTAAAGGGCCGAGTTCCCGCGTACCCGTGGCACCCCCACGGACCTCCACTCCACCGACCGCGCCTTGCTCGCACAAGATCACCGTGCAACCGGTTAAGGCTCGGGCATCGGTCATGTGTCCGACCCTCAGCCCTGCAATGTCCGTGAGACCGCCCATGTAAGCTCTCAGCTTCGGCGACTTTTTCAACCTCCTCCCCCCTTCCCCCCCCATCCCCACCTTCCCCCTCCAGGGGGGAAGGGATCAATGCTAGCTTCTCCCTCGTCGAGGGAAAGGGGTGGGGCGATGCTCGTAAAAGGTTGACTGCTGACGGCTTTATTACGTGAAGGCGCGAATCCCTAGATCGTGAGAGGCAATGAGGAGCTTCTGGATTTGCGAGGTCCCCTCATAGATCGTCGCGACCTTGGCATCGCGCAGGTACCGTTCGACCGGATACTCGTTGGAGTATCCATACGATCCGTGCACCTGGATGGCGTCGAGCGCGCACCGAACCGCCGCCTCTGAGGTGAAGTATTTAGCGATCGACACCTCGCGCGAGCACCGCACGCCTTGATTTTTCAGATGCCCAGCCCTGAAGACCAACAAGCGCCCGGCTTCTGCATCCACGATCATGCGGGCAATCAGGTCCTGCACGAGCTGGAAGCTTCCGATCTGACGGCCAAATTGTTTCCGTTCCCTGGCATAGCGCAGGCAGGCCTCCACGCAGCCCTGGCAAATGCCCACACATCCGGCGGCCACGCTGTAACGTCCATTGTCGAGTGCCGACATGGCGACTCTGAAACCATCGCCGGGCTTGCCCAGGATGTGATCCTTTGCGATGCGGCACTCGTCGAAGATGAGCTCAGCCGTATTGGAGGAACGCAGTCCCAGCTTGCCGTGAATATCCTTGGATGAGAACCCTGGGGTGCCGCGCTCGACCAGGAAGGCGCCGATGCCACGGTGCCCCAGACTCTTATCCGTCTGCGCGAAGGCAATGGCCAGCCCAGCCACTCCGCCGTTGGAGATCCAGGTCTTGCGGCCATTCAGCACCCAGGAGTCCCCATCGGCGACGGCCGTGGTTTCCATGCCGGCCGGGTCGCTGCCGGCGTTCGGCTCGGTCAGACCGAAGCACCCGATCAGTTGGCCGCTGCAGAGGTTCGGTAAGTAGCGGCGTTTTTGCGCCTCACTGCCCCAGCGAGTCAGCGTCAGCTCCACGAGCGAGATCTGGACGGAGATCGTCGTTCGCACCGAGGAGCAGGCCTTGCCGATTTCCTCCGTCACGAGCGCCTGACCGATGTAATCCAGACCGGCCCCCCCGTACTCCGCCGGGACGGGCCCCCCCAGCAATCCGACCTCGCCGAGCTTCTGAATGATATCCCCCGGGAAGCGCTCGTCGATATCGTTCTCCCGTGCTACGGGAACGATGTACTCCTCCGCGAATTTCCGTGCCATCTCCCTGACGGCGTGTTGCTCATCGGTCAACTCGAGGTTCATGCATACTCCTCCGCCTGGCCCCCTCCAGTTGTTTGTTAGTTTGGGAGGACCAGCACGGCACATTTTAAATACGACAACTCTCCCATGGGGAGAGGAACGGGATGATCTTTGGCCTGCGAGCGCATCTCCAGCAATACGGCTGTGCGGCGGGTTGCGCGAGCGGCCTGGAGCAGCGTCCCGCGAAAGGTCTCGACATCCACGTGGTAAGAACAGGAGCAACTGATCAGGAAGCCGCCAGGCTTGAGCAGCCGCATCGCACGCCGATTGATCTCCCAGTAGCCATGCAGTCCTTCGCGTACCTTGCTGCGACTGCGCACAAAGGCGGGAGGGTCTAAGATAATGCAATCAAAGCGCTCCTGGCGTGTGTCCGCGTCTTTCAGATACTGAAACACATCGGCTTCGACGAAGTGAGAGACCGCCTGCAACCCGTTCTGCTCGGCCTGCTGATTGGCGCGCTCGATCGCTCTCGCCGACTCGTCCACCCCCAGCACATCCGTCGCCCCGGCTCTTGCGGCGTGGAGCGACCAGGCCCCCGTATAACAAAAGGCATCCAACACGCGAGGCCCGTGAAGGAGTGGCCTGAGACTGCAGCGGTTCTCACGCTGATCCAGATAAAATCCGGTTTTCTGCCCTTCCCAGAGGTCTACCTGGAAGCAGAGGTCCGCTTCGTGGATCTCGATCGGCCCCTCCACGCTTCCCCGGAGCACTTTCTTCTCGACCGGTAATTGCTCCAGGGTGCGAATGGTGACATCGTTGCGCGCCACGATGGCCTGGGGATGAAAGAGGGTCTCCAAGGCATCGCAGACCAGATCCGTGCGCAGCTCCATCCCGAGCGTGAGCGCCTGCAAGACCAGATGCTCGCGATACCGATCGACGATGAGCCCGGGGAGGAGGTCCCCCTCGCTATACACGACCCGGAGGGCGTCCATACCGGAGAACGCACGCTCGCGCCAGCGCCAGGCGTCCTCGATCCGGCGGCGAAAGAACGCCGCATCGATCGTTTCCCGTCGATGTGAGAGAAGTCGGACAGCGATGAGGGAGTGGGGATTGATGTAGCCGCGGCCGATGAAGCTGCCGCCATGGGCGTACACATCTACCAGGGATCCGGGCTCATACTCGCGCAAATCGTTGGCGATCTCATTGCTGAAAACCCAGAGATGGCCCAGCAGGAGCCTGCGCTCGTGTCCCTTCTGCAAACGGATCGTGGCTGGTCGGTCGCTCATCGCTGCTTACCTGTACGCCCCGGACCTGTGACGCCGACCTCCACCCCGCGCTGTTTCGCGGTATTGAGGGGGACGATTTTCGTCACCGGTCCCGCTGGAATGGCCGCATACCCCTTGACTTCCAGGACGGACTCCAACACCTTGTCCAGCTCGTCAATCGGGATCTGATTGGCAAAGACGATGCTGACCGTCCCTTTTACACGCTCGTCCAGGATAAAGATCCGGCCGGTGGTTTCACTCACAAATTTAATGAAGACCCGCAGATCCACATTATCGAAATCAACGGTCACGTACCCGGATTGGGAAGAAGCTGCCCCGGCGCCCTCGGTTGCGAGCATAAAGAGGAACGTCAGAATTGCGAGAGGCGTGCACAGTCGCCCCAAGATCGTCACACCTCCTCCCCGCCTGCGCTGAGGCATCACGCGCGGTGCGTCCGCCCCTGTCCGAGAGCGTTGATTTCCGGCTAAGAATAACATACCAAGGAGAAATTGCAACTGCCGACTCTGGTTAGCGTGTGCGTCTCTGCCCCTAATCACTGATCACTGACTACTGTTCTCTTGACTCCAGGAGTTGGCGCAAATGCCGTCTTCGCCAGGCGATGGCCTCCGCATAGTGTGGGAAGGAACGCTCACACGTGCGGAACTCCGCCGAGTGGATCTGGTAGCGCCCGTTGACGCGGACCGCCGGGATGAGATGGTGCAACAGTTCGTGATAGACGATAAACTCCACAAAATATCGCGGCACGAAGGCTTGATCCAACGCCGGGTGAATACGAATGCGGCGCTTGTCGGGTTGATACACGCCGAAGCGGATCGAGCGGTGCCGGCCCGGACGGCTGCGACGGCCCCACGTGATCTCCACCTCTGCAGATTGGGGACAGTAGCGGGCGCGCAATTCCGCCAAAATGGCGCAGAGGTCGTGGTATCGCCCCATCTATCGCCCTTTGAACTGCGCCGGGCGCTTCTCGAGGAACGCCTGCACCCCTTCCCAGTGGTCTTCGGTCTGACTGGCCAGTCCCTGCCCCTCGGCCTCGGCCTCCAGCGCCGTCGCCAGATCAGCCGTCAGCGCAATGTTGAGCGTCCGCTTACAGAGGCCAATGGAACGCGTCGGCCCCCGGGCGAGCCGCTCTGCCAGCTCACGGGTCTGTTGCACGAACTCGGCAGCCGGTACCACGCGGTTGATCAGGCCGATGCGTTCGGCCTCCTGGGCGCCGATGATGTCTCCGGTGAACATCAGCTCAGCGGCCTTATGGAACCCCACCAGCCGGGGGAGCAGAAAATGTCCACCGCAGTCGGGGATCAAACCGATCCGGGCGAAGACATTCCCGAAGCGCGCGTCCTCGGATGCGAGCACGATGTCGCAGGCAAGCGCCATGTTGCAGCCTGCGCCCGCCGCCACGCCGTTCACCGCGGCGATAAAGGGCTTCTCGATGGAGCGAATGGCCAGAATGAGCGGATTAAAGGTGCGCCGCAGTCGCTCGGCGCCGGTCTTCGCCGCATCCGGTTCCGCATCAGCGGGATGGATGCGCTGACGGCTCTTCAGATCAGCCCCAGAGCAAAACCCCCGCCCGGCCCCTGTGATCACGATCGCCCGCACGTCCGGATCCGCGGCGACCTTGTCCAGGACATCTCGGAGCTCCGCGATCATCTCAGGGGTGACCGCGTTCAGCACCGCCGGCCGATTGAGGGTAATGGTGCCCACGCCCTGTTCGATCTCGTACAGGATGGTCTCGTAAGCCATGCTGGCTCTCCTCATGCTCGATCGTTTCTGTGGAGGAGGAAGTATACCACGGATTGCACTTTCCCGGTTCACTGGGTAAGATATTGCAACCGCAGATTGCAACCGCAGATGAACGCAGATAGGGAAAAAGATGAACGCAGATAGATACGAATAGCAAAGAAACCTGGCTACCATTCATCTGTCCTTATCTCCTTTTTCATCTGCGTTCATCTGCGGTTTGGGTTGGTTCTTTCTGCCGGGGACTCATGAGATGACACCGCCCCGTATCACCCTCACCGATGTCACGAAGCTCTATACCCAGGGGGCCTCCACGGTGGTGGCCCTGCGCGATATCTCGCTCAGCATCGCTCCAGGTGAATGCATCGCGGTGATGGGCAGTAGCGGCTCCGGCAAGTCCACCCTACTCAATCTCATCGGCTGCATCGATGTCCCGACGCACGGATCGCTTCGCATCGGCGAGCAGGAAACGCGGCATCTGTCCGATGCGGAGTTGACGCGCATGCGCCGGGAACAAGTGGGGATGATCTTTCAATTTTTTCACCTCCTGGGGACCCTGACGGCGCAGCAAAATGTGGCACTCCCCCTGCTGCTCGCGGGTCAGTCTCCCAAGGAGGTGTGGCGCCGGGCCGATGCCTTGCTCGCCGCCGTGGGCCTGAAGGAACGACGCAACCATCGACCCTTCGAGCTCTCAGGGGGCGAGATGCAGCGGGTAGCGGTCGCGCGCGCCCTTGCCAACGATCCAGCGATCCTCCTGGCGGATGAGCCAACGGGCAATCTCGATTCGCGCACCGGCAGCGACATCCTCACCTTACTGACCGGCTACTGCCGTGAGCAGGGGCGAACCTTGCTGCTGGCCACCCACGACCTCGATGCGGCCAGCCGCGCCGACCGGGTGCTGCATCTGCGCGATGGCATGCTGCAATGATAACCTCCCTGCTTCGCCTGATCACCCTTCCATACATCCAACAAAACCGCTTACGCGCCGCATTCACCACCCTCGGCGTGGCTCTGGGGGTGTCAGTGTTCGTCGCCATCCGCGTCACCAACCTCAGCACCTTGCACGCCTTTGAGGAGACCTTGGACGCCGTCTCAGGGCGGACCCAGCTACAGGTTGTAGGGGACATCGACGGCATCGATGCCTCCCTCTATCCGCGCGTG
>Ga0209399_10000674_pt1 | contig 19849 bp, 29 predicted proteins | sample OV2TP3_FD_184130 | JGI IMG/M metagenome (GOLD analysis project Ga0209399, IMG submission 184130) | Hot spring microbial communities from Beatty, Nevada to study Microbial Dark Matter (Phase II) - OV2 TP3 (SPAdes) (version 3) | ecosystem: Environmental > Aquatic > Thermal springs > Hot (42-90C) ... | reverse complement strand
TCCGCGAGACCGTCACCACGTCCTTCCCCTCGGCGCGGGCCGCGGCGAACAGGTCCTCGGGGAGCGCGTCGGATTCCCAGTTCGGATTGTCCGCTAGGTCGAAGAGCGATCGCGCCTCCGGCGTGTCGGCCATGCACGGCAGCCGGAACGGACAGCGCGGGCACTTGCGCTCGCCGCTGGCGGTCCAGTTGGCCGACCGGTCGGCCAGGAGCGGGAGCCGGGCGGAGAGTGAGAGCGCGTGCGCGCAGAGCGCCTCGGGCGTCCGAGTCGCGAGGAACCGCGAGTAGCGCGGGCGCCGGCGCTCGGCTAAGGCGATCGCGTCGAGCGTCTCGACGTATTCGGCTTCGGGGAGCCCATGCTCGACGATCGCCGCCCGGTAGAGCGCGGCGGTCGTGTCCTGGTCCTTGGCGCGCGATAGCGCGTGGGGCTCGCCGCGCCCGCACATGCACGCGTCTTTCTTCGTCTTGGGCTTGACGAGGCGCGGCGGCTTCGGCGCGCCGCGCTTCCACAGGACGTTGACGCCGAACCAGTCGATCTTGACTCCGGCGTAGAGCCGCTCCAGCATGTAGCCGGAAATCTGGTCGTCGGCGAAGAGCGCGTTGGCACCGTCCTCGGAGATCGAGCCCGGGGCGAGCGCCTTGTGGTCGACGATTCCGAGCGAGCCATCGCGGCGGTCGCGGATGAGCAAGTCGCGGATGCCGCCGTGGACTGCGGTCGGGTGTGCCGTCAACGTGCCGTCCGGGAATTCGTCGGATCGGTCGAGGACTGCTACCGGCGCGACGAACGCGCGCTCGACTTCGAGGATCTCCCAGCGTTCGAGGTCCTCGCGCCCCGGCCCGCCCGGACCGACGTAGCCGGCAAGCATGTCGCGTCCGAGCAGACGGTCGGCCTCCAGCTCGGCCAAGCGCTCCTCGCCGGCCGGCGCGACGGAGAGGAGATCGGGGAGGAAATCGTCCGAGCCCGAGCCCGAGAATTGCTTCCGTTCGTCTTCCATTCTTGGCTCCGTTCGGGGTTGCGCCGCCGTGCGCCGGCGACATTACCCGTCTCACCGTTTCGTTCCCAGCGCATCCGGATCGTCAGGATGCGGTGCGCTTCTTTTTCGGTTCGGGCGTCGGCCACGTCGTCCGCGGCCGGCCGGCCTTCTCGTCGTCCTCGGCCGGCACGTCCCACTTCAGGCTGCGGCAGCGCGGGCACGCCTTGGGCCTGCGCGTCGAGCGCGGGAACCACTCGTTCCCGCAGCGCAGGCAGGAGAGGGCGCGCAGGATCTTCGCGACTTTCGGCATCGATCCTCCCCGATCCTCGCTTTCTTTCGTTGATAGAATATCATATTTCATTTACGCGCCCTGAAGTCAAGAGTTTTCTCCGTCGCTTTCGGGTTCCGGAATCCTATGCTCGCAGACGGAAGAAGGCGTTCCCGTCCAGGCCCACGAGGTCGAGGTTGACCGTCTTCATGGTCGTCACTCCGTCAGCTACGCGCCGATGACCGGCGCGAGGAGCAGGGATCGGAGCATCAGCGCGAACAGCGCCGCCACCAGTCCGATCCGGTACGGCCGGCCGTCGAAATTTTTCTCCTCCGCGGCGACGATCGCGGCCGTGGCGGACGGGTGGACGGTCACGTCCACCGCGCCGAGTACACGGTCGCGATCGAGCGCGGCGCGCGCGCCGGTGGAATCGGCTACGGGGATGGCTGCGGACACGGGATGCCTGGAGGCGTCCCACGTCACGGCATAGAGCGTCTGCGTCATAGTCCCATCCTCCGATCGCGCCGGAGCTCGAAGGCGTCGTCCGCGGCCCGCTCGCGCGCGGCGTCCTCGACATCTCTAGCTGCCTCCCAAGCAACCTCCTCGATCCGCGCGCGGCAGGCGTCGAGAACTGCCTCGGGCACGTCCTCGCCGGAGGCGAACTTGGCCTCGACGATTTCGCACTCCGCCGGATCGCCGGGATACCCCGGGTCGCCGTTGCGAAGATAGCGCACGTCGGGAGTGCCTGGCGTGAGCGCGCAGCGGATCTTCGCGGGCATCTCCTCATCGTCGGGTCCGTGGAAGGTCCAGGGAATTTCAATTTCGAGATTTCTCACCGCGATTCTCCTCTTATCCTATTCGTCGCATTCGGCTTCCATCGCAGTTCGCGCGCGATCAGGTTGCGCGCCCAATCCGACATCGTCCGCTGTTCGGCATTCGCCGCAGCCCATGCGCAATCGAACAGTTCCGGCTCCAACCGGAGGTGAAAGTCCGCCGAGCGGGCGATTCGGTACGGCATCTTTCGATCTCTGGCCATGCTCTCATCACTCCAAGAGGATGCCCCGGCACGCCGGCCGGAGCGGACGGTTATCGCGTCACATGGAGCGGGAACGTCGGTCGCGGTGTCGGCGTTAGGCCGAGCGCCGCAGCCGCGTCCTCCCAGGAATCGAATTCAGTCGTTCGGCTCGGGGCGAACGGGATGGTCGCCTCGACGGCGATCTCACCATTCACCCGCTCGATGCGCGCGCGGGTCCATCCGCTGAAATAATAGGTTTCCATGTTCAATCCTCTCTCCTCTCATGCGCCCGGTCCGGGGCGCTCGGGCGGGGCCGTCTACTCCGCTCTCCGCGCCCCGCAGGCGGAGAGGGGAGCCCCGGACGCGGCCGAAGCGCCGATTGGCTTAGAGAGCGCGCGCGACCGCGCGCAATCGATCAATCACGGCTTGGTATCCGTCGCGCGACAGCCGCCCGCTGTCGCGGGCGGCCTTCGCAAGGAAAAACTCTGCCCGAACCGCGAGGAATTCATCGCTTCCGGCACGGCCCGGATAGCGACTGGCGGTGAGCAGGCCGTCTAGCCCGCCGTCAGCCGCCGCGCGCACGCGCGCGCGATAGGTCGCGCGGTTCGCGGCCAGCATGGCCGCGCGCTGTGCGCGCTGACTGGCATTCGCGCGGTCCGCGCGCAGGATGGCGACCGCCAAGCGCAGGATCTTGAGCCGCGCCTCGCGCGGGGTTCGGACCGCGCGTAGCGCGCGATCCGACGCCGCGCGCTCCGCGTGCCGACTGGCAAGGGTGGCGTAGCGCGCCGCCGTGCGCGGGTCGGCCAGGCGTAGATGCCTCACCGCCTCGGCGACCTCGTAATATGCGCACTCTGCGGCGTACTTTCCGACGTGGTGCCACTCGCCTCCCCACGTCGCGCGCAGGGCCTCGCGCGCCTGCGCGACCGTGATCTTGCGCCCGCGCGCCGCCATCTCCGCGCGCACCGCTGCGGTCGCGCGGGTGAGGGGCATGCGGTCATTCGCCTCCGCATCCCTGGCGTTAAGCGAGCGTCCATCTCCATGGCGGTAGTAGGTCGCGTGTCCCATTTGCGTCTCCTCCTGGACGCCCCGGTCGCGGCCGGGGCCTATTCCTCTTCGTGATCCCAGGCCCGCGCGGCCTGGGGGTCGAGGCGGCGCTCGCGCGCCTCATCCGCGAGGCGCTGTTGCGCGAGCGCCTCGCCCTCGATGGCGCGCGGCACTCCGCCGATGCGCTCGATGGCCGCATCGACCTGCGCCGGGTCGATGCCGAACCGCCGGGCGAGCGCCCGGCGGAAGTCCCTGGGATCTCCTCCGTCGCGAAGGAGAGTTTTGATTCCCTCGTCCAGCGTCATGGCTCTCTCCTCTCTGCGCCCTCCGGGGGCGCGCGGGCGGGGCTGTCGATCACCCTGGTCTGCGCCCCACGGTAGGCCAGGATGCCCCGCGCACGGCTAGCTCGCTGCTGCGACGATAGCCTTGACAACCATGAAACCGACACGTGTCGTCGGCACCCAGTCGATCAGGAGCACGCCAGGTTGCGCGGAGGCGCGAATTGCTCGCTCCGCGTCTGCGGCCGTTGGCCACGCTTGTTTACCGTCGTCTGTGCGCCATGAATCGTCGCACTCGACGACCGTCACTCTCGTCATGATGTTCCTCCTCTCTGCGCCCGTCCGGGGCGCTCGGCGCGGGGCTGTTGATTATCCGCTGATGACTTCCCAGTTCTTCTTCGACTTCGCGTCGATCGCCCGTCTGACCCCAGTTGGACATTCCCATACCGACCACCCGTTGTGCGTTTGGTCGACGATTTCCTCGCCATCTTCGTCGACGGCCAGAACCACCTCCGTTCCCCTCCATCCGCTCCTTACTTCCACGACCGTTCCCTCCATCCCGGGTCCGAATAGCGGCACCCGGCCCTCCGAATCGCGGTACGACCGCATTGTTCCGACGTACCGCAGCACCGTCCCGACTGGGAACGGCGGCGGCAACGGATCACGATCCATCGTTGTTCTCCTGCGCCCGTCCGGGGCGCGGTTCGGTGCGGGCTGTCGATCCCTCATCGATCTACCATATATTATACTCGCACGAGCGAGTATTGTCAAGGAAAATTCCGATTTTTCGATGCGATTTATTTCATTAGTGTAAATAGAATTTACATTCCGCGTTTGCGCCAGCGGACTTGGACGGCGTGTCTTGCGGCGGCGCTCCTCTGCTCGGGGGTCATTGATGCATTTCGCGCGGCAGCGCCTTTTTGCGCGCCGAGCTTCGCCAAGGCGACGGCGTGTTCGTTCTTTTTTTTGATCTTCATACGTCGAGCTCCTTCGTTTTTGATCGATGTAGCCGTGCGTGACAGGATCCGCATAGCCAAATCACATCGAGAGGGCGAAAATAATTTTCGTGGTGGGCTTCGATGTTTGGCAACACCTTTTTGCAGGATTGACATTGTTTCGGACGTTCTAATCGACCCTTCCTAAGAGCATAAGACAAGGCACCTCTAGCCCGACACTTGATTCGTTTGACTACGATCATTTGAGGATCCGCGCGTCTCCGATTCGTCTCATCTCTTCCATGCGAATGTGGCGATCCGCAACGGGAACAAATCGAGTACTTGCTGGTTCCACCCTTGTAACCGCACCACCGGCAAGTAAGCGTAGACATGGATTCAATCTCCCAATTCGATCCATGGGAGATTATACTTGCGCGTGCGAGTATTTCAATAGGAAAATAAATCGAAAATCAAAATAGGCGAGATCGTCACCGCGCCCGGCAATCATACCCGCTCCGCCGGCCCATCCAGACTACCGCGCGCTCGATCCAGAGCAGCCCGGCCTCGACCCACCCGGCCTCCGGCCCGTCGCACCGCGCCCAAGGCCACGGCAGCGATCGGATCTCGCGTTCGTCCTTGACGACGACGATTCCGCAGCGCGCGCATTTCCACCGCGTTCGCGGGGCGCAGTCGGGGTGCCGGATCCAGCCGCAGAAAAAAAAGGCGTGTTTGGCTCGCACGGCTACCGCCCCTCCGTCCGCTCCATCCGCTCCATCGCCGAGAGCGCGAGCAATCCGGTGGCAAGCGCGGCACCCTCGCAAATGAAACCCGACTCGGCCAGCAGGCGCCAATCGGCGACGGAAATTCGAAACGCGCGAAGGTCCTCGCCGAGGTCCAAGCGCTGGGATCCTTCATCGCGGAGTCCGCGCGCGAGAAATGGGAAAAACCTGGACGTGCTATTGCGCGCGCTGAAGGCGATCCCCTTCTCGGGGTCCGCGAGCGCGATCAACCGCTCCGCAACCAGACCGGTCTCCTCCAGGAGTTCGCGCTTCGCCGCCTCTTCCGTCGTTTCACCCCGCTCGATGGACCCGCCGGGCAGGCCGATCACGATCTCCTCCGTCCCGTGTTTCCACTCCGCGACGGCGACGACGAACGGCTCCGCGCCCACGATGGAAAAGACTTGGACCACGTCGGCCGTCCGCGTCCGCCAGCCGTCGAGGGGCGGAGCCCGCGGATCGTCGGCGAGGACGCACGCGATCGATTCCATGACCGGGCAGTGTGGGAATGACGGCAGCCGCGGATCGGGAATGCCGATCCGATCCCACAGGGAACGGGGTTCGCCGTTCCTCCGCCACGCCCTCGCGCCCGCGCCGAGCGCGACTTGGTCGCGCGACAGGATCGGCGGCATCACGTCTTGGTTCTCCGAATCTTCGAGAGCAGGCGGGTCGTAGACTTAGCATCGAGGTCGCGGACCCTTGGAATCTCCCTCACCGCGACTCCGCAGGCGGTCGCGGCTTTGATTTTTGCTTCCAGGTTCGGATCCCGTTCGGGAACGACTAGGACGTTCGGCTTCGTCATCGCCATCAGTCGGCGGAAGTTCACGGCTCTCGTCCGCATCCTCTCATCGGCGACGACGGCGCAGTCCACGCACCGCAGCGCCGCCACCATCGCGACGCGGGACGCGGCCGAGAGCACGGGCCTACCCGGCCCCTTGAGGGACCTGACGTGCGCATCGGAACCGACGCTGACGATGAGCCGGTTCCCCTGCCGCGCGGCTTCCTCGAGGAATCGGACCTGGCCGACGTGCAGCAGGTCGAAGCAGCCGGTGACGAGGACGATCTCGTCGCGACATTCTCGCCAACAGCGAGCGACGTCCGCCACCTCGCGGTACGTGAACGGTCCGCTCCCCAATCGCACGACGTATCCCATGGTTCCATAAGCCATCATTAGTCTCCCTCATCATGCGATCGAACGACCGCTTTTCGGCCTCGGAATTCCATGCTCGTCCAGAAATTCGAGCGCCGACAAGTTCCAAACGCCCCTCGTGACCGCGGTATTCATCGTCTCGAGCGGCCACGGCTGCGGAGCCTCGCGCAGGACCGAGTAGACTTCGTCCATCCAGGTCGCCGCCGGACCGTCGCCTGCCGGATTCTCGAAGCTCCAGGCTTCGCCTCGTCCGGTCACGAGTCCGAGTAGCCGTCGAAGAAACCCGATGCGCCAGAGCGCGGGCTGCGTCGAAACTCGGTAAGGCTCGCCTCGATGGATGACGCCGTACGGCACGCGCCCGCATAAATCCCCATTGGCGATCCCGTGCGCGGGACCTGGACAAGGCTGAAGGCGGAAGCAGCCGACTTCGCGCCGCCTCTGCATCAGCCTCGTCGCCGCCTTGATCGCCTCGGTGTCCACGGGGTTCGAGGGCCAGAAGTCGTCCAAGACCATCAGCACCAGGTCGTCTCCGTCCATGCCGCGCAGCCCGTGCATGATGTTCCGCGCCCATCCCAGGTCGCGTTCGGCCGCGCGGACCTCGTCGAAGCCCGCCGATTCCGGCATCGACGCCATGTCGCCGAAGCCGATGAGGACGACGGGCCACGGGCGGTCCGGCCAGAACTTCCGGCAACAGGCGATCCACGGTTGCCACGTGTCGCGAAAACTTTCGCACGTCGGAATCACGACTTCCACCTCAGGCCCTCCCCATCGCCGCGAACGCCTTTTCCACCGCCTCGATCCCCTCGTCGGTCGCGTCCGGGGGGCAGCCGACCATGAACGCGCGCTCCATCAGCGAGTCGGCCACCGGCAGCGGCACGCGGTCGGAGACGATCCTGCCTTTCGCGGCGGGATGTCGGCCCAAGTTGCCCGCGATCAGCGGGCGCGTCTCGATTCCGTGCTCGTGCAGGACGGAGCGGACCTCGTCCCGCGTCAAGGGCGCGTCTCGATCCAAGACGAACGGGAGGAACATCGGCGCGCATCTCACGCGCGGCCTCGCGGGGACGTCGGCCCCGAGGTGCGGGCGGAACGGAGAAGAAAGCCACGTCAGCGGCTCGGCGATGTCGAGGACGGTCCGCGCGATTCTCCGCCTGGCGGCGACGGCGATGTCGAGCCTCGACATCTGCGACAGGCCGATCGCCGCCTGCGGTTCCGTCGTGCGGAGATTGAATCCGTCCGCGACGAAGCGCCAGCCGATCCTCTCCTGCCCGCCCGGAACGTCCCGATCCCAGCCGTGCGCGCGGGCGATCCTGATGCCGTTCGCCTCCGCTCCCGGCGCGGCGAGGACGGCTCCGCCTTCGAGCGTCGAGAGCGTGTGCGAGTGGTAGAACGAGAACGCCGCGAAGTCGCATTCGCTTCCGACGTGCGCGCGGGATTCGAGGAATGCTCCGAGGGACTCGCAGCAGTCGGCGACCGCCCACAAGTCCCGATCGCGCGTCCACGACCGGAACTCCGACTCGTCCGCGGCGATCCCCATCACGTGGACGAGGACCGCGCCGACCGTCTCGCGTGCGCGCCGCGCTTCGTCGGCGGACTCCAGGTCGAGCGCGAGCGTGTCCGGCCGAACGTCCGCCAGGACGACGCGGAACCCCATCTGCCGGAACGGCCAGGCGGTGGTCGACCAGCAGAGCGCGGGGACGATCACCTCCCCGAGGCACCGGGGCTCCGTCCACTCGGTCCGCCGCGCCAGCGCGTGCGCGATCAGGAGGAGCGCCGACGAGCCCGAGTTGACCGCCGCGAACTCGCGCGCCCCCGTCCAATCCTCCAGCGCGCGCTCGAAGGCACGCACGCGCGGGCCTTGCGTGTACCAGCCCCCCCGGAGGCACTCCGTCGCCGCCTCCACGTCGGCGTCCGCGAGGGCGCGGACGGACAACGGCAGCCTCCAGGTCTTCGCCTCCGCGCTCATCGCAAGGTGCCCTCCCGCTTGCCCTCGCGGTACGCCTGCGCCAGACGCCGGAGGCCGAGCTCCAGGTCGTCCTCCGGCTCCCACGCGATCAGGTCCCACGCTCGCGCGCTGTCGAGCATCTTCCGCGGCATCCCGTCCGGCTTCGCCTCGTCCCACTCGATGCGGCCCTTGAAGCCGCAGGCCTTCGCGACCAGCCGCGCCCAGTCCTTGATCGTCCTGTCCGAAGTCGTTCCGAGATTCACGACGCCGGCGTCCGGGCAAGCCCGGAGCAGCCGCGCGATTCCGTCCGCGTAGACGCGGGCGTGCATCGCCTCCCGGCGCGGCTTGCCCGTGCCCCATAGCACGACGTGGTCCGATTGTGAATCGGCCGCGTCGCAGAACGCTCCGACCATGCCCGGAAGGAAGTGGCACCTCTGGCGGTCGAAGCGGTCGCGCTCTCCGAAGAGGTTGGGCGCGACCGGGACGACCACGGCGATCCCGTGCTGTCGCCCGTAGGCGAGCGCCGTCTCGGTCGCCGCCAGCTTTGCGGCCGCGTACGCGCTGTTCGTCGGCTCCAGGATGCCGGACCACAGCATCGATTCCCGCATCGGCTGCGGGCAGTCGCGCGGGTACATGCACGACGATCCGACCACGCAGAGGCACTTCGCCCCGGCCGCTGCTGCGGCGTGGATCGCGTTGACGTGGATCAGAAGGTTGTCGCGGGCGTATACCGCCGGACGCGCCAAGTTGTCCGCGATGCCCCCGACGACCGCCGCCGCCAGGACGAGCGCCTCCGGCCGTGCCTCCTCGGCGAACGCGAGTGCTGCGTCTGGGTCGCGCAGGTCGAGCTCGGACCTCGGGGCGTCCACGACATCGGCTCCGTCGAGTCGCAGGCGCTCCGCCAGGGCGGATCCCACGAGCCCGCGCGAGCCTGCGACCCAGACGCGCGCGCCCCGTTCGAGCCTCCAGCCGTTGTCGGCCATGCCGTCAGCCCCCTGCCGCGATCGGAAGCGCGCTCTCGCGCCTCGCGGCCTCCATGTCCGCATCGACCATCGCGCGCAGGATCTCCGCGAAGCTCTTGGTCGGCTTCCAGCCCAGCTCCGCGCGGATGCGGGACGAGTCACCGCGCAGGTGCGGTACTTCGACGGGCCGCATGTGCCGGGGATCGCGCCAGACGACGTGCCTCCGGTGGTCAAGCCCGGCCATCGCGAACGCCGCGACGACGAGCTCCTCGACCGTGCGCTCGTCGCCCGTCGCCACGACCCAATCGCCGGCCTCATCCGCCGCCGCTACCCGCAGGACGGCGTCGGCGGTATCGTTCGCCCATCCCCAGTCTCGGATCGCCTCCGGGTTCCCGAGATAGAGCGTCGACTGGAGTCCGTGCGCGATGCGGCCCACGGCCTGCGTGACCTTGCGCGTGACGAACGTCTGACCGCGCGTCGGTCCTTCGTAGTTGAACGCCATGACGCAGCGCACGTCGAGGCCGCGGCGGATGCGGATCTCGCGCGCCGCGTGGTGGGCGAAGACCTTGGCGCGGCCGTAGGGCGAAACGGGACGAAACGGAGTATCCTCCCACTGAGGGGGAGGCGACGTTCCGAACATCTCGGAAGAGTTGTGCGCCAGTAGCGGGACGTTCCCGCAGAAGAACCGCTCCGAACCGGGAACGGCAAGATCGTACACGGGCTGATCGATCGTCCGTTCAATCGAAACGATTTCAGCGGATCCCAGTCCAGGATCGGCAGGTACGGACGCTTCACCATAGAGATCCATCGCGCGTCGCACCCCGATCAACTTCTTGCGGATGCCGCATCCGCGCACCGCGAACGTCGGAACGCAAAAGGAAGACGGTGTCTTTCTGCCCGGAGTTGCTTCTCCATGGAGATAGCCGGCGGGAACGTGGACATCGTAAACGGTGCATGGGCGAATGAAAGTACCTTGCGGAGAGAGATGGCCTCGTATCTTTCTGGAGTATGGTCTCGCAGGAATCCCGTTCAATCTGCACAGATAGACGACTTCACGCTGCAACCGCAGGGAGATCGTCGTGAAGATCGTATAGCCGGCGTCCTCGACTTTGGCATCCCCTAAGTATCCTCGGAGGAACTCGATGATCAACGCTCTCGGCCACGTCCAAACGAACGGGGGGATCCGCTTCTCATGCGCGCAAGATCCGAAAGCGGAGAAGAATGCGACGGCTTCCTTCCTGGTGATATGGATCGTGGCCGACGTCGGCCGAAGGGACGTGGAAGTATGCCATCCGAGGCCCGCAGCGATCTTTTCGCATTCGCCGACGCGCGGAGCATCAAAAGGATCCAGCCCGAACGTCAGCGACGCTCGGCTTGCTCCACAACATCCTTCGGCGAGATAGAATCCGCACAGTCGCGCCACGTCCGGCGTGACCGGAATCGTTCGCCGGTATTTTGCAACGCGTACTTCCTCACTCCGTCCGCGCCCGACCTTGTGCGATTTCTGGTAGTCGATGACGATGCTCGGATTAGCGGTTCTCCATTCCCCATCCGCATTGCCGCAGTAAGTCACCAAGACGTCGCCGACCTTTAGGGACGAGGCTTCCACTGCGATCGGACCTTCGGCCGACCAGACGAACAACGAATGGTCCTCCGTGACGCCAATCTCTCCTCGGCCAGTCGTGCGAATCTTCAAGCATGCGCGCATGCCGTGAGCTAGAACGGATGAGACGGGGGAAAAACGTCCACACCTCGATAGAGGATCATGGGTGAAGACCTCGAAGTTTTGCCATCCTACGAGATCCTCAATAGCTACCAACTGAATGCCGGAACCTGGCGTCTTGACGAGGACCGGCGTATCTCCCGTCACTGAAGACATCTGCACGATCCTCGCTCCGGGACACACCTCGGCCGCGGCCTCGAACACGCGCTGCGCGCCGAGACCCGTCACGTCGGCGGTGTACTCCGGCAGTTCGAACGAAACTCCGACGTGCGACTGCGCGCCGCAGTTCAGGATCAGATCCGGCATGACGCGGCGAAGGCAGGCGTGGATCGAGTGCGCGTCCGCCAGGTCTCCGTAGTGCAGGAAGAACCGGCAGCCGTCCTCGTGCGGGTGACGGTACAAATGCGACACCCGCCCGTTGTCGACGAGCGAATGCCGGCGCAGCATGCCGTGGACTTCCCAACCCTCCGCGAGGAGGCGCTCGGCGAGGATCGCCCCGAGCTGTCCGGTAACTCCGGTCACGAACGCGCGTCGCGGTCGCTCGGTCAACGCTCCTCCTTGAGCAATCCGAATCTCTTTGCCTTGCACTCATCGCAATCGCAGGGCTTCCCGAGCGGAACGCTCCAGTAGCAGCCTCCGCCGATGTCGTACAGGATGAAGACTCCCCCGAGGATCGATCGTCCCCGCTCCGGGTTTAGCGCGTGCTTGCGGCAGAAGTAGTACTTCGCGGTCCAGAAGCGGTCATGCTTCGTGCGCCTCGACCGCCTGCGATAGCGCATGTAGCTCGCGTGACGACCGCAGCCGCGCGTCTCGCAACGGCATGCCGTGGCCAACTTGTGCGGATACTTTACGGCTTGAGCACTCCTCTTCCGCGCAGGGCGATTTCGACGATCTCCCTGTGGATCTTCGGCCAGTGCCGGTCGTCGAGCCAGCGCATGAACCATTTGCGTCCGTTCTCTCCCATCCTGCCCAATTTCCAGTCGGGGAATCCGTAGAGGATCTCGTGGACGATGTCCGTCGCGCGCGATGCCTCTTCCGCAGGTCGGACGAACGCGATGTCGGACCACGGGATCGGACCGCCCGGCAGGTCGAGCCCGTCGAGCGGGAACACGCCGTCCGACCAGAACAGGAGCGGCACGCGCGCGGCGCAGAGCGTTTCGAGAAATCGGTAAGGAAGAACTCCGTGGATCGACTGCGGGCAGAGCTGGATCCGGCAGCGCGCCATCGAGCGCAAGAAATTGGCGCGCATCAGCGCGGCTTCGGACGGTCTGTCGCGGTGGACGTAGCCGTAGAACTCGTCGCGCGCGACCACGTCGGCGCGAAATATGCCCGCACGATCTCCGAATACGATCGCGGCAACACTGTCAATCCTGGCTTGGCTCGACGTGTTCCAGCCGTGGAAGCCCACGTCGTGCGTCGGATCGAACGGCCCTTCGGCGATCGCGTCGAGGTCGGCCTTCCCGACCGGCCAGCCCAAGCAGACCGTGTTCGACGCAGCTTCGCGCATCCACGTTCGCACATTGCAGCGGAGGAACGTCGCCGGCTCGCCCTCGTACACGAATCGCCCGGCCTCTCGTTCCGTCGCGTCCGGGCAGTCGGACACGTCGAGGAAGACGTGGCGCTGGCGCAGCTCGCCCGAGTACCAGCGCAGCCGATGGAGGTCTTTCGCCTCGGGCATCGCCGTCAGCGGGACCGGGCAAAGGATCGCGTCGGCCGCCTCCGGGTCCGAGACGGGCTCGTACGACCCGGGCGGGAAGCGGAGCCCCGAGATCCCGGATGCGATCCGCCGACACTCGTTCTCGGGATAGATGAAGACCTTCATGGGTCTCATCCTCTTGTGTCCGCAAGGATCTTCCGAAGCGCATCCTCGTGCGCCTTCATCTTTTCCATGATGTCCTGCGGCGCATGGCCGCGCGCGAGCGCGATCATGTCTAGGACTGCCTCGTATAGCAGGATCTCCTGCGCGGACAGCACGATGTTGCGTCGAGGAATTGCCTCATTCATCATCTCTTCCCCCCCCCCTCGTACGGCCTCGCGTGCCCGGCCTCGACCATCGCCTGGTTGACCGACCTGCCCGCGATCTTGTCCTCGACGGTGAGGAAGAACGTCCCCAGCAGACGACCGTACTTCTCCGCTTTGTCCTTCCGCGTCGCGACGAAGACGGTCTTATTAGAGATGAGCGAGACGAGGTGATCCCTCGCCGCCAATCCCGTCGCGCGACTTTCGCCCACGACCTCCGGCGCGTCGATCCCGTCCAGGCGGATCGCCATCCGGATCCGCACGCCGCACCCGAGGTCCAAATCCGTCTTGACCGAATCTCCGTCCACCACTTCGAGGATCGTCGCCTTGTATTCGTACATCACGCGCTCTCCCAAGGAAGAAGATCCCCGATTCCGTCCCATTCCCAAATCTTCCCGTAGACGGCCTGGAACGCGTCTCGTCGCAGCGCGTAGTCGCGCGACCTCCGGTCGCCCTTAGCTTCCACGACGCGCACCCAAACGAGGCGCTCGTCGGAGCGCAGCATTCTGCGCTTCTTGCCATCCCAGCATTCGCTCTCGCTCCGATCCTTGCGCCAGGTCTCGCCGCCCAGTGCGGTCCAGCCGTCCAAATTCTCGGGTTCAGTCGTACGTACAACGATGAAGTCCGGCGCGAACCGCGCCACTTTCCCGTCCGATCCGGGCTCCAGAACGAGCAGCGGGAACGAGGCTTGCCGGACGATCCGCTCGCCCGGACTGAGCGCCGCGCGCAAGCGGTCGGCTACCCGCGCCTCCATTTTCGACGCGTAGCGGATGCCGTCGCCCGCCACGGTCGGCTTGGCCGACGACCACGGAGCTTTCGCCGGCGTTCGACGCCCATTCGCGTTCGCACGCCGCTTCGTTCCCGCACGCACGTTCGTCCGCGCGAGTCCGGCCTCGACTTTCGCGTCGAATTCCGGGTTCTCTCCCTTGCGCCATCGCAATCCCATCGCTACGTCTCCGAGACATGGAATTCTGCGCCCGATTCCGTCTCCAGCCATGCGCGTTCGTACGGCTCGTACACGAGCGCGATCAAATCCGGAGTCGTCGGATATCCCTTGGAGCGACGGAATCCGCTCGGCAGGCGAGAATCTCTCGCATGTTCGTGATAGTGATATGCAACCAGGATATCGTCGTCCACGAGAATTCGACCGTCGCGCTCCTCGATCCGGTACGTCCAGGCGTTCCACGGACCGGGCACGATGCCCTTCGAGCGGAAGACGTGGAGTCGATCCCGTAGCTCGCTCCTCCACGAGTCCAAGTAGCGCTGGTCGCCGCACGTCGAATCGTCGCATCGCTCGACGCACTGGCCGGCCCATCTACGCAGGACCGCGAACCCGCGCTCGTCGAGGAAGAAAGTCGCGCATTGGCAGAACTTGCCGTTGACGGAGTAGTGCGCGTACTTCGGGGGGAAGCGGTGCGGCACTACGGCTGCGGATTTTCCCTCCGCCTCGCGCCAGCACTCCTCCGGGTCGGCGAAGAACCACAGGTCGGCGTCGAGGTAGGCCACGCCCTCGCCGGGCGTCGCCGGGACGTTCTCGCGGGTCCAGCAGGACGCGAGCTGCCAGCAGTAGTGCCGCCATTCCCGGCCGGCGCGGCAGGCTCGCAGCTCCGGGCGCTTCGCCTCCAGGTCGGATAGGCGGTAGGCCGAGACCCAGTGCCGTCCCTCCCGGCCGTCGTGGACCGCGAACCTCGTCCCGACCGCGCGCTCCGCCTCTTCGTCAAGCGCCAGCACGCGAACGTCGCACGGCGTTGAGGATTTTGCGAACAGGCTCTCGATCATGAGCACGCCTTTGACGGCATAGGCCGAATCGAAGAGCGTGCAGTACCGTCTCACGATCCGCCTCCTCCCGTTCTCCGCAGCATGATCGATTCCCAGACTAGGCCGTCCTCGCCCGTCGACGTGACGATCCTGTCGCGCTCCTCGAAGCCGAGATCCTTCCATGCGTCGGCGAGGACGCTCCGCGCGAAATGCTGTTCAAGGCACGGGACGCCGTATGCCAGCTTCCGCCAGTACCGGTGCTCCGAGCCCGGAACCGTCGGCGTGCGGTGTAGCATGAGCCACCGGTCCGCGACCCGCGCCGACTCGGAGAGCGCCTTTCTCCATCCTCCCGCGTCCGACGCGTGGAGCATGATGCAGCCGGAAACGACGATGGGGAAGACGCGGTTCTTGTAGCGGAGCTTGCGGGCGTCGGCGACCTCGTGGAAGACGAACGGGATCGGGCAGCTTTTCCTTCGCGAGTTCGCCGTCGCGATCATGGCCTCGGAATAGTCCACGCCGACGTATTGACCCTGCCATCCGGAGCGCGCCAGGAGTTCCGCGTAATATCCGCTCCCGCAGCCGACGTCGAGCAGTCCGCTATCCTCGCAGAATTGGAGACTGTTCGTCCAACAGTGCCGCTTCAGCAGCTCCAGGTAGGCCCGGAACGGCGGAACGTCGCGCCCGGCGAACCAATTGGCCAGTTCCGTATCGGCCAAGTCTCGCTGTTGCCGAGCGATCTCGGGATCGCGCCAAGCGCCGTCCAGCTCGACGGAAAGAGCGGAGAATTCCGTTTCGGTCAATCGACGGTGACCTTCGCTCACGCCCCCCATCACGCCTCCTCCGGCTTCGGATCGCCCGCGACGATCCTCGTTCCTTCGATCCGGACCGTCCCACGCTCGTCGCGGGCCGTGCTCGCCTCGATGAGGTGGATGGGATCGTCCTCGTTCGGGAGAGCGCGCACGCGGTGCCAAGTCCCGGCGAAGATCCGAATCCTCTCTCCCCGATTCAGCGCGACGGTCTCGCGCAGCGCCGTCTCCCATCGCCCGCAATCGAACCGCCCGTCGAAAATCTCGACCTCGACGGAGCCGTCCAGGACGTAGAGCGTCTCGTCCTTCTTCTCGTGGCGGTGGATCGACGTGGAGCATCCGGCGCGGATCGTCAGGATCTTCCCGCAGTACTCGGGCGTGTCGGCGAATACGGTCTCGGAGCCCCACGGCTTCTCGACGATCTCGACTTCTTCGGTTTCGATCTTCACGGCTTCGGTTCCTTCACCACGTAGTACTCCCGCAACCCCAGCGTCTCGTTGACCAGCTTCCAATCCGCGTGGTCCCGGAGGAAATCGTTGAGCGCGAGCATAACGTCCGGGACGTACAGGTCGTCCACCGCGACTACGCCCCCGCCGGCCATCGCCTCCGCGAGCGCCCATAGTTCGCAGCGGTGGTCCTCATAGCGGTGTCCGTCGTCAGAGAGCGCGAAGCACCACGGGCGCGACTTGACGAGCGCGACGCCTTCCTCTGAATGCGCGTCGATCTTGACGATCTCGGCCGTCAATCCGAACGGCGTGAGCGCCTCGCGCGCGATCGGCTCCATCTCGTCGTGCCGGTAATCCGGGTGCGGGAGGAAGCTGTCGAGCCCGAGGTAGCGCCTGTCCGATGCCGCCGCGACTTCGGCCAAGAGGACGCCCGTCCCGCCGTTGTAGACGCCGATCTCCAGAAGATCCCCGGCCGTCCGCGCGGAGACGAGACGCGCGACGGCCTGGATTCGATCGCGGAAGAAGACGCCCCCGAGGTCGCGCTTCGTGTCCGGATGCGCGCGTTCGCGCGCGACCATGGGACGAAGGAGAGACGCCACGTCGTCATGCAGATTCACGGCATCAAATCCTCGAATTCGTCCACGCGGAAGCGCAGGTCGGCTCCCGACGCGTCGATCAGCACGTAGCCGGCGACAGGTCCGGGCGTCGAGTACTTCGGGGAGAGGATGCGACCGATTCGCTTCCGCCCGAATTCGCCGGCCTCTCGACGCCCGAATTCCGCGAAGTCCTTCGATTCCACGCGGTCCCCAGGCGTCGGCAGGCGTCCGACGAAGTTCGGATGATCGGAGATTGCCACCGCGTTAACCAGAATGATGCAGCGTCTTTCGGATCGCAGGATGAGCCCGATCTCCCTCCATCCCGTCCACTCCTCGCGCCAGTTCGCATCCAGGTAGAAGAAGGGACGTTCGAGCGCGGGATCTGCCAGCACGGAGGCGAGAAATTGGACCGCATCGCAGACGCGCAAAGTTGCATTCGTCGGAGCCGACCTTCGCGCCTGCTCGATCGCATCGGCGTCCAAGTCGCACCCCCATGCCCGCTCGACGATTCCCGCATAGTAGGCGAGCATTCCGCCGACGTGGCACCCGGTCTCCACCCAATCCGTGGCGCGGAAAGTTCCGACGGCATAGTGGATCAGCGCGTGCCTGCGCAGATCGTCCGGGTGCGTCATCCCTTTCCTCCCAACGCCGCGCCGCGCTTAGAGACCTCCTCCTCGAGGATCGGCGCGACGGTCTCCATCCTGTTTCGCCAGGTGTGACTCTCCCACGTTTCGGCCTGCCCGTTGCCCGCGATCCGGAGAATCTCCTGCGGGTCGAGAAGGAGCCGGAACGCCCGCTCGGCGGCGTCGTCGGGAGTCCGGTACCGCACGCACGAGACCCCGGACCGGAACGCTCCGCATTCGTCGGTCAGGAGACACGCTCCGGCGCCCGTGCTTTCGAATTGGCGGAGATTATTGCCGCATCCTTCCGAAACCTCTCCGTGCCTGTTCAGCACGATCTTCGAGCGCAGATAGACCTCGTACATGGCGAGCCCCCACGCCCCGCCGCGGTGACATGCCCGGAGCGGGCTGTCGGGGGAGAGCCGGTCAAGACCATACCCATGCCATGCGAACCGGTCCGGCCCAAGCACGCGAGCGACGGCTTCGACCGCATCGGTCCCTGCGCGCCAGTGCGAGTCCCGACCCACGCCTCCGACGAACGAGACATCGATTGTCCGCGCCGGGAGCGGGACAATCGGGAACGCGCGCTTGACGACCGACGGCTCGAACGCGAGCGGTAGGAACTCGACGCGCGCCACGCCGTGAGCCCGGAGTCGCTCGACGTAGTGCGGGAAACTCGTGAAGGCAACGTCCACTTGCGCCAATCGATTAGGGGGAGGCATCGGGCAAGACACCTGCGCGGCCACCACGCATCCGCGCTCGTGCAACCGGCGCAGGTCTCCGGCGGGCATGAACGATACGTCCTGGAGCAGAACCGCATCGGCGTTCGCGGCCTTGGCCTGCGCCATGACCGTCTCGGACGGAGACGCAGGGCGGCACGCCATCTCCTCCGCTCGCCACTTGGCTTGCAGGCGTTCGGCGTTCGCGACGACGTGGCGGACTTCGTGGCCGAGCGCGCGCAGTCCCCAGGACCAGAACGCGTCCGAGCCGAAGCAGAAGTCCTCGAAGCGCCGGAGCATCTCGGCGTAAGGCATGTGGTCGCAGCCGAGTTGCGCCTGTTCGATCGCCTCGGGATACCAGGTCGATACGTTCACGACGGACAATTTCACTCGCTCTCCCTCGCCTCCATCTGAGCGATCATGATCCGGCTCACGGCCTTAGCCGCCACTCGCGCTTCCTCGTCCGTCGTCCAGCACGAGAACGGTAGGCTGACGGTCTCGGAGCACCAGCGTTCGGTCTCGGGGAGATCGCACGTCTCATATTCGCCGTCGTCTCGGTAGGGCTGCTTGTGAGCCGGAATCGAATAATGGACCAGGGTCTCAACCTCTACATCGGACAGCGCGGCTCTGAATTCGTCCCTGCGCGGGACTCTGACTGCTACGATATGCAGGCCGGCGTGGATTCTATCGGCCCATCCTCCGCGATTGGCCTCATCCGCGTACAACGCGATCAACTCCTTCCTGCGGGCGTTCCGGCCGGCGAGCAGGCGGAGCCTCTCGCGAAGGATCGCCGCCTGGATCTCGTCCATCCGCGAATTCCATCCGTGGTCGACGACCCGGTCGCGCTCGCCGAATCCGTAATTGCGAAGCCTCCGGATGCGGTCGGCAATGTCTGGATCGTCGGTCACCACCGCGCCGGCGTCGCCGAGAGCGCCGAGAGGCTTGGTCGGGTAGAAACTGAACGCCGCCGCACAGCACCGACCCATGGAACCGGGGTCGAACCATTCCGGATCCGTGCATGCCAGCGCATCCCTCCACGCTCCCTGATGATGGGCTTGGGCAAGATCCCAAAAGCACGAACCTAGCGCAAGCTCTTGGTCCGTTCCGCGAAGTTGCGGCAGCCGGCCGTAAAGGGCGACGGGCAGAAGAACGTCCGGCATCTTGTCGCCCGAGACGGCACGAAGCAGTCCATCGGGCGCAACGTCGGTGTAATCCATGTAGGCACCGGCTGCGACGGCCGCATTGACGGTAGCAGGGGAGCTGTTCGCAACCGTCATTACTTGAAAGTCGCTTCTGTAAACCCGATCCGGCTTCATCGGGTCGGGCACATTCATGGCATACAAGCCAAGCGTCAGCGCCTCCGTTCCGCTGGCGACGCCGATGCAGTGCCGTGCGCCGACCCATTCCGCCCACTCGCGTTCGAACGCCTCGACTTCCGGGCCTAAGATCAACTTGCCTGACTTGATGACGCGGTCGACGGCGTTCCGAATTAGGCCGGCGTCCTCGGCGAGGCCGCGGGCGACGGGGTTGAACGGGATCATCTGGCGACTGCCTCGCGCTTCCAAACCGAGTAATCTCTCACGTAATCCTCTTCGCGATACGGCTCCGAACAGAGCACGACCAGCACCCCGAGCCGCGCGCAGCTCGCCACGCGAAGCCAGTGCATCGGCGGGACGTAGATCCCGTCGGCTCCCTCGTGCAGATCCACGATCCGCTCCTCGCCCGGCCGCGCCTCCACGGTCGCGCGCCAGCTCCCGCTCACGGACCAGAGGATCTGCCGACACGTCCGGTGCGCGTGGTTTCCCCGCCACGCTCCAGG
>Ga0209399_10000671_pt1 | contig 19936 bp, 18 predicted proteins | sample OV2TP3_FD_184130 | JGI IMG/M metagenome (GOLD analysis project Ga0209399, IMG submission 184130) | Hot spring microbial communities from Beatty, Nevada to study Microbial Dark Matter (Phase II) - OV2 TP3 (SPAdes) (version 3) | ecosystem: Environmental > Aquatic > Thermal springs > Hot (42-90C) ... | reverse complement strand
GAAGGCCCGGAACTGGATCTTGGGGTTGTTCTTGGCCAGCACCTTGGTGATGGCGCTGGTCAAGGTGGTCTTGCCGTGGTCAATGTGCCCGATGGTCCCGATGTTCACGTGCGGCTTCGACCGCTCGAATTTCTCCTTCGCCATCGCTCCTCGCCCTCTCTAGTTGAGATTCAGGTTCGAAGTTTCCCTATCGGTGGAGCCCACGACCGGACTTGAACCGGTGACCCCGTCCTTACCAAGGACGTGCTCTACCGACTGAGCTACGTGGGCCCGAATGTCTCCTCCGTCCTGCGCCCCGCAAACCCTGGAGCGGGAGACGGGATTCGAACCCGCGACCATCGGCTTGGAAGGCCGAGACTCTACCCCTGAGTTACTCCCGCCTCGAATCCTCACGCTGGCTCCGGCCTCCGATGCGCACGCGGCCGGTGGTGGACGGGGGAGGATTCGAACCTCCGTAGCCCGCAAGGGGCGGCAGATTTACAGTCTGCTGCCTTTAGCCACTCGGCCACCCGTCCGCCAAGGTGAACTGTTCGGTTCACGCACCTGCGCTGAACAAGACGGGCGGGCGGGATCGGACTCGGGTTGCCGGTTTCGTGGAAGAAGTGACAGAGCCTCTGAGGTAGAGCGACGAGGCTCCGCCGAATGATTCCACAATCCGCTTCTACAACAACCGAAATCCCTACTTTTCCCGCACGCAGTCTTCTGGAGCTGGCGAAGGGATTTGAACCCCCGACCCTCTGATTACAAATCAGATGCTCTACCAGCTGAGCTACGCCAGCCCGGCCTGCCTTCCGGCAGGCTCACAAACAATAAAAAGTAGCATAATGGCATTCCGATTGCAATGGGGGGTCTAGAAAAAGTTTCCCCTAGACCTCGCCTGACCTATACTCCGCGGTTTCGATGCCCGGAGGTGGAGGCAGGATGTCTCGCACACGACAAGTGGCCCTGCTCGTGCTGGCCTTGGGAGCTATCGGCGGGGCGCTCTACTGGGCCTATGTGTACGAGCGCAAGCCGGCGGCCCCGCCGCAGCTCGCAGGTCTCGCGGCCGTTCCGGCCGAGGCCGGCTTGGCCGGAGGCGTCGAGGTGGCCTCGCTCGGACGCCAGCAATGGCTGGTGGAGATTGTCAAGCGGGCCTCGGGGGAAGTCGAAGAAGCGGCCGACTACCGTGCCTTCGTTGAGGCCACCGGCTTCGATTACACCCGCGACCTCGACCGGCTCTGGTTCGGGGCGGTGGGCGCGGCCGAAACGCCCGTCTTTGTCTTTGTCGCCGAGGGGCGGTTTGCGCGCGACCGCATCCAGAACTACGCGCGGCAGCAGGGCGCGGCCGCCAGCACCTACGAAGGGTTGGAGCTCTACGAGTTCCGCACGCCGCCGCCCCCGCCGGCCGCGGGCGCGCCGCCGCAGCCGGAGCGCCGCTCCGCCTTTGCGTTTCTCGACGATACGCACCTGGTCTTTGCTTTCGGGCCCGACCCGGGTGCGCTCCGCCGCGCCATCGATTGCTGGCAGGGCCGGGCGCCCACGACCCTCGCTGACGTTGGGCGGCGGGCCGAGTTCGAGCGCGTCGCTGCGGGCCAGCAGGCGTGGGCGGTCATCGAGCCCGCTAAGCTCAACCCGGCGCGGCTCGCCGGGCAGGCGGGCGACCCGGGACTGTCGGAGCTCATCACGCAAGCGGCCTTCGGCCTCGGCGCGACCGAGCGCGGCTTGCGCATTTCCGCCGAAGGCCGCTGCCGCGAAGCCGCGCACGCCGAGCGCCTGCACTCGAACCTGACCGTGCTCTCGCAGCTCGGCCGCATGGCGCTGGCGCGCGATCCGGAGCCGCAATCGCAGGCGCTCGCCGAGGTTCTCGGTACGCTCGAGCTCGACCGCAACGACACCACCGTCACAGCGCGCTTGGCCGTGTCGCCACAGGCGCTGGACGTCCTCCTGCGCCCGCCACCGACACAAACCCCCGCCGCAAACCAACCTGCTGGGAAAAAGTAGAGGAAGGAGCGGAGCTAGCCGCCGCCGGTGCGCATCAGCCCGGCCGTGCCGGCGGTGATGGTGCGCTCCTGGCGCAGGAAGCGCCAGGGGTTGACCGGCGCGTCGTAGAGCCGGACTTCGTAGTGCAGGTGCGGACCGGTCGAGCGGCCCGAGGTGCCGACGTAGCCGACGACGTCGCCGCGCGCCACCGACTGCCCGCGGCGCACGCGGAAGGCGGAGAGGTGCGCGTACCACGTCGTGATGCCGGCGCCGTGGTCCACCACCACCAGCCGCCCCGAGCCCGACTTCGGCCCCACCCAAATCACAAACCCGTCGGCGGTGGCCTGCACCGGCGCGCCGTAGTCGGCGGAGATGTCGACCCCGGCGTGGAACGCACCTTCGCCGCTGAAGGGATCAATGCGGTCGCCGAACCCGCCCACCAGCCGCCCGCGCACGGGCCAGAGCGAGGGCGTGTGCGTCAGCCGCGACAAGTCCTGCCCCGGCAGCGGCCGCGCCCCGCTGGCGTAGAGCCCCACGGCGGTGGCGTTATTCTGCAGGTAGCGGAAGCGCGCCAGGGTCTCGCTGAACTCGTACTCCGCCGGGCGCGCCCCCACGGCCTCGATGGTGCCGAAGGGAGTCTGCCGCAGCCGCATCAGCCCGTAGGTGGCCGCGACTTCGTTGGCCAGCCCTTCCAGTGTCGCCAGCCGCTCGCTCGACTCGGCGAAGTTGGCGCGCAGGTGCGAGTTCTGCACCTGCAGCCGCTGCCACTCCGCGTGCAGTTGGTTGTAGTCGGTGACTTTCAGCAGCAGGTGTGCGTAGGAGGCCACGCCGGCGAGAATCGTTCCCGCGCCCACCAGCGCCGCGACCAGCACCAGCGGGATCGCCCAGCCCGGCACCTTCACCTTGCGGAGGCGTCCGTCCGCGCCGTGCGCGAACACCAGCGTGTAAAAGCGCTTGTGCATCGTCTCTAGTTTTAGCTCACGTGCTCCGGACGCGGAACCCGACGCGCCCACACTTCACGTTTACAAGGCAAGGGCAAACCGCTGCGGCCAAGAACTTGTAACCCACCCCACAAAGGGGTGTCAAGCACAAATCTCCTCTCACCGCAATTTCCTACCAGAGTCCTACCGTGCCTCGAGCCTTGGGGGGGCAGGGCTTCAGCCCTGACATTCTATGGGCGCGCCAGCGCCTTCCGCACTGCCGTAGGCCGTCGCGGAGCCCCGCCCTTTCCCGCTGCCGCACCATGACTGTGGCTCGATGCTCCCGCGGAAAGGGCGGGGCGCAGCGACATTCCGGCAGCCTTCGTCTGATGCGGAGTAAAATGGCGTTGGCACCGGCACGGACGAACTTCTGAGAAACTGCTCTCGTAAGGAGGTAACCATGAGCCGCCGTGCACTACTTGCGCTCGTCGTAGGGTTGTATTTGTTCTTTTCTGCCGCCAGCCTTGCCCAAGAGCCCGAACGCGCTGCAAGGGTCTACCTGAAGCTTGTGGTTGCCCCCAACGGGGAGGACCTCGACGACTTCGAACCTGCAAAGATCACGTTTTTCAAGTCGAAGATTGACGGGCGCGATTACGCACGGCGTTTCCGAGGCAATGTGTTCTCAGACATTCCATATGGTGTCTATCAGCTCCGGGTGTACCAGACTGGATTCGCTAGTGGGGAGAGGGAAGTCGTCGTCAGAGAGCCGGAAGTCTGGGTGGTAGTGGGGTTGCATCCCGGAACAATAGGTGGCGATCCATGGTCTGGCAGGCTTTCCGGCGCTGTGCGAAACATTCCCTCAAGTGACCAATCAGTATGGGTGCGGTATGTGGGTGCGCATTCGACTCTCGTGGGAGATGCCAAGGTGGATGGCTCGGGCAATTTCGTAATCACTGGGCTCCGGCAGGACAGAGGCCTCTTAATAGTCTGGTCGGGGAAACAGATTCTGGACATCCGGCCGATTGACGTCCCAACCGACGGGCCGCTAGTCATTGACTTGCCACCCAAACGGTGATTGATCCATGCGCGGGGAAGACGAAATCATTCGTCATCTGCGGCGGCGGTTTCCCGCCGGCGGGCGGGTGCGGGTCGGCATCGGGGACGACGCCGCCGTGCTGGCCGGCGACGCCGGCCGCGACTGGGTGGTCACCACCGACCTGCTGGTCGAAGGGGTCCACTTCGTCCGCCACTGGCAGCCGGCGCGCGCGGTGGGCTGGAAGGCGCTGGCGCGCTCGCTCTCCGACATCGCTGCGATGGGCGCGCAGCCGGTCGCCGCGCTGGTCGCCCTGGCCGTGCCCGCCGGCACGCCCGAGGCTTGGGTCAAGGATTTCTTCGACGGGCTCGCCCTGCTCTCCCGCCGCTTCAACGTCCGCGTCATCGGCGGCGACCTCTCCTCCGCCGCGCAAGTCGTCGCCGACGTCCAAGTGCTGGGCGAAGTCGGGCACGGCCACGCCCTGCTGCGCCGCGGCGCCCGCCCCGGCGACCTCCTCTTGGTCAGCGGCGCGCTTGGACTTGCGCAGCTCGGCCTGCTTTGCCTGCGCCACCGAGTCGCGTCCGTGCGTCCGCTGCTCAAGCGCGCTGTTCGCCGGCACTTCTATCCCAAGCCGCGCCTCAAGCTCGCGCGCGCCTTGCGCCGCTACCGCCCCACGGCCTTGATGGACTTGAGCGACGGGCTCTCGACTGACCTCCACCGCCTGTGCGAAGCCAGCGGTGTCGGCGCCCGGCTCGAGGCCGCGCGCATCCCCACCGTCAATCTCCCGCCGCCCGTCGCCCGGCGCTTCCGCACCTCGGTGCTCGACCTCGCCCTCCACGGTGGCGAAGACTACGAGCTGCTTTTCACCCTGCCCAAGTCCCGCGCCGCTCGCCTGTCGCCCACCCTCGCCGGCTCAAAGCTCACGCCCATCGGCGAAATTACCCGAGCGCGTGGAGTGGTTATGGTCGATGCAGAGGGTTTGAGGATGCGCCTGAAGCCCCAAGGCTGGGACCACTTTCGCCGGGAGGGTTAATCGTTATTCGTTGAATCGTTGAACCGGTGGGAGTCCGATTCAACGAATCAACGATTCGACTATTCAACGAGTTTGTAGTAGGAGTCGCCCGCGCAGGCGCGGCAGAGGGTGCGGCCGTCGCGCAGGACTTCGCGCTTGAAGTTGATGCCTTCGCCGCACTGGGCGCACACGACGCGCGGCGCCTTGTAGCCGGGCAGCTCCTCCGGCGGCAGCTCGACCCGCACCCACTGTTTGCTGAAGAGTTCGTCGTCGGGCAGCTCGCGGTAGGCGCGCCGCTGGCCCTGCTCTTTGTCCATCTCGGGGTAAAGCTCTCTCGCGCGCTGCTTTGATTCCTCGCGCGCCACGATGCGCACCGCGCGGCCCGTCTTCAAGTCCACAAACGTTGCCGCCACCTTGCCGAAGTCTTTGAACTTCAGCGCGCGCTTGCCGAGGCGGCAGCCGGTAACGAGCTGCACCGCGTCGGTCGCGCAGCGGTCAATCTCGACGATGGTTACCAGCCGCTTGCGCTCCGTGATGGGGTCGTCAATCCCTAGCTCCTTGAGGCCCAGCATCGCGAGGCGCAGGCCCAGAATCTGTCCCGCGCACGTATGCCCGTGGGCCACGGCCGCCTGCTCGATGTACTCTTCCAGGGTCTGCATGGTTATTCCCAGATTGTAGTCTTCCGAGCTTAGATTTTCGAGATCGGACTGGTGTGCTAGCATCGGCGCATGGCTGCGCTGTGGCGATGCCCGCGCTGCCGCCGCGTTTTCCGGCGGCCCAACCTACCTCATTCCTGCGGCGTAGGCAGTCGCAAGGACATGCTGGCAGGGAAGCCCGAGCCGCTGGTGAAGCTCTATCTCTCGCTAGAGAAGAGCTTGAAATCCTGGGGGCCGGTTGAGATCGGGGCGCGTGGCCGCTACGCGCTCTTCCGCACGACGCGCGTCTTCGCCGACCTGGTTTTCATGCGCGATGCGCTCCGGCTCGCCCTCTTGCTCGACCGTGAGGTGCGCGCCCCGCTCTTTTTCAAGATTGGCCGATTGTCCACCCACCGGATTGGCCACGTCGCCAAGCTGCGCACCGCGGCCGATCTGCGCGCCGTCCTGCCCTATCTGAAAGAGGCTTACCTCTTCGCCCGCCGCGGCTAGCGGACCATGTACCACTCGGTTTGGCGGGGGACGAACCACTTCATGCCGGTCGGCGTGAGGGCGGCGTCGTCCTCCAGCATGATGAACACTTCCTGGCCGTCCCACTCCGCCACCGCGGTCTTGGTGTTGAGTTCAATCGAAGTGTAGGAGCCGAGGCGCAGCGGCAACTGCCCGCGCAGCCCGCGCGTCGGCCCGGTGGTGAACGAGCCGATGGCGGCGCCGACGAAATGGCCGAAGTTGCCAATGGAGTGCGAATAAATCATCGCCTGCAGGCCGTCGGCCTGGGCGCGCTCCATCGAAGCGGTGTAGACCTCTTCGCCCGTCCGCCCGGGCTTCATCTCGCTCAGCAGGATGTCCTGCAGCCGGTTGCTGTTGGCCAACGCGCGCTTCAAGCCCGCGGGGACGTCTTTCTCGTCATCGCGCGCTACATAAAAATGTTTCTGGTAGTCCGTATGGAAGTCCAGATAAATGATGCCGAAGTCGAGGTGCAGGACGTCGCCGCGCTCGATGACGAAATCGTCCGGCGCCACTTCCGAGGGGTCGAACTTCACCCCGCGCCGCTGCACGCGAATGTCGGGCCGGAACCAGATGCCGACGTTGTGGTCGGCGCAGCGCTGGCGGATGAACCAGAGCACGTCGCCCACGGTGGTCTTGCCCGGCGTGATGACTTTGCGGGTGAAGGCTTCCTCCCAGATTCTGCGCGTGAGCTCGGCGGCTTCGCGGAAGAGCGCCTCCTCCTCCGGCAGGCGCGTATCGAGGTAGTCAATCACCAGCCGCTCGGCGCTCATCAGGCGCCCGGAGAAGTCCGGCCCGAGCGCGCGCTGCAGCCAGTCGCGCATGGAGGCGGTCAGGCCGTCGGCGGCCGAGGTTTGGTCGGCCATGTTGATGCCGATGCGCTTGGGCTGGTGCTGCTCGGCGAGCTTGCGGATTTCCTTGGCCACGTCGTCGCCGCGCGCCGCAATCACCCGGTCGAAGAACGGCGCGCCTTGCTTCCACTGGTGGCTGCCGATGGCGATACGCTCCGGCCTCGAGCCTCCGGTTTCGATGAAGACGTAGGTGTTGCGCCCGCCGGGGTAGGTGCCGTCCGGCGTGACGAAGGGGAACACCGGATCGACATTGTACTCCCGCGTCAGCACGATCCACATCTGGATGTCGTTGGCCTTCATCGCCGGCCCCAGCACGGTGTCAAGCTTCTTCAGCACGATGCGGTCGTGCAGCGCCGCGCGCTCCCGTTCAGACCGCGCGCCGTCCACGTGAGCCGATGCGCTCGCGGCGCACAGCAGCATAGAAAGCAGCAGCAGGAGCGATCGCTTTGGCATGGCAAGTCCTCCGGGGCTGGCCATTGTAGCAGGGCAGGCGAATTGACGCGCGGCGGCGGAGGCGGTAGTCTGCGGCGAGAGGGTGAGACGATGAAACAACTCCGCTTGGCTCTGGCCGTACTTCTGTTCGCCGCCGTGCCGCTGGCGGCGCAGCAGCACCAGCACGAGCAGCACAAGCCGCCCGCCGAGGCGGGCCAGCACGCCGAGCACTCCTTCGCCGACGTGGACCGCTACCGCAACATCTTCGAGTCGAGTGAGCGCGACGCCTGGCAGAAGCCCGACCAGCTCATCCGGGCCCTCGGCATCCAGCCCGGGATGATGGTCGCGGACATCGGCGCCGGCACGGGCTACTTCTCGCGGCGCTTTGCGGTTACGGTGGGCCGCGAGGGCGTGGTCTTCGCCTCCGACCTCGAGCCCAACATGGTGGTGGAGCTGCGCAACCGCGCCGACGCCGACGGCCTGGTCAACCTCGTCCCCATCCTGTCCTCCGCCGACGACCCGCGGCTGCCCGACGGGCTCTCCGACATCATCTTTATCTGCGACACCTGGCACCACATCGCGAACCGCGTCGAGTACGCCCGGCGTCTGAAGAACGACCTGGCGCCCGGCGGGCGCGTGGTCATCGTCGACTTCCACAAGCGCGAGCTGCCCATCGGCCCGCCGCCCGAGATGAAAATGTCCGAGGAAGAAGTGCTGAGCGAGTTCAAGCAGGCCGGCTACCGCCTGGTCGCCTCGCTCGACGTCCTCCCTTACCAGTACGTCCTCCTCCTCGAACCCTATTCGGAATGAGTGGGTACTGTTTGGGGAAGGGCGGGCCTTTGTGCCCGCCCGTGCTTCACATCGCCGAGCGCAGCAGCTTGATGCTGGCCACGATCAGCACCACGCCCAAGATGCGCCGCAGCCATAGGCCCTGGAAGCGCCGCGCGCCAAGGTAGGAGCCGAGCAACCCGCCCAGCGCTGCCGCGGCCACCAGCCATGCCAGCGCCGACCAGTCCACTTCTTTGCGCAGCAGATGGCCGTAGAGGCCCGCGGCCGAGTTGATCCAGATGAACGCCGCCGAGGCCGCCGCGGTGCGCTTGGCGTCGGCCCACTTCAGCAGGAGGATGAGCGGGCTCAGAAAAATCCCGCCGCCCACGCCGACGACGCCGGAAAGAAAACCAATAGCGGCGCCCACCGGCAGCGCCACCCAGAGCGACGGCGCGCGGACGAACGACTCTTCCTGCTTCGGCGCGGCTACTACAAGAAGTCGCAGAGCAGCGACGAGCAGGGCGGCGCCCAGCAACACCGCGTACACGCCCGTGGTTACACCCACCAGGCCGCCCAGGAACGCGAAGGGAATCGACGTCAGCAGAAACGGCCACAGCAGCTGGAAAACAAAATGGCCCGCGCGCCGGTACGACGCGAACGACGTTCCCGCCACCAGCAGGTTCAGACACAGCGCGCTGGGCGCCATCGCCGCCGGGGCCAGCCCGAAGAACGACAGCACCGCCAGATAGCCCGAGGCGCCGCCGTGGCCCACCGAGGAGTAGGCCACGGCGACCAGGAACACCAGCCCCAGCAGCAGCGCCAGCGCAGCCGGGTCGGCGGGGAGCACGGCGGGACTATAATCAGGCGCCGGGAGGTAAGCAAGGCGGCTTGACGGATTAACTTAGATTAACATAATGTATTAACTCTGATTAATTCAGAGAGGCGCGCATGGATGGGAAAGGCTGGCTGAGGTTGCTGCTTCAGGCCGCGGTGGCCTTCGCCATCTGCTTCACCGGCTGGGGCTGGGACGACCTCGGCGGTTTCTTCGCTCATCCCGCCCGCGCCGGTCTGGTCATCGTCGGATTGCTCAACTTGGTGGTTGTGGTTGTCTTGCGCATTCCCCTCGACATGTTGCGCAAGGGCAGCAAGCCGGTGGGCGCGCAACGCTTCGTGCTTGCCGGGTTGATGCTGCTGGGGCTGACCGTAATGTTCCTGCTGCCCTACGGCGACCGTCGCGGCTGGCTGGCTCACGACGGGCCCGACGCGCTGCGCTACCTCGGCTTGGCGCTCTACGCCGCCGGCAACGCGCTGGCCTTTGCTGCCGTCAAGACCCTCGATAAGCAGTACAGCGGCTACGTCACGCTCCAGGACGACCACAAGCTCGTCCAGCATGGCATCTATGGCCTTATCCGTCATCCCATCTACCTGCGCATGCTGCTGGTCGGCGTCAGCGTGCCGCTCCTCTTCCGCAGTTGGTTGTGGATCCCCTTCCTGCTGGTCGTCGTTGGGATTGTGACCTACCGGATTCGCGCGGAGGAGAAGCTGCTGGCTGAGCAGTTCGGCGCCGAGTTCGACGCCTATCGCCGCCGCACCTGGCGGCTCATCCCGTACTTGTACTAGCGCCGGCTAGCGGTTCGCGCCTTGTGCGCGGAGGTACTCTGCAATCTTGGCTTGCCCGCCGTATTCAGCCCAGCCCAGCGGCGTGCCGTCGTAGAGAGTGTCAGGGATGTCGAGTCTGGCTCCGCGTTCCACCAGCAGCCGCACCACCGCGTCGCGGCCGGACCAGACGGCCTGGTGCAGGGGCGTCGAGTGGTCGTGGTTCCCCTTAGGGTTGTAGCGGTTCGGGTCTTCGCCGGCGTCGAGGAGCAAGTGCACAACCTCCACGTGGCCCTGCTGGGCGGCTAGCGCCAGCGCGCGGTGCCGATCTTCGGCGCCGGAGGTTGCGAGCAAACCGCGGGCATCCGCCATGCGCCCCAATCCAGCCGCGGCGGCCAGGGTCTCCACGCGCGCGCCGCGCCGCACCAGCGCTTCCGCCGCGTCGGCGAAGCCGAACGCAAGCGCCGTCATCAGCGGCGAGGTCCACTGGCCCGACCGGCGCGGCTCGACCGAGGCGCCGAAATCCACCAGCAGGTCGACCAGTGCGACCTGCACTCCCGCCTTGGCCGGGTGGTCGCTCGACACCAGCAGGCTCATCGTGGTGCACTGCCCGCCGTAGAGGTCGGCCAGCGCGTCCACCTCGACGCCGGCTTCGAGCAGCAGGCGGGCGACTTCGACGGCATTGGGCGGAGTTTTCTGCCGGTAGCCTTCGACACCGTTGGCGGCCACGTAGTGGAGCAGCGTGGCCCGGTGCGCGGGCGGGTCGAAGCACGTGACCCTGGTCGAGCGGGCCCGCGCCAGCTCGGGATGCGCGCGCAGCGCCGAGCGCAGGGCGTCCACATCGCCGTGGACCACCGCCTCCACCGCCGCTTCGAACCGATGGACCGGGGAATGCCTCTTCGTAACTGCCTCGACGTATTCCGCCAGCGCCGCCCAGTCTCGGAAGTTGTAGCCGCGCGCAACAGCCAGTTCGAAATCCGCCGGCTCGAGCGGAGCGCTGCGGATGTCCGAATCCGACAGCTTCTTGGGCAGCCACGGGATGCGTTCGTTGAGGAAGCGCGGGTGACAGGAGCGAAGGAGCTGGAGCGCAGCGGGCTCACCCGCCTTCCAGGCCTCGAGCAGTTGCCGGGCTTGCTGCCGGTAGTGCTCCAGGCTCGAGTCAAACGGCAGTGGCGTCAGATCCATCGTCGAGAAGGGCAGGACTATAGCATGCCGGCGAACTCAGACAAGCACGGGGAGGCCGCAGCGCGCGAGCGGTCGCGGGTCGAGGCGATAGAGGCCGGCGGCGTAAGCGGCGGCGACGGCTTCTTCGAATTCGCGCGACGTGAGAGGCCGGTTGATTTCGACGTACTCTCTGCGGCCGACCTTGCCCGCCGGGTAGTACTGCGCCATCACGTTGACGTAGGTGTTGGGGCCGAGCTCGCGCGCCACCCACTCCATGATGTCGCGCGTGCCGGCGATGCCGCCCGGCATCACCAGGTGGCGGAGGATGAGCCCGCGCAGGGCGAGGCCGTTTTCGTCCAGCACCAGGTCGCCCACTTGCTCGTGCATTCGCTTGATGACCCGCCGGGCCGCCTCGGGGTAGTTGCGCGCTTTGGCGTAGTGCCGCGCCCTCTCCGGGTCCCAGAACTTGAAGTCGGGCATGTAGATGTCCACGACGCCGTCCATCAGCTCGATGGATTCGAGCGAGTCGTAGGCGCTGGTGTTGTAGACCAGCGGCAGGCGCAGCCCGCGCTCCACGGCAATCGGGAGCGCTTCGAGGATTTGCGGCACCACGTGCTCGGGGGTGACGAAGTTGATGTTGTGGCAGCCGAGCTCCTGCAGGCGGACCATCATTCCCGCCAGCTCCTCCGCCGTAGCTTTCTGCCCGGCGCCCTCCCAACTGGTCTCGTAGTTCTGGCAGAAGACGCAGCGCAGGTTGCACCAGCCGAAGAAGATGGTCCCGGAGCCGTTCCAGCCGCGCAGGCAGTCCTCTTCGCCGCGGTGGGGGAAGTAGCTGGAGACGACGGCGTGGCGGCCGGTCTTGCAGACGGCGAACTTGTCGTGCAGGCGGTCGACGTGGCAGTCGCGCGGGCAGAGCGCGCAGTCTTCGAGCAAGGCCAGCGCCCGTCCCACTCGCCGCCGCAACTCGCCTGACTGGTAGAGTCGCAGGTATGCGGGCTCGAAATCGCCGCGGTTCCTCTGAAGGGCTCTGCTGCTCATGATCCGCTACTCCCACCATTCTACCGCACCCGCGCAACTGGCCCCAAGCGCCGGGCCCGGCGCAGGGCTTGACAATGGTGTACTCATATCCTATATTAATGCTCGACTAAGAACCGCGGAGGGCGAATTCTAGTAAGCCGTTCTCTTGTATCAACTTGCAGAGACTACCGCCCTTCGCCTGAGGAGAGCAGGAAATGTCGAAGATCATCGGGATTGACCTCGGCACCACAAACTCTGTGGTCGCCGTAATGCAGGCGGGCGAGCCGGTTGTAATCCCCAACCAAGAAGGCAGCCGCCTGACCCCGTCGGTGGTGGGCTTCGCCAAGTCGGGCGAGCGGCTGGTGGGCCAGGTGGCCAAGCGCCAAGCTATCACCAACCCGGAGAACACGGTGTACTCCATCAAGCGCTTTGTGGGCCGGCGCGCCGACGAGGTCAAGGAAGAAATCAAGCAGGTGCCCTACAAGGTGGTGGCGGCGGCCAATGGCGACGCCCGCGTCGAAGTCATGGGCAAACAGTATTCTCCGCCGGAAATCTCGGCCATGGTGCTGCAGAAGCTGCGGGCGGCCGCGGAGGACTTCCTGGGCGAGAAGATTGAGAAGGCGGTCATCACGGTCCCGGCCTACTTCAACGACAGCCAGCGCCAGGCGACCAAGGACGCCGGCGAGATTGCCGGGCTGGAAGTGGTCCGCATCATCAACGAGCCCACGGCGGCGGCGCTGGCCTACGGGCTCGACAAGAAGAAGGACGAGATCATCGCGGTATACGACTTTGGCGGCGGCACCTTCGACATCTCCATCCTCGAAGTCGGCGAAGGGGTGGTGGAGGTCAAGTCCACCAGCGGCGACACGCACCTGGGCGGCGACGACATTGACCAGCGCGTCATCAACTGGATCATCGAGGAGTTCAAGCGCGACCAGGGCATCGACCTCTCCAAAGACCGCATGGCGTTGCAGCGGCTCAAGGAGGCCGCCGAGAAGGCCAAGATCGAGCTCTCCCAGCTGATGGAGACGGAAATCAACCTCCCCTTCATTACCGCCGACCAGAGCGGGCCCAAGCACCTGGCGCTCAAGCTCTCGCGCTCGAAGCTCGAGCAGTTGATGGAAGACCTCATCCAGCGCACCCTGCAGCCCTGCCGGCAAGCGATGGCGGACGCCGGCATCAAGACCGGGCAGATCAACGAAGTGGTGCTGGTGGGCGGCTCGACCCGCATCCCGCGGGTGCAGCAGGTGGTGAAGGAAGTCTTCGGCAAGGAGCCGCACAAGGGCGTGAACCCGGACGAAGTGGTGGCGGTGGGCGCGGCCATCCAGGGCGGCGTGCTCAGCGGTGAAGTCAAGGACATGCTGCTGCTCGACGTCACGCCGCTGTCGCTGGGCGTCGAGACGCTGGGCGGCGTCGCCACCCCGCTGATTGTTCGCAACACAACTATCCCCACGCGCAAGAGCGAGATCTTTTCCACCGCCGCCGACAACCAGACCTCGGTGGAGATCCACGTCATCCAGGGCGAGCGGCCGATGGCGCGCGACAACCGCACCCTGGGCAAGTTCCACTTGGTGGGCATCCCGCCGGCGCCGCGGGGCATGCCGCAGATCGAGGTCGCCTTCGACATCGACGCCAACGGCATCCTCAACGTCTCCGCGCGCGACACGGCCACCGGGCGCGAGCAGAAAATCACCATCACCGCCTCCAGCGGCCTCTCCAAGGAAGAGGTGGAGAAGATGGCCAAGGACGCCGACGCGCACGCCGACGAGGACAAGCGGCGGCTGGCGGAAATCGAAATCCGCAACAAGCTCGACAACCTGGTCTACGGCGTCGAGAAGCTCATCAAGGAGAACCGCGCCAAGCTCAACGAAGGCGACGTCCAGCAGGCCGAAGTCGCCCTCGAAGAAGCCCGCAAGGCGCTCCACGAGGGCAAGGTCGAGCGCATGGGCGTGGCCCTGGACACGCTGACCCAGGCGAGCCACAAGCTGGCCCAGGCGATGTACCAGCAGGTCGCCAGCGCGCCGAGCGGCCCCGCCGGCGGCGACACCGCGGGCGCTGAGAAGGCGGAGAAGCCCAAGGAAGGCGAGGTCATCGACGCCGAGTACGTCGATATGGACGAAGGCAAGAAACCCAACTGAGGGGTTCCATGCCGACGGCCACCAAACACGACTACTACGAGCTGCTGGGTGTGAGCCGCGGCGCCTCCGCCACCGACATCCGCAAGGCCTACCGGCGGCTGGCACGCAAGTACCACCCCGACGTCAACCCGGGCGACAAGAGCGCGGAGGAGAAGTTCAAGCAGATCCAGGAAGCCTACGAAGTCCTCAGCGACCCCAAGAAGAGGAAGCAGTACGACCAGTTCGGCTTTGCCTCCGACCGCATTCCGCCGGGCGCGGGGCCGGGGGCGGGCGGGGTGGGGTTCGACTTCAGCGGGTTCGACTTCTCCAACCTCGGCGGCGGCTCGAGCTTCAGCGACATCTTCTCCGACTTTTTCTCCCGCTTCGCCGGCGGCCCGGCGGAGCGGGCGCCGGAAGCGCAGCGCGGGGCCGACCTCGAGTACCAGGCGGAGATTGGCTTCTGGGATTCCATCCGCGGGACGCAGCGCAAGCTGGCGATTTCGCGGCTCGACCCGTGCGCGGCCTGCAACGGCACCGGCGCCGTGGGCGGGCCCGCGACCTGCAGCGCCTGCGGCGGCAAAGGGCAGGTGGTGCAGGCGGCCGGGCCGATGCGGTTCAACCTGACCTGCGCGCGCTGCGGCGGCTCGGGGCGCGTGCGGACGTTGTGCCGCCACTGCCGCGGCGAGGGCCGCCTGGCGCACACGGAAACCATTGAAGTGCGCATTCCCGCCGGGGTGGGCGACGGCTCCCGTGTGCGGGTGGCGGGCAAGGGGAACGCCGGCGTCCACGGGGGACCCGCGGGCGACCTCTACATCATTACCCGCGTGCGTCCGCACGAGTTTTTCGAGCGCCGCGGTGACGACCTTTTCACCGTCGTCCCCATCACGGTGGACGAAGCGGCCCTGGGCGCGAAGATCGAGGTGCCCACCATTGACGGGCGCGCGCTGCTGAGGATTCCGGCCGGCACCCAGTCGGGCCAGCGCTTCCGCCTGCGCGAGAAGGGCGCCCCCTCGCTGCGCGCCCCGACTCGTCGGGGAGACCAGTTCGTCGAAGTGCGCATCGTGCTGCCCAAGGTGCTCGACGACCGGCAGCGGAAGTTCCTGCAGGATTTCGCCCGGCTGAGCCGCGAGAACCCGCGCGCCGACATTTATGCCGCGGCGGAGAGGTAGCGGAATGCCGCGAGGACGCAAACCACGAGCGGGCGGCGGGCCCGCCGCCGCGGGCAAGCGCAAACGGCGCATGCGCGTGGGCTACATGATCAGCGCCGTGGCGGAGAAGTACAGCCTGCACCCGCAGACGCTGCGGCTCTACGAGCGCGAAGGGCTGCTGACGCCGTCGCGCAGCGAAGGCAACACGCGGATGTATACCCAGCAGGACCTGGAGCGGCTCGAGGTCATCCTCAGCCTCACGCGCGAGCTCGGGGTCAACCTGGCCGGGGTGGAAGTTATTCTCAACATGCGCGCCAAGATCGAGGACTTGCAGGGCGAAGTGCGGCGGTTCGTCGAGTTCATCAACCGGGAGCTGGAGCGGATGCGCGACCGCTCGATGCAGGAGCGCTTCCGCACCGCGCTGGTGCGCGTGGGCCCGCGCGTCGGGCAGGAAGTCCGCGAGCCCGAAGCCGAGAAGACCAAGGCCAAAGCTTCTTGAGGAGGGCGGCGTGAACTGGAAGCTGATCCTTCCGCTTTCCGGGTTCGGAGTCTTGATGGGTGCGCTGTCGGTGCTGGGCTATACGCAGGGCATCGAGGGTTGGCTGTGGCTGGCCATCAGCGTCTTCTGCGCGGGGTGGATGGGGACGCAGCTGGCCGAGAGACGCTTCCGCCACGGGTTTCTCGTGGGTCTGATTGCCGCCGCCGTAGCATCGGCCATTCAGGCCCTGTTCTTCTCGACGTACCTGGCCAACAACCCGGAGTTCATGCGGGCAGCGGCGGCACTGCCGCCGGGGTTCCCGCTGATTGCCATCCCGCTGATTGCGATTCCCGTCGGCGGGCTTCTGAGCGGGGTGGTGTTGGGCTTGCTCACGCTGCTGGCGGGGAAGTTGCTTTACCGCTCTTCCTAGCGCGTCTCTCCAGCGAATCAGTCTTAGATTCCTTACAGGATTTTGCTGCGGTGGATGGGGCAAAATACCTCCCTAACGTGCACCGAAAGTGATTGACATGGGAAAGTCCCTTCCATATTATGACAATCAAGGAGTTTGACTGGAGCAGGAGGTCTGTATGAATCCCCGAAATACAGTGCTGGTCCTGAGCATTCTTGTGACCTTGGCGCTGGCGGCAGCCGGTGCATTTGGTCAATCTTCGATGGGCAACGTTGAGTTTCCGCTTGGGAATATTGTTGTAATTCAAGCGAACGCCCCCGTGCAGGTGACCGGTGTCCGCATGCAGAAGAACGATGATGGGACTCGGTCGATCCGTTCCTTCATTATTGCCAATGACTCTGGCTCCAAACTTGACGCGGTACAGTTGGGTTGGACTCTTCATAACTGCGGACCTGCCGAGGCCGACATACCCGGTTGCGAGAAGAAGGCGCCTGTTCTGAAAGGGGTTTCCTCCTTGATTAGCATCGACGTTCATGCCGGGCAGAGCAAGCGCTTGGAAGCCCCCGTAGTTGATGTGGAAAAACTGAAGGCTAAGCTGAGGGCGCGGAACCTTGAGCCGAGCCATTTCTTCCTCGCGGTTTTTGGTGTGGCTGTGGCCGAGTTCGCGGATGGCACACAGTGGGAATACGACATCATCAACGAATCGCAATGGCAGTGGCGAGAAGACACACCGCAAGGCTCTAGCTCATATGAGCTGATCCAATTCGGGTGCAACCAATGTTGCCGGGGTTGTTTTGAGGGCGCATTCTGCCTCAGCGCTACTTGCAGCGCCGTCTGCTGTTGTGACGTGGGGGGATGTTGGGGCCTCGCGTGCAGCAGGGGATGCGGTATCCCAGCCTCAGGAGACCAGGCATTGCCGACTGGACCCCAACGCGCTTGTTTGCCAGCTGCAGCAAGTCCCACGTGGAAGGTGGCAACTTTGCGTCCCCGCTGATCATTAGCGGACGTGCTCACCAGAAAGCTTTCCTGCCGGGAGCCCTAACCGACATCTGCGAGTCAGTGAGAATCGTCGTACAGTTGTCATTCCGCGGGCGTTCGACTATCCTTCGGTTTCCATGACAGCGGCGAACGGCAATTGCTCTCTCTGTGGCGGAACCGGCTGGATGCCGGTACACGCCGAGGCTCCGGCACGCGGCGTGGTGCGGTGCGACTGCATGGCACAGGCGTCGTTCGAGCGGCGCTGGCGCGCGGCGCGCATCCCCGCGCGCTACCAGCACTGCGACTTCCCCAGCTTCCAGGCCAACATCCACGAGCAGGCGGCGTGGAACAAGAGCCTGAGCGACGCGCGGCTGCAAGCCGAGGCCTTCGTGCGGGAGTTCCTGCCCGGCCGCACCGAGTTCGGGCTACTGTTCATGGGTCCGAGCGGCGTCGGGAAGACCCACTTGGCAGTGGCGGTGCTGCGGGCGCTGCTGGAGCGGGGAACCGAGGCGCTCTTCTGCGACTTCCGCGAGCTGCTGAAGACCATTCAGGACAGCTACAACCCCGTCAGCCAGGCGACCGAGATGCAGGTGCTCGCCCCGGTGCTGGAGAGCGAGGTGCTGCTGCTCGACGACCTCGGCGCCAGCAAGCCCTCGGCGTGGGTGCAGGACACGGTGGCGCACATTATCAACACGCGCTACAACGACCGGCGGGTGACGCTCATCACCACCAACTACCTCGACGCGCCGGCGACGCGCGCGGTGGGCAGCGGCACCGTGCGCGAGGACACGCTGGCCGACCGCATCGGGGAGCGGATGCGCTCGCGGCTGTACGAAATGTGCCGCGTCATCGAAATGCGCGCGGAGGATTTCCGCCGGCGGGTCAAGCAGGCGCAATACCACCTGCGCTAAGCGCTGCTGGCGTTGACACTGGCGGTTGCGCTCGGCTATAGTGCGGCGGTGCGCTGGTGGGGGATGCAAACCGGCGCCGCACCGGCTGTTCGGGGGTAGCAGGCGCTCAAATTTCTCCCGCGGTTTTTCCCTCGTACCGGTTCTTGCATCTAAGCAGAGGATGTGGAGCAGTCGGTGAACAAGGAAATGGGGATGTCGCCTGACGTGCCGGAAAACCTGCCGACGCCTGCCGACGCGACCGAAGAGCCTGTGACCGAAGAGGCGGCGGCCGAGCCGACTCCGGAGATGGAGGAGAGGGTCGAGCTGGCAGAAGCCGCCGCGCCCGACACCTCCGAACCCGCCCAAACTTCTGAAACTGCTGAAACCTCCGAGCCCGCCGAGGCCGAGGAGCTGAGTCCGGCCGACTTGGAACAGCTCCTGGACGAGTACAGCCCGCAAGCGGCGCCGCTGAGCGGGGAGATCCGCCTGGCGGCGGTGGTGAAGTTCATCGACGACGGCGTCGTTGTAGACCTCGGGCTCAAGTCCGAGGGTATCGTTCCCACCTCCGAGTTCACCGACGAGCAGGGCAACCCGACCATCCAGTCCGGTGACAGCATCGAGGTGCTGCTCGAAGGCGGCACCACGGTGGAGGGCTACATCCCGTGCTCGTCGGAGGGCGCGCACCGGCTGAAGCTGTGGGACGAGGTCGAGCGCGCGCACAAGGAGAAGGAAAAAGTCCGCTGCAAAGTGGTGGAGCGAGCCAAGGGCGGCTACACGGTCGAGATCAACCTGCCGGGCGCGCTGCCGGGCCGGCGCCCGCTCTCGGCGTTCCTGCCGGGCTCGCAGGTAGACCTGCGCCCGGTGCGGAACTGGGAAGGATTCATCGGACGCGAGGTGCCGTGCCGCGTGGTCAAGCTCAACCGGCGGCGCGGCCGGGTGGTGGTGAGCCGGCGGCTGCTGCTGGAAGAAGAGAATGCGGTGAAGCAGAAGCTGCTCGAAGAAGTGCTGAAGCCGGGCGCGGTGGTGACCGGCACGGTCAAGAACCTGACCAACTACGGCGCCTTCATCGACCTGGGCGGCATCGACGGCCTGCTGCACGTGACCGACATTTCCTACCGCCGCCTGAGCCATCCCTCCGACGTGCTGCAACCGGAAGACGAAGTGCGCGTGCAGGTGCTGAAGATCGACAAGGCCAAGCAGCGCATCTCGCTGGGGATGAAGCAGCTCGAACCCAACCCCTGGGAGGACGCGGCCAGCAAGTATCCCAACGGCGTGCGCGTGCGCGGGCGGGTGACGCACCTGGTGGACTACGGCGCCTTCGTGGAGCTCGAGCCTGGCCTGGAAGGGCTCATCCACGTCTCGGAGATGTCGTGGACGCGGCGGGTCAAGCATCCTTCGGAAATCCTGAAGCCGGACGACTGGGTGGAAGCGGTGGTGCTCGACCTGCAGCGGGGCGAGAAAAGAATCTCGCTCGGGTTGCGCCAGACGCAGGCCGATCCGTTCCAACTGGTGCCGCAGCGCTACCCGGTGGGCCGTGTGGTCAAGGGGCGCGTGCGCAGCCTGACGGAGTTTGGCGCCTTCATCGAGCTGACGCCCGGCGTCGAAGGGCTGGTGCACAAGTCGGAGCTGAGCTGGGACCGCAACATCAAGAGCCCGTCGCAGTTTCTCAAGCGCGGGCAGGAAGTGACCGCCAAGGTTTTGAAGGTCGACGCCGCCAACCGCCGCGTGAGCCTGAGCATGAAGGATGTGACGCCGGACCCGTGGGCGGGCTTCGTGGCGCAGGCGCAGCCGGGCGAAGTGGTGAAGGGGAAGATCGTGCGGCGCACGAACTTCGGGGCGTTCGTGGAGCTGGCGCCGGGCATTGAGGGCCTGTGCCACGTCTCCGAGCTGCCGGAAGGCGAGGACGGCGCCAAGGTGGGCGAGGAGTACGAGTTCCGCATCCTGAAGGTGAGCCCCAACGAGCGCAAAGTCAGCCTGAGCCTGCGCTCCGAGCTCGACCGCAAG
>Ga0209399_10000670_pt1 | contig 19939 bp, 17 predicted proteins | sample OV2TP3_FD_184130 | JGI IMG/M metagenome (GOLD analysis project Ga0209399, IMG submission 184130) | Hot spring microbial communities from Beatty, Nevada to study Microbial Dark Matter (Phase II) - OV2 TP3 (SPAdes) (version 3) | ecosystem: Environmental > Aquatic > Thermal springs > Hot (42-90C) ... | reverse complement strand
AGGGATCAACTGGCTGGAGATTGATGTATTAAGTGATACTGGGGTGAATTGGTTGGATTTGGATATCCTAAGTGATGCCGGGATTAATTGGTTAGACATTGATGTGTTAAGTGACACGGGAGTCAATTGGATTGATTTGGATGTCTTAAGCGATGCGGGGATTAACTGGCTGGATTTAGATGTCTTAAGTGATGCGGGGATTAACTGGGTGGATTTGGATGTGTTAAGTGATACAGGGGTCAACTGGTTGGATATTGATATGTTAAGTGATGCTGGTGTGAATTGGTCAGATTTAGATATTTTAAGTAATGCCGGGATTAATTGGCTAGATATCGATGTGTTAAGTGACACAGGTATTAACTGGTTAGATGTGGATGTGTTAAGCGATACAGGTATTAATTGGTTAGATATTGATATTTTAAGTGATGCCGGTATCAACTGGCAGGACTTAGATGTCCTTACTGACATGGGGATAAATTGGTTAGATATTGATGTATTAAGTGATGCTGGGATTAACTGGGCTGATTTGGATATGTTAAGTAATGCCGGGATTAACTGGCTGGATATCGATGTGTTAAGTGATACAGGTATTAACTGGTTAGATGTGGATGTGTTAAGTGATACAGGTATTAATTGGTTAGATATTGATATTTTAAGTGATGCCGGTATCAACTGGCAGGACTTAGATGTCCTTACTGACACAGGGATCAACTGGTTAGAAGTGGATGTGCTAAGTGATGCCGGCATCAATTGGATTGATTTAGATATCTTAACTGACGCAGGGATTAACTGGTTGGATATTGATATCTTAAGTGACACAGGAATCAATTGGTCTGATTTGGATATACTAAGTGATGCTGGGATCAATTGGTTGGATATTGAAACCTTAACAAATGCCGGCGTTAATTGGCTGGATATTGATGTCTTGAGTGACACAGGTATTAACTGGTTGGATATAGATATGTTAAGTGAAGTGGGTATAAACTGGTCCGACCTTGATATCTTAAGCGATGCTGGGATCAACTGGTTGGAAATAGATGTTCTAAGCGAAACTGGGATCAACTGGGCTGATTTGGATGTGTTAAGCGATAGTGGTATTAATTGGTTGGATATTGAGATCTTAACAGACGCAGGAATCAATTGGGTAGATATGCAAGTTTTGAGCACTACAGGTATTAATTGGATTGATATTAATGAGTTAACCCAAACAGGAATTAACTGGTATGACCTGGATATTTTAAGTGATGCTGGGATTAACTGGTTAGATATTGATGCGCTGAGTGATGTGGGAGTTAATTGGCTAGATATTGATGTTATGAGCGATACCGGAATTAATTGGCTGGATATTGAAGTTTTGACAACTCGAGGGATTAATTGGGCTGATTTCGCTGTTATGACGACCGCGGCCATTAATTGGGCAGATATTGCCTATATGACAGGAGGTGGTGTTAATTGGATTGATCTAGGCGTCTCCAGTGGGGCTGGTGTGAATTGGGCTGATTTAGCGAATATGACACAAGCGAATATTAATTGGAGTGGCATTGCTTATTTGGCCACAAACGCTCAGACGCTTGTTACCAATGTGGCATCTATCCTATCCACAGTCAATACTCTGAATACCGTCATTGGGACGACTAGCGATACGTCCACTACCAACACTTTGTTTGGAAAAGTGGCCCAGGTTTATGCAGCTGTCCAGTCCATCGGTGGCGATGTTAATCTATCATCAAATGTTACTTCCATTCTAAGTAAAGTGAATACGTTAACAACGGTTATTGGAACAACATCCGATACCTCTTCCAGCACAACAGTCTATGGGCAAATTGTTGCTGTTAAAGGTTATGTTGATACTCTGGAAACCTCTATCGGTGCGACGACGGATACTGCAGCGACGACTATATTTGGTTCGTTATCGAGTTTGCCAACGATTAAGGACAACGTGAATAAAGCAAAGAGTAGTGCGGGGGCCGCCTTGACTGAGGCTAAGGCCATGCGAGATGAATTAGGAGCGAAGGGATTGACACCTACCGTCTATGAGCGACTTAAACGTTTAGATGACACGGTCAAGGAATTAAAAACCGCAGCCCAAACAATTTCGGAAAGCCAGCTTGAAACAAAGAAGATAGCCACAGATATGCTTCAAACATTGACGAATTTTGTTAATGAGAGTGCGAAGGCTTTAGGGCTTGCAGGCGCAGGTGTTGAAGAGGAGCCTGGCGTTGGCATTGAAGTCGAACCTCTAACAGCCGAAGAAGCAACCGATGCCCAGAAGATTCAACAGAAACTCGATGAGATCAATGCCAAATTGGCAGCCATCAAAGAATCTATTGAAACTGACAATGTGGTTGTTAAATCATGGTTTGAAAGTGGAGGTTAAGATTTATGATCAATCGCTTCTCTTTTTCCATTGAATATCGGGCGATGGGCATTTGTTTTTGTTTATTTCTTTTTTTGACTTCCTTCGCGTGGGCTGATTTGTCTATTAATTTGATAGCGGTCAATGCTTCGGCGGAGGTCAAGAAAGTCCCTGTAAAATTTTATCTACCAAGGGAGTTGGCCCCAGAGGATGTTAAAGAGACTGGACCTCTTAAGATTGATTATGATGTCGACAAAGGAGAATATTTTGTTTATGGCGATTTCGAATTTCAGCCTAAAGAAACAAAGACTTATAAAATTCTTGTTAAAGATGTGTGGTATGTGACGGAGGAAGAGATCAATCTTCTTAAAAAACAATTAGAAGAAAATTTAGCCCTTATTAAAGATAAAGAGAAATATGCGGTGGCGGAGACGGCAAAAAATAGATTAGTTGAACAACTGGATTATATTCTGGCCCAACAAGTCAATTATTCGGAAGATATTAATCGTAGGATAGAAGAATATCGGGCCTATGCGGATACATTGGAGGATATTCGTCGTAAAACTTTTTCACTTGAGTTTCTTGCGCAGCAAGCTAAAAGTATTGCCGATGTCGATGAAACGAAAACAGTGAAATTTATTCTCGAGGTGAAGAATCCCTCGGAAACAGAAGAAAAGGCATTTCAGCAAAAACATTATCTCCCGAAAGAGATTCGCTCTGAGCATATTGTCGATGCTCAAGGATTCGATGTTCGTTACGATCACGATAAACAAAAGTATTTTTTGACAAAAGAAGAAAAGTTCAAACCAGGGGAAATTAAAAAATATGAAATTGTGATTCGGGATATATGGCATATGCCTTTAAGTAAAGTGGATTCGCTTGAGGAACGCGCACAAACTGCGATGACCGAAGTTCAAGATTCTGCTTTTGCGGCAAGTGGAGACTACTTGTTTAATCGTGTTAAGGAATTGCTGGATCAAATTCGGAATTCTCAGCAAGAAGGGCAGATCGTTAAAGATTATATCGGTTCTTTTCGAGTTAATCAGAGGCGATACAGTGCCGCGGAAGCCGATGTTCAGAAACTTGAACAAATGTTGGCTATTGTTCGGGCGAAGAAATTGGAGGAATTGGAAAAAACGAAAGTCAAGAATATCTTGCAAAAATTGCAAGCCCTGCGTGGTTTAGCAGCCCTCTCTGAAGCGATTTTCAAAAAAGGTATTTCCGTTACTGCCACGTGGCGAATTATCATGGCTACTCTAATTTTTCTTGCCTTTTTTACTACTTGGCATTTTATCACTTGGATCAGACGTTCCAAAACTATGGGCGAGGAGCATGGGCCAAAGAAGGGAGAAACAATCAAAGAAATTCCTAAGCCTGGGGTAGAACCAGTAACAGAACAAAAATAGAGACTGACTCACAAATTTCTTACTTTCTTTGATAAGAGGAAATTGATATATGATATAATAAAACAATTAGAATTAATCATAAGGGATTGTTTTATAAGAAGTTAGGACATTTTATTTAACCTTATTGCGGACAGGACATATGCCAGATCTTCACTATACAGAGGAAGGACGAATTCGCGTTATCCGAGGATGTATTGTTATCGTGGAAGGATTCAAGAGCTGTATCAATGGTCAAGTGATTCATTTCGGCTATGGAACCAAAGGAATCATTATAGGTTTTGATGAGAATGAAGCCCAAGTTCTTATTATTCGTCAACAAGAGCAATTAAAGACAGGGGACAAAGCCATAGCAACTATGGAACCTTTTGAGACGCCTGTGGGGGAGGGTTTTATTGGACGGATTGTCAATCCTTTAGGCGAAACCATGGATGCCTTAGGACCCCTTAAGCCAGATGCGATGTATCCCATTTTTATCCAAGCACCATCCATCCTTGACCGAAAGGAATTAAATAAGACCCTCGAGACAGGTATCAAAGTTATCGATTGCATGATTCCTGTTGGTTTTGGGCAACGAGAGTTAATCTTGGGTGACAAAATGACAGGAAAAACAACCGTAGGCACAGATACTATTATTAACCAAAAAAATACGGGTGTTATTTGTGTTTATTGCGCCATTGGGAAATCTTTTTCGGCCTTAGGGAAAGTGGTTCAGTTATTTCTTGATCATGATTGTTTTAAATATAGTCTCATTGTTTCGGCTCTCGCTTCGGCTCCCCCGGGACAACTTTACTTAGCTCCTTATGTGGCCTGCTCGATTGCCGAATATTTTCTTCACAAAGGGAAAAATGTCTTTATTGTTTTTGATGATTTTACGAAACATGCCTGGTCCTATCGTGAGATTTCTTTGTTACTAGGTCGTGCACCGGGACGGGACTCTTATCCAGGGGATATTTTCTATTTGCATTCTAAGATGATTGAACGGGCTTGTTATTTGAATGATGATCTAGGAGGGGGCTCCATAACATTCTTTCCTATTGTGGAGACGCTAGAAGGCGATTTAACGGGTTATATTCAATCCAATCTTGTATCAATGACGGATGGGCAGCTTTATTTAAGTGCACCCCTTTTTGGGGAAGGCCAAAAGCCAGCTGTGGATATGGGCCTATCGGTTTCCAGGGTGGGAAGCAAGGTGCAGTGGAAAGCTATCAAAAAGCTTAGCGGTCCTCTACGATTGGAGTTCTTGCAGTATCGTGAAGTCATGCGAGTTTCCAAATTAAAAACCTCCGGTCAATCCGAAGAAATGCAAACCCAACTAAAGGCCGGCGAAATTTTAACCGAGATATTGAAGCAGGACCGTGACCAACCGGTTCGTTTGGAAGCTCAGGTGTTAATTCTTTATGCTTATACAAAAAAAATGTTACATGAACTAACCGTTGAGGAAGTGAGAACTTTTCAAACAGAAATCTTTGATTTTGTGAATAAGCGTAATCCTGAGCTCATGAAAACATTGCGTGAAAAGCGTGATTACGATGACGAAATGGCAAAAGTATTTGATCAGATCATAAAAGAATATCTTGAAGAAGTCAAAATACGCAGACCCAAAGAAGAGGTGGATGTGGAGGGAGGAACTGAGAGTAATGTGGGGGTAGATGCCTTAGATAAGGCCACGACGAAAAAGAAGGAAGAAGCAAAAACTTAATAAATGAAATATGGAAAAAAAAGGTACTTATAAACCCACCTTTAAACTTTCGATTATGACCCCTGAAGCTCTTCTTTACCAGAATGAAGTCGAGAGTGTTTTCTTGACAGGGGATCAAGGAGAGTATGAATTGCTTCCTTATCATTATCCTGTTTTGGGCATCTTGAAACAAGGAAATGTTATTGTTAATTGGCGTGAGGCTGTTCCAATTAAATTTGGTCTACTGAAGTTTTTTGCGAATGATTGTATTGTCTTAGTGGAAGAGATTGAACGTTTAAGGCCAAAGAAAATCAAGCCAGAAGAAGATATTGTCATTGATGAAGATTCGAAGGTTTAAGTAAGAGCGCTTGAGGAGAAGTCAGAATGCAATGGGCGGAAACTTTTTTGATTATTTCTATCATGATGATTGCGGTTATGGGGCCGTCGGTTGTCATTGCGGTTTTAGGGTATGCGGTGATCAAGGCATTAAGTCGTAATCCATCGGCAGCATCGAAGATTTTTATGGGCATGGTGGTTATGCTCATTTTTGTTGAAGCCATATCGATTATTGCTATTTTGATTGTCTTTCAACTCTTTGGGAAATAGGAGCGGGCAATATGTATTATTCAACCATGATTGTTTTTGCGATCATTTTTTTTATTTTGATTGCTATTCCGTGTGTCGGCATCGCATGGTTGGGATCTCGATTAATCAATCGTTTAGGACGGTATCCCAGCAAGACGCCAGCCATCCAGATGAGTGTTGTTTTTAAGTTGACTGTTCTGGAGATTGTTTCGTGGACATTACTTTTATTATTTTTTAAGATTTTGGTGGCAGAATAAAAAGTTAGAGTGATTGTCAAGGAAAAGGAGTTGTTATGACGGGCTTGCTTATTATACAATTTTTGGTTCTTACCTTTGTCGTCAGCGGGGTTATCATTTTTGCTTTAAAGAAGACGATGTATGACAGCACGCAAGGGGCCGTCAATCGTCTCAACAAAGAGACCGAAGAGGTCAGGGCCAAACAGGCGGAATTGAATGAAAAGATCAAACAGGCGAATGAAGAATTACAGAAACGTCAAAAGGAAGCGGATGCCCTTGTCGCCAAAATGAAAGAAGAGGCCGAAGAGAAGGCTAAGGAAGAACGTGAAAAGCTACTCACCAAAGCGCGGCAGGAGGGAGAGGAAATCATTGCTAAGGCCCAAGGCACAAAAGATGCTATCCGTCGGGCGATCGAGAAGGAGATGGATATGAAGGCAGTGGATGTCACAACAACGATTTTAAATAATGTTCTAAGCCAGAAGGCCAAAGAGGCTCTTCACGACTGTTTATTTTCCGAATTCTTGGAAGAATTACAAAAGGTTGATATGAGTGTTATTACCCAAGCTGTAACCGAGGCCGAGGTTATTACCGCCACTCCTCTTGATAAAAAATTCAAGGAGAAATTATCCGAAGTGCTGAAAACGAAGATGAAGAAAGATATCAGCATAAAGACCGCCGAAGATCCTCATATTATCAGTGGGACGATATTAAGGTTTGGGAGCTTGCGTTTAGACGGAAGTTTACAAAATTTTATTAAACAGGCTGCACTGACTCAAAAGGAAAAAATTGAAAAAGGGGCTTAAGAAGGTGATTGATGGGTAAAGCCATGCGCATTAAAAGTGATTTGGATGATATCACCGAATTGGTCGAGATCATCCAAGTCCTTAAGGACGTCGCGGATACAAAATTTCATGATTTAGCGACCCGCAAAGACCGTTTTATACGTTTTGGTGAATCATTTGTTGAATTCTTCCGTATGATCAGCTTGGCAGAAGTAAGGCATCCGCTTGTTTCCAACGATAATCCGAAAGTCGCCATCGTGGCGATTACTTCTGAGGCGGGATTTATGGGGGATCTTAATTCCAAAATTGTCCGTGCTGTGTTGGCGGAAAAAGAAAAATATCCTGATAGCGTGGTTGTGCCTGTGGGACGCAAAGGAGCTGAGAAACTTTCTTTTTTAGGCAAAGATATGAAGGTCTTTGAGAATATTGAGGAGACAGGACTTTATGAAATGTCGATTCGCATTAAGGACTATTTAATTGATGAGGTGATGGCCGACCGGTTGGGTAAGGCTGTGGTTGTTTATCCATGGTCGAAGACATTCAATTTGCAGAAACCACGAGCCGTGAAGCTCCTTCCCTGTGATGAGCTTTTAACAAAACAACAGGAATTCGTTGACAGTATTGAGGCTGTTCTCTTGGAATCTGATCCCATTGATATCATTGGTTATTTGGCGGATATGTGGCTTGTCTGTCGTCTCTATGAGATGATGCATGATACCTCCATTTCAGAAGCAGCAGCTCAATCCCAGCAACTTGAGGCGAGTATTCAAAAAATGAAGAAAGACAAAAAGAGTATTGCCACAGCTTTTGGCAAAGCCAAGAAAGCAGATATCGACAAGAGCATGCGCGAGGTTTTTACTTCTCGCATGATGACAAAGCGTTAGTTATCAAAGGAGGGATGAATATTGGAACAGAGCAATGCCCCATCGCCTCAAAAAAATGATTCAAAGGAGGCAATGAACAGCGATAAGACAGCGAAAACAGCAGCGGTATCAACTAATAATTCCGAAGCTCAGAGACGAGGGCTGGGATATGTTATTTCCTGCCAAGGACCGGTCGTGGATATACGCTTTGAAAATTCACAGGATATCCCAGCCCTTTATGATGTTATCGAAGCTTATACCTTTGATAAAAGGCGCATTATTTTGCAGTGTGCGGAACATTTAAGCAGCAAAGTGGTGCGGACCGTTTCTCTCATGGATACCTTAAATCTTCAACTGAATGCCCCCTGCTACAATACCTTTAAACCCATTGCTATTCCAATTGGGGATGAATGTTTTGGTCGTGTAATGGATGCTACAGGTACTCCCATCGATAGAGCAGGACCTTTGAAGACAGCCATGACTCAACCCATTCGCGCCATGATGAGACAACAAGGCTATGATCTGAATAAGAAAAAGGCAGCCAAGGCGGAAGTACTCACAACGGGAATGAAATATGTTGATTTACTTTATCCCTTAGTGAAAGGTAGTAAAACAGGTATCATTGGTGGTGCTGGTTGTGGTAAAACAGTTGTTATTTTGGAATTAATCAATAATATTGTTAAGGCCTATGGGGGGGCGTGTGTTTTTGCAGGCATTGGGGAACGTATTCGGGAAGGAAACGAACTTTACTATGAACTAAAGACCCACAATCTACTGAAAAACGTTATGTTGGCTTTTGGTCAAATGGATCAGCCGCCAGGGGCGCGTGCCGAAGTTGTTAATACAGGGATTACTTTGGCGGAATATCTGCAATGGAAAAACAAGGATATATTGCTCTTTATGGATAATATCTTCCGTTTCATTCAGGGAGGTCAGGAAATTTCCACACTTTTGGGTCGAGTTCCTGCCGAAACAGGCTATCAGCCAACCCTCGCTTCTGAGGTGAGCAGTGTTCAAGAACGGATTCGCTCTATCGCTGGAGGTGGTTCGGTCACGGCCTTACAAGCTGTTTATGTTCCTGCGGATGACATGACGGACCCGGCGGTTGTGGCGATTTTTAGTTATTTGGATGGCTCTATCGTTCTCACACGGGAGCTAGTCCAGAAAGGGATGTATCCTGCTATCGATCCTCTGCGAAGTTCTTGTAGTAACCTTGACCCTAATATTGTTGGGAAAAGACATTATGAGATATCCCAAAGAGTTATCCAACATTTTAATAAATACAGCGGCTTAAAGCGCATCGTGGCGGTGATCGGCGTGGAAGAGTTAAACAAAGAAGACCGTCTTATTTACGGTCGTGCCCAAAGATTACTGAATTTTATGACTCAGCCGTTTACTGTGAGCGAGGTCTTCACAGGTAAGAAAGGACAATTTGTGACGATCGAGGAAAATTTGGAGGGCTGTGAGAAAATTTTGAATGGTGATTATGATAAGACAAAGGCTTCTGATTTTTATATGATTGGCAAAGCACCTAAAGTTTAACATGATTAAACAAAGCGATAAGATTCTAGCTGAAGAATTGGTGAAAAAGGGATATGTCTCTCAAGTAGACATGGATAAATGTCTTGGTGAGGTACGTTCTTTAGCTGACATGACTTTATCATCCTATCTGGTCCAGTATGGTTTTGTTTCGGAACAGCAAGTATTGGAGACTTTGGCCTCAGCGCTCCACTTAGATACCGTGGATTTAAAGAATTTGGCCATTGAGCCCTCCGTGATTAATCGCGTTCCAGTGAAGTTTGCCTGGTATTACAAGTTTATGCCGCTAAAGATTGAAAACAAAATTTTGACAGTGGTCAGTGCCACACCGTTGGATGTCAAAATCCAGGATGAACTAAGGGTGTATTTAGGTTTAGAGCTAAGGGTTATTTTAGCAAAAGAAAAAGATGTTTTAGAAGCCATCAAAAAATATTACGGGATTGCGGCAGAAACCATTGACCGGATTTTAACACGAGAGCCGTCTGCGAAGATGGATTCACAGGCTGAGATGGGAGTCTGGGTCGAGGATTTAGAAAAAGAATCAGAAGATGCTTCCGTCAGCAAATTGGTCAATCAAATCCTCTTGGACGCGTTCCAGAAGCGTGCGACAGATATTCATATTGAACCCTATCGTGATAAAGTACGTTTACGATATCGTATCGATGGAAGTTTGGTGGATGCGCATCTGCCAGCGGAGGCAAAGCATTTTCTGCGTCCCATTCTATCGCGTATTAAAATCATGGCCAACTTAAGTATTGAGGAAAAACGTCTGCCCCAAGATGGAAGTACCGTTGTTAAGACGAAGGAACAGGATTTAGATTTGCGTGTTTCAACCATTCCTACCCCACGTGGGGAGAGTATCGTCATTCGAATTTTACCAAGCAAAGTCATGCTCTACAGTTTAGAAAAATTAGGACTTGATAGTCAGAATTTATATATCTTCCATGAGTTAATTAAAAGACCCCATGGTATTATTCTCGTCACTGGTCCAACGGGAAGTGGTAAGACCACCACCCTCTATGCCTGTTTGAATGAAATCAATTCGGCTGATCAAAAGATCATTACCATTGAAGACCCTATTGAATACGAAATGGAAGGGATTACACAGATTCAGGTCAACTTGAAAGTGAATTTTGATTTTGCCCGTGGCTTGCGCAGTGTTCTTCGTCATGATCCGGATATTATTATGGTGGGAGAGATTCGTGATTTTGAGACGGCTGAAATTGCCATTCGGACAGCCTTGACCGGGCACCTTGTTTTTTCCACCTTACATACGAATGATGCCGCCAGTGGGGTCACCCGATTGTTGGACATGGGGGTGGAGCCGTTTTTGGTGGCTTCCAGTATTGAGGCTTTTGTGGCTCAACGATTATTACGGGTCATTTGCCACCAATGTAAAGAAGAGGTGCGTAAACCTTTATTAGAATTACGAGAGGAAATCGCTGTTTCGCTTAAGATTCAGAATCTTGACAATATTAAAATTTATCGTGGCAAGGGATGTGAACATTGTAACAATACGGGCTATCTTGGTCGAACGGCTATTTACGAAGTTCTGGTTGTCAATGAGACGATTCGCAAGGCCATTTTAGAGAAACGTCGTTCCGATGATATTAAAAGGATTGTCATCGAACAAGGAATGATAACTTTACGTCAAGATGGCTGGAGGAAAGTGATGGAGGGCCTTACAACACCGGAAGAAGTGATGAATGTCACGGTTAGAGAAGAGGAATTACAGGAAGGGAATCGGCTTTTGAGTACGTCCGATAAAAATTTTACTTCCCATTCACTTTCGAAGGTCAAAACACCACCACGATCTGTTACAACAGAAATGTTGGAAACAAAAAATGAATACGAATCACGTGTTTATCCGCGTGTGATTGAAAAATTGAATATTCGTTTTCAAATGATGACCAAAGATCCTCACGACCCTAATTTTCTTATTACCGATGGCATTGAACATGCCAGTTACACGAAAGATATCAGTGCGGGCGGGGTACGCTTTGTTTCTGGACACCCCGTTGCTCTGGGAACTATCCTTAATTTAAAAATCCAACTGCATGAAGGGGAGCGTAGCGTTGATTGTCTGGGCAAGGTTTGCCGTGTGGAAGAGAATGGTTTAGGCGGAAGCTTCAATGTCGTGGCTTATTTTTTAGATATTTCGAGTGCCGATCGCGTTAAAATCAATCAATTTGCCAAATTAAAATTAGAAAAGTCATAATGCCAACATTTTACTATAGAGCGAAAAACAAATTAGCCGAGACAGTGAACGGCCAAATTTTAGCTCAGAATAGGAACGAGGCCGTTGAAAAAATAAATTTGCTGGGTCTTATACCGGTCAACATTGCTGAAGATGGGGAAAGGTCTGCCACTACTCTTTCACAAAATCTATCGGTCCGTCTTAATGTTCGAGAGATCTCCATTTTTAGTCGACAGTTGGCCAGTCTTCTTAAGACAGGTATTTCGTTGTTACGGGCCTTGGAAATATTAGAAAAACAAAAGACGAATTTTAATTTCCGCTCTGTCATCAGGCAAATAATCGGAGGGATTAGAGATGGCAAATCACTCGCGGATTGTTTTTCTGCCTATCCGCGGATTTTTTCTTCTTTTTATGTCGCCATGATTCATTCAGGAGAAGAGAGCGGACAATTGCGCGAGATGCTTTTATCAATGAGTGATTATTTGCGGAATCAAGATGAGATTATGTCGAAGGTAAGAACTGCTTTTGTTTATCCTTTGATTATGCTCAGTTTGGGGTTTGTAACCGTTGTCTTCCTTTTAACCTTTGTTATGCCACGTATTACGAATTTGTTTGTGGACCTTCATCAGACATTACCTCTCCCTACTCTTATTTTGATGAATACGAGCGAATGGTTAAAAAATAATTGGTGGTTGTTTCTCTTGTTGGTAGGAATAGTGGCATTATTCATGAAACGATGGTTGGGAACCCCGGCCGGACATTTAATTCTCAGTCGTTTTAAATTACAATTACCGTTTTTAGGCCCTCTTCTCTTAAAAGTTGAATTAGCACGTTTTTGTCGTTCGATGGAATTGCTTTTTAAAAGCGGTGTCGCTATCCTACGCGCCCTGAAGTTATCCACACCCATGATTGAGAATGATGTCATGCGTCTTGAACTTGAACGTTGTCATGCCGATTTGGTTCAAGGGAATTCGTTAGGGAGAAGTCTGAAACAAGCCCAACATGTTCCCGCGATGATAAGTGATATGGTGGCAATTGGTGAAGAGTCAGGAGGACTTAGTACGACCCTTCATGACATTGCGGAGGATTATGAAAGGGATATTCAAGAGACAATTCGTGTGATGTTGACTTTACTTGAGCCGATGATGATTATCCTTGTTGGTTCGGTGATTGGTTTTATGGTGGTGGCGATGTTACTACCGATCTTTCAATTAGATATCTATTCGCGCTAATGAGTAACCAGTGGAGGATATGATGCATAATGATAAATGCTTAGCCAAAAGAAAATCATTTGGTAAAAAAAATTTTTTAGGGTTTACTTTAATTGAAATTATGTTGGTTGTCATCATCATTGCGGCCTTGGCGGCAATGGTTGTCCCACGCCTTTCGGGACGTTCGGAGCAGGCGAAAGTCGCGGTGGCAAAAACAGATATTGATTCCTTGTTACCAACAGCCCTCAAACTCTATGAACTTGATAATGGCTTTTTTCCTACCACCAGCCAAGGGTTAGAAGCCCTTTTAATACAACCCACCACCAACCCTATCCCTCAGAATTGGAATGGCCCCTATATTGAAAAGAAACCGGTTGATCCTTGGGGACGAGCGTACCTGTATACTTCTCCCGGCAAACATCGCGTCGATTATGATCTCTATTCAAAGGGAAAAGATGAAAAAAAAGATAGCGATGATATCAAAAATTGGGAGTAGCTCAGTACGATGTATGAAGCGTAACCACAATGGCCGAGGGATATCTTTTTTGGAAGTATTAGTGAGTGTTGTTATATTGGCCATGGGCATTACAGCGGTTTACCAAGCCTATTTAAAGTCGCTCAATTATCTTAATCACATTCATATTCGTCTACATGCCACCTTTCTTTTAGATAATCGCTTATCAGAAATACAAAACCAATTGATAACAGCCAATGAAATTCCGCCACATCTTTTATCAAGTCAAGAAAGATTAAAGATAGCTAACCGGGATCTGGCCATAACGTTTCAATCGAAAGTGAGTCCGATTAAACCTTTAAGCAATTTATTTCAGATTGATTTAACCTTGGCGTGGGTAGAAAATGACCGTCGGATTAAAATATCTCGCTCAGCCTATCTTCTCAAGTAGTTTTACCATCCATGACTAAAAAGGAATTTATCATCGACAAAGGAAATCATCAGCGCGGTTTGACACTCGTTGAAATCATTTTAGCGGCTTCGATTATTTCAATTTTAAGTTTAGTTTTGTATCATACAGTAGTCAATGGTCTTAAAGTTTGGGAACGAGCCCATCGTTTTGTGATAGAGGAAGATTTAGTCATATTTTTCGATCAGATAAGTCAGGAGTTACGGAATTCCTTCTCATTTTCTCAGATTAGTTTTGAAGGTCGCACTGCCAGTCTTAGTTTCCCTACCGTTATTCAAACCAAAGCAGACCAAAAATTAACGCAAGGTCAAGTTATTTATGTTAAGCAGATGGGGCAGGTGTATTATTATTACGATGCGCTGAAAGGTATTCTTTATCGAGAAGAAGCCAATTACAGCTTAGCCTTACAAAAGAGATTTTTTATGCGTCGGCCAATTTTATCGTCTTTACATCATGTCGAATTTATTTATTATGTGGCTCGAGATGGAAAAATAACGAAATTAGAACAAACCAATGTCTTGCCGGTCATGGTACAAATTATTATGCAATACCGGAATCAGCAAGGTCAACGTCGGGTGATGCAAAAATCAATCTTGATTCCTAGTGCTGGGGTGGAAAACGGTTAAATGGGAAGAGACTCATTACAGAATCGCGGAACGATTTTAATCCTTACGCTGTGGGTATTGGGATTTTTATCGATTCTCGCTGTTCAATTAACATTCCATATCCGGCAGAAGATTTCTCTTCTTGAAAGATTAGAGTCTCGTTCTCAACTCTCTCACTCTGCTCACGCTGGGGTGAAGCAAGCCTTAGCGTTACTCAAAATAGGGAAGGAGGAGAGAAAGACCGTTGAATTGACACCGAGACAGAAAGAACTATATTTGAATAATCCTCAAATGTTCGCGCATATTATCCTCGACCAAACACAAGCCGAGGTCACATATCAAACTAGTCTAGGAATTAATGTGCCTTTGACTAAGATGTTCGGTTTTGCGGATGAAAATAGCAAACTGAATATTAATAAGGCAAATGTTGAGGAAATAAAAATTTTGCTTACCCATGCTTTAGATATGGAGGAGGAGACGGCTTTTGATTTGGCTAGTGCGATTGTCGATTGGCGCGAGGCAGGGAAAAGCGAATTGGTTGGTTTTTATAGCGACGAATATTATGAAACCTTGGAATACCCTTATGAACCTAAAAATGCGGAATTTGAGATTATCGATGAACTTCTTTTGGTTAAAGGAATGACACCTTCTCTATATGTGCGACTATTAAATTTCGTGACGATCTATACTGATGGGAGTGTTAATATTAATACGGCATCGATTCCTGTCTTGATGGCTTTGGGCCTCGATGCCAATCTGGCGAATCAAATTGTGACGGTGAGACGAGGAGAAGACGGTGAGGAGGCGACAGGGGATGACATTATTCTGGCTCCTTCCAATGGCGTGATTTCACAACTCATGAATTTTTTTGAGTTAGCCGAAAGTGAGATCCAACAATTGAACGACTTGATTAATGCGGGACGGTTGCTGACGCATAGCGAGCAGTATTTTATTAAAAGCATGGCTTCTTCACAGATTCGGAATGAAAAAAGAGTTATTAGCTGTGTCTTTAATATTCAAAATGGTAAAATACAGTATTGGCGAGAAGAGTAATAAATTATTGTGAATAGTAAAAAATAAAATTTACTCATAAAATCCATAAATTTTTGGATTCTTACTATTTGCTATTCGATAAGACTTTATTAAATGTTCTCCTTCGAGCAAGACTATATCAGTGTCACGATGAGTGAGGTGGTTTTGAAGATCGCCCATTTTAGGCTTGGTGGTTCAACGCCGAGATTGTTAAATATTTTCAAAAAAGACATAAAGGATGTGCCGGAAGAAGAGCGATTACAACTCGTTCAATCGGCCATGGCAACACTGAACTTAAAAAGAGTTCGAGGGATTTGCGTTGTACCTTCGGGCATGGCCACGACCAAAAACATCGAAATTCCCTCTGTTGATCCACAAGAAATAAAATCCATTATCGATTTGCAAGCTGGTCGACACACCCCTTATGCCCGTGAAGAGATTTTGGTCGGGTATATTAATATCGGCGTCCATGAGCGTAATTACACTAAAATTCTTTTGATTATTGTCAATCGACAGATCATCAAAAAGCAATTGGCGATTTTTGAGCAAGCGAATATAAAGGTGGATAAAGTTTTGTTCGCCCCTGAAGGGAAGGCCAGTTTCTACGGTGAATTTTTACATTCCAAGGAGCATGAAATACCATCAGGTATTATTGATATTGGAAAACAGACAACCGACTTTATTGTGGAGGCTAAAGGTCTCGTTATCACCTGTCGCAGTATTCCTTTGGGGTTAGAACATTTGATTAAGGAGGGAGAAACAGCACGCGATAAACTGATCAACGAACTTGTGGCCTCCGTAGAGACCTATCAGAATGAGGATATTTATAAACCCCCTGAAACCTTTGTCTTAACCAGCGATGATGCCAAAATAAAAGATTTACAACCGATCTTACAAGAAAAACTAAAAATAACGGTTAAGGTCGTTTCGTATCTAGACCATATCACAGCCACCCAGCCGGTCATGCTTAAGATCGTTTCTGAATTTGATGATGAATCTTTTTTGGATACGATGGCGCCTCTCTTGACGTTAAAGAATATTCAAGTTGATTTAACACCGGATGAAGTTAAAGTTCAACGTGCTATTGAAGAGAAAGGCCACCAAGTTGTTCAAGCAGGGATTTTGATTATTATTCTCCTCTTATTGGTGTGTAGCATCTTTTTTGCCAAGATTTATTTTCATAACCAATATTTGCTGCGCTTAACGGATGAATATCATGCCAAGCGTAAGATTGTGGAAGAGTTAGAGGAAATCTCGACGAATACCCGTATTGTGAAAAATTATCTTCATAGTCGGATGCTAAGTCTGGAGATCGTCCATGAACTGTATGCCAAGATTCCTGATGAGATTTATTTGAAAAATTTAACTGTTGAGGAAGATGGGACGATTCATCTGCAAGGGATCTCCGAATCGAGGTCAACAGCCTTTGCCTTTGTAACTATCTTAGAGGACTCGCCCTTATTTAAAAAGGCAAAGATGATTTCAAGTAATGCCCAAAAGGATCGTGGCAAGGATGTGTCAGCTTTTGAGATCGCCTTTAAGCTGGAAAGTGTGTCGGATGAGGCCAGCGAAGAAGAAACGAGTGAGGAAGTGGTAGAGAAAAAAGAGGAGACAGCGAAACAAGGTAAAGAGAGTAAGGCGGCAAAAGCAGAATAAATGTGCTTAGAGGGATGAACGGATTCTTTTTGTGAGGTTAGTGTGATACAAAAATTCTACACAAAATTATCAGAAAAAGAAAAAAAGATGTTTTATTTCTCAGCCGGAGCGGTTATTCTTGCCCTTTTTGATTTATTATTTCTAAGGCCAGTCACTTCCAAACTAAAGATGATTGATGATGAGATTTTTGATAAGGAGAACAATATTAAGCGCGATTTACGACTTCTTTCTTACACCGATCGCATTTTAGCGGAACGAGAAGCGTTTAGTCCCTACTATAATACCGAGGTGTTAACGCCGGACCAAATTAAGGCGACGTTCCTGCAAAAGATTGAAATGTTGGCTACCGAGGCCAAAATCAATTTAGTGAAACTCGCTCCTGCGGGAGAAGAAAAAAAGAAGGGTTTCGTCAAATATTTGGCCGATTTAGACTGCACAGGGGCGTTGGATGATATCGTGAAGTTTATGCACTTAATTGATTCAACGCAAGAACTCTTAAAGATTACGAAAGTAAACATTGTGAGCAAACAAAGTGCTAAAGAGGTTTCGGCAACGATGACGGTTGTAAAAATTATTTTTGATCCCCGTGCGGTATGGACGGAACAAGAATTAGCGCAGCGTGCCTCGAATCAAAGATTGGGCCAAGGTACGGTTGGTGTAGGCTCATCGTCAGGCATAGGTGGAGGAAGTGGAGGTCCAGGAGTTGGAACAGCGACTATTGGTCCTGGTGGGACGTCGGGCCAAATGGGCCCAGGCGGTGGGGGTAGTGGAGAACGCAGTTCAGGAAGTACAACGTCAACTGCTGACGCAGGTAGTGGAACTGCAGCAGGCGTTGGAGGTAGAGCAACAGGAAAGAATATAGTAGGCACGGGTGGTGGCGGTGGGGGAACTGGTGGCGGAGGCGGTGGTGGCTCAGGCGTGGATGGCGGTTCTACTGGAAGGACAGGGAGTGAAGCCGGTGGAGGCTCAGGAGTGGCTGGAGGTGACGGAGCTGGTGGCGGAGGCGGCGAAGGAATAGGTAAAGGTGGTGGACCACCTGGAGGAGCAGGTACTGGAGGCGGTGGTGGCTCAGGCGTGGATGGCGGTTCTGCGGGAAGGACAGGGAGTGGATCCGGTGGAGGCTCAAAAGTGACTGGTGGATCACCCGGAGGTACAGGTGGAGGTGGCACAGTAGATCAAGGTAACGGTCTATCCATAGGACAAGAAAGAAGTACATCAGGAACTACGACAGGCAAGCATTTTTCGGTTGGACGTCAAATCGGAAGCGGACAACAGGCCACTGTGGTAGCCGAAGATACAGGTTCAAAGAAATCCTCTGGTGGTCGAGCCCGTGTATCGAATCTCTTCGACTTATGGAACAATTTTTGGGGAATAAAACCAAAAGAAAAGGAGAGTGCTCCCAGTGAGGAACAGGACATAAATTGGGAGGAAGTCGAAGAGGACCAAAATAAACCAAATCTTTGGGAAAAATTAATGCAAAAAAATCAATGAAAAACGCGATCACTTATTTTTCCTTTGCAAACTTTAGTTTTCGGATAGTTACAGTGATTTTTTTTCTACTTCAATTTTCTTTTTTAAGCCTTGCTGCCGAAGACTATCAAGCATATTTCAGCCAAGGTGATGAGGCTTATAGCAAAGGCGATTTTAATCAAGCCATCAAATTGTACGAAAAAGTTTTAGAAACCAATCCTAATTTTGCGCCAGCCTATAATGCCTTGGGGAAAGTTTATCAGGAGCAGGGTGGGAATGATGTGGAAGCGGTAGCGTGGTATTTTAAATCCGCCGTCGATATCGATCCCCAATATATTGAGGCGTATGAAAATTTAGGGAAATTATATCAACAGGCTAATCAGATTGATCAGGCGCAAAAATATTTTCAGAAGGTTTTGAGTTTGGACCAGAATTCTGTAAGCACGCAATATGCCTTGGGGTGGCTGTATCTGACAGGAAAATCGCAGCCGGATCAAGCAGTTTCTTATTTCAAGAACGTTGTCGAAAAGACCCAGCTTCCGATGGCCTATTTGGGGTTGGGTTTATCGTATTCTAAATTAGGAGATCCTGCGATGGTGCTGGAAATAGTTACCCAATTAAAAGCTATGGGCCAAAATGAGCTGGCCTCACAGTTAGAAAATGCCATTCGCGAGCCATGGACACCAACACCGCAACAGATACAAGTGCCTGTAGCAAAAACATCCTCTGAAATCATTAAGTCTCAAGTTGCCGGCCCTGAATCAGCGCTACCATCTCCTCAGACAGTTACACCTATTCGTCTGCGAGGGAAAATGATCAATTTAGAGCAAACTCCGAAACCAAAACTCGACTAGTTATTCGCCAATATCCTCCAGGAATTTTTTCCAGTCTACCTCATAAACATAGAGTTGTGTCCGTCGGGTGAGATCCGTTTGTTGGGTAAAGGGACGAAAATATTTCAAATCAGCCCCCTTGAGGAAATATAAACGCATCACCAGGGATCGTGCTAAGGGCCTATCTAAAAAGACACATCCATAGAGACCATTATTTTCGGTGAGTATGACAGAGTAGGATAAGTTAGCGTTGTCAAGTTTTGTTTCCACAAGATGGTCATCGTCGATATGGAATATACTCTGCGGAACACCTTTCCCATATTTAGAGGAGGACACATAACAACTCTTCGTTTTCAAGTTAACCTTCACGTTGTGTTCAAAGGTTAAGACATCACCCGCTAAGGAAAGTTGACCGAGAATCCCACTGAAGCGATACGCTCCGCCGGCTATCTGCCAGAGCAATTGAATGTAGGCCACAGAATTTTTAGGAGGGAGATTTTTGAGAAAGTCTTTATCAGCCACCAATTCTTCCACCTTCTCGAAATTCCAACCACCGACAAATTTTAA
>Ga0209399_10000654_pt1 | contig 20184 bp, 21 predicted proteins | sample OV2TP3_FD_184130 | JGI IMG/M metagenome (GOLD analysis project Ga0209399, IMG submission 184130) | Hot spring microbial communities from Beatty, Nevada to study Microbial Dark Matter (Phase II) - OV2 TP3 (SPAdes) (version 3) | ecosystem: Environmental > Aquatic > Thermal springs > Hot (42-90C) ... | reverse complement strand
CTTCACCGCGCCGCAGAACGGGCCCACGGTGCTGCCGATCAGCGGCACGGCGAACTATGTGCTGGTGGGCAACACCAATCCGACCGACAACTTCGGCAACGTGGGAACGCTTGGTTCCGCGACGCTCAACGCGAATTTCAGTGCGAAGACCGTAGACGCTGCGGTGAGTCTGACCATGCCGGGATCCACGTGGTCGGCGAGCGCAACGGGAATGCCGATCATCAAGGACAGCGCTTTCTTCGCCCAGAAGGATCTCGGCGGCGCTACGACCCCGACGCCGCTCGCGGTGACGAGCAGCCTGGGCACCAACACCTCGGGCAGATTGCTCGGCGGGTTTACCGGAACGAGCGGCCAGGGCGCGGTGCTCGGTTATGCGCTGAACGTCAACGGCAATTCCGGTACCACGGTATCGGGTGTCGCCGCGTTCCGCAGGCCGTAGCCCGCGATCCGTCGGGGTTCTTCGGTTTGAGCGAGTCATTCAAGGAGCCCAAGCCCTTTTCGCCGGTGCAGCCGGTGTCGCTCGGGCTCGACGACACCTTTCGCTTTCGCTGCCACAAGGGCATCGCCTGCTTCAACAAGTGCTGCGAGAACACCGACATCCTGCTCACGCCGTACGACATCCTGCGGCTCAAGAACCGTCTCGACCTGTCGGCGCGCGAATTCATCGACCGCTACACCACCGACTGCGAACTGGACGCCCACGGCATGCCCGGCCTGAAGCTCGGCCACCGCAAAGGAAGCAGCGCCTGCGTGTTCCTCACGCCCGAGGGCTGCGGGGTCTATCCGGACCGGCCGGCCGCGTGCCGCTACTACGCACTCGGCCACATGGCGATGCGGCGCAAAGGTTCGCCCGCCGACGAGGACTCGTTTTTCGTCGTGAAGGAGGCGCATTGCCTCGGCCACGACGAGCCGTACGAGCAGACGATCCGCGAATACCGCATCGAGCAGGGGGTGGACCGCTACGACGAGGCGAACCGCGAATGGCGCCGGATCGTGCTGAAAAAACGCTCGACCGGGCCGACCGTCGGCCGTCCCTCGCAGCGAAGCTTCGAGCTTTTTTTCCTCGCGAGCTACGATCTGGACGGATTCCGGGCGTTCGTCGCGAGCGAAGGGTTCGGCGCGGTCTTCGATCTTGCGGACGCGGAACACGCCCGCCTGCTCGCCGACGAGGAGGCGCTGCTGCAATTCGCCCTGCGGTTCCTGCGGCAGGTGCTCTACGGGGAAAAGACGATCGCAGTCAAGGCCGAGGTCGCGGCCGAGCGCCTCGAAGCCTACCGCGAGAAGCTCGCCGGGCGCGCCGCGCTCTCGGACGAGGAGCGCTCGCGGCGCCAGGACGAGCTGTACGAAGCGCTGCTCGACGAGGACAAGTTTTCGGGGCGAAGCGAATGAGCCCGATCCCGGAAATCGGCGAGGCCGAGCGCCGGCTGGTGGAATCGGCGCTCATCGAGCGCTACGAACGGATCGTCTCGACGCAGCTCGCGGACGTGGAGCTGCGGCTTACGCCGGGCGACGCGCAACTCACCTCGTGTCCGACTCTTTATTGGGAGGAGCGCGGCGCGGCGTTCGTGATCACCAAGGTGGGCGAGGGGCGGTACCGCACCATGTTCTATTACCCGGGCGATTTCGCCGCCGAGCAGTACGGCACCGGGCGCGCCGAGTACGACGACCTCGCCGATTGCGTCACCTCGGTGCTGCGCGCCCAGGCCGATCACGAAAAGGAACGCCACGGCGTGCGCTCGGGGAAGACCGGGCGCGAGCTGCAGGGCATCGGCGATTTCGACACGGACCGGGACTAGGGCGGAGTCCGGACGCGTGACGCTCGAGAAGGCAAAGCAGCTTCTCAAGGTGCAGGCGGATTTCGGCGGGTTCTACAACAAGAACGGCGCCAAGCTGATCCTCGCCGAAGTGCAACGGGAACACGGGCAGGCGGCGGTGGACCAGCTCATCGGCGAGCTCGACCTCGAGCGCATCTTCGGCTTTCAGCCCGGCTCGGTCTTCGACGGCAGCCTGAAATAGGCCGCCGGCGCGGCCTACTCCACTTTCGCCTTGGCGCGCAGCTCGCCCACGAGCTTGTCGATCTTGATCTGCGTCAGGCGCTGCACGATGCGGTCTTTGACGTCGGCGAGCGGCGGGATCTTCACCGCCCGCACGTCCTCGAGCTGGATGATGTGGTAGCCGAACCGCGTGCGCACCGGGAGATCGGTCATCTTGCCCTTCTCGAGCTTCACCATCGCGTCGGCGAAGGTGCGGTCGTAGACGCCCGGAACGTTCCAGTCGAGGTCCCCGCCCCGGTCCTTGGACGAATCCTTCGAATGCTTCTGCGCCAGCTCGTTGAACTTGGCGCCCTTTTTCACCTCCGCGATCAGGCGCTTCGCCTCGTCCTCGCTGTCCACCAGGATGTGGCGCGCCTTGTATTCGGTCGACCCGGTCGCCTCCTTGACGCGCTCGTACTCCGTCTGGATCTCGGCGTCGCTCACGGGGTGCTTGGCGATGTAGTCGCGCAGATAAGCCTGCACGATCACGTTCTGGCGCACGATCTCGAACTGCGTCCGGAACTCGGCGCGCTTGGTGAGGCCGGAGCGGTTCGCTTCCTGCACGATGATCTCGCGGTTGATCAGCTCGTTGCGCACCGATTCGCGCAGCGGCTCGCTGTCGGGCGCGCCCTGCTGGATACGCTCGCGCAGGAGCAGCTCGCCGTACTGCCGCGGGATCGCGGTGCCGTTCACGGTCGCAAGCGGCCCTTCCCTGGGCGCTGGAGCGGCCGCGGCCGGCTTGGCGGGTTCCTTGGTCGGCAGCTGGGCACCCTGACCGAAGCCGAGCGCAGGAAAGACGGTGACGGCGGCAGCCGCCGCGAAGGTACGCACGTTCATTTCATTCCTTTCAGTGAGACTGCAAATGCACTCACGCCGCGGGTTCTCCCGGGGCGCGCGCGCTGATCGCAAGCGCATGGATCGGGTCCTTCATCAGCGCGCCGAGCGCATCGTAGATCATGCGATGGCGCGCGACGGTGTTCTTGCCGGCAAATGCGCGCGAGACGATGAGCACCCGCCAATGGGTGTTTCCCCCCGGGCGCGCGCCCGCGTGCCCGGCGTGCAGCGCGCTTTCGTCGGTGAGCTCGAGCCGCTCGGGCTCGAGGCCGGCGAGCCGCCGCCGGATTTCCTCGGCGACGCTCACTGCCGGGTTCCTTCCTCGAAGTAGCGCGCCAGAAACAGCGCCTGCCCCAGGACGAACAGCAGCATCAGTCCCATCCCGCCGAAGAGCTTGAAATTCACCCACAGGTCGGTCGAGAAGTTGTACGCGACGTACAGGTTCGCCGCGCCCATGAAAGCGAAGAATCCGGTCCAGCTCCAGTTCAGCTTTGCCCACACCGGATCGGGAAGCTGCACCTGCGCGCCGAGCATCAGGCGCATCAGGTTGCGGCGGAAGAAGAGCTCGGCGCCTCCCAGGACCGCCCCGAACAGCCAGTAGAGCACCGTCGGCTTCCACTTGATGAACGTCTCGTCGCGCAGCGCGAGCGTCGCGCCGCCGAAGACCACGATGATCGCGAGGCTCGCCCACAGCATCGGATCGACCCGCCGGCGGCGCCATTTCAGCCAGCCGACCTGCACGAAGGTCGCCGCGATCGCGGTCGCCGTCGCGACGTAGATGTCGGCCAGCTTGAAGGCGATGAAAAAGAGGATGACCGGAAAGAGGTCGAATAGGAACTTCATGTCGAGCGTGCGATTTTACCAGTGTGCGAGCGCCCGAGCCGTCTGGACACGCGCCTTTCCCACCATGCCGACGAGCGGAACGAGCTGCGCGAGCGACTCGCCCTCGAGGAGCTTGACGTGGGTGGCGTCGGCGCGCGCCTGACCGAAGGTCGGGTCTACCGCGCGCCAGCCCTCGCCATCGATCCAGGCTTCGTTCCAGGTGTGATAGAGAAAGCCTCCGTGCGGTTCGGAATAGGCAATGCCGTTCGCAACCCGCACCGGGATGCCGAGCGCGCGCGCAAGCGCCGCGAAAAGGTACGCGTGTCCCTGACACTCGGCGCGCCGCTCGCGCAGCACGTCCACCGCGCTGAACGCGTCCACCGCCTCCTTGGCGATGTTCCGGTCGATCCAGGCGAGGAGGCGAACGATGCGCTCGCCTGCGCCGGCCGCCTCGCCGGCGATCGAGCGCGCGAGCGCGACGATCTGGCCGTCGGTGCTTGGCGCGGCAAGCGTCGGCAGGAGGAATTCCTTCAGCCGCGCCGGATCGCCGCGCGCGTCGATGCCGTCGCCCTCCACCGTGCAGCGCAGGCGCAAGTCCTTGCGCGCGCAGGCCTGCCGAGCGTCGCTCGGCACCGCGAGTTCCGCCGGCACGCCCTCGAGCTCGATTTCCAGGCGCGACACGCGCCTCGGGTTTTCCAGCGGCGGCGACCTGAGCAGGCTGAAGTCGATCAGCGCTTCGTCCTTGTTGAGGCTCGCGGCAACGAGGTAGCTCTTCGCCTGCGACTCGGTTTCCAGCGCCGAGATCATGGTGCCCTGCAGCGCCAGTTCGAACAGCGGCCGGCCGTCGGGCGCAATCCAGGTCGAGGTGTCCACGCCCAGCAACCGCGTCCGGATCTTGAATGCAGCGCCGTCGAACAGCGGGCTGCGTTCGTACGCGAGGATCGCCTGCTCGGCTTCGACGACCTCCTGCGTTTCGCCCTGCAGGACGAAGAAGCGCCGCTCGCGACCGGGCGCGAGCCCGTGCATCAGCGGAAGCAGCGTCAGCGCGCTTTGCGGATACAGCGGTTGCTCGAGCTTGATCCGGCGCTCGTCCCGCGTGCCGCTTGCGCGCACGCGAAGCAAGAGCGTGCGGCCGTCGGACTCGCCCTCGAGCTCGAGCGGGCTGCCGTCGAGATCGTAGGCGTAGGCGAAACGCTCGAGCGTCAGGTCCTCGCGCACCCGGTCGCGCGAGCGCAGGTTGACGCGCTTGTCGATGCCGAGAAAGCGGAGCCGGATCGCCGCCTCGGACTCGATCTCCCAGCGCTGCGGGGCGTCGGCCGCGGGCGCGAGCGAAAGGCGCGTAAAGCCGATTTTCGCGCCGTTGAACACGACACCGGTCCACAGTTCGCGGTACGGCCAGTCGGAAAGTTTCCGCTCGCGCGCCGCGGGCGGCGCACCGGCATCCCGGAAATAGTCCGCGGTGCTCGCGCAGCCGGCGAGCAGCAGCACGCACAGGAGGCCGATCAGGAGGCCTGCAGCAGGCCGCGCTTGCGGTGCCAATCTACGATCGCTTCCGGCGGATATTGCGCAAAGCGTTTGTGCCGCCGGCCCTTTGGCACCTCGACCCAGGAGGGCTTCGAGTCGAGGAAGATGTGCTGCCGTTCCTTCGGTACCGGAAGCGCGCTGTCGATCGCCGAGGCGAACGGGTACACCCAGTCCTTCCAGCGCGGATCCCATACCCAGAGCACGCTCGCGCAGCGCTTGCAGAAATAGCGCCGGCCCGGCGAGCGTTTCCCCGCCCGGGGCGAGAGCCTGGCGCGATAGGTTCCCAGGTGGCGCCGGCCCTCGACCGCGAGCGTCGAGGCAAGCCCCATGATATTGATCGCGTAGCCTCCGCCGCCCGCAGTCTTGCGGCAGATCGAGCAGTAGCACCACAGGTAGGGATAGGGCGTTTCCGAACGCACCGAAAAACGCACCGCGCCGCAGTGGCAGGATCCCTTGAGCTTCACGCGCAAACTATAATCCAAGGCAAACGCGGGAGAAACCCATGTCGCTTGCGAGGCTGCTTGAAATCGAGGATGCGCCGCCCAGGCCATGAAAGCGCTCGTTCTTCTTTCGTTCCTGCCGGCGCTCGCCGCCGCCGGCGGCTCCAATTACGGCATCACGCCGGGAAGCCGCGACCTCGCCGGAAAGATCACCGAGTGGGCCGTGCCCACGCCGCGCTTCGCGCGCGATCCGGCGCCCGGTCCCGACGGCAACATCTACATCGCGGTGATGCACGGCAACCGCATCGCGAAGTTCGATACCAGGACCAAGACCTTCAAGGAATGGGAGCTGCCCGAGGGCGCGCGGCCGCATGGGCTCGTGGTCGCAAAGGACGGCCGCGTGTTCTATACCGGGCACGGCAACGGCTCGATCGGCGAACTCGACCCGGCAACCGGAAAGGTGGTGAGCCACTTCACGCCCTCGCGCGGCGGCAATCCGCACACCGCGGTGCTCGACGAGGAGGGCAACGTGTGGTTCACGGCGCAGGGCGGCTACCTCGGCAAGCTCGAGCGCAAGAGCGGCAAGGTGAGCGAGATCCCGATGTCCGGCGGGCCCTACGGGCTGGCGATCGACAAGCGGGGGCGCGTCTGGGTCTGCCGGATGGGCGCCAACGCGCTTGGCATCCACGACCCGAAATCCGGAAAGACCGAGGAGTTGCGCACCGGGCCGGGCACCCGGCCGCGGCGCATTGCGGCCGCGCCCGACGGCATGCTCTGGGTGACCTATTACGGCAACGGCATGCTCGCCCAGGTGGATTCCGAGGCAATGAAGGTCGTCAAGGAATACCCGATGCCCGCAGGCCCGCGCGCCGGACCCTACGCGGTCGCCGTGGACGGTGCCGGGCGCGTGTGGGCGAACGAGATCGATACCGATACGGTCGCGCTGCTCGACCCGAAATCCGGGAAATTCCGCGTCTTTGCGCTTCCCTCGAGCGGCGTGGGAATCCGCAAGGCGATCGTCGATGCGGAAGGAAAATACTGGTACATGGGAAGCCATAACGGTAAGCTCGGCGTCATCGAATAGGCGAGGGACGCGCCGGGATTTTCAGGGCGCGCCCCGCCAGGAGGGAACCATGGTTCGCAGGAGGGCGGCGATCGCGTTTCTTGCCGCAGCAGCCTTTGCCGCCGCTGCGCCCGCGTACGCGCAGCAAAGCGAACCTTCTCTTCCCGAGCAGTTGATCGAAGGCGTGCGCAGCTTCTTCCGCAGCATTTTCGGCGGCGGCGATGCGAAGCCCGCGCCGCCCGCTGCTGAAGAGCGTCCCGCGGCGCCCGCGCAGGAAACGCCCCCCGCCGCGCAGGAAGCGCCTTCGGCGCCGCAATCCGAGCCCGTCGCCAAGGTGCCGGCCAGGCCGCCGGCGGAACCGCAGGCGGTTGCCCCGACCCCGAGCGCGCAGGCCGCGCCGCAGAGCCTGCACGCGATCGTCGCCAAGGGCGATTATGAAAACGCCCGCAAGCTGATCGAGCAAGGCGCCGATATCGAAGCCAAGGATCCCGGAACCGGCGCCTCGGTGCTGCACTATGCGGTGATGCGGGGCAATCCGGAGATCCTCCAGTTGCTCATGACTCGCGGCGCGGACGTCAACAGCCGCACGAAAAACGGCACCACGCCGCTGCACACCGCGGTCCTGTACAACCGCTACGAGGTTGCCGAACTGCTTCTGAGTCGCGGTGCGGACGTCGATGCCAAGAGCGCGAGCGGTGCGACGCCCCTTGCGCTTGCCTCGGCAGCAAAGAACCGCGTCATCGCCGAACTGTTGCGTTCGCGCGGCGCTCATTAGTCTCCGGGAAGGCAATTCGTTTCGCCTGTTTTGGGCGATTTACATGAAGTACAGACGTCTCGGCTTTGCGCTTGCGGTCGTTCTCGGCATTTCCCTGCTGCCGCTCTTCGCCGGAGCGCAGCAGTCGGGGCAATTGCGCCGCATCGGCTTCCTCGGGAACACCACGCCGGCACTCGAAGCCAATCTCGTCGGCCCGTTTCGCGACGGATTGCGCGATCAAGGGTATGTCGAGGGGAAAAACATCCACGTCGAGTACCGATGGGCCGAGGGAAGGTACGAGCGCATGCCGGACCTGATCGCGGAGCTGCTCGGGCTCGGCGTGGAGGTGATCGTGACCGCCGGCACGCCGGCCACGCTCGCAGTCAAGAAAGCGACGACAACGGTCCCTCTGGTCATGATCGCCGTGGGAGATCCGGTCGGAACGGGGATCGTCGCGGCGCTCAGCCGGCCCGGCGCGAATATCACCGGGCTCACCTCCATCTCGCCGGAGCTGGACGGGAAGCGCCTGGAACTGCTGCGGGAAGTCATTCCCGGCATCTCGCATGTTGCCGTGCTCTGGAATTCGGACAGCCCGCTGCAGGTCGTGGGAGAACGGCGGACGCAATCCGCCGCCGCGGTGCTGCGCATGAAAGTGCTTTCCCTTGGGGTTCGAAACGAGGAAGGGCTCGACAAGGCATTTGCCGAGATCGGGAGAGAGCGACCCGAGGCGCTCCTTGTTCTCGCCGACCGATTGTTTCTGCAACATCGTGCGCGCATCATGGATTTCGCAGCCCGGCACCGCCTGCCCGGGGTACATGCTTACCGCGAGTTGGTCGAGGCAGGTGGACTCATGTCCTTCGGGCCAAGTTACGCGGGCATGCACAGGCGCGCCGCCTACTTTGTCGACAGAATCCTGAAAGGGGCGAACCCGGGCGATCTGCCCGTAGAGCGGCCGGCATCCTTCGAACTGGTGGTGAGCTTGAAGGCCGCGAGCGCGCTCGGACTCACGATCCCGCAATCCGTGCTGCTGCGAGCAACCGAAATCATTCAATAATGCGCACCGCGCAGGTCGATCCGGCGCGCTCTCGCCACCCCGCGAGTTCCCCCTCACCCATTTGGCGGATTTACACGCCGCTCGGCGCCGCGTACGGTCCGCCCACCGCGAAGATCGCGGTGCATCCGTTCGGGGCCGGGGATGAATCGATTGCTGCGTACTGCTGGACTGCTGGCGGCGCTCGCCTCGGCAGGTTGCGCCACAGCACCGACTGCGGAGCGCTATATTGCTCCGCCGCAAGGATCTACCTGGGTCAGCGCACGGACCGACACCGGAAGTTTCGGTTCGGCGACGGTGCAAATTCCGGGCAGGCGCGGCGAAAGGACGTGGCAGGGCAGGCAGCACATCGCGTTCGAATCGCCGGAAGCGACGCTGCTTGCGCTTCCCTCCGGGGACTGGGTCGGCCAGGTGAAGGGCGACACTCCGCTCGTCACCTGGGATCCGCCGCTGAGCTGGGACTGGCCGCTCGAAGTGGGCAAGTCCTGGACCCGGACCTATAAGATGACCATCCACGCGGCCAAGAGGACGATCCCCTACGAGGTTTCGCAAAAGGTCGAGGCGTTCGAGGACGTCACGGTACGCGCCGGCACATTCAAGGCGTTCAAGATCGCCACCTCCACCACGCTTGGCGACGAAAACGTGGTCTGGTTCAGCCCGGAACTCGGGATTTTCGTGAAACAGAGCCTCTGGCGCACGGCGAAGCATTCGGCCGGCCCCGGGACGCGGGAGATCGAACTGGTCTCGCAATCGATTCGACGCTGAGGCAGTCTACACAGCTGAAATAAGCGAAGGTGGAGCCGGCGCACTCCGTTCGGGGTTGCGTCCCGGAGGGCTGCTACTCGAGATTTCCTTTGGCAGGTTGCCGCGCCAGATCTCACACAACACTGTAAGATATGCGCAGAAGATACTGACTGCAATCCAATCCGGGTTGGGTGACTGCTCGATACCGGGGAGAGCGAAATGACTGACAAAGAACACCGCCGTCAATCGAATCGCGTTCCTCTTCGCTGGGAAGCCTCCGTCGTATTCGACCAGCCCGAGGGAAGGCCTGTGATTCATTCGCAGACCCAGGACCTGTCGGTCACCGGAGCGGCGATCTTTAGCGAGTACGGGGACCTGACGGGCTCGGTGGTAACGCTCTTGCTCGCGCACCCGCCGCGCAAGAGCGACGTGGCGCCCAAGGTGCTCAAGGTCAGAGCGCGCGTCGTATCGACGGCGCGATCGCCCGGAATGGCCCAATTCCGGCACGGCTTGAGCTTCATCCGCGCGCCCGGTGACGGGCTGGAGATGCTCGATCAGACCGTTGGGGATGCCGCGGCCGCGACCCCTCGCGGAGGCCCCGGCGGCGCGCCCTGGGACGCGATGCTGGCGGTGCCCTTGGCAGGCGGCCGCCTGGCACAGCTCCGGCAACTCGCGCAAGCAAAGCTCGCGCAAGACGTGAAGATCAACCCGCAGGAGCAGATCAACACGCGCGTGAGCGAGGCGCTCCTGAAGGCGTACCGCTACCTGAAGGATCTTGCCGAGCAGCTCAACGTGGTGACGCCCCCCTATCCCAAGGGATACGCGATCGCCGGGGTGCCGGAGTTCAGCGGACTGGAATGGGATTCGGGCCGCGCCGATTTTCATACGCGGGAGATTTCGCCCACGGTCAAGCTCTACGAACGGGTGTCGCTGCGCTTTCGACTGTCGGGCAAGAAGCAAATTGACGTTGCCCGCGAGTACCCGGCGAGCGAGAAACTGCGGCTGCTCCTGGAGGATAGCGCGATCGAATACACGACGCAGGAAGTGCGCAACGAGCGCGGCTCGCTCGAGCGGGTCGTGTTCTACATTCCCTGCGAGGTATCGGCGAGCCTGGTGCTCTTTGGCAACTTCGCCACCGGCAAGCTGCTGCTGCAAAGCCGCAATGTTTCGGGTTTCGGTGCGATGGAACAGATCCTCGCCCCCGAGGCGGTGACCGACGAATCGCTCGACGAGCTCGCCGGCTTCATCCTGGGCGAAAGCGGTCGCCTGGGCTCGCTTCTTCTGCGCAACGCCTGAGATGGTGAGCGCGGCCTGGGGCTGATGCCAGGTTAAGCTCGAAGCGAGCGATGCGCCCCTCGCCTGGAGCGATGCCGAGCCGGTGATCCGCCGGCGCGCCTAGCCCGCGGCGGGTTCGCGCCCGGGTGCGATGCGCCCGGCGGTCCCTGTCAATACGCGAAAGATCTGCGCGTTGGGGCAGAAACTGTTGTCGCCTTCGACTTTTCCGGCTAGCCACCTGTCGCACAAGTCTTCGGCCATGCACCTGCCGCACCGGCTCCGCACATCTTGCATGATGGCCCTGGTGTCACCCTGCCTGGCGACTTCCGGGCTGACCCCGGCACGCGCCAGCATGTGCATCATCCGGCTTTCCGAGCTAGCCACCAGGTATCTCGAAAACCACACGACAAGCGCAACGCTTGCAACCAGCATCGACGTGGCCACGCCGATCTCGAACAAGGTTGGATCCATGGTCCAGTCCTCCTCGCGATCATCGTCCTACCGGACCGCGCCCGCTGCCTTGAGATAAGTCAACAAACCGCGTGAAACGCCGTAGCCTGGTGCCCGCGATCAACGATCGAGCACGCGGCTGCCATCGGCGGTTACGAGGAAACGCTTCCAAAGCGCGCCGCCCGCGCGCACTTCGATCGGCCAATAGCAGCGGGAGTCGATTCTCTGCGGCGAATCGAGGAGCACGACGAACTGCGCGATCGTCCCTTCGGGGAGGGCTTTTTGCCACGCCTCGGTTTCGGGCAGGTATTTCACGCGCGTGATCAGGCGCCGGAGTGGCGAGCCCGCGTCGTCGGCCGGGACCTGGCAGGCGCTCGCGGTTTCGGCAAGCACCGAGCCTGCGAGCAGTCCGGCCGCGATCTGCCAGAATCGCGGCTTTCGGCGTTTTCCCGAGGCAAGCATGATCGGCATTCTATCGCCCCGGGTCGGGGTGGCGGCGCTGCTGCTCATCGCCACGACGTTCGGCTCGAATCACGTCGCCGCGCGCGTTGCCTTCGACCACGGGGCGAGCGTGGCGCTGGCGGTCGCCGTGCGCTCCGGCTTCACGGCGCTGTTTCTGCTCGCGATGCTGCGCGCGTTTCGCATCCCGATGGCGCTGCCGCAGGCGACGCTCGGCCGCGCCGGTTCGATCGGCGTCCTCATCGCGGTGCAGAGCTTCTGCCTGTACTCGGCGGTGGCGCTGATCCCGGTGGCGCTTGCGCTGCTCGCGTTCAACACCTTTCCGATGCTTATTGCATTGATGTCGTGGGCCTCCGGGGGCGATCGGCCGGGAAGGGCGGCGCTCGTGGCGATGCCGGTCGCGCTCGTCGGGCTCGCGCTCGCGCTGGACGTGTTCGGCGGGCCGGTCGACGGGGCGGGAATCGCGTGGGCGATCGGCGCGGCGGTTGCGTTCGCGCTCGCGCTGCTGCTGACCGCCCGCTGGCTGAAGGACGTGGACGGGCGGCTGCGCACGTTTCTTACCATGGGGGTCGCGGCGCTCCTCGTGCTCATTGGCGGCGCGGCAGGCGGCAGTTTCGCGGCGCCGTCGGCGCCGGCCGGGTGGTATGCGCTCGTGCTTCTTACGATCTTCTACGGTTCGGCGATCACTGCGCTTTTCATCGTGCTGCCGCACTTGGGAACGGCAAATTACGCCGTGGTGCTCAATTTCGAGCCGATCGCGGTGCTGTTTCTGGCCTGGGCGGTCCTCGGCCAGGCGGTGACGCCGCTGCAGATCCTTGGCGCCTTCATCGTGATTGGCGCCATCACCCTGCCCGCCCTGCGGCGCTGAACATCGATCTGGGGGACCCCGCAATTTGATCTGGCGCACATCGGGGAATGGGCCGCGGTGTTAGCTTCCCCTGTATGGATCACGGCCCGACCGAAGAGAACCCGCTCCAGGCCCCGGAGCGGCAGCTCGCACAGGCGATTGCGCTGGGCGCGGGTCAGTGGCGCAAGCTGCAGGAAAGCGCCAATTCGCTGTTTGACCCCTTCGGGATGCTGGCCCCGATCCTGCATGCCCATCTCGTCTGGATGCTGCACCCGCTGGAGTTGTTCGACCTGATCGGGCGCAATGCGGTCGAGCTGATGGCGCTTCAATTGCACAGCGCGGCACGGTTGGGCGGCAAGCCGGGTCCGGATCTCGTCGCGCCGCAAGCCGATGACATGCGCTTTGCCGACCCGGTATGGACCCGGGAAGTGCAGTGGAGCCTGCTCAAGCAGTGGTACCTGTTCCACACCCGCCACGTACAGGACGCGCTCTTCGCCACGCCTTGGCTCGCGCCGCACGAGCGCAGGCGCGCCGCATTCTGGTGGCGCAAGTGGCTGAACGCAGTCGCGCCGACCAACTTCTTCTGGACCAACCCGGTCGCGATGCGCAAGGCGATCGAGACCCGGGGCGAGAGCCTGCGCCGCGGATCCGAGCTCTTTCTCGAGGACCTGCGCGCGGGCACGGTACGCATGGCCGCGGCGGAGGATTTCCAGGTCGGCGGCAACCTAGCGACCACCCCGGGCGCCGTGATTTTCCGCAACCGATTGATGGAGCTGATCCGCTACACGCCCGTGGCGAGCGCAGTGCACGCCGTGCCGGTCGTGATCGTGCCGCCGTGGATCAACAAGTACTACGTCCTCGACCTGACGCCGCAAAAGAGCATGGTGCAGTTCCTGCTCGGGCGCGGCTTCGATGTCTACATGGTGAGCTGGAAGAACCCGTCGTCCGACATGGCCGAGGTGAACTTTGACGATTACCTCGTGCAGGGCGTAGACGAGGCAGTGCGCGTGGCACGCGCGCTGAGCGGCGCGGGCCATGTGCACGCGGTCGGCTACTGCATCGGCGGCACGCTGCTCGCGGTCTACATGGCCTGGCTCAACCGCCGGCATGCGAGGCGCGAGGACGTTCCGGTGTCGAGCTGGACTCTGCTCGCCACGCTGACCGACTTCCAGTCCCCCGGCGACATCGAGGTGTTCCTCGACGAGGGCGGGGTGCGCTGGCTCGCCGATCTGATGCGCCGGCGCGGCTTCCTCGACGGGCGCGAGATGGCGGCGACGTTCCGGCTGCTGCGCTCCAACAGCCTGATCTGGCATTACGTCGTGCACGGCTGGCTCTACGGCGAGGCGCCCGCCCCCTGGGACGTGCTCTACTGGAACATGGACGCGACGCGCCTGCCGTACCGGATGCACGAGTACTACCTGCGCGAGATGTACCTGAAGAACAATCTGGTGAAGCGCGACGCGCTCACGGTGGCCGGCGAGCCGATCGATCTCGCGCGCATTCAGCAGCCGCTCTACGACGTCTCGGCCGAGGACGACCACATCGCACCGTGGCGCCAGACCTTCAAGATCAACGGCTACGTCACGTCGCCCAAACGGTTCGTACTTTCCAGTTCAGGGCACATCCTCGGTATCGTGAATCCGCCGGTGGCGCCACCCAAGCGCAGCTACCGGATCGGGCCGGCGCATCGCGGGCAGTCGGCGGATCACTGGCACGCGCAGGCCCAGCGGCGCGCCGGCAGCTGGTGGGAGGACTGGAGCGAGTGGCTTGCCGAGCACTGCGGGCCGCCCGGCGCGCCGTCTCCGCTCGAAAGTGCCGACTTCCCGCGGCTCGGCGATGCGCCCGGGCGTTACGTCCGCGAATCGTGATTCAGTTCGTCCTGGGGAGGTAGGCGGTACGCGGCCGGTTGGGCAGGTCCTTCACCCACTCGACCGGAACCGCGAAGTTCACGTTCTGGCCGATGATGGCGCCGAACGTGGTGAGACCGACCAGCTCGCCCGCCTCGTCGAACAGCGCGCCGCCGCTCGAACCGGGCGAGATCGGCGTCGTGATCTGGATGTAGGCGGCGTCCTGATGCGAACGCAGACCCGACACGATTCCTTCGCTCAGGCTCAGCTCCAGGCCGAGCGGGGCGCCCAGCGCGAAGACGCGCTTGCCGACCTTGAGCGTGCGCGAATCGCCCAGCGCGACCGGCGGCGCCTCCAGCTGCGGCACCATCAGCTTGCAGAGATCGCGCGTCGGGTCCTGGTCCCCGTACTCCAGGCGCGCGGGATAGATCCGGGAGGCGTAGCGAACCTTCAGGATCTCGGCATTGCGCACTACGTGGCAGTTCGTGATGACGCGCTCCGGTTCGATGACCACGCCGCTCCCCTGCAGGATCTGCTGATCGCTGCCGTCGAAGCCGAGCACCACCGTGATGCTGCGCGAACGTTTTTCAAAAATGCCCTCGGCGGTGAGCGCCGGCGCCGCCCGTTGCGACGGAACCGCCTCGCCCAGCCGCACCTCCTGGCTCAGCACGCGCGACCCCGGCGCCGCGCCCGGGGCCTCCGAGACCGCAGAGGTCGCTTCGCTGCGAGCCTGGGGTTGCGCCCGCGGCTGGGACGCCTGGGGCGACACCACGATTACGCCTGGCGCCGTTTGCGCCACCCGCGGCTTGGGCGCGGATTTGAGCTGGAGGAAACCGAGGGCCGTGAAGCCGGCGACCAGCACCACGATCGCGGCGGTTCCGCCGATGATCCAGCGCCGCCAATTGACTTCGCTCGCGGGAAACGGATCGACGAACTCGCCGCGGCTGTCCGGCGAGCGCATTTTCAGCGACGCGTCGTACGCGGCGCGCTGGTTGGGGTCGGAAAGCACCCCGTACGCGTGCTTGATGAACTTGAGCCGGTTTTCCGCATCCTCGTCGCCGGGCTTGCGTGCCGCCTCCTCGCGGGCGAGCGTTCGTCGATAGCTCTCCCGGATGGCATCCGGATTCGCATCGGGTGCGACTTCGAGGATCTCGTAGAGGGTCTTTTTCACCGCTGCCTCCGCCGCGCCGCCGGGCGCGGACTGCTACCTTACTGCAATTTCACGTACTCGTACTCGACCGGCAGGTTGTTGATGCCGCGCTCCGGCGGGGCGATCCAGCCGGCGATCTTTCCCGGCTCGACCACCTTGCGCATCAGCGAACCGACGAAGGCGCGATCGGCCTCGGACGGGATCCACTCGGAGAGCCGCCGCGCGTACTCCTCCTCGGAAACGAGCGTCCCTTCCGGCGTGGCCGGCCGCCCCACCCAGGCGCCGATCGAACGGCGAAAGCGCGTCGAGGGCAGGGCGAGGCGGATCCCGTGCCCGGCGCGTTCGATGGCCCGGTTCCAGCGCTTCAGGCCGATTTCGCAGTCCTTGAGGTAGGACTCGCGCATCACTTCGTTGAGCGCGTTTCGCATCGGCACGTCCTGCGCGCCTTCCGGCGTATCCATGCGGAACGTGGCCTCGCGCAGCACGTGGTCCGCGTATTGCGGCTCGTCGGGCCGGCCCTTGAGGCCGTTGGCGAAATTCGCCGCCGAATTCGAAGAAATCTCCGAACCGAACAGGTCGAGCGAGGAGGAGCACCAGAAATTGAGGTACTTCTGCAATAGCGGCAGATCCACCGCGCCGTGCGCCCTGATCCGGGCCGGGTCGTCGCTGCCGAGCTCCTTCATCACCTCCAGCGTGCGCTTGACCACGCGGCCGATCCCGGTCTCGCCGACGAACATGTGGTGCGCCTCCTCGGTGAGCATGAAGCGGCAGGTGCGCGAGAGCGGATCGAACCCGGATTCGGCGAGGCTTTTCAGCTGGTACTTGCCGTCGCGGTCGGTGAAGTAGGTGAAGCAGTACAGCGACAGCCAATCCGAAATGGGCTCATTGAATGTCGTCAGGATTCTGGGTTTGTTCGGATCGCCCGAGTGGCGGGCGAGCAGCTCTTCGGCTTCCTCGCGGCCGTCGCGGCCGAAATAGGCGTGCAGCAGGTACACCATCGCCCACAGGTGCCTGCCTTCCTCGACGTTGATCTGGAACAGGTTCCGCAGGTCGTAGAGCGAGGGGCAGGAGTGGCCGAGCAGCCGCTGCTGCTCGACCGAGGCGGGTTCGGTGTCGCCCTGGGTGACGATCAGCCGGCGCAGCGTCGAGCGGTGTTCGCCGGGCACCTGCTGCCAGACCGGCTCGCCCATCTGGTCGCCGAACCCGATCCCGCGCTCGGCGACCGCGTCGGCGAGAAAGATGCCCCAGCGGTAATCGGGCATCTTCACCGCGCCGTACTGCGCCCAGCCCTTGGCATCGACCGAAGTCGCGGTCCGCAGATAGACGTCCGCCTTTTCGAAGTCGGTCGGCCCCATCTCGTGCCACCAGTCGAGAAAATGCGGCTGCCAGTGCTCGAGCGCGCGCTGCAGCGCGCGGTCGTTCGCGAGGTCGACGTTGTTCGGAATCTTGTCCGTGTAGTTGATCGTCATCAGTAGGTTTCCACGTGGTAGCGGCCGGCGGACCGCAGCTGTTCCTTCATCGCCTTCCAGTCGGCGCCGCACACTTCGGCAAAGGCCGAATCGACGCCCGCCTCCATCTGCTTATGCCCGCAGAGATAGACGAACGTATTCTCGTCGCCGAGCAGCCGCGCCACTTTTGCCGCGCAGGCGCGCATGCGGTCCTGCACGTATTCCTTCGGCTTGCCGGCGACGCGCGAGAACGCAAGCTGCACGTCCACCAGCTCCTGCGGCAGCTTCATCAGCGGACCGAAGTAGGGCAGCTCCCCGGGCGTGCGGGCGCCGAAAAACAGCAGCAGCTCGCCGCTTTCCTTGAGCGCCAGGCGGCGGCGCCTGCGCTCGGTCATCGCGCGCATCGGCGCCGATCCGGTGCCGGTGCAGATCATGATGAGGTTCGCGCCCGGATGGTTCGGCATCAGGAAGCTTGCCCCGAACGGTCCGGCAACCTGCACCTTGTCGCCCTTTTTCAGGTCGCACAGGTAATTCGACGCGACGCCGCGCACCGGTTTCCCGGCACGGTCCTGCGTCACCCGCTTCACGGTGAGCGCGAGGTTGTTGTAGCCGGGCCGTTCGCCGTTGCGCGGGCTCGCGATCGAATACATGCGCACGTGCGGCGCGCCGCCGTTCGCCGGCGGCGCGAGCACCGCGAGCGCCTGGCCTTCGAGCACCGGAAACGCGGTGGTGCCGAAATCGAGCACGATGTGGTGCACGTCGCTTCCGGCCTCCGCCGCGGTGAGACGGTAGTTGCCGGTGCAGGTCGCGGTGGCGGGCTTCGCCAGGCTGTAGAGGCCGACGTAGGGGTGCGCCGCGGACCACGGCGGCGGTGCCGCACCCCCCTGCGACTGGATCGCGACCGCCGAAAGCCGCGCCACTTCTTCCGGAATGTCGGCTTCGGCCGCATCGGTGTCCGCGTCCTCGGTCTCGGACGGCAGGGCGTCCCACTTGAACTGCTCCTCGAGCGAATAGCGCTTGGCGACGCGGCGCCAGGAGTCGATCGCGCCGGTCGGGCAGGGCGCGATGCAGTCGCCGCAGTTGTTGCAGACTTCTGCCTTCACCACGTAGTTGCGGCTGTCGTGCGCGATCGCGTCGATCGGGCACGTTTCCTCGCAGGTGTTGCACCGGATGCAGATCTCCGGATCGATCAGGTGCTGGCGAATGAGTTCCGCGGCTTGCATGGCGCGATCAGCCGAACCTCACGTATTCGAAATCGACCGGCTGCTTGTTGATGCCCAGGCGCGGCGGCGCGATCCAGTTGGCGAACTTGCCGGCTTCCGTGACGCGCCCCATCAGCGACTGCACGAAGGCGCGGTCCTCTTCGGTCGGCATCCACTCCTTGTGGCGGTGTGTCCACTCGGCCTCCGAAATCACCTTGCCCTCCGGGCTCACGTGGTGCTCGGCGAAGACGCCGATGCGGCGGTGAAAGCCCTTGTGCGGCAGCCTGAAGCGGAACGGGACGCCGTGCTTCTCGGGGATGCGGTTCCAGCGCTCGATCGCGTTCTCCAGATCGTGGATCCAGTCGTCGCGCAGGCGCTCGTTGAGCGCGGTGAGCGCATTCACCTTGCGGGTCACGATCTGCTCGCCCGAGACCTCCATCACCGGGTATTCGGCCGCTTCGAGCCGGTGATCGTCGTCGAGCGAAGTCTCCTGGAAGCGGCCCTTGAGCCCGTTGGTGTAGTAGGAGGCCGCGTTCGACGACACCTCCGCACCGTACAGGTCGCTCGTCACGCTGAAATGGAAGTTGAGGTATTTCTGCAGCGTCGGCAGGTCGATGACGCCCATCGCGCGCAGCCGCGCCGGATCGTCGGTCCGGTGCTGCACCATCGCGTCGCAGGTGCGCTCGATGATGCGCGCGATCCCCGATTCGCCGACGAACAGATGGTGCGCCTCTTCCGTCAGCATGAAGCGGCACGTGCGCGACAGCGGGTCGAAGGCGCTCTCGGCCAGCGCCGCGAGCTGGAACTTGCCGTCGCGGTCGGTGATGAAGGTGAACATGAAAAACGACAGCCAGTCGGGGGTCTTTTCGTTGAATGCGGTGAGGATGCGGGGATTGTCGGCGTCGCCCGAGCGGCGCGCGAGCAGCGCTTCGCCTTCCTCGCGCCCGTCGCGCCCGAAGTAAGCGTGCAGCAGGTACACCATGGCCCACAGGTGGCGCCCCTCCTCGACGTTCACCTGGAACAGGTTCCTCAGGTCGTAGAGCGAAGGGCAGGTGAGCCCGAGGTGGCGCTGCTGCTCGACCGAGGCGGGCTCGGTGTCGCCCTGCGTGACGATGATCCGGCGCAGGGTCGAGCGGTATTCGCCCGGCACTTCCTGCCAGGCGGCATCGCCCTGGTGGGCGCCGAAATTCACCTGCCGGCCGGATTCCGCGGGCGCGAGGAAGATGCCCCAGCGGTAGTCGGGCATGCGCACGTAGTCGAAATGCGCCCAGCCCTTGGCATCGACGCTCACCGCGGTGCGCAGGTAGACGTCGAACCTCGCCGACTCGTCGGGGCCCATGTCGGCCCACCACCTGAGGTAGTTCGGCTGCCAGTGCTCGAGCGCACGCTGCAGCGTCTTGTTCGACGCCAGATCGACGTTGTTCGGAATCTTCTCGCTGTAATCGATGGTCATACCCGTTCCCAGTTGAATTTGGCTTTCGCGCCGGTGCCGTACACCTTGAGCGCGCCCTGGTCGCCCACGGCGTTGGGCCGGTTGAAGATCCAGTTCTGCCACGCCGAGAGGCGCCCGAAGACGCGCGTCGCCATGTTCTCGCGCCCGGAAAAGCGCAGGCTCGCCTCCATCCCGGTGAGCGCGTCGGGCGAAAGGCTCGCCCGCTCCTCGACTGCGAGCCGGATCTCGTCTTCCCAGTCGAGATCGTCCGGCGTCGAGGTGGCGAGGCCCAGCTCGCGCGCGTCGTGCGCGTCGAGCTTCTCGCCGATCGTCTGGCGAGCCGCCTCGATCGGCGCCCCGTCCTCGCAGAAGTGGGCGGCGATCCGGCTCGCGCCGCTCACCATCGGATAGAACCCGAAATTGAGGGGCGAGAGCGCGAGGTGCGGCGCGTCCTTGTCCTCCTCGGGAAGCTGCAGCATGTAGGTGCGGTCCGCGGCGAGCGCAAGCTCGAACAGCGTGCCTGCAAAGCACGACCCCTGGTCGGCAATTGCAAAGAGCGAGCGCGACGAGACATCGAGCCGCGCGAGCGTGCGGCGCAAGTAGCCAATCGTTTCCCGCACCAACCAGTGGGACGCGTGTTGCTCGAGGAATGCATCGGTCGCGAGCACGTTCTCGATCGAGCCGCGCGTCTTGAGCATCCACAGGCCGAGGTCGAGGTGATTGTGCCGGAGCAGGAGAATCGCGTCGTCCAGCTCGCGCGCGAGCGCGAGCGGCCACCATTGCACGCCCAGCGCCAGCGCATCCTCCGG
>Ga0209399_10000649_pt1 | contig 20292 bp, 20 predicted proteins | sample OV2TP3_FD_184130 | JGI IMG/M metagenome (GOLD analysis project Ga0209399, IMG submission 184130) | Hot spring microbial communities from Beatty, Nevada to study Microbial Dark Matter (Phase II) - OV2 TP3 (SPAdes) (version 3) | ecosystem: Environmental > Aquatic > Thermal springs > Hot (42-90C) ... | reverse complement strand
CGGGGTCCGGGTGTTGCCGGCGATGGCAGTTCTGCCGCCTGCCGCGAACGCGAGCAGCGCCACGGGGCCGGCCTTCTTCGATCCGGCCTTCGCCGTGATCTCGGACGGGTCGGCGTTGTAGTGCAGATCGTGACGGCCCAGTTTCAGGATGCCCCAGCTTGCGCTGCGCACTCCAACCCAGTTGTTGCCGGATGGCGCGCCGGCACCGGAGTCCGGGGCGATGCGCCAGTCGATCTGCGCGATCGCCTGCAAACCGCGGCCGAGATCCTCCGTCACGGCGAAGATGATGCGCGAGGAATCATCGACGAGACGGCTTTCGCCCGAAGGCGATTTTGCGCTGTCGCCCAGTTTCAGCCCCTCCACGCTCAACTTGAGATAGCCGCTGATTGTTACGCTCGACTGCGCCAGGGCGGCGTACGGCGTTGCCAGGAGAATGACCGCTGCCGCTGGGATGCATCGGGTGAACATTTCGGTGTCCTCTGCGTGGTGCCGGTCCGCTGAAGCTGGCGTCAACCGTAGCAGCAGCGCTCCGGCGCACATTGATCCCGCGCAAAGAGTCGATCGAGCTGGTAGTGACGGAGGGCAAGTTCTGCGAGCGGCCGACCGCCCGCGGACGAGGGCAGCCCCGATGCGCGGTTGCGGCTCCCGCGCGATGACGCTATAGTCGCGCCATGACCTCGGCGTACGCACTCCTGATTGCGACGCTCACCAGCCTGCTCCTCCTGGCTGGCCTGCTGCTGCGCCTCGCGCGCACAAACTAAATCCTCCCAATCCGGCAGCACCCGCGACCGCCCAACCGGCGGCAAGGACAAGTACGTATTCCCACGAGGAGCGGACCATGAGCACCGACAGCCTGATCATTTTCGACACCACCATGCGCGACGGCGAGCAAAGCCCCGGCGCCTCGATGACCAAGGACGAGAAGCTGCGCATCGCGCGCGCGCTCGAGCGCCTGCGCGTCGACGTGATCGAGGCCGGTTTCCCGGCGTCCTCCAACGGCGACTTCGAGGCGGTGCGCGCGATCGCGAACGTGATCAAGGATTCCACCGTGGCCGGTCTCTGCCGCGCCAACGACCGCGACATCCAGCGCGGCATCGACGCGCTCAAAGGGGGGAAGGCGTGGCGCGTCCACACCTTCATCGCCACCAGCCCCATCCACATGGAAAAGAAACTGCGCATGACCCCGGAGCAGGTGCTCGAGCAGGCGAAGCTCGCGGTGCGCTACGCGCGCAATGCCTGCCCCGACGTCGAGTTCTCGCCCGAGGATGGCAGCCGCTCGGAACCGGATTTCCTGTGCCGGGTGCTCGAAGCGGCGATCGCCGAGGGCGCGACCACGATCAACATTCCGGACACGGTCGGCTACGCGGTGCCGCAGCAGTTCGGCGAATTCATCCGCCGGCTGCGCGAGCGGATCCCCAACTCGGACAAGGCGGTGTGGTCGGTGCATTGCCACAACGACCTCGGCATGGCGGTGGCGAATTCGCTTGCCGCGGTGATGGTGGGCGGCGCGCGCCAGATCGAGTGCACCATCAACGGCCTGGGCGAGCGCGCAGGCAACACCTCGCTCGAAGAAGTGGTGATGGCGGTCAAGACGCGCGCGGACTTCTTCGACATGAAGACGCGCATCGACACCACCCAGATCGTGCCCACCTCGAGGCTCGTGTCGCAGATCACCGGATTCGTGGTGCAGCCGAACAAGGCCGTCGTGGGGGCGAACGCGTTCGCGCATGCGTCGGGAATCCACCAGGACGGCGTGATCAAGGCGCGCCAGACCTACGAGATCATGACCGCAGAGGACGTCGGCTGGGCCACGAACAAGATCGTGCTCGGCAAGCTCTCGGGCCGCACCGCTTTCAAGCAGCGCCTCGGCGAGCTGGGAATCGAACTGGATAGCGAGGACCGCGTGAACAAGGCGTTCCAGCGCTTCAAGGACCTCGCCGACAAGAAAGCCGACATCTTCGACGAGGATCTCTATGCGCTCGTTTCCGAGGAAGCGGCGGCGCGCATGGACGAGCACTGGCGGCTCGTGCACATGAGCCAGGCAAGCGGCATGGGCGAGCGGCCGCACGCGAGCGTGGTGCTCTCCGAGGCCGGCACCGAGAAAAAGGCCGAATCCGAGGGCGACGGCCCGGTGGATGCGACCTTCAAGGCGATCGAGAAGCTCGCCCGCAGCGGCGCGGAACTGCTCCTCTATTCAGTGAATGCGGTCACCACCGGCACCGAGTCGCAGGGCGAGGTGACGGTGCGGCTTGCCAAGGGCGGGCGCGTGGTGAACGGAGTCGGCGCCGATACCGACATCGTGGTCGCCTCCGCCAAGGCCTACATCGCGGCGCTCAACCGCCTGACGAGCAAGGTCGAGCGGCTCAACCCCCAGCACCAGCTCTAGTCGCCCGCGCGTAGCTGACCGCCGCGACGAAGAAGGCGAGGCTGAGGGCGATTTCGGCGGCGGCGAGCGCCTGCGAGGCGCCGCGCTCGCTCCAGGCGCGCACGACGCCCTCGGCAAAGTAGGCGAGCGCAAGCATGCTCGCCCACTGGTACGTGTAGCGCCTGCCGGCGACAATGCCGGCCAGCGGCAGCGCGAGCGGCGCCGCCTTGAGCGCAAGGAGCGAACCGCCGGGCCGCAGCGGCGCGAGCCACAGTTCCCAGGCGAGGCACAGCAGGAGCAGCGAGGCGAGCGCTGTGGACGCGACCCAACGGAGCACGCGCAATGAAGAACCTGGCACCGGAAATCTTCAGGCAGAGGCTGTTGATCGAAGCGTACTACAGCGGCGAAGTGACCCGCGAATCGCTTGCGCGCTACCTCACCGGCGTCGCCGCGCACCTCGGGCTCGCGGCCTACGGCGAGCCGGCGATTTTTTCGCCCGGCGGCCGGGGGAAAACGGAAAACCAGGGCTTCGACGCGTTCCTGCCGCTCGTCGACTCGGGGATCTCCGCCTACGTCTGGACCGCGCCGAAATTCGTCTCGGTCCTGCTCTACACCTGCAAGGGGTTCGACGAGGCAGCCGCGGTGGATTACACCCGCCGGCACTTCGCGATCGCGGGCGAGATCGCTACCGCGACAATCTGAGCGCCAGTTCGGCGAGGCGCAGGCCCTGCGCGATGCACAGCGCGCGCTCGGCGTCGGTCACCGGCTCGTCGTCGGCGATGCCCGCAAAGTGGCTCGGGCCATAGGGCGTGCCGCCGGTGCGCGTGGCGTTGATCTCGGCAAGCGTGTAGGGAAGCCCGACGATCAGCATGCCGTGGTGAAGCAGCGGCAGCATCATCGAGACGAGCGTCGTCTCCTGTCCGCCGTGCAGGCTCGCGGTGGAGGTGAACACGCAGGCCGGTTTCCCGGCGAGCGTGCCCCTCAGCCAGAGCGGCGACGTGCCGTCGAGAAAGTGCTTGAGCGGCGCGGCCATGTTGCCGAAGCGCGTCGGGCTGCCGAGCGCGAGCCCCGCGCATTCGATGAGGTCCTTCAGTTCGCAATAGGGTGCGCCCGACGGTGGAACCGGAGGCTCGGCCTTCTCGGTCACGGGCGCAACCCGCGGCACCGTGCGCAGGCGCGCCGCCGCGCCGGGCACGCGCTCGATGCCTTGCGCGATCAGTTCCGCCATGCGCCGCACCGAGCCGCCGACGCTGTAGTAGAGGACGAGGAGGTCGGGCATGAGGCGCGAGGACTGTATCATAGGGCGGCAATGCGGTTTCGCAACGCACCGCCCGCAAGCCTGAGCGCGCTGGTTCCGTTCGTGCGCGCCGCGTACGCGCGGTTCGACGAGGAACGTTGTCTTCAGCTCGCCGGCAGCCTCACCTACACGACGCTGCTTGCGCTGGTGCCGCTCATCACGGTAGCGCTCGCGGTCGCGACGGCGTTCCCGGTGTTCCGCGAGTGGACTGGCGAGATCGACGGCTGGGTCGCGCGCAACGTGCTGCCGCCGCAGATCGCAGGCGCGATCACGATCTACATCGGCCAGTTTTCCGCGGCGGCGGGCAGGCTCACGGCGGTCGGCATCGTGTTTCTCGCCGTCACCGCCGTCATGCTCATGCTTACGATCGACCGCGGCCTGAACCAGATCTTCCGCGTTTCGGTCCCGCGCCCTCTGCTGCAACAGCTGCTCATGTACTGGGCGGTGCTCACCCTCGGTCCGGTGCTGATGGGCCTGAGCATCTCGATGACGTCGTACCTCGTGTCCGCTTCGCTCGGCTTCGCGAGCGAAATGCCGCTGGTGCACTACGAGCTGCTGCGCGTCGCGCCGTTCGTACTGACGAGCACGGCGATCACGCTCGTCTATTTCATCGTGCCGAACCGCAAGGTGAAACTGCGCCACGCGGTCACGGGCGGACTCGCCGCGGGGGTCGCGTTCGAGCTGATGCAGCGCGGCTTCGCCCTCTACATCACGAACTTTCCGACCTACAAGCTCGTCTATGGCGCGTTCGCCGCGATTCCGATCTTCCTCGTGTGGCTGTATCTGTGCTGGGTGGTGGTGCTGTTCGGCGCGACGGTGGCGGCGGCGCTGCCCGGATTCCGCAGCGCCGAGCGGCGCGGCCGCCCGCCCGGGCAGCAGTTCTACGAAGCCCTCGAAGTGCTGGGCTGCCTGATCGAGGCGCAACGCAGCGGGCGCGTGCCGCAACTGGCGCGGATCGTCGCCCAATTGCGCCTTGTGCCCGACCAGTGCGAGCGGCTGCTCGACCGGATGGAGCGGCTCGGCTGGGTTGCGCGCGTGGCAACGGAGGGCTGGGTGCTCACGCGAGACACCGCTTCGCTGCGCGTTGCGGAAGTGTTCCGCACCTTTGTGCTGGATGCGGGGCGCGCGCGCGAGGCGCTCGGCGCGCGCTCGAGCGCGCTGCACGAGCTCGTCGCGGGCCACGAGGCGCTGTTCGAGCCGCGCATGCAGACGACCCTGGCGGAACTCTTCGCCGCCGGGCCCGCCGCGGAGCAATCCGTTACGCGCGAGCGCGCACTGCAGCTGCGCACGGGCAGCCGGGAGCCGAAGTGAGCCGGACCGCCATTCCGCGGCGCGAGCGCCTGATCGTCGCGCTCGACGTCCCGACGCCGGAGGAAGCGCGCGCGTTCGCCGCAACGCTCGGCGATTCGGTCCGCTTCTACAAGCTCGGCCTCGAGCTTCTCACCTCGGGCGGGTATTTCAGCCTTCTCGATTGGCTCGTGCAACGGGGAAACAAGGTGTTCGCAGATCTCAAGTTCTACGACATCCCGGAAACCGTGCGCCGCGCCGTGGCGAACCTGCGCGGCCGCGGCGTAACCTTTGCCACCGTGCACGGCAACCGCGCGATCATGCAGGCCGCTGGCAAGGAGAAGGGCGACGTGCGGATCCTCGCCGTCACCGTGCTCACGAGTCTTGGCGCGGATGACCTCGCCGAGCTGGGCTACCGGGGCGAATTGGAGGAACTGGTCCTTTCCCGCGCGCGCGCTGCGCTCGAGGCGGGTTGCGACGGCGTGATCGCCTCCGGCCTCGAAGCGCCGAAGCTGAAGGCGGAATTCGACGACCGGCTGCTCATCGTGACACCGGGAATCCGGCCCGCGGCTGGAACGCCAGGTGCCGAGCGCACGGCGGCAGACGACCAGAAGCGCACGGTCGACGTCGCCCGGGCATTCGCCGGCGGCGCCGATTACATCGTGGTCGGACGGCCGATTCGCGACGCCGCGGATCCGCGGGCGGCGGCCGAGGCGATCCAGGCGACCGTCGAGTCGCTGTTTCCCGCCTGAGGGCCCCTACCTTGGCTGACGCCGCTCACGCGCTTGCGGGGATCCTCGGGCTATTGGCGCTCGCGTGGCTCGCGAGCGAAAGGCGCACGGCGGTCCCGTGGCGCGCGGTGTGGGCAGGACTCGCGCTGCAGCTCGCGCTTGCGCTCCTGCTGCTCAAGCTGCCTCTTGCGAAGGACGCGTTCCTCGCGCTGAACGAGGCGCTCCTCGCGCTCGAAAAGGCGACGCAGGCGGGCACCTCGTTCGTGTTCGGCTATCTCGGCGGCGGCAAACCGCCGTTTGCGGAAACCGATCCGGCCTCGAGTTTCATCCTCGCCTTTCGCGCGCTGCCGCTCGTGCTCGTGGTAAGCGCGCTCTCGGCGCTGCTCTTTCACTGGCGAGTGCTCCCCGCGGTGGTGCGCGCGATTTCCTGGCTGCTCGAGCGCTCCATGAAGGTGGGCGGCGTGGTCGGACTCTCGACCGCGGCGAACGTCTTCGTCGGCATGGTCGAGGCGCCGCTTTTCGTGCGTCCGTGGCTCGCCAATGTGTCGCGCGGCGAGCTGTTCGCGATCATGGTGGGCGGAATGGCCTCGATCGCGGGGACGGTGCTCTTCCTCTACGCCAGCATCCTCGGCAAGCTGATTCCGGACGCGGTCGCGCATCTGCTGATCGCCTCGATCGTCTCCGCCCCGGCGGCGCTTGTCGTCGCTTTTCTCATGGTCCCGCCCGAAGGCGAGGCGACCGGCGGCCGGCTCCGGCTCGAGTCCGAGGCTTCGAGCAGCATGGACGCACTGACGCGGGGCACGCTGGACGGCGCGCAGTTGCTGCTCAACATCGTGGCGATGCTCGTGGTGTTCGTCGCGCTGGTGACGCTCGTGAACCTCCTTCTCGCCTGGCTGCCGCACGGAGGCGGCGCGCCCTACACGCTGCAGGGGATGCTCGGATGGCTGCTCGCGCCGCTCGCGTGGCTTGCCGGCATTTCCTGGGCCGAGGCGCACGCGGGCGGCATGCTCCTTGGCACGAAGACCGTGCTCAATGAGCTGGTGGCCTACATCGAGCTGTCGAAAATGCCGGAACTTTCCGGGCGCAGCCGTCTGCTGCTCACCTACGCGCTGTGTGGCTTCGCCAACTTCGGCAGCCTTGGAATCATGATCGGCGGCATGAGCACCATGTGCCCGGGGCGCCGCGGCGAAATCGTGGCGCTCGGCCTGAAATCGATCGTGGCAGGGACGCTCGCCACCTGCCTCACCGCGGCGACAGTGGGACTGGTGACGTGAGCCAGGGCGGGCCGTCGAACCTGTTCCTGATCTTCGGGATCGTGGCGAATGTCGTTCTGACCGGCCTTGCGATCGCCTGGGTGCTCAAGCAGGGTCGGCGCAAGTCCGCCGCCGGGGGAGACCAGCGCATGCCGAGCGAACACGAACGGGTCGAGGGCCACTACGCGCGCGGCGGAATTCTCGAATCCATCGTGCGTGCGCTGCGCGCGATGGGCAAGGACACGGCGGCGCTCGCGCCGCAGGACCTCGCACCGGTCGACGCGTTTCACATTCGCGGGCGCGAAGCGACCCTCGAGCTTGCCGAGCGCGCGGCGCTCGCGCCCGGCGCGCGCGTGCTCGACGTGGGCTGCGGCCTGGGCGGCTCGGTGCGCTTCCTCGCGGCCGAGCGGCAGTGCCGCGCCACGGGCGTGGATCTCACCCGCGAGTACGTCGAAGCGGCCGCCGCGCTCGCGGAACTGGTGGGACTGAAGGAGGGCGTCGAGTTTCACCAGGCGAGCGCGCTTGCGCTGCCCTTTGGCGAAGCGTCATTCGATGCCGTGTGGACCGAGCACGTGCAGATGAACATCGCCGACAAGCGCGCTTTTTACGCCGAACTCGCCCGCGTGCTCGCACCCGGCGGGAAGCTGCTCTTTCACGACATCTTCGCGGGCGAGGACGGGCCGCCGCATTTTCCGGTGCCGTGGGCAGAGGAAAGCTCGATCAGCTTTCTCGCTCCGCCGCAGGCGGTGCGCGCGCTTCTCGAAGAGCTGGGATTTCGCATCGCCGACTGGGAAGACAAAAGCCGCCAGTCGCTCGAGTGGTTCAGCGCGGCGATGCAGAGGCTCAAGACCGCGGGCCAGCTACCGCTCGGGCTTCACCTGCTGATGGGCGCAAATGCCCGCGCGAAGTTCGAAAACATGGCCCGCAATCTTCGCGAAGGACGAATCGCGGTCGTGCAGGCGGTAGCGGAAAAGAGGCGGTAGCCCGGCAAGCGGGCACCGGTTCCGTTCAGGGAATCGGCACCGCGGAAACGAGCATCGCGCCGATATCCACGCGCCGCCCCGCGCTGTGCGCCGGGCGCAGCCGATGCGTGGCGACGCCAGGCAGGATCGCCTGCACGTCCTCGGGAATCACCTTGTCGCGGCCCTCGATCAGCGCCCAGGCGCGCGCCGAATGCACCAGCGCGAGCGCCGCGCGCGGCGACAGCCCGGCGGCGAACTCGGCATTGCGGCGCGTATGCTCGACGATCGCCTGCACGTAATCGAGCAGCGCCGGCGCCACGTGCACGTCCCGCACGCTTTCCTGCAGCTCCACGAGCTCGGCGGGCGACATGCAGGGGCCGAGCGTCGCGAGCAGGTCGCGCCGGTCCACCCCGGAGAGCAGCGCACGCTCGGCGTCGCGGTCGGGGTAGCCGAGCTCGATCCGCATCATGAAGCGGTCGAGCTGCGATTCGGGAAGCGGGAAGGTCCCTACCGATTCGGCCGGATTCTGCGTGGCGATCACGAAGAACGGCTCGGGGAGCTTGCGCGTCTCGCCTTCGGCGGTGACCTGGTGCTCCTCCATCGCCTCGAGCAGCGCCGACTGCGTCTTGGGCGTGGCGCGGTTCACCTCGTCGGCGAGAATCACCTGCGCGAAGATCGGGCCGGGGTGGAACTTGAAGCCCGCGCTTTCGCGCTCGTACACGGAAACCCCGATGATGTCGGCGGGCAGCATGTCGCTCGTGAACTGGATGCGCTGAAACTGCAGTCCGAGCGATTTCGCGAGCACGTGCGCGAGCGTCGTCTTGCCGACGCCCGGCAGATCCTCGATCAGCAGGTGCCCGCGCGCAAGCAGGCACGCGAGCGAAAGGCGCACCTGCGCTTCCTTGCCGAGGATGATGCTGCCCGCGGCTTCGATGACGCGGAAAACCGGCGACTGCGGGATCGGCTGGAGCTGGCGCTTGAGGAGCATCCGGTCATTGTACCCGGATCGCCTTGCGCGGCGCCCGCGGCGGTGCCTTGGGCTATGATGCGCCAGCCGTGGCGACCGCATTCATCACGCACCGCGACTGCCTCAAGCACGACATGGGCGCCGGCCACCCCGAGCGCCCGGAGCGCCTGAACGCCATCGAGGACCAGTTGATCGCAAGCGGCGTGGAGCAGTATCTCGCGCGCTACGAAGCGCCGCTCGCGACCGACGAGCAGCTCAGCCGCGTGCATCCGATCGAATACGTGCGGGCGATCCGCGAATTCGCGCCGCGGCAGGGCACCGTGCACCTCGATCCGGATACCGCGATGAATCCTCACAGTCTGGACGCCGCGCTGCGCGCCGCCGGCGCGGCGGTGCTCGCCACCGACCTCGTGATGAAGGGCGAGGCGGAAAACGCCTTCTGCAACGTGCGCCCGCCGGGGCACCATGCCTGCCGCGCGCGCCCGATGGGCTTTTGCATCTTCAACAATGTCGCGGTCGCCGCGCGCCACGCGATCCAGGCGCACGGCCTCGAGCGGGTCGCGATCGTGGACTTCGACGTGCATCACGGCAACGGCACCGAGGAGATCTTCGCGCGCGATCCGAGCGTGCTCATGGTCTCGACCTTCCAGCATCCCTTCTACCCGTACAGCGGCACCGAGGACCCCGCGGACAACATGGTGAACGTGCCGCTCGCCGCCGGCGCCGGCTCGGCGCAGTTCCGCGAGGCGGTGATGCAGCACTGGATTCCCGCGCTGGAGAAGTTCGCTCCGCAGTTCGTGCTCTTCTCGGCCGGGTTCGACGCCCACATCGAGGACGACATGGCGATGCTTCGCCTGCACGACGCCGACTACGGCTGGGTCACCGAGCAGGTGAAAGGGGTCGCCGTGCGGCACGCGAACGCGCGCATCGTCTCGCTGCTCGAAGGCGGCTACGCGCTCGCCGCGCTGGGCCGCAGTGCCGTGCGGCACGTGCGGGTGCTGGCGGGCCTGAACGCGTAGCCGCTCCTCGGCCTGCCCGGGTTTGCTTCGCGCGCCCGGGAAGCCCGGGCCCTGCGAATCAGAAGAGGTTTCCCTGCGACGGTCCGGAGCGCACCGCCGGCGATGCTTTTCCGGTGGCATCGTCTTGCGCGTCCTCGGACGACGCCTTGGGCTGCTCCGGGCGCTCTATCACTTCGGCCACGTAATCGAAGACCCTCGGCGTCAGCCGCCTGAGGAGCGCGAGGTTCAGATGCTCGTAGATGGGCACCCATGCATCGGCGAGGCGCAGTCGGATCTCCGGGTTGGGCAGGTAGCGCCCGTAGCGCACGCGCGTGACCAGGCGGCGGTTGTAGGGGTACTCGCGCGCGACCTCGTTTCGCGCCAGCACGCCGGACCAGTACGCGCGTTTGCGCCAGTGCTCCGGCGCGACGCGCGCCGGAAAATGCGCGAGCGCCTCACTCCAGTCGGCGGCGACGAACCCCGGGTCCATCATCCGCAGGCCCCGGTTGGCGAAGGTCGCGAGCAGGAGGTTGAGAACCAGGTACTCGGGTTGCCGGCGGTCGAGCTTCACCAACCGCTCGCCCACGCTGATGGACAGGCTCTCGGGCGCGAGCAGGGAATGGATCGCGCCGAACGACTTCGCCGCGTACTGCGGATCGGCGAGCGCCCGGCGCAGCGCATAGTGCGCGGCGAAGCAGCCGTAGTTGTCGCAGGCGAGCGGATCGGCGCCCGCGTCGAGGAGCGCGCGAACGACCGCTTCGCCGCCCGCTTCGGCCGCCTGCATGAGCAGCGTCTGGTTGTGCGGCGAGCGAAAGTCGGTGCCGAACTGCTCGGTCAGGCGCAGCGCCTCCTTCGGGTGACGCAGCGCGGGCGCCTGGAGGTGCCTCGCCCGGGTCGCGGCGATGATGGCGCGGGCCTCGCCGCTCACGTGTCCGAGGTCGATCAGCTCCCGGACCAGTGCCGGATCGGAATGCGCCACCGCGTAATCGAGCAGTTCGCGCCGCGCCTTGCTCGAAACGCCCTGGGGATCGAGCGCCCGCCCCGCGAGCGCCGCGACGCGTTCCGGATCGAGCGGCTGCCAGGGTGTCGAGCGCGCGCGCAGCACGCCGGCGCGGATCAGGCCGGCCTGTTCGCTGCGCCCCTGCAGCTCGAGCTTGTGCGCCTCGCGCTGCCAGTCTTCGATGCTGGAAGCCTTCGCCTCGACCTCGACGCGGTCCGCAACGCGCTCCACGCCCAGCAGGCGCAGCAGCGGATGCGCGGTGTCGCGCTCGACGAGGATCGCGCCGCGCACGGCGCGCGTCAGCGCCACGAACAGGGAGTTGACGAAGAACTTGAACACCTCGAGCGACTTGTCCGCCTTGTCGCGGGCGCGGGCATAGCGCAGCTCGCCCTGCAGCGCCTCCGGGTCCACGCCTTCGATCAGCGCGTTGAACGCCTGGCGCTCCTCGGAGACGAAATTGAACAGGATGATGTGCGGGTACTCGAGGCCTTTCGCCTCGCGCACCGAGAACACGAGCGGCGTGCCGAAGAACTCGCGTGCAGCGGGCTTCTGCTCGTCGCGCATGACCAGCACCGCGAATTCGGTCGAGCGCCGGGTGCGCCGGTCGAGTTCGCGCAGCAGCGCCGCCTCCGCGGGCAGCAGCTCGACCGACCCCGCCGCATCCGACACCGCGTCCACCAGGTAATTGCTTTCGCGGTCGATCGAGCCGAAGCGCGCCCGCTTCACCCGCAGCAGCCGGTTCGCCACCGAGGTGATCGAGCGGGCGTTGCGGTAGTTCGCGTGCAGGATGTGGATCGCCTCGCGCCCCTCCAGCGTCTCGTCGCGGTAGAAGAGCGTCTTCACCTTCGCCCACGAGAAGTGGTTGGGGTGAACGATCTGGTTGGCGTCGCCGGCGAGCAGGAACTGCCCCGGGTTGCGCAGCAGCCGGAGCAGGAAATGAAGCTGCACGTTGGTGAGGTCCTGCGCCTCGTCGATCACCACCGCGTCGTAGCGCGGAGCGCACCCGGCAAGATACGCGTGGGCGAGGAGATTGGTGTCGTAGCGGCCGCTCTCGCGGAGCCAGGCGATGTACTTCTCGAAAAGCCCGTACACCGCGGGCCGTTCTTCCTCGGCGAAGATGGACTGGCGCACGCCGAGCGCAAGATAGTCCTCGCGCGCAAGCCACGCCGCATCCACGATGCTGCCAGTCAGTACGCCCTTGAACTCCTCGTACAGGCGGTGCGCGTCGCGCACCGGCGCCTGGCGGGCGTGGCGGTCGAACCAGGCGCGAAACGCCGCGAAGTCCGCTTCGCGCCCGTCCGGAATCCGGATCGACTCCAGGCACTCGCGAAACGAGAGGAAATCCACGCTCTGGCGCTCGTTGCCGTAGCCGTTCGAGTAGTACAGGCGGCGCGCGTTCTCGGCGAGGTACGCCGACAGCGTCGCGTAGAGGACTTCGCCTTCGATCGCCTTGATCCGCTCCAGCGCGAGCGCGGTCTTGCCGCTGCCCGCGGCGCCGATCAGGACCAGCGGCAGCGGCGTCGCGTACACGCGCTGCTGGGCGTCGTCGAAGGAAAGCGCCTTGTCCAGAAGGTGAAAACGCCGCGAATCCGGGTGCACGTAGCCGAGGGCGGGCAGCTCGGCGCGCGCAAGGTCGGCCGGCGCGAGCGGCGGGATCCTGTCCTCCCGGACCGCCGCGCCGTTGAGGAAGCGCGACTTCTCGTAGGCGTGGTTCCGGATCAGCTCGAGGATCAGCGCGCAGCGCTCCTCGCGGTGGCGCATGAAGCGGAACAGGACCCGGTCGCTGCGGTTCAGCTTGGCGCGGTACAGGCCGTCCGGGGTGAGCTTCTTGACCTCCGCGGAGGCGAAGTCCTCGCGCTCGAGCTGCGCCGCGGTCTTGTCCAGCGCGGCGCGCAGATCGCCCACGTCGAGATCGCTGTATTCGAGAATTCGCACGGGACCGCTTCAGCCGCGGGTCGAGAGGCGCGCGGGTGAACCGCGCGCCTCTGTTCCTCGATCCGAGCGCGGAATCTGCGAAACCTTTCTGTCCATCGGCGGCGACTGTACCAGAGCGGCACGCCCGCCGGTCGCGGGGCTACCAGAGCACCCGCACCGGATACCGGCTGATGAGCGGATCGGGCGTGACGATCGCCAGCCCGTGCGCGATCGCCTGGCTGACGAGCATGCGGTCGAACGGATCCCCCTGGCTGCTCTCGTCCGGCAGGCCCCGGGTCAGGTGAAAAGCGTCGCGCTGTCCACGGCGAAGGACGTCGCCGGCTTGCGCCCTTCCCGCCCGTAGATCTCGATCTGCTCCGATTGTGGATACACGATCCACGCTTCCACCGCGCCGGCATTGACGTAAGCCATCGCCTTCTCGCGCAACTTGGGAAGCGCATTGGTAGCGGACACGATCTCCACGCACAGCTCCGGCGCGCCGGTCAATGGCATCTCCTCGGGATGCGCGGCGAGAAAGTCATCCGAGCACCACGCCACGTCGGGCGCCCGAACCCCGATCGGCGTCGCGATGCCCACCTCGGCCATCGTGCGGCCGCCCAAGGCCCTTCGCAGCGCCTCGCCAATGCGCATGGCGGCAATGCCGTGGCTCTTGCCGACCGGACTCATCAGTATTTCTCCCCACTCGGTGAGCTCGATCTTGCCGGCGACGTCATCGAAAGTCGGGTCGGCGCACAGAGCTTGCCAGCGCCGCGCGAGCTCATCCGGCGCCAAAGGAGCTTCGATCGCTGCGACTTTCACGGACATGGTTCGCCTATCTTACGCCCGGGCGCCCGAGCGCGAACAGGGCTCACACTCGCCGCGCGCGCCGCTTTCTCCTCGGTGACGGCCCTCGCGCCCGGTTCCGCCCTCAGCAACTCGACAGCCTTCTCGTGCCGGGTCTTCGATGCCTCCAGTTCGCTCGTGCGCTCCGCGCAGAACCCGGGCGCCGACGGCTCCCGCTGCCGCCAGTGCGGCAACCGTCACCGCCCCGATCTCGCGGACGGTCATAACGTTCGTTATAATCCTCGCCGGAGGTCGTTGCGATGAAACTCAAGATCACCACCGTCGGCAATTCCGCCGGCATCGTCCTGCCGAAGGAACTGCTCGCGCGCCTGCGGCTCGGGAAGGGCGACACGCTCTACGCCACCGAGCTTGCGGACGGCGTGAAGCTCAGCCCCTTCGACCCGAAGCTCGCGAAGCAGATGGAAGTCGCGGAGCGCATCATGCGCAAGCGGCGCACGCTGCTGCGCAAGTTGGCCGAAAGCTGAGGCGGCGCGATGATCGCCTGGCTGGAGAATGCGCTCGTCTTCGCGATCCACGACCGTCAGATCGCCGAGCACGGCGGCAGTGCCGGCGTGCGCGACGAGGGCTTGCTCGAATCCGCGCTCGCGCGGCCGCAGCAGCTGCACGCCTACGGCGATCCCGCGCCCGACCTCGCCGATCTCGCGGCGGCGCTCGCGTGCGGGATCGCGCGCAATCATCCGTTCGTGGATGGCAACAAGCGCACCGCCGCGGTCTGCTGCGAAACGTTCGTCGAGCTGAACGGCGCGACCCTTGAAGCGAGCGATCTCGATCTGTACCCGCAATTTCTCGCCCTCGCCGAGGGCAGGCTCGCGGAGCGCGCCTTCGCCGGCTGGCTGCGCGAGCGGCTGCGCCTTGTGCCGCGGGGCGAAGCGCACGAGCCGCGCAGGCCGTACCGCGCCAAGCGGCGCGGCCCGCGCAGGCCGGGCGCCAGGGCGCGGCCCGCGAGCTGACGATATTCCAAAGATGCGGTCGTGCCTGTCCACTGCCGCGCTAATTGCTGTCCCATGGCTCGCAGGCGCCGACCGCGGCGCCGCTTGGCACCCGGGCGCGTACGATATCGGGGCCGAGGTAGGCAGCGTCGTCGAAATGCCACGCATGGCGCGCGGCGAAGCGCACGCAGGTCTCGACGCCGTTTTTCCACTTCCAGTCCCGGCACGCGGTGAGGGTCGTGACGCGCACGCTCGGGCCGTCCGGCTCGATGAGGTGCACCGCATCGGCGGCGGCGCGAACCAGCACCCTGCGCCTGCCCGGGCGCGCGGTCGAGACCACGTGGGCCGAGTCCGCGCTCACCGAGTCGTACATGAGCATCAAGTCTGCCGGCGGCGGGCGGTGGTCGAGCTCGGCGAGCAAGCTCGCGCGGAAACCGTCGCGGAATTCGCAGATCAGGTCGCCCGCGCGCAGCGCGTCGCCCACATCCTGCGCCCGCACCGGGGCGGCGAGGGCGAGCAGCAGCAGGGCGAACCGCTTCACGCGACGCGCTCCGCGAGCGAGGCAAACGCGTCCTCGTCCGGCGAGGCGACGCGAAGGACCGCGGCCTGCGGCAGTTTCGCGAAGTTGCGCGCGGCGGACTTGCGGTAGGCGGGGTCGTAATGTTCCTCGAGGAGCCGCGCGACGAGCGAGCGCCACTCGCCTTCGGCCGCGAGGCGCTTCCACTCCTCGATCCGCTCGCGCCCGTGCAGGTCGGCGAGGCAATCGAGCTGCGCGCCGAGCGCGGCCGCGTCGGCGAAGAAATGGCGGTACTCGTCCATGAGCAGCGCCACGCGCGTCTCGATCCCGGCTTCGAGCAGGATGCATTCGCTCGCGCGCATGGCTTCGATCAGCGCCGCCGGCACCTGGAGCTGGCCGATCTTGCGGCTTTCGCCTTCGATGTAGACAGGCCTGCTGGCATCGAGCCGCGCAAGTGACGCCCGCAGCAGGCTCTCGAACATCTTCTGCGACGGCTGCGGCCGCTCGGGCAAGTTGCCGAGCACCGAGCCGCGGTGCGCAGCGAGCGCTTCGAGGTCGAGCACCTGGGCTCCTGCGCGCGCGAGCGCGCGCAGAAAGCGGCTCTTGCCGCTGCCGGTCGCCCCGTGCACCACGCGGAAGCGGAATCTCGCCGGCAGCGCGGCGAGTTGCTCCACGACGTAGCGACGGTAGGACTTGTAGCCGCCGGCGAGGGTTTTCGCGTCCCAGCCGATTTCGCGCAGCACCTGCGCCATGGCCGCGGAGCGCTTGCCGCCGCGCCAGCAGTACACGAGCGGCCTCCAGGTCGCCGGCTGGTCGGGAAACGACTGTTCCAGGTGCCGGGCGATGTTGCGCGCGATCAGCGCCGCGCCGAGCTTCCTTGCCTGGAATGCGGACATCTGCTTGTACACTGTCCCCACCTTGGCGCGCTCGGCATCGTCGAGCACCGGGCAGCAGAGCGCCCCCGGGACGTGGTCCTCGGCATATTCCGCGGGCGAGCGAACGTCGAGCACGGCGTCGAACCGTGTAAGGACCGACGCGCTCATTTCGACCGAGGGCTTCGGCGCCGCTTTCATCCGTTAAAATTCTACGCCCATGAATGCACCGGAAAAGATTCGACTCACCGAGTTCAGCCACGGCGGGGGCTGCGGCTGCAAGATCGCCCCGGCGGTGCTCACCGAGTTGCTCGCGACAGCGCCGGTGCGCGGGCTGCACGAAGCGCTGATGGTCGGCACCGAGACTGCGGACGACGCGGCGGTGTACAAGCTGAACGACACGCAGGCGCTCGTCGCCACGACCGATTTCTTCACGCCGATCGTGGACGACCCGTACGACTTTGGCCGGATCGCGGCGACCAATGCGCTCTCCGATGTCTACGCGATGGGGGCGAAACCGATCTTCGCGCTCGCGGTGGTGGGTATGCCGCTCGAGAAGCTCCCCTTGAGCGTGATCGGGAGAATCCTCGCGGGCGGCGAATCGGTCTGCCACGCGGCCGGCATCCCGGTGGCGGGCGGCCATTCGATCGACGTGCTCGAACCGATCTACGGGCTGGTTGCGCTCGGCCTGGTGCACCCGGACAAGGTCAAGCGGAACAATTCGGCGCAGGCGGGCGACCTGCTCGTGCTCGGCAAGCCGCTCGGCATCGGCATTCTCTCGGCGGCGCTGAAGAAGGGCGAGCTTTCGGCGGCCGGCTACGCGCAGATGCTCGAATGGACGACGAAGCTCAACACGCCGGGGATCGCGCTTTCCGAAATGCCGGGCGTGCACGCGCTCACCGACATCACCGGCTTCGGCCTTGCCGGGCATCTGCTCGAGTTGCTCCGCGGCTCGAAGCTTTCGGCGCAGATCCGCTTCGACGACCTGCCGCTCATTGCCGAAGCGCTCGAAGGGGCGAAGCGCGGCACGAAAACCGGCGCCTCGGCGCGCAACTGGCGCGGCTACGGCGAGGACGTGCGGCTGCCCGCGGACGCTCCCGAGTGGCAGCGCACGCTCCTCACCGATCCGCAGACAAGCGGCGGGTTGCTCGTCGCCTGCGCACCGGCAGCCGAGCACGAGGTGCTCGCCGAATTCGCAGGACACGGGTTCCCCGAAGCGCGCACCATCGGGCGCCTCGCCGCAGGGCCGGCGCGGCTGGCGGTTACGTAGCGACGGGCCATTTGGCGGCCACGGCAGGGGAATCCGCGGCCGGGGAGGATCGCGTCATGCGCGAGCCGGCGGCAAACGCCGAGCATCGTTCGGTCGGGGTCGAGGCGGTGGACGCGCGGATGCTCGCGCTCATGCGCTGCGTGCTCGCCTTTTCGGCTCTGGCGATCATCTGGATCGACCCGCTCGAGCCCGCGCGCCTGGTCGAACTCACCTACGGCTCGCTCGCAGCCTACTGCCTCTACAGCGCCGCGATCGCGCTGCGCGCCTACCTCGCGGACTGGCCGCCCCCGGAGCGCGCGCTTCACTGGCTCGATGTGGCGTTCTACGCCTACCTGGTCGCGCTCACGGAAGGAACGAGCAGCATCTTCTTCCAGTTCTTTCTGTTCGCCATCCTGGTGGCGTCGTTTTCGCGCGGATTCCGGGAAGGCTTCTCGGTCACCGCGGCCTCGGTGGCGCTGTTTCTCACGGTGGGTGTGTTCTTCGCGCCGACGGGAACCGAATTCGAGCTCAACCGCACGCTGATCCGGGCGGTGTACCTCTTCGCGCTGGGCTACATGATCGCCTACTGGGGCGGATACGAGGCGCTGCTCAAGCGCAGACTGAGGCTGCTCCACGAGATCAACTACCTCTGGAATGCGCGCCTGGGCATGGAGCATGCGATCGGCGGCAACCTGGATCGGCTGCTCGATTTCTACGGCGCCGCCGCATGCGTCCTCGTGCTGCGGCGCCCGGCCGCGCCGCCCGCCTGGATCATGCACCGCGCCGAGCGGGGGAGACCGGGCGAGGCCTCGGTCGCGAGGCCGCTCGCCGAAAGCGCCGCCGAGGCGCTGCTGCGCCTGCCCGCCACAGTGGCCGCGTGCTACCACGACCCCGCGGACTCGTGGCCGCTGCGCCGCCGCCGGTTCCTCGCACACGATCTCGAAGCGCGGGCGCGCTCGCGCTCCTTCCTGGCCGAATGCGAGGCGCTGGCGAACCTGCTCGATGCGCGCGCGCTGACCACCGTTCCCTACGCCCAGCGCGACGGCACGACCGGACGGATCTTCCTCACGGCGGGGCGGCGCAGCTTCACGCAGTCGGACATCGACTTCCTGGTGCAGGCTTCGAACGCCATCGCGACCGTAGTCGAGAACATGCACCTGATGGAGGAACTCATCACGCGCGCCGCAGAGGACGAGCGTCTCGCCATCTCGCGCGACCTTCACGACACGACGATTCAGCCCTATATCGGCCTCAAGCTTTCGCTCGATGCGCTGCAGCGCGCGGCCGGGCCGGGCAACCCGCTCTCGCAGCCGATCTCCGAGCTGGTCGCGATGGCCGAGATGACGATACGCGACCTGCGCAGCTATGCGGAGAATCTGCGCGAGAAGACGCCGCTGCCGGGGGAGTTCCTCGTTGCGGCGCTGCGCCGCCAAATCGAGCGCCTGGCGCGCTTCTACGCGATCGACGTCGAGCTGAGGAGCGAGATCACCTCGCGCCTCAAGGGCCGCCTCGCGGCCGAGGCGTTTCAGATCGTCTCCGAGGCCCTGAGCAACATCCTGCGGCACACCGCGGCGCGCAAGGCATCGGTGTCCATTCTTTGCGACAATGCGAGCCTGGTGCTCAAAATAGCCAATGAGGCGCATCGCGGCCCGCAGGCGGGCGAAGTCTTCAGCCCCCGCTCGATCGGCGAGCGGGCGCGGGCGCTCGGCGGTGCGCTGGAGGTCGTGTCACGACCGGACGGGAGCGCCCTCGTGCAGGTGACCATCCCGCTATGAATGCGAGCAGCGCGAAGTCCGTGCCCGACGCTTCCCCGATCCGGGTGTTCCTGATCGACGACCACCGCACCGTGCTGTGGGGGCTCGAGCGGCTGATCGAGAGCGCCGGCCCGCGCATGCAGGTGGTCGGCAGCGCGGCCAACCACGCCGACGCCCTGAAGATGCTCGGGCGCGCATCGCCGGATGTGATCCTGCTCGACCTCGATCTCGGCGGCGAGAGCGGGCTCGATGCGATCGCGCCTCTGATGTCCGGCTCGAAGGCGAAAATCCTGGTACTGACCGGAGTGCGCGACCCCGCGGCGCACGACAAGGCCGTGCTTGCGGGAGCCCGGGGCGTGGTGGAAAAGGAAGCGTCCGCGGAAACCATCCTCACGGCGATCGCCAAGGTGCACGAGGGCCAGCTCTGGCTCGACCGCGCCGCCACCGGCAGGATCTTTGTCGAGTTCTCCCGCAAGGGCGCGCCCCAGCCGGTCGACCCCGAGCAGGCGAAAATCGCCTCGCTCACCGAGCGCGAGCGCGAAATCGTCGCCGTGACGGTGGCGAACGCGGGCGCGACCGCGAAGGCGATCGCGGAGAAGCTCCATATCGCCGAGCATACGCTGCGCAACCACCTCACCTCGATCTACGACAAGCTCGGGGTCGTCAACCGGCTCGATCTGTTCGCCTACGCGCATCGCCACGGGCTCACGCGGCCTCCCGGTTGAGGCCCGCGGCCTGATACTGGGCCTCGATGGGAGGTTCCTCCCATGATGGGAGGGAGGAACGTCCTCTCTGCCGCTTGATTCACCGGGACCTGTATCCCCCGCATAAGAGGAGCACCCGCCGATGCGTTTTGCCGGACGCCCCGTTACGCTTCGGGCCGTGGTGAAATCCCACCGATCATGCCGACGGCACAACATGACAAGCGAAGGGACGAACGCGTTGCCACCGAGCTCCCGGTGGATCTGGGGAGCGCGAAGGGCACGACCCGCGATGTCAGCGCGTCGGGGATTTTTTTCGAGACCGAGGCCTGGTACGAAGTCGGCGACGAGGTCGATTTCGTGGTGTCGTTCGACACCCCCGGGGGCAAGATGATCCTGAAGGCGCACGGCAACATCGTCCGCATCGAGCGCAGCGATGCCAGGGTGGGGGTGGCGGTGAAGATCACCGAGTCGAGGATGGAGCCGGAGAGGTGACGGATTCGTTACCGACGAAACGGAGTTCACGGGTCAAATTGGGTTCGATTCAAAGGAGATAAGCCATGGCGACGACGACGTTTGTGATTGACTGTGCCTACACCGACGGTTCCGATCCGGTAAAGGTGCAGGTGACC
>Ga0209399_10000647_pt1 | contig 20335 bp, 22 predicted proteins | sample OV2TP3_FD_184130 | JGI IMG/M metagenome (GOLD analysis project Ga0209399, IMG submission 184130) | Hot spring microbial communities from Beatty, Nevada to study Microbial Dark Matter (Phase II) - OV2 TP3 (SPAdes) (version 3) | ecosystem: Environmental > Aquatic > Thermal springs > Hot (42-90C) ... | reverse complement strand
GCCGCACGCGGCGGAAGGCCTCGATGACGCCCAGCGGATCCTTCAGGTAGTCGAAGCGGGACACCTGCGTGATGATCGGGCGATCCTGCGGGATCTCCAGCCGGGCCATGACCCCCGCGATGTCTTCCGCGCCCAGCTCGCGGTTTTTCTCGCTCAGCGGATCGATGGAGGGGGCGACGAGGATCTGCCGCATGTCCAGCCGCTGCACGAAGGCGGCCGACGAGTAGACCGCGGCGTCGAACTTGAGGATGAACGGCTTCAGGAACTCCCACGCCTCCCGCTTGGGGCAGGACACGTCGATGTGGCACCGCCAGATCCACTTTGCCTCGGGGTAGCGCTGGCGGCGTTCCACCATGACGATGGGCTGCGGGTCGTGGATGAACACGAAGTCGGCGTCCAAGGCCAGGCGCTCGGCGTTCCGCAGCCCCACGTCCTGGAAGTGCGCGAACATCTCCGGGGTGAGCGGCTCCGGCGTCCCATGGAGGGCGTTGTGGAGCTTCTTCGTCATCAGGTAGAACGCGTCGTCGCCGGCGATCACATCCCATCGGACGTGCAACCCCAGCTCGGTGAACAGCGGGACCATCCGCTGCAGAATCTCGGCGACGCCGCCGCCGACCGGGGTGGAGTTGACCATCACCAGCCGCTTGCGGGCCAGCCGCTTGGCCAGCTCGCGCAGCTCCATGACGGTCTGACTGCCGATGACCGGCTCGTAGTGCGCCAGGCTAGGCATGCGACCGGCCAAGCTCCTGATGGATGAGCGAGAGCAGCAGCGAGCGCAGGCTCTCCAGCGTATGGGCGTAGGGATCCAATTGCGCGATGTCCTGCGCGAGCCCCGGCAGCCCGAGCTGCTGCTCGATCCAGACCGCAAAATCGTTCGACGGCCGCCCGAGCCGAAGCCGTGAGGCGAACATATGGTAGTAGAGCGAGGGGACGCTGACCTGCCGCAAGGCCTGCGCGAATTCGTCCAGCGTCGAGGCCTGATACGGGGTGGGCATGATGACATGGAGGGTCTTGATGAAGAAGAACTCCTGCCCTTCCCGGACGAACCGCAGTTTCGCCCACGGGCTCTGGTGGAGGTAGCCCCGGATGATCTCGATGAGCGTCTTGCGCAGGCCGTCGAGGCTGGTGTGCGCCATGACGTCGAGGCTGGCCAGCCGCTCGCCCAGGGGGGCCTCGCCCAGGACTTCCGTGACCCAGTACGCGAAATCGTTGGTCGGCTCCGGGGTCAGGTAATGGTGCTGCAGGAGGAAGTGGTGCGTGTGGTGATAGATGCACGACTCCGGCACCAGCTCGAGCAGCTTCACCAGCGTGGGCAGCGTCGCGGCCCGCAGCCCGGTGGCCTCCTGCAGGATCAGGCTCGTATAGAACCGAAACGGCAGGGGGCGCGCGGCCGCCTGCGGCTCGATGGTGGTGCCGGCCGGCTCGGTCATCCCACACCCTGGGCGCGGGCCGGTTCGAACAGGCATGGACGCAGCGCCCGAACCGGCCCGGGGTCGCGGAGCCTGGCGTGAACTCGTGTGGGCGACCCGCCCCGCCGCAGGCGGGGCCGTCCAGGGTGTGATGGGATCATCCCACACCCTGCCGCAGGCGGCGTAGCAGCGCTCTTGCCTGCACAATGCCTAGCACCCGCTCCGCGGCCGCGGTCCGCCGCCGATCGCGCCCGACAAAGACCGTGGTGCCGCCGGCGCGATTCACCGCGCGGAACGCATCCTCATCGGTGGCATCATCCCCGAAATACCAGACCTCGCTGCCGGCGAAGCCGTACCGCTTCATCAGCCACAGGACGGCCCTCCCTTTGTCCCAGTTCACCGGCGGGCGGATCTCAATCACTCGTTTGCCCCTCGTCACCCGCACCGCCCGGCTCGCCACCCACCCCGCTAGGACCCGGCGCATCCGCTGCCGGAAACGCGCAAGGTCGCGCGGCGCCACCAGCCGCCAATGCACGCTCAGCGACAGCCGCTTCTGCTCAATAAAGGCGCCGGGAATGTCGTGGAGCGCGTGGCGCAGTTGGGCCGCCACGCGGACCACGGTGGGGATGCTGCGCGCGGCGTTCGGGTGGACGAAGCGCACCCCCGGGCCCGCCATCTCCAGCCCATGATTGCCGACATAGATCAGCCCGGGGATCCTGATGAGCGCGCGAAGCGTCGGCAGCGCCCGCCCGCTGATCACCCCAACCCGTGTGCGGGGCTGATCGCGCAGCCAGCGCAACAGCGCGCGTCCGGCCCGATCCAGGCGCGCGCGGCCAGGCGCGGAGGCGATGGGCACCAGCGTCCCGTCGAAATCCGTCAGGATCATCCGCTCAGGCAGTCTGAAACTCGAGCTTGAGGAGCTCCGAGAGGATCGTGCCGGCCCACTCGTAGATGTTGTGCTCTTGGACATGGGCGCGCAGGTTGCGCATCCGCTTCTGGCGATCCGCCGGGCTCAGGGTCAGCGCCTGGTGCATGGCGGAGGCGATCTCATCGATGGCGTAGGGGTTGACCAGCAGCGCGTCGGTGAGCTCGCGAGAGGCCCCGGCGAAGCGGCTCAGGATGAGGACCCCGTCCTCATCCACACGGGAGGCGATGAACTCCTTGCAGACGAGGTTCATCCCGTCATGGAGCGAGCTCACCACGCAGAAGGTCGCCAGGCGGTACCAGGCGTGGACGGTCTCCGGAGGGATGTGGCCCTTGAGGTAGATGATCGGCTTCCAGCTCCCCCGCTGGTACTTCCAGTTGATCGCGTTCACCAGCTCGTCGACCTCCTCGCTCACCTCCTGGTAGGCCCGGATGTGCTCCCGGCTGGGGACCGCGATCTCGACAAAGACCAGATGCTCCAGCAGCTCCGGGTGGCGGTCGAACAGCCGATCCAACGCCTTGAGGCGCTCGGGGATCCCTTTCGTGTAATCGAGCCGGTCCACCCCCACCCCGATGGACATCTGGCGCAAGCGGTGGCGCCGCTTCAGGCGCCGCATCTCCTCTTCGATCGCGGGGCTTGCGGCTTCGCTCGACAGCTCATCGAAATCCACGCTGATGGGAAAGTCCCGCAGCAGGGTCACCCGCCCGCCCCGCGTGATCCCCATGTGCTCGCGGTCCACCCGCGCCTCGATGATCCGATCGATGGTGTCCATGAAGTTCTGGCAGTGGTAGCGGATGTGAAAACCCAGCAGGTCGTTGCCCAGCAGGCCGTCCAGCAGCTCCTCGGCCCACGGGCAGATGCGGAAGGCCTCCGGGTTGGGCCACGGGATGTGCCAGAATTGCGCCGTCCGGATATTGGGCTGCCTCAAGAAGCGCGAGAGGAGGGCGAAGTGGTAATCCTGGAGAAACACGAAGGCGTTGCGCTCCCCGACCTCCCCCAGGATCGCCTCGGCGAATTTCCGGTTGACGGCGCCGTAGGCCTCCCAGTCGCGCTGCTCAAAGCTGGGGCGCTTGTAGGCGTTGTGGCACAGCGGCCAGAGGCCTTCGTTGGCAAAGCCGTAGTAGTAGCCGTCTTCCTCTTCCTTGGAGAGCCAGATCCGCCGGAGCGTGTAGCGAGGATCCGCCGGCGGCACCTGGACGTGATCGTTGGCATCGACGACCAGCCGGTCGGCCTCGCCGCTGCCATGGGCGACCCAGAGCCCGCCGCAGGCCCGCATGACCTTGTCCAGCGCCGGCGCCATCCCGCCGGGCGGGACCTGGCAGATGATCTCTTCGCCTTCCAGCCGATGGAGGTACGGCTCCCGGTTCGACACGACGATAAAGAGCCCGTCCGCGAGCCGCTGCCTGACAACATCCTGCAGTTGCGCCTTGGTCCACGTCATGGGGTCTACTTCGCTTCCTTGGTCAGCATCGTGCGGATGGGAAACGGAATCACGATGCCTGCCTGTTCATAGCGCACGTGCAGCCGCTTGATGAACTCGTGCTTGATGAGGTACTGGTCCACGAACTCCTTGCCGCGCAGGATGACGGTGAAGTTGACGCTGTACTCCCCGAACGTGTGGTAGCGGATGAACGGCTCGAAGCCCGGCACGCCGCCGGGCACCGTCTGCATGACCTCCTTGGCGACGTCGCAGGTGACCCGCTCGACGTGGCCCAGGTCGCTGCCGTAGCTGACGCCGACGTCGACCAGGACCGCGAGCTCACGGGTCGGCAGGTGGTAGTTGATGATGATGGCGCCGCTCAGCTTGGTGTTCGGCACGAGGACCATGTTGTTGGGCAGCATGCGGATCATCGTCGCGCGCCAGCCGATGTCCTCGACGTAGCCCTCCTGCCCGGACTCCAGCTTGACGTAGTCCCCCACCCGCACCTGGCGGGCCATGGCGAGGTAGAGGCCGGCGAACAGGTTGGCGAGGGTGTCCTGCAGCGCCAGCGCCACCGCCAGGCCGCTGACGCCCAGCGCGGTCAGAAGCGGTGTGATCGGAATCCCGAGGCCGTTGAGGATCATCAACAGCCCTAGGATCACGATGAGGATCTTGACGATGTGCTCGGTCAGGCTGGTGACCGGCACAGCGTGCTGGAGCTGGGTGCCGTAGAGGACGACGATCTTGCCCGCCAGGCCGGCGCAGACGACCGTGATGGACAGCCAGATCAGGACGTAGACGGTCTGGCTGAGGACCGTGGCGGCATGCGCGGACAGCGGCCAGAAGCCGACGGCGACATAGACCCCGATGAGCAGGCTCCAGAACGGGATCCCGCGCCGCAGCGCGTCGATCAAGAGGTCGTCCCACTTCCAGGCCGTGCGGGCGGCCCATGCCGACAGCCGGCGGCCGATCGTCTTCACCACGAGCAGGCCGAGAAGAGCCGAGGTGAGGACGGCCGCGGCAGACCAGCCCAGCGGCGCCAGCCAGGTTGACACCACTGTCAACGGTTCATGCCTCATGAGAGCCCACGTCTACTTCACACCCCTTGCGGAGAGGCGGGTCCTGCCGGACCGGCCCCCCTTGGGCTCGCGTCCGCTCGCCATCTCCCCCGCAGTGCGGGGGAGTCACCTGGCCAGGCCTCCGCTCGCCGCTCAGCGAATGTGGCTGTGCGATGGCCCAGCGACAGCTCGCCACCGTCGGCATTCGCGGCTCGCGGAGCGCCTGGCCACCCGCCTCCCCGAGGGTCATCGGCCCTGGCCGGAGGGAGTGGCCGCGGGGCGAATCCAGCGTTTGCCTGTGCAGCCGCCGTGGGGGCAAACGCTGCTGAGCCATGCGGCCAGCTCCCGCAGGCCAGGACCGCTGAGCGGAGGCCTGGCCACCCGCCCATCACAGGGGTTGCCGGCCGGCAAACCCCGCATCGAGGGAATGCCAGAAGGCGATCCGCTCTTCCCCCAGCTTCCAGCAGAGGTACACCAGCTCGCCGTTGCGGACGCTGTAGAAATCCACGAGGCCGGCGTTCAGGTCCTTGAGCACGCACCCGAGATCTTCCAGCTGCTTGAGGGCCGACTGGAACGCTTCGATGAGCTGGAGCTGGTGCTTGGTCAGCTCCTTCAGCTTCGTCCGCACGGACTGGATCGGATAGCCGTTTCCGGCCGAGACCTTGCCGACCGCCTCGTCCAGCTCCTTATTGGTCTGGATGATGGACCGCTGCAGCCCCTGCAGCTGCCGGATGAGCGGGGCGACGGACGGCAGCAGCGCCTGCGCTTCTTCGATCGTGAACGTTTTTGGGGGCTGGCTCGGAACGTGTTCCATTCGAACCGCGAGGGGGGCAAAAAAATTATAACACGCCGTCGCACGTGAAAACCAGCAAAAGGTGTCAGACACTTTTCAAAGCGGGAAAGGTGTCTGATACCTTTTGGCGGGTGAGGGGCTCGACAGGTGAACGATGAGCGAGCGGTCGGCCGGGGGAAAACGAAAGCGCCGAAGCTGCCTGGCAGGAACCCATCGCAGGGCCGCGGCGTCCAACGGCCGCGGCCGTCCCTGCGCGATCGCGCACCGGAACACCCGAAACAGGATCGAGCGCGTTGGGTACCGGTACCGGATGACGGCAACCGGCCGCAGCGAGGTCACGGACACGCCCAGCTCCTCGCGCAGCTCGCGCCGCAGGCAGGCGGTCCACCGTTCGCCGCTCTTGCGCTTGCCTCCTGGAAACTCCCAATAGCCGCCCAGGAAACCGCCCGGCTTGCGCCGGCAGATGAGGTACCGGCCGCGCCGCTCAATCAGCGCCAGCGCGGCCTGCACGCGTGGAGGAGGCATGGCGGCTTCGCTGATGGCCCTGTCGCGTCATGACCGGGAAACTCTTGCAGGAGCGGCGCAACACGCACGTCGGGCAGCGGGGCGCGCGCGCCGTGCAGACCGTCGCGCCGAAATCCATGAGCGCCTGGTTGAAGAGGTAGCCTTTCCCCGCAGGAATCACGCCGGCGGCCAGCTTCCAGAGGCGCCGCTGGGCCGCTCCCCTGCCGGCGGCTCGCCCGGGGCCGAAATACCGCGACAGCAGCCGCGCCACGTTCGTGTCGACGATCGGCGCATCGCGCTTGAAGGCGAAGCTCAGCACCGCGCCGGCGGTATATCGGCCGATGCCGTCCATCGCCAACAGCCCGTCATATGAATCCGGGATCCGCCCCTCATGGGTCCGCAAGGCCTCCTGGGCGATGCGCTTCAGGCGCAGCGGCCGGATGTTGTACCCGAGCGGATACCACACCTTGCGCAGGTCAGGGGTCCGGGCCTTCGCCAGCGCGCGGATCGTGGGGTAGCGCTGGAGAAACTCCCGATATTTCGGGATCACCCGCTCCACCTGCGTTTGCTGAAGCATGATCTCCGAGACCAGGATCTTGTAGGGGTCGCGCGTCTTGCGCCAGGGCAGGGGGCGCTGATGGACGCGGTACCACGCCAGCAGCCGTCGCTGAAACACGCGGAGGCGATCCGAGGGGCTCATGCGCGCGGCCTCACGATAACAAACCCGACCGGTGCCGTCAACACGGTGTCAGACACTTTTCCCGCTTTGAAAAGTGTCTGACACCTTTTAGTCGCCGGCGAGGCGGTGCTTGATGGTGGTGCCGCGGACGAGGTAGTAGACGTCCTCCGCGATGTTGGTGGCGTGATCCGCCACCCGCTCGAGATGCCGGCCGACGAGGATCAGATCCACCGCGCGCGTGATGGTGTCAGGGTCTCGGGTCATATAGGTCAGCAGCTCCTGGTAGATTTGATCGTTGAGCCGGTCCACCTCATCGTCTCGCCGGCAGACCGCTCGGGCGCGCTCGGCATCTTGATTGACAAACGCATCCAGGGCGTCTTTGAGCATCTGCTGGGCCAGCGCCGCCATCTTTGGAATGTCGATGAGCGGTTTCAGGAGCGGAGCGGTCAGCAGCTCCAGCGTCCGCTCGCTGATGTTGACCGCCTGATCGCCGACCCGCTCGAGGTCGTTGACGATCTTGAAGACCATCGCGATGAAGCGCAGGTCCTTGGCTTCCGGCTGGTAGCGGGCCAGCAGGCTCAGGCACGCTTCCTCAATCTCCACCTCGTGCCGATTGATCGCGATGTCATCCTTGATCACGGCCCGGGCGATTTCGGCCTGCCGGTCCACGAGCGCTTTGACGGCCTTGCCCACGGACTGCTCCGCGATCCCGGCCATGCTCAGCAGCCGCTCCTTGAGGCTCCTCAACTCCTCGTCAAACCGGCGTTCCATCACCCCACCACCTGCCGGTGGCCCCGCCACATGGCGGGGCCGTGGCCGGCCTCAGCCGGAAGAGCCCGCACCCCGGCCAAGGCGGTGCCACCCTCAAGCAACCTCCCCTCCAAGTGGAAGGACCCAGGCATGAACCACACCTGTGACATGGCACCGCCTCCGGCAGGTGGTGGGGTCATCAGCCGAACCTCCCCGTGATGTACGCTTCCGTCCGCGGATCGCTCGGATTCGTGAAGAGCCAGCTCGTGGGCCCAAACTCCACCAGCTCCCCGAGCAGCAAAAATCCGGTGACATCCGACACCCGAGCGGCCTGCTGCATGTTGTGGGTCACGATGGCGATCGTGTAGCGCGCCTTCAGCTCATGCAGCAGCTCTTCAATGCGCCCCGTGGCGATGGGATCCAGCGCGGAGCAGGGCTCATCCAAGAGCAGCACCTCGGGCTCGAGGGCCAGCGCCCTGGCGATGCACAGCCGCTGCTGCTGCCCGCCGGAGAGGGTCAAGGCGCTTTTGGCGAGGTGGTCCTTGACCTCATCCCAGAGGGCGGCCTTCCGCAGGCTGGCTTCCACCTGCGCGTCCAGCCGCCCGCGCTCATGAACTTGGCACAGCCGCGGCCCGTAGGCGACGTTCTCGTAGATGGATTTGGGAAACGGGTTCGGCTTTTGGAACACCATGCCCACCCGGAGCCGGATCGGGATAGGGTCCCCCCCAGCCGTGTAGAGATCCTCGCCCTTGAGGAGAATCCGCCCGCTGATCCGGAAATCCGGAATGAGGTCGTTAATTCTGTTGAGGCATCTGATCAGCGTGCTCTTGCCGCATCCGGACGGCCCGATGATCGCCGTGACGCGGCGTTCAGGGATCGCCAGCGTCACCTTCCGAATGACGTGGAGGGCCCCATACCAGCAATCCAGCGCCTGAATCTCGAAGGCCGTTGGTTCCATCCCTACCACAGACGGCCTCACAGGTACAGCCGTTTCTGAAACCGCTGGCGCACATAGACGGCGATCCCGTTCATCACCAGGAGCACCACCAACAGCACGATGATCCCCGCCGCGGCGTTGACGAAGAACCCCTTCTGAGGCCGGGACACCCAGTTGAAGATTTGAATAGGGAGCGCTGTAAAGGGCGCGGTCAGGCTGTCCGGAAGGAACGCGATGTAGGTCAACGCCCCGATGGTGATGAGCGGCGCGGCTTCTCCGATCGCCCGGGAAAACGCCAGGATCGACCCGGTGAGGATCCCGGGAAGCGCCAGGGGCAGCACCTGGTGCCAGATGGTCTGCCAGCGGCTCGCCCCGAGCGCATAGGAGGCTTCCCGGATCGAGACGGGGACCGCGCGCAGGGCTTCCCGCGTCGCGAGGACGAGGATGGGCAGCACCAACAGCGCCATCGTCAAGGCGCCGGCGAGGAGGCTGCGCCCCAAGCCCAGGGCCCGCACAAACACCTGCAGCCCCAGCAGCCCGTACAGGATCGAGGGCACCCCCGCCAGATTGGCGACGTTGACCTCGATCAGCCGCGCCATCCAGTGGGTCTTGGCGTACTCTTCCAGGTAGATGGCGGCCCCGACGCCGAGCGGGAGGGCCGCGGCCGCCGTGAGGAGCATCAGGGACGTCGTGCCGACGAGGGCGGAGAGGATGCCGGCCTGCTCAGGCTTCCGGGAAGGAAAGCTGGTCAGAAATGGCCAGTTCAGCCGAGGCCAGCCGTCAAGGAGCGCGTCGATGAGGAGGACCGCCAGCGCGCCGAGCGCCATCGCCAGAGCCGCCACGGCCATGGCCCGGAAGAGCCGTTCCCTGCTCCGGGATCCTGCCACCGTGCGTCTCATGCGTATCGCTCCCGAACGCGCTCCCGCAGCCACAGGCTGACGAGGTTCAGCCCCAGCGTGCCCAGAAACAGCGTCATGCCGACCGCGAAGATCGTCTTGTACTCGATCGTGCCGGTGGGGGTGTCCCCGAGGCTGATCTGCACGATGTAGGCGGTCAGCGTCTCAACCGGGACGAGCGGATTGAGCGTCAGCCGGGGCTGCTGTCCCGCCGCAATCGCGACGATCATCGTTTCTCCGATGGCCCGCGACACGGCCAAGAGAAGCGAGGCGGCGATGCCGGAGCACGCCGCAGGCGCCACGACCCGCCAGGCCACCTGCAGGCGGGACGATCCCAGGGCGTAGGCGGCTTCCCGCAGGCTCTGCGGGACCGCATACATCGCGTCCTCGCTCAGGGAGGAGACCATCGGGATGATCATCAGGCCCATGACCAGCCCGGGGCTGAGCGCGTTGAACCCGGCAAGCTGCGGGATCACCTGTTGAAGGAGCGGCGTCACGAAGAGCAGCGCAAAGTAGCCGTAGACCACCGTGGGGATGCCGGCGAGAATCTCAAGCAGCGGCTTGACCGCCCCACGGACCTTGGCCGACGCAAACTCGCTGAGATAGATCGCGCTCAGCAACCCCGCCGGCATCGCGACGAGGATCGCAATCGCCGAGGTCAGGACCGTCCCGGCCACCAGCGGCAAGATCCCGAAATGCTTGTCGACGAACAGCGGCGTCCACTGGGGGTCGGTGAGAAACTGCGCGAGCGGCACCTCGCGGAAGAAGGCGACGGTCTCGACGATCAATACCGCCACAATGCCGCCGGTGGTCAGCACGGACACGGCCCCGCAGAGGAACAAGGCGCCTCCGATCGCCTGCTCCATGAGGCGTCCCTGACCGCCCCGCAGACGCGTGGTCGCGGACATCGGCTGGTCTACTTTCCCAAGATCGTTTCCAGCTTCACGCCGACCGTGGCGCCTTTGCCGCCGAAGAGCGACCCGGTCTTGCGCTGGGCGAACCGCTTCGCGGCCAGCTCGTAGACCGATTCCGGGAACGCGATGTAGCCGACCTCCTCCACGAGCGCGCGCCCGCCGGTGAGGTAGAACCCCACGAAGGCCTGCACCTCCGGCCGGTCCGCCGCCTGCCGGTTGATATAGATGAAGATCGGGCGGGCGAGCGGCTGGTAGGTACCTTTCACGATGTTCTCATAGGCGGGAAGGACCGGCCCTTCGCCGTTCGCGGCATTTTCATCATCAACGGCCACCAGCTTCAACCGGTCCTTGTTCTGCTCGTAGTAGGCGACGCCGAAGTAGCCCAGGGCCATCGGATCCGTCGCGATCCCCTGGACCAGGACATTGTCGTCTTCGCTGGAGCTGTAATCGCCCCGGCTCGCCTGGGCCTTTCCGACAACCGCCTCGGTGAAGTAGTCGAACGTGCCGGAGTCCACCCCTGGGCCGAACAGGTGGATCTCCTGCTCCGGCCAGCCGGGGCGGATTTGGCTCCACTTGGCCACCCTCCCTTGCGCGGCCGGCTCCCACAGCGTCTTCAGCTCCTTCACCGTCATGCGCTCCGCCCAGGCATTGGAGGGATGCACCACCACGGCCAGCCCGTCAAACGCGACCGGCAGCTCGATATAGGCGATGCCGTTCTTCCCGCAGAGGTCAGCTTCCGACGGTTTGATGGGGCGGGAGGCGTTGGAGAGGTCGGTTTCCCCGGCGCAGAACTTCTTGAACCCGCCTCCGGTCCCCGAGATCCCCACGGTCACCCGCGCGTTGCGATGCTGCTTCTGGAACTCCTCGGCGACGGCCTCGGTGATGGGGTAGACGGTGCTTGAGCCATCCGCCGTGATGAGCGCCGCCGCCCATGCCGGCTCAACGAAGCCCGCTAAGAGCGTCAACGCCAGCACTCCTCGCATCCAGGTCATGTCACACCTCTCCGTCAGGTTAAAACTTCGTCAGCCAGTCGACTTGGAGTCGGTCGACGCCGGCATCCGTCCCGTCGATCTCCTCCGTGACGAACCACTTGAATCCGAGCGTCGAGTTGTTCAGCGTGCCGAGCGTCGCGTAGTAGACGTGGCCGCTGCGGTCGGTGCCGCCGCTCGCCCCGAAGTCCGAGTCCGCGAACAGGCCGAAGACCGCGTCCGACTCCAGCCGCTGGTAGGAGTAGCCCGCCTCCCAGGCCATCGGCTTGTCGGCCGTGCCGACCTTGAAGCCGAGCTGAAAGCCCTCGTCGTCATCGGCGATCGCGACGTTCTTCACGTAGTCCCCGTGCAGCCGGATCGGCAAGCCGACCAGCTTGGTGTTCGCCTCGCCGGTGACGTTCAGCTCGTTGTAGTCGTAGTCGTTCCTTGGGACAAACCGGAAGGGCGCCGAGGCCCCTGAGACGGTGCCGGTGTTGCCGAACGCGCTGCTCTCATGGACGTCCACGCCGTTTTCCAGGTTCGCGTAGTCGTAGTAGCCCACCGCGCCCTTGAGGGTCAGCGCGTTCAGCCACTCCGCCTCCGCACCGGGCGCGACCGCCCAGGTCGCGCCGCCCTGGCCGCCCCACAGCGTCGGGTCGCCGCCGTTGGCGCCCAGCTCCTCAAGCGGGAACACGCCGCCGGCGAGAAACCCTTTCACCGGGCCGGCCGCAGCGGCCAACGACACCGCGGCCCCTTCAAAGGTCAGGTCGCCGTCCCACACCATCGGGGTGCCGTAGAACGGGTTCTCGAACTTGCCGCCCCAGGCGGTGAGAGGCATCGCCTCCAGGGGGGTCCCAACCGTCGTGACTTTGAGGTAGGCCTGGTCGATGAACACGTCCTTCTTATCGAAGCTGTCCGAGGCGCTTTGGTTGGTCGAGATCGGATCGGTGTTGGTGCCGGTGGCGATCCGGAACCCGGCCTCGAGCTGGTCGCTGACCTTGGCCTTCGCGCCGACGCGCAGGCGGCCGCGGGAGCGGTTGCGCGTCTTCGTCGCGCTCGTCGTCTGGTCGCGCCAGAAGTGCTCCGAGCGCAGGCGCATGTCGCCGGAGATCGTGAGGCTCTGCGCCCATCTGGGGACGATTTCCTTGGCTAGCTGCTTGTTGCCGGCGTCCTTGAACTCGGCCATCTCGCCTCGCAGATCAGAGGCTTCCTGATGGGTCAACACGCCCTTCTCCACCAGCTTGTCCAGCAGCAGATCCACCTCCACGCCCGCCCAAGCCGCTCCCGGAAAGCCCATCGCAGCCACCAGCCCCACCGCGCACCAGGACCTCCATCCCCGCATCGGTATCAGCCTCCGTTGCATCGCTCCATCGCTGTCCCGCTCGACCGCGTTCGGAAGCAAGTCTACGGGGAGCGTGTCAGGATGGTATGAGGGGGGCGTAAGGTTTCTGTAAAACCGGAAGGAGACGAGAACGCGCTAGGAGGCGAGCGGGATCGTGAAGGAAAATGCGGCGCCGTGGCCCACGCGGCTCTGCACGGAGACCGCGCCGCCGTGGGTTTCCACGAGATGCTTCACAATGGACAGCCCTAAGCCGGTGCCGCCCAACTCGCGGGAGCGCGCCTTGTCCACGCGATAGAAGCGCTCGAAGATGCGGGGCAGATCCTGCGCCGGAATGCCGACGCCGGTGTCCGACACGGTGACCTTGGCCCAGGGCGCCTCGCGAACGGCCGAGACGGTGATCGTGCCGTTCTCCACGTTGTACTTGACGGCGTTATCGGCCAGGTTCGCGAGCACCTGGCGCAGCCGATCAGGATCCGCCCGCACCACCAGGCCGGCAGGCACCTCGCACGCGGCGGTGAGCCGCCGTTGAGTGATCCCCGCCTGCAGGGACGCCAGGACTGACTCGACCAGCGGCTTCAGCTCCACGGCCGACAGCTTGACCGGCACCGCCTGCGACTCGATCTGCGAGAGCGATAACAGGTCGTCGATCAGCCGCGAGAGGCGGTTGGCGTCTTCGTCGATGAGCCGCACGAAGCGGCGGCTGCTCGCGGCATCATCCACCGCCCCGCCCAGCAGGGTCTCGGTCAGGCCGCGGATCGAGGTCAGGGGGCTTTTCAGCTCGTGCGACACATTGGCCACGAACTCCCGGCGAAGCTGCTCATACCGGTGATGCTCGGTGACATCCTGCAGCACAAGCACGGCGCAAGGTCCTGCCGGACCGCAGCCCTGGCACGGAACGCCGTGGACCCGGAGGATGCGCTTTTCGGGCTGCAAGAGCGTCAGATCTTTTGTGATCCATTGACGCTGCGCAAGCAGATCGCGGGCCAGCGCCTGAAGTCCCGGGTGCCGCGCGATCTCGATGAACCGCTGGCCGATGCCTTCGTCCGGCGCCCATCCCAACAACCTGCGCGAGGCCGGATTCATCAAGAGCACGCGGCCTTGGGCATCGACCGCCACGACCCCTTCCGCCATGCTCTCCAGAATCGCCCTGGCCTGGTTGCGCTCGGTCGTCAGCGCGTCGATATGCCCGCCGATCGCCTCCGCCATCGCCCCGAGCGCCGTCCCCAGCTCATGGACCTCCCGAACCGGCGCCGCAGGCGGCTGGCGGGTCAGGTCGCCGGTCGCGTAGGCGCGGGCGACCTGGGTCAGATCGCTGAGAGGCCTGGTGATGCGACGGGCCAGCCACGCGCCCAGGACGACCGCCAACAGCAACCCCACGATCAGGCTTGAGGTCACCGCTCGCCTGATCTCCCGGCGCAGCTCGCCGATCTCCGTCACGGAAACCGCCAGCCGCAACACCCCTGGCAGCGCGGGGGATTCGCCAAGCGGCAGGGCGACGTACAGCATCGGGAACCTCACCGTCGTGCTGTACCGCAGGCCCGTGCCGAGCCCGCCGGCTAAAGCCGCCTGCACCTCCGGGCGGCCCCGGTGGTGTTCCATCAGGCGGACAGAGGCCTCGGTCTGTTCGGAATCGCCCAGCACCCTGCCCGCCGGATCGATGACGGTCACCCGGCAGCGCGCCCTAGCGCCGAGTGCGGCCGCCACAGGCTGCAGCGCCTCAATGGTCGCGGACGCCGCGAGGGCTTGTTGCACGTCCGGCTTCATGACCTCGGCGAGCCGGACGAGTGACTGGGTGCGGTGCGCAACCGCCCGGCGCTCCAACGCGCGGCTTGCCAGCACACCGCCAGCCAAGATGACCACCGCCACGGCCGCGATGACCGTCACGAACGTCTTCCGATAGAGCGTGGGCCGTTGGGGGGCGCGCTTATTCATCGAGGACGAAGCGATAGCCGGCGTTCTGCACCGTCACGATCCGATCCGCCACCGGCTTCAGCTTCTTGCGCAATTGGCTGATGTGCAGGTCGACGGTCCGCGTCTGGATCTCGACGGCCCGGTCATAGCCCCAGACCCGCTCGAGGAGCGCTTCGCGGCTGAGCACGCGCCCCTCAGCCTGGATCAGCGCTTTCAGCAGGGCAAACTCCTTCGAGGTCAGCTCAACCGGCCTGCGCTTCACCGTCACGGTGTGCCGGCCCCAGTCCACATGCAGGTCGTTGAACTGGAACAGCTCCGGCTCCTCTGGGGGATGCCTCCGTCGGAGGATAGCCTTGATGCGGGCCACCAGCTCCTTCGGGCTGAACGGCTTCGTCACGTAATCATCTGCGCCCATCTCCAAGCCGAGCACCTTGTCCGTCTCCTCGGATTTGACGGTCAGCATGATGACGGGGATCTGCCGGGTCGCCTCCTCGCGCTTCAGGAGACGGCAGACCTCCAGGCCGTCCACTTCCGGCAGCATCCAGTCGAGGAGGATGAGATCGGGCAGCTCGCGGCGGGCCAGCTCCAGCGCTCTGGCGCCATCGGAGGCCACCAGGGTGCGGAAGCCTTCTTTCTCGAGGGTGTATCTCACTGCTTCGACGATGTTCTTTTCGTCGTCGACGATCAGGATATTCGCGCTCCCCATGGCAGCATGATACCAGAAAGCACAGGTGTCAGACACCTTTCCCGCTTTGTGCTACAATCAACCGACATGCCGGCCATCCAGTATCGCGCGACCGTCGAACGGGTCGACGTCCTGTCCTACAACGTCCGGGGGTTCCGCTTCAAGCTCGTCGAGCCGCCGACGCTGGCGTTCCATGCCGGGCAGTTCATCATCTTGAACGTCCCCCGCGACGGCAAGGTCGTCAAGCGCGCCTATTCGGTCGCCTCCCCGCCGCACGAGCCGCAGGCGGTCGAGCTGTGCATCCAGCACCTGGAAGGCGGCATCGCCTCGACGTACCTCTGGAAGCTGAAGGCGGGCGATCCGGTGTCGCTCTCCGGCCCCCACGGCACCTTCCTGCTGAAGGAGCCGCTGAACTACGAGCCGGTCTTTCTGGCCACCGGCACCGGGGTGGCCCCGTTCCGCGCCATGATCCGGCACCTCATCCATATCCAGTTCAGCCAGCCGATGTGGCTGCTGTTCGGCACGCGGTACGAGCACGGGCTGCTCTACGACTCGGAGTTCCGGTCGCTGGCCGCGCTGCGCCGCACCTTCCACTACATCCCGGTCGTCAGCCGGCCGAAAGAATGGCACGGCGAGACCGGCCACATCCAACAGACCTTTCAGAAACACCTCGCCGACTGGGCCAACAAAGAGATGTACATCTGCGGCTGGCTGGAGATCGTCCGGTCGATCGCCTCGGACCTTGCGGGCTTCGGCGTGCCCAAAGAGAAGATCCATTACGAGGAATGGACCTGACCCGATGAACAGTACCCTCGCAATGCGGAATTCGGAATGTGGAGTTCGGAATCAAGGGCGCGGTCATTCCGCATTCCGCATTCCGCATTCCGCATTCTCACGATGATTCAAACCTTGCGGGTGGGGCATACGCCGGACATGGATGACGCGTTCATGTTCTACGCCATCGCCAGCGGCGCAATCCCGATGGATGGGCTCGCCTTCGAGCATGTCATCGAGGACATCCAAGCGCTGAACCGGCGCGCCCTCCAGGCCGAGCTGGATGTGACCGCCATCTCGGCCGCCAGCTACCCCGTCCTGGCCAAGGACTACTGGATCCTCTCGGTGGGCTCCAGCGTCGGCCAAGGCTACGGCCCCGTGCTCATTTCCACCACGCCGAAAACCTCCGAGGAGCTCTCCGGCAGGCGGGTCGCGGTGCCGGGCCTGCACACCACGGCCTGCCTGCTGCTGCGGCTGGCGATCCCTGAGATCACGCCGGTCGAGATGCCCTTCGCGCAGATCCCTCAGGCGGTGTTGGACGGCTCGGTGGAGGCGGGGCTGGTGATTCACGAATGGCAGCTCACGTACCGGGATGCGGGCCTGCTGCCGGTGCTCGACCTGGGGCTGTGGTGGCAACAGCAGGTCAAGCTGCCGCTGCCGCTCGGCTTAAACGTCGTGAAGCAATCGCTGGGCAAGCCCACGGCCAAGCGGGCGGCGGGCCTGCTGCGCGACAGCATCCTGTACGCGTTCGCGCACCAGGAGGAGGCGCTGGCCTACGCCCTCACGTTCGGCCGCGGCACCGACCCCATCCGGGCCCGCCAGTTCATCGGGATGTACGTCAACGAAGAGTCGCTCATCCTCTCCACGCACTGCCGGGAGGGCCTCCGGACGCTGTTTGAGCTGGGCCATCAGGCCGGCCTGATCCCGCGCGTGCCCCGCCTGAGCGTCATCGAACCCCAAAAGCCGTGAAGCGTATTGGCGTGAAGCGTATTGGCGTGAAGCGTATAAGCGTATGGGCGTTGGACGAACAAGCAACGCGAATACGCTTCACGCTTATACGCTTCACGAGAGAGACTCAGAGGTAGGTTTTTCTGCGAAACACATCGACCGCGAGGTTCGCCACCCGATCCAGGAAGAGCGTGCCGTCCAGGTGGTCCACTTCGTGCTGGGCCACGATCGCCTCAAACCCGTCCAGATACACCCCGAACACCTTGCCGAAGCGGTCAAGCGCCGTGACGTGCACGCTGGTGGCCCGCTTCACGTTCCCGGTGAAGTCGGGGACGGAGAGGCACCCCTCCCGACCGATCTGCTCCCCCTGCGCATCGTCAACCTGGGGATTGATGAACACCAACAGCCCGTGGTGGCTGGTCACCTTCGGATGCCGGGCCGCCTCCATGACCGCCAGGCGAAGCCCGCGGCCCACCTGGGGCGCGGCCAGCCCCACGCAGCGCGGGTGCTGCCGCATGGTGCGGATCATCCCGTCGATGAGGCGGGCGATGGACACCTCCACCCGCTCCACCATTTCGGTGGGCCGCTTGAGGAGGGGGTCGGGAAAGCGGCGAATGACCAGCCTGCTCAGAGGACGTTCACCTCGGCCGGGCGCAGGCTGACCTCCACCCCGAGGCGCCTGGCCGCGGTGGCGAGCTGCCGTTCGAGTGACGCGATCGGGCGCGCCGGAGGGACTTCAACTTCGAGCAGCGTCAGGTACAGCGACGGCCGGCCGCGCCGGCTGCGGTGGGTGTGCACGTCGGTGATGTTGGCCCGGTTCCTCGCCAGGACGTCCGAGATCCGGTACACGATCCCCGGCCGGTCCTTGCCGTAGACCGAGATCAGGTAGGACCGGCCCCGCTTGCGGGGCCTGGCGGCCTCCTGTTTCGTCAACGGCTTGAGGTGGGCGGCCAGCCTCAGCCGGCGCGCCAGCGGCTCAAGCGCCCGTCGAAGCGACCGTTCGGTCATGGTCCCCGGGCCGGAGAAGATCAGCATGATGGCGAACTCGCCGGCCAGGCGGGTCATCGCCGAATCTTCGAGGTTACAGCCGTGTTCGAAGAGCGTCTTCGTGACCCCCGCCACGATCCCCGGGCGGTCCTGCCCGACCGCCGTGATGATCCACCTCCGCGCCATCTCGCCTCCAAAGGTGTCAGACACCTTTCCCGCTTTGAAAGGTGTCTGACACCTTTTCGACTTCAAAGCCCGCGTCCTCAATCATCCGGCGGGCCTCCTCGGCCTGCTGGCCTGGCGTCGTCAGGTAGCCTTCGACAAAGATCGAATTCGCCGGATAGAGTGCCAGCGCCTGCAGCGACCGCAGGTTGACCTCCCGGCCTCCCGCAGCCCGGATCTCGCTGGCGGGATTCAGAAACCGGAACAGGCAGAGGGCCTTCAGGCACTTCATCGGCGTCAGGAACGCGAAGTGGCCCATCGGGGTGCCTGGGATCGGGTGGAGGAAGTTGACCGGGATAGAATCCATCCGCAGCTCGCGGCAGGCAAAGGCCAGCTCGAGAATGTCCTCGTCGCGCTCGCCCATCCCGATGATGCCTCCGCTGCAGGTCAACAGCCCCGCCTTGCGGACGTTCTGCACCGTCGCGACGCGATCCTGGTAGGTGTGGGTCGAGCAGACCTCCGGATAGAACCGCTCGCTCGTGTTCAGGTTGTGGTTGACCCACCCGACGCCGGCCTCCTTCAGCTTCCGGGCCTGCGCCTCCGATAACAGCCCCAAGCAGACGCAGATCTCCAAGCGGGCCGCCTGCGTGATCGCGCGCGTCACCTCGCAGAAGCGTTCGATCTCCTCGTCGGTCGGGCCGCGGCCGCTCGCGACCATGCAGTAGCGCGTGGCCCCGGCGGCGGCGGCGCGGCGCGCCCCCTCCACCAGCTGCCCCTGGTCCATGAGCGGGTACTTGTCGATCGTGGCCGTGGAGAGGGACGACTGCGAGCAGTAGTGGCAGTCCTCCGGGCAGAGGCCGCTGCGCGCGTTCTGCAGGATGCAGATCTTGACCCGCTTGCCGAAGCGGGCCTTGCGGATCTCGAACGCGGCGCGCAGCGCGGGGAGGACCTCCTCATCCGGCAGCGCGAGGATCGCGCGGGCCTCTTCACGGGACAGCGGCTGCCCGCTGAGGGAGCGCTCGATCAACTCGTCCCACCGGATCGCCTCAGGGCGGGCTGCAAGCGATGGGGGGGTCATGCCGACACGGGCTCAAACACCCGGAGGACCTCGTAGAGGGTGGTGCGCTGCGCCGGGATGAAACCCGACTCTCGGATGAGCGTGATGACTTCCTCCACGGTGGTTGTGTTCACGAAGGCGGCGGCGGCGTGGACGTGTTCCTCGAACAGGGTCCCGCCGAAGTCGTCCGCCCCGAAGTGCAGCGCGATCTGCCCGGTCTTCTTGCCCTCGGAAAACCACGACGCCTGGATGTGGGGGACGTTATCGAGATAGAGCCGCGCGAAAGCGATCATCCGCAGGTACTGCGTCGGGCCGGCATGGCGGGGGATCGGCTTCTCCAGCGGCGTGTGGCCCGGCTTGAACGTCCAGGGCACGAACGCGGTGAACCCGCCGGTCTCATCCTGCAGGCGCCGGACGTGATCGAGATGCTCCAGGATGTCCTCGTCCTCCTCGATGTGCCCGAACATCATCGTCGCGGTGGACTTCAACCCCAGCCTGTGGGCTTCACGGTGCACGGAGAGCCACGCCTCGGCGCCGCCCTTCTTCGGCGCCAGGCGCCGTCGGATGCGATCCGACAGGATCTCCGCGCCGCCTCCGGGCAGCGTGCATTGGCCCGCCTCCCTCAGCCGCAGGAGCACCTCCCGGATCGGCAACCCGGAGACCTGCGCCATCGTCGTCACCTCGGAGGCGGTGAAGAAATGCGGGGTCACCTGGGGAAAGCGCCTGCGGGTCTCGCGCACGAGGCTGAGGTAGTACTCCAGCGGGAGCTGGAGGTTATGCCCGCCCTGCAGCAAGACCGTGGTCGCACCCAGCTCGACCGCGCGCTGCACCCTCTCCATCACCTGCTCCACCGTCAGCGTGTAGCCCTCCGGGTGGCCGGGCTTGCGGTAGAAGGCGCAGAACACGCAGTCGGTGACGCAGACGTTGGTGTAGTTGGGGTTGGAGTCAATGACGAAGGTGACGCGCGGCTCCGGGTGGAGGCGGAACCGGACGTGCGTGGCCAACTGCGCCAGCTCCAGCAGCTCGCCCCGCTGCCAGAGCCACAGGCCCTCCTCGCGCGTCAGGCGCGCGCCGGAGAGCGCCTTTTCCTCGATCGCCTCAGAACAGATGAGACTCATCGGCCCACCCACCGCAGCGTGCCGCTAGCCCGACGGGTCCTGCCTGCCCGGCAGGCAGGCCGCTTGTGCATCGCAAAAAGTGTCAGACACCTTTCGAC
>Ga0209399_10000645_pt1 | contig 20367 bp, 22 predicted proteins | sample OV2TP3_FD_184130 | JGI IMG/M metagenome (GOLD analysis project Ga0209399, IMG submission 184130) | Hot spring microbial communities from Beatty, Nevada to study Microbial Dark Matter (Phase II) - OV2 TP3 (SPAdes) (version 3) | ecosystem: Environmental > Aquatic > Thermal springs > Hot (42-90C) ... | reverse complement strand
TTCTTCCTCCTGAGCTCGCGCAGCACCGGCGCCAGGCCGCCGGCCTTGTGCAGGTCCTCCATGTAGTGCTTGCCGGAGGGCTTGAGATCGACCAGCACCGGCGTTTTGGCGCCCATGCGATCGAATCGGGCGAGATCGACGGCGATGCCGAGGCGACCGGCGACGGCGGTGATGTGGATCAGGCCGTTGGTGGACCCGCCGATGGCAAGCAGCACGCGCAGCGCATTGGCGAACGCCTTTGCGGTCATCACCTTGTCGGGGGTTAGGCCCTCGGCGGCCAATGACACAGCGCGGCCGCCGGTGGTCTCGGCGTGGCGCAGCCGGTCGGCGAGTACGGCCGGGATGGCGGCGCCCCCCGGCAGCATCATGCCCAGCGCCTCGGCCATCAGCGCCATGGTGCTGGCGGTGCCCATGACGCCGCAGGTGCCGGCGGTCGGCATCAGGCTCGCGGTGATCCGGTCGACCTCGGCGGCGTCGATGGCGCCGGCGCGGTGCATGCCCCACAGGCGCCGGCAGTCGGTGCAGGCGCCGAGCCGCTCGCCCTTGTGGCTGCCGGTCAGCATCGGCCCGGTGACGGTGAGGATCGCCGGCACGCCGGCGCTGGCGGCGCCCATCAGCAGCGCCGGCACCGTCTTGTCGCAGCCGCCGATCAGCACCACGGCGTCCATCGGCTGGGCGCGGATCATCTCCTCGACGTCCATCGACATCAGGTTGCGCAGGTACATGGACGTCGGGTAGGCGAAGGATTCGTGCAGCGAGATGGTCGGGAACGGCATCGGCAGCCCGCCGGCCAGCATGACGCCGCGCTTCACCGCCTCGACGATCTCGGGCACCGTGCGATGGCAGGGGTTGTAAGCGCTGAAGGTGTCGGTGATGCCGACGATCGGGCGCGAAAGCGCGTCGTCGGTATAGCCCATGGCCTTGATGAACGCCTTGCGCAGATAAAGCGAGAACCCGGCGTCGCCGTAATGGGTAAGGCCCTTTTTCATGCCGCGGCCCGGCTTCGCGGGTTTCTTCGCCATGACCGGCCGCATCTTCAGATGAAGTAGACGAACAGGTAGGCCGCCAGCACCACGATTGCCCAGAACACCATGTCGCCGGCGGTGATGGACTTCGCCATCACGCCGTCGGGTCCGTGGTAGCGCACCACCAGCGCCAGGAAGCGGGCGAGCAGGCCCTTGGCTGTCTCCTCCAGCCAGTCGCGCAGTTTGGCGACGCCGTCGACGGCGGCCGCCAATAGCCGGTTGCCGAGGCGGCGATAGAACCAATCCCAGTCCAGGCTGATGGTCAGGGTGCGCTCCATCATCGGCAGCATCAGGAAAAACGACAACCCCGCGAACAGCAGGAGCTGCAGCATGTTGACCACGTGCGCCGGCGTATAGGGCTCGAACGCCACCGGGAACGGCAGGATGGCGTAGAGCGGCCCCGGCACGACCCCGATCAAGATGCACAGGAAGGCGAACAACGCCATCGCCCAGCGCATGTTCCACGGCGGGTCGGCGGGCCGCAGGCCGGAGTCCCTCTGGAAAAATACGAACCACGGGAACTTGATGCCGGCGTGCAGGAACACCCCGGCCGAGGCCGCCGCCAGCAGGAACCAGACGGCCCCCAGGTGCTGGTCGACAGCGGCTTCCGAGATCATCGACTTGCTGACGAACCCCGACGTCAGCGGGAACGACGAGATGGCGAGCGCGCCGATGATCCCGCACAGCGTCGTCACCGGCATGCTCTGAAACAGGCCGCCGAGGTCCGAGCACTTGCGCTTGCCGGTCATGTACAGGACCGAGCCCGCCGACATCAGCAGCAGCGCCTTGTAGATGATATGGGTAAAGGCGTGCGAGGCGGAGCCGTTGAGCGCCATCTCGGTGCCGATGCCGACGCCGGTGACCATGAACCCGACTTGGTTGACGATGCTGTAGGCGAGGATTCGCCGTGCGTCGTTCTCAAGCAGCGCATAGATGATGCCGTAGAAGACCATGTAGAGGCCGAGGAACACCAGGATCTTGGCTCCGGCGAAGCCGGCGATCAGCACGTAGACGGCGGCCTTGGTGGTGAACGCCGATAGGAACACGGTGCCGCTCCACGACGCCTCCGGGTAGGCGTCGGGAATCCACGCCGACAACGGCGGCGCCCCGGCGTTGACCAGGAACCCGACCAGAATTAGCCAGGTTCCCAGCGTCTTCGGCTGCATCGGGCCGAAGGCGATCGAGCCGACATCGACGACGTGGGCGACGATGCCGGCCATCAGCAGCACGCCGCCGAGGACGTGGACCATGATGTAGCGCATGGAGGCGCGGTAGGCGGAAGGCGAGCGCGCCGACCAGATGATCAGCGACGAGCCGACGGCCATCAGCTCCCAAAACACGAACACGGTCACCAGGTCGCCGGCCATGGCGACGCCGACGGCGCTGCCGGCGTAGAGTTGCGCCGCCGCGAGCTCGATCAGCCGGCGCTGATTGAGGGCGAACAGCGCGCCGGCGAAGGCCATGATGGCAAAGATGCTGGCGAACAGGCGGCCGAGCCGGGTGCCCTGCAGCAGCACCAGCTCGTAGTCGAGGTAGCGGGCGGTCAACACCGGCCCCTCGGGCACAGTCCACACCAGGGCGAGCACCACCAGCGGCAGTGCCAGCAGCCAGACGGCGCGGGGTCCGTGCCTCAGGAACGGCACCGCGACGGCGCCGAGAATCAGGATCAGGGCGGGCGGGAAGGAAACGATCATTCGCGGTCGTCTCCGTAATAGGCGTCCGGCCGCTTCAGGAGATAGCCGAGGCCCTTGGCAACCACGATCATGGCGGCGCAGGTGGCAAGCCCGTACCAGGCGTAAAAGCCGAAGCTGCCGTCGACGCCGAAATGTGGAGTGGCGGCGATGACGAGGTCGAGCAGCGTCACCGCCGCCAGCACGCCGAGGCCCCACTGCCACAGGCGGCGGATGGTCTCTGGCCGCACCAGCCAGTGGAGCTTCTTGCGTGGGCGTTTGCGGGCGGCCTTGGCGTTCACGGCGACACTCCCGCCACCTGCCGGGCGAGGCCGAGGGCGATGTCCGGGTAGAGGAAGAACACCACCGTCGCCGCCGCCGTCAGGACCACCGATGCCACCACCGTCGGCGGCGCCTCGCCGTGTTCGATGAGCGGCGGATGGGCGCCGTCATTGACGCCGGTCTTGGATCTCTTGCGGGCGGGTTTGGACCGGCGTTCCTCGCGGAAGAATGCGGCATAGACGATGGGAAGGAAATAGCCGGCGTTGAGCAGAGTGCTCAGCACGATCACCGCGACCGCCGCCATCTGGTCGGCCTGGAAGGCGCCCTGCAGGATGTACCATTTGCTTACGAAGCCGGCCGTCGGCGGCAACCCGACCATGCTCAGCGCGCCGATGAAGAAGGCGCCCATGGTCCACGGCATGCGGCGGCCGATACCGTCGAGCTCGCTGACTAAAGTCTTGTGGCTGGCCACCAGGATCGAGCCGGCGGCGAAGAACAGGGTGATCTTGGCGAACGCGTGGGCGGCGATGTGAAGAGTGGCGCCGATCACCGATATCGGCGCCAGGATGGCGACGGCGATCACCACGTAGGAAAGCTGGCTCACGGTCGAGTAGGCGAGCCGCTGCTTCAGGTTGTCCGACCGCAACGCGATCACAGAGGCGACGACGATGGTGAACGCGGCGACGTAGAGCAGCCAGCCGGCCGACGCCTCGCGCGCCAGCGAGTCGACGCCGAAGACGTAGACCACCACCTTGACGACGGCGAACACGCCCGCCTTGACCACGGCGACGGCATGCAGCAGCGCGCTGACCGGCGTCGGCGCCACCATCGCCGCCGGTAGCCAGCGATGAAACGGCATCAGTGCCGCCTTGCCGATGCCGAAGGCATAGAGCGCCAGCAGCACGCCGACCATCGGCCCGTGGATTTTGCCGGCCAGCAGTCCGCCGGCGACGAAGTCGAGGGACTCGGCGATCACCCACGTCCAGATGATGGCGAACAGCAGAAAGGCGATCGAGGTACCGAGCAAGAGACCTAAATAGACGCGCCCGGCGCGTTTCGCCTCCTCGGAACCGTGATGGGCGACAAGCGGGAAGGTCGAGAGCGTGAGGGTCTCGTAAAAGATGAATAACGTCAACAGGTTGCCAGAAAACGCCACGCCCACGGCGCTGCCGATGGCAATGGCGAAATAGGCGTAGAACCTGGTCTGGTTCTGCTCATGGTGACCGCGCATGTAGCCGATCGAGTAGATCGAGGTGACGAACCAGAGAAAGCTGGCGATGCCGGCGAACAGCATCCCCAGCGGCTCGACGGTGAAGGTGACGCCGAGTCCGGGTAGCATCTCGATCGGCGTGACGGTTGGATTGCCGCCGGCGGCGACCACCGGATAGATGCCGGCCACCAGGTAGAACAAGATGCCGGCGGAGATCAGGGTCATCGTCTCGCGCAGGTCGGGTAGCGCGCCGGCGACGACCACCAACAGCGCGCTGGCGAACGGCACGACAATGCACAGCAGCACCGCATTCTCGGGAGTCATCGCAGCCCTCCGAGGAGCGTTTCGGCGGCGCCGACGGCGACGTCGAGGGTGCGGGTAGCGTCGATGCCGAAATAGTAGCAGGCGCCGATCATCATCCACGTCGGCACCAGCAGCGACGCCGGCGCCTCGCTCACCGCCGGCGCTCCCTCCGGCCGCGGCCGGAAATATGCCACTTCGACGATGCGCCAGATGTAGACGATGGCCAGGATCGAGCTGGCCAGGATGACCGCCACCGCCGCCCACCAGCCTTTCTCAAGCGCCCCCTGGACCAGGTACCATTTCGATATGAACCCGACTGACAACGGCACGCCGATCAGGCTCAAGCCGCCGGCGACGAACGCCGCCATGGTCAATGGCATGCGCTTCGCCAGTCCGTGCATGTCGGCGATCTCGACGGAGCCGAGGCGCAGGAACACGCAGCCGAGCACCATGAACAACCCGCCCTTCATCAACGCGTGATTGAACAGATGCACGATGCTGCCGGCCAGCCCGGTCGCCGATTCCATGCCGATGCCGACCACCATGTAGCCGATCTGCGCCAGCGACGAGTAGGCGAGCACGCGCTTGACGTTTTCCTGGTAGATGGCCGTCGCCGACGCGCCGATCATCGCCGCCGCGGCGAGCGTCAGCAGCACCTCCTGCACACCCGGGAAGCTGAGCACGTCGACCTCGCCGAACACCGTGAACACGATGCGCAGCAGCGCGTAGACGGCGACCTTGGTGCCGGTCGCGGCGATGAACGCCGAGACCGCCGACGGCGCGTAGGTATACGCGTTGGGCAGCCACACGTGCAGCGGGAACAACGCTAGCTTCAGGCTGAGCCCGACGGTCAGGAACGCCAGCGCCACGTGGATGGTGCGGGTGTCGATGACCGCCGGCATCAGCGTCGCCAGATCGACCATGTTGAGGGAGCCGGTCATCATGTACGTCAGGCCGACACCGATGACGTAGAACGTCGCGCCGATGGTGCCCATCACCAGGTACCGGTACGCCGCGATCAGCGCCCGGCGGTCCTTGCCGAGGCTGATCAGCACGTACGACGACAGCGACGAAATCTCCAGGAACACGAACAGGTTGAACACGTCGCCAGTGATCACGATGCCGAGCAGCCCGGCGAGATTGAGCAGGTACATGCAATAGAAGAGGTAGACGCGTGCCGCCGGCACCTCCGCCTCGACGCTGGCCTGCGCATAGGGGATTACGAGCGACCCGATGGTGGTGACGATGACCAGCAGGAAGGCGCTGACCATGTCGATGCGGTACTCGATGCCCCACGGCGCCTCCCAGTCGCCGAGCAGGTACGAGATCGGCCCGACCTTGAGAACTGAAAACAACAGGATGAGGGCCATCACCAGCGACGCCCATGTGGCGACCAGCGCGATCAGCCAGGCGACCCGGGGACGGCGGAGGATCAAGCACACCGGCGCCGCCAACAGCGCCACAACCACCTGCAGGGCTGGGATCTGGGCGGCGGTCAACGATCGTTCTCCTGCGCCTCGATCTCGTCGTCCTCGACGGTGCCGTAGGCGTCGCGGATACGCACGACGAGCGCTAGCCCAAGCGCCGTCGTCGCCACGCCGACCACGATCGCGGTCAGGATCAGGACGTGGGGAAGCGGGTTGCTGTACTGGGCGATGCCCTCGGCCAGGATCGGCGCCGTGCCGCCCTTCACCTTGGCCATGGTGATGTAGAACGTGAACATCGACACCTGGAAGATGTTCAGGCCGACGATCTTCTTCACCAGGTTGTTGTGGGCGATGACGATGTAGAACCCTGTCATCATCAGGACGACGACGATCCAGTAGTTGATGAGGCCCGGGAATTCCATGGCTCAGCGTTCCTGGCTGGCGAAAGTGAAGAAGATGGTGATCATCGCCGCCGCCACGGTCAGGCCGACGCCGAGTTCGACCAGCAGGATGCCAAGGTGCTGACCGTCAGTCGGCACGCGGGCGAGCACCGAATAATCGAGGTAATTACCGCCGAGCAGCGCGCCCACCACCCCGACGCCGCCGTAGAGCAGGACGCCGAGCGCCAGGAAGAATCGCGACACCCTGGGCGCCACCACGGCGCGCGCCAGATCGACGTCGAAGATCAGCGCATAGAGGATGAACCCGGAGGCGAAGATGACGCCGGCCTGGAACCCGCCGCCGGGCCCGAAATCGCCGTGCCACTGAACGTAGAGTGCGAACAGCAGGATCATCGGCAGAAGCAGCTTGGACACCACCCTGAGGATGACGTTCTTGCGGATGCCGTGCTCGATGTCCCACTGGGCGTCGCGGCGCGCCCGCCGGCGGCCGCGCTGCGGCCGGCCGATGATCAACAGCACGCCGGCGGCGGCGGTGAAGATGACGAACACCTCGCCCAAGGTGTCGTAGCCGCGGTAGCTCGCCAGCACCGAGGTGACGACGTTGGGAAGTCCGGTCTCGTACGCGGAATCCATGAGATACCGGGGCGCCACGTGGTGATGAATCGGCGCCGTGGGATCGCCGTAGTACGGCATGTCGAGGGTGCCGTAGATCAACACCGCACCGGTAATCGTCACCAGCAGAAGCGCCAACAACGGCTTGTTGTCGGAGACCGTTTTCTCCTCGCTGGTGGTCAGCGCCAACGTGCCCAACATCAGCACCGTTGCGATGCCGGCGCCGACGGCGGCCTCGGTGAAGGCGACGTCGACCGCGTCCAGCACCACGTACAACACCGCCGAGGTGAGGCTGAAGATGCCGGTCAGCATGACCACGCCGAACAGGTTTCTGAGGCGGGCGACGGCAAACCCGATCACCGCCATGAACACCATCAGCGACATGACGATCACGTCTTCGATGGCGAGTCTCCTTCGCCGGCGTCGGCGTCGGCCGGCGAATCGGCTACCTGCGGGCGGGCGCCGCCGCCGAGCGCGGCGCGGGCCAGCGCATGGGTGGCCGTCGGGCTGGTGAACAGGATGAAGACGACGATCAGCACCAGCTTGATGGTGACGATGGTAAACCCGGCCTGGACCATCAAACCGAGAAGCATCGCGCAGGTGCCCACGGTATCGATGATGCCGGCGCCGTGCATGCGCGCAAACACGTCGGGCAGGCGGACGATGCCGATGCCGCCGACGACCAGGAATGCCGATCCGATGAGAATCAGCAGCCAACTGACGGCGTCGAGCAGCATTTCCATCAGATGTCTCCGAGCTCGTCGCCGCCCGACGGGCGGCCCATGTGGGAGTACTCGACGTACTTGGAGACGGCGATGGTGCCGATGAAGTTGATCAGCGCGTAGACCAGCGCCAGGTCGAGGAACTCGGGACGGCCGGTCAGGAACCCGTGGACCGAGATCAGCACCACGGTCAGGGTGCCGAAGACGTTGACCGCCAGAATGCGATCGTACACGGTTGGTCCTTTGATGGCGCGATAGACGGTCAACACCATGGTGACCAGGGTGGCGATAGCGGCGGCGGCGAACATCATCAGGCGCCCCCGTCCGATCCGCCGACGCTGCGGCGGCCGTACGGGTCCTTGTGCGCTTCCATGGCGGTGACGCGGCGGTCCATGTCGCCGGCGAGAAGGCCGTCCGCGGATTCCCGGGTCAGCGCGTGCACCGAGACGATGTCGCGGTCGATGGCGATGGTCACCGTGCCCGGCGTCAGCGTGATGGAATTGGCGAAGATAACCTGTCCCAGTTCGGTCCCCTGGGTCGCCTTGACCTCGATCACCGACGGGTTGATCGGCATCTTGCGCTGGATGACCACCCGGGCGATGTCGATGTTGGACTTGATGATCTCGGCGATCAGCCACGGCCAGTACAGGAACGCCCGCACCGTCAAGTGGATCGGGTGCCCCTCGTGGTCGATGACGTCCATGCGGTGGGCGATCCAGACGATGGCGATCACCGAGAAGCCGCCGAGACTGAGCAGCAATGCCTGGAAGTAGCCGGACAGCAGCAGCCACAGGCAGTAGAGGACCAATCCCAAGCTCAAGGCGTGCAACACGCTCGCGTCTCCCCCCGCTCCCGGTCGGTCCCCATTGGTCCTCATCGGGCGGAAGTCCCGCCCGCGCGACCGGGCCGGCGGCCCGGAATCGCTATGGCGAGAATAAAATCAGGGGTCCACGGTGACCAGGAAAAAATCCTGCGCGGCCCGGCAACTCAAGGTTTTCGCCCGGCCGCCGCGCCACAGTTGTCGAATGCCTCGGTTGTCGGCTATGGCTTGGTCATGATTCGCGACATTCTGCTCGGCCTGGCCGGCGTGGTCGTGGCGGCGGCGGGTTGCGATTCGCTGGTCCCGTCGGCGAGCGCCGACCAGGGGAAGCCGCTCGCTGCCTCGCAGGCGACCGTCGTCACCGCTGCCGGTAACCGCTATCCGTTCCGGGTCGAGCTCGCCCGCACCCCCGACGAGCGCGCCCAAGGCTTGCAAGGGCGGCGAACGCTGGCCGCCGACGCCGGCATGCTGTTCGAGTTCGAAGCCCCGCAGCCGGTGGCGATGTGGATGAAGGACACCTACATATCGCTGGACATGATCTTCATCGCCGCCGACGGCCGCATCGTCAATATTGCCCGCGACACCACGCCGCGGTCGCTGAAGGTGCTCGAATCGCAGGGACCGGTGCGGGGCGTGCTCGAGGTGGTGGCCGGGACGACGGCCCGCCTCGGCATCCGTCCCGGCGACCGTGTAGTGCACAAGATCTTCGAGTGAACCACGCCGCCGGAGCGTGGATATCCGGGCCCGTTGGCCGTCAAAGCCTTGCGCGACGCGACGCGACGGCTTACTTTCCGCCGAGCCCGAAGCACCGCGCGGGGAGTAGTTCAGCCTGGTAGAACGCGTGGTTTGGGACCACGAGGTCGCTGGTTCGAATCCAGTCTCCCCGACCAGTTTCGACCGTCGCCGGCAAGCACGGGGCCGGGCACCCCATCGGAAGAGCGGCCATGATCGAAGTGTGCATCTACAAGCCAGCCAAGACCGCGATGCAGTCCGGGCACGGCAACACGCGCGACTGGGTGCTCGAATTTGAGCCAGGCGCGCCGAAGGTGACCGATCCGCTGATGGGCTGGATCGGCTCGGCTGACACCCGGGGCCAGGTCCGGCTCCGCTTCGGCGGCAAGGAGGAGGCCGTCGCGTTCGCGAACAAGCACGGACTCGCCTATCGTGTGCAAGAACCGCGAACACGCCGCATAAGACCCAAGAGCTACGCCGACAATTTCAGCTTCCGCCGGCGAATCTAAGGCGGGCCCATGGGCGCCCGTAGCTCAACGGATAGAGCACGAGACTTCTAATCTCGAGGTTGCAGGTTCGATTCCTGCCGGGCGCGCCACCACCGTCATCGGAATCGCCGGGCCGTCACGACGGCTCCTCGGGCGGCATCAGGTGGATGCCGTCGGCGAGCAACGAGACGACGACGGTCGCGCCGCGATTCATACCATTGCGCCGGACGGCGTGGGTGGCGATCGAGAAGACGAGCGGCAGCGAATCCCGTCCGTCCACGTGCAGCGTAACCGACGTGGTTGGGCCGAGGGCGACCAGCTCGTCGACGATGCCGCTGATCGGATTCTCGCGCTCGCCGCGCGACGGGCGATCGCGGCGATGCAGCACGACGTGCGAGCCCGGGATCATCCAAGCGACCGTGTCGCCTTGGCGGAATGGGCCGATGCGGGCGACTTCCAGCGAATGACCGCTCCAGGCGACAACGCCGCGACCGTCTTCGCGGCGCTCGGCGATGCGGCCTTCGAACAGGTTCGGCTGGTCCATCAACCGCGCCACCAACGGGCTGACCGGCTGGTTCGCCACAGCATCGGGCGGACCGTCCTCGAGGGTTTGGCCGCGGTGCAGCACGCTGATCCTGTCGGCCAATGCCGTCGCCTCGGCAAGGTCGTGGGTGACGAGGACGATGGGGACGCTGACCTGCCGACGCAACATCGCCAACTCGCGCTGCAGCTTGCGCCGGGTCACTTGATCTACCGCCGAGAACGGCTCGTCCAGCAGCAGCACTTCCGGCTCGCGCGCCAGGGCCCGCGCCAGGGCGACGCGTTGTCGCTGGCCGCCGGAAAGGGCGGCCGGCCGGCGCTCCTCGAGTCCGCCGAGATGAACCAGCTCCAGCAGTTCGTCGGCGCGTGCTCGCCGGCGCGCCGGCGGCAGATGGCCGAGCGCCAGCGCCACGTTGTCGCGCGACGACAGATGCGGGAACAGAGCGTAATCCTGGAACACCAAACCGACCCGCCGCCGCTGAGGTACAAGATGCACAGCCCGCGCCGAATCGAACCAAACGACGCCGTTGCAGACGATGCGTCCCGCCCGCGGGCGATGCAGGCCGGCGACGGCGCGCAGGACCGTGGTCTTGCCGCTACCCGACGGCCCGACCATGGCGACAAGTTCGCCCGGCGCGACGACCAGGCTAGCGTCGAGCGGGATCGGCGCGTCCTGGCGCAGCTCGATCGACAGACCCGAGTCGCCGGGCTCAGACATGCGGTTGGTCCCGACGGCCGGCAAGCATGTAGACGAGACCAATGGCGACAAACGAAAACGCCAGTAGGAATGCCGACATGATACCGGCCGCCACGTCGTCGAAGGCCTGCACCCGGTCGTAGATGGCGATGGCGACGGTCTTGGTCTCGCCCGGAACGCTGCCGCCGACCATCAGAACGACGCCGAACTCGCCGAGCGTGTGGGCGAATACCAGTGACAGCGCCGACACCACGCCCATCCAGGCGAGTGGAAGCTCGACCCGCCAGAATGTCCGCCAGTACGACAGCCCGCTGACCCAGGCGGCTTCGCGCACGTGCAGCGGCACCGCCTCGAAGGCCCGCTGCAGCGGCTGGATCGCGAACGGCAGGTTGAAGATCACCGATGCCAGAAGCAGGCCCTCGAACGTGAATACCAGCGAGGAGCCGAACAGCGACTGGTAGGCTCGCCCGAGGACCGAAGTGGCACCGAAGGCGACGAGCAGGTAGTACCCGAGCACGGTCGGCGGTAGCACCAGCGGCAGCGCGATCAACGCCTCGACGAAGCCCTTGGCGCGGAATGATCGCCAGGCGAGGACGCGGGCGACGCACAGGCCGACGGGGAGCAACACCGCGCACGTCCACAGCGCCAGCCGGATCGACAGCTCGAGGGCGTTCCAATCCATGACGTCGGGCTCAATCGGCCTTGTCGGGCGGCACGAAACCGTACCGGCGGAGAATCTCGCGGGCGGGGTTGGACTGCACGAACTCATAAAAGGCCCGGGCGGCCGCGCCGGCCGTCTTGGTCAACACCATGCGTTGCCGCAGCGGCGCGTGCCAATCCTCCGGGATCAGATCGAAGGCGGCGAGTCGGGACAGCGTTGGCGACAGCGCCAGCGAATAGGCGACGATGCCACCCTGGGCCGCGCCGGAGGCGGCGAACTGTGCCGCCTGAGTGACGTTCTCGCCGAACACCAGCAGCGGGCGGATGCGTTCCCACAAGTCGGCGCGGCGCAGCGCTTCCTCGGCGCGCTTGCCGTAGGGCGCGTGCTCAGGATTGGCGATCGCGAATCGTTTGAGGCGGCCGTCGTCCAACGCCGCCCGCAAATCGCCGAGCGAGCCGTCCGCCTTGAGGGGCGAGCCGTGCGGCGTCATCAGGACGATGCGCCCGACGGCGAAAAGCGCGCCATCGCCGTCGGTCAGGCCTTGGCGATGAAGGGCGAGGACGTAGCTTTCGTCGGCGGACAGGAAAACCTCGAACGGCGCGCCCTGGACGATCTGGCGATAGAAATTGCCCGACGACCCGAAGGACAACCTCACCGCTTTCCCGGTGTTGCGCGTGAACAACATTGCCGCATCCTTGAGCGCGAATTGCAAGTCCGACGCCGCCGCCGCCAACGGCGATTCGTCGGTGCGACCTTCGGTTCCGAGGCCGGTCAAGAAACAGGCCCCGAGAAACAGAAATCGACGCCTTGACGGGTATGCGGGCGACAGCATTCCGGCTCGCAAATCGTTTTGGGCGTTGGACTATACCGGCGCACCCAAGGAGCTTCAATCAAGGCGGTATTGGCTTCGATTTTGGCCGTTGCGCGCTCGCGCGGGCTGGCGTGGCGCCGCGGGTTTTTCTAAAATGCCCCTGGCAAACAGGACCCGGCAAACAGGATAAGGACGGACGCCGTGGCGAAAATGACCGTCGTTGGCAGCGGTAGTCACCAACGCAAGGACAATCGCATCGCAGTTCCGGTCGCCGTGTCGTTCGGCGGCAATCGGTACCCGACCCTCGATTGGAGCCTCGGCGGCTTCCGGGTCGGCGGCTACCAAGGCGACCTGTTGCCCGGCCACGAGTTCAAGCTCGACGGCATCGGCTTCTCCGTCGAGGAAATTTATTCCGTGGTCATCGACTGCAAGGTGGTGCGCTCGTCCGAGGGCCAGCTTGCGGCGTCGTTCGTCGAGCTGTCGCCGAAGTCTTACGACGCGCTGGAGGCATTGATGATGCGGCGCAAGAAATACTTCGAGAAACTGATCAAGCTGTGACGCTCAGCCGTACAGGTCGGTGGGATCCGTCTCGACGTCGGCGATTACCTTCGGCTTGCCGTCGCGCACGGCGTTGAAGAAGCAGTTTCGCCGGCCGGTGTGGCAGGCGACGCCGGTCTGATCGACCAGCAGCAGCACCGCGTCGGCGTCACAGTCCCAGCGGAAATCCTTGAGCGTCTGCACCTGACCCGAGGTTTCGCCCTTGCGCCAGAGCTTGTTGCGCGACCGCGACCAATAGCAGACGCGTCCGGTTTTCAGGGTCTCGGCGACGGCGTCGCGGTTCATCCACGCCATCATCAGCACCTCGCCGGTGTCGAACTGCTGGGCGATCGCCGGCACCAGCCCATTGGCGTCGAAGGCGATGGCGTCGACGACCGACCAGGCGGCGTCTGCGGCCTTGCGCTTTCTGGCCTTGGCGGCGGTCATGGCGGTCCTCTGCGGTTGCGGGGCCCCTACATCGGCCTTTGGCCGGCCCATGTCAATAATCGGCAAGGCGTTGACGCGGCGAGGGCGAAGGGGCATATTGTTATATTATATCATTCTAATCCTTCAGCACAGGACGGGCCCCATGCCGCCGACCGCTCGCGCCGCCGCCGTGTTCGACTCCGGCCACGACCACCGCCACTGCCTCAAGGACGCCCTAGACCGCGCGGCGGCGCTCTGCCGCCGGCGCGGCGTGCGGCTGACGCCGTTGCGCCGCCGGGTGCTGGAGCTGGTGTGGGGCGGCCACCGGCCGCTCGGCGCCTACGACATCCTGGATGCGCTGAAGATGGAGCGCCGCGGCGCGGCGCCGCCGACGGTATACCGGGCGCTCGACTTCCTGCGCCAGCAGTGCCTCGTCCATCGCATCGAGAGCCGCAACTCGTTCGTCGGCTGCCCGGAGCCGGACAAGCCGCACGGCGGCCAGTTCCTGATCTGCCGCACTTGCGGCCAAGCGGCCGAGCTCAACGACGCCCGCATCGACGATGCCATCCGCCTCAGCGCCGCCCGCGCCGGCTTCGCGGTGGCGCGCCGCACCATCGAGATCGAGGGCGAGTGCCCGACCTGCCAAAGGGCTTAGCCGAAGAGGACGCCATGAACGAGGTCGGGACGCACTCCGAGTCGCTGGTCGAGGCACGAGGAATCACCGTTAGCCGCGGCGGCAACGTTATCCTCGCCGGCGTCGACGTTGCCGTCGGCGCCGGTCGCATCGTCACCCTGATCGGCCCGAACGGCGCCGGCAAGACGACCGTGGTGCGGGTGATGCTCGGCCTGATGAAGCCGGATGCGGGCAGCATCCGGCGGCAAGACGGGCTGGTCGTTGGCTATATGCCGCAACACCTACACATCGACGTCACCCTGCCGCTGACGGTCGGGAGGTTCCTTAGCCTTGGCGCCAAGCGTGGCCAGAGCGAGGCGGATGCGCGCGCCGCGCTCGCCGAGGTCGGCGCCGCGGCGGTAATGGACACTCCGGTGCAGTCGGTGTCCGGCGGCGAATTCCGGCGCATCCTGCTGGCGCGGGCGCTGCTCCGCGACCCGGACCTGCTGGTGCTCGACGAGCCGTCCCAGGGCATCGACGTCAACGGCCAGGCCGAGCTCTACCGGCTGATCACCCGCATCCGCGACCGTCGGCACTGCGGAGTGTTGATGGTATCGCATGATTTGCATCTGGTAATGGCGTCGACCGACGAGGTGGTGTGCCTCAACCATCACGTCTGTTGCGCCGGCCGCCCGGAGAGCGTCACCAACGACCCGGCCTACATCGCGTTGTTCGGCAAGCGGGTGGCGAGCGCGATCGCCGTCTATCACCACGAGCACGACCACGACCATGCCGCCGATGGGCACGTGGTGCCGCGCGGTCCCGGCGCCAAGTCCGGCCACGATCATGTGCACACGCACGGCAACGGACACGCTCATGGGCGCCCTCACGGGCACCCTCACCGACGCGAGGGAGAGCAAGGCCATGGATGACTTCCTGGTGCGGGCGCTGATCGGCGGCGCCGGCGTCGCGGCGGTGGCCGGGCCGCTCGGCGCCTTCGTGGTGTGGCGGCGGATGGCGTTCTTCGGCTCGACGCTGTCGCATTCGTCGCTGCTCGGCGTGGCGCTCGGGTTCCTGCTCGGCGTCAACCTCAACGCCGGCATCTTCGCCGTGTGCGCGGTCATTGCGCTCAGCCTAGTGGCGATGCAGCGGCGCGCCCGGCTCAGCGACGACACGCTGCTCGGCATCCTCGCCCACGCCACGCTTGCGCTCGGGCTGATCGCGCTGGCGTTCATGGAGACCCAGCGCGTCGATTTGATGTCGTATCTGTTCGGCGACGTGCTGGCGACCTCGACCGGCGACATCGCGATGATCTACGTCGGCGGCGCGGTGGTGATCGCAGCGATGGCGTGGCTGTGGCGGCCGCTGCTGTCGGCGACAGTGCACGAGGAGTTGGCGTCCGTCGAGGGCGTGCCCGTCACCGCCGTCAACCTCGGCTTCATGCTGCTGCTGGCGGTGGTGGTGGCGCTCGCCATGAAGGTGGTCGGCGTGCTGCTGGTGACGTCGCTGATCATCATCCCGGCGGCGACGGCGCGTCGCCTCTCGCGATCGCCCGAGCAGATGGCGGCGCTGGCCGGTGTGCTCGGCTGCGCCGCGGTCGCGGGCGGCCTGTGGGCGTCGGTCGCCTTCGACACGCCGTCGGGGCCGTCGATCGTGGTCGCGGCGTTCGCGCTGTTCCTGGCGGCGACGGCGATGCCGCCGCTCATGCAGCCGCGTTGAGCCGCGCCAAGCCTTCTTCCAGATCGGCGATCAAGTCGTCCGTATCCTCGAGCCCGGCGTGGAGGCGGAGCGACGGGCCGGGGCCCCGCCATTGGGTGGCGGTGCGGATTTTCCCCGGGTTGGTCGGGATCAGCAGACTTTCGTAGCCGCCCCAGCTGTCGCCGAGGGCGAACAGGTGCATGCCGTTGAGCAGCGCGTCGACCGCCCGCTTCGAATAGCCTTGCTTGAGCACGAAGCCGAACAGGCCGGATGCGCCGCTGAAATCGCGCTTCCATATCTTGTGGCCCGGATCGTCCGGCAACGCCGGGTACAGCACGCGGTCCACCTCCGGGCGCTTTTTCAGCCAGCGGGCGAGGGCGAGGGCGTTTTTCTGATGGCGCTCGAGGCGCACCGACAGGGTGCGCAAGCCGCGCAGACCGAGATAGCAGTCGTCGGGGCCGGCGCAAATGCCCATGGCGTTGGTCGTCCACTTGATGGCCTCGAACAATTCCGGTGTCTTCACCGTCGTCGTGCCGAGCATGACGTCGGCGTGGCCGCCGAAGTATTTCGTTCCCGCCTCGATGACCACGTCAACGCCGTGCTCGAGCGGACGGAAGAACAGCGGCGACGCCCATGTGTTGTCCATCACCACGGTCAGGCCGGCCGCCTTGGCCGCCGCGGCGGTCTTCCCGACGTCGAGCATTTCGAAGGTCAGCGAGCCCGGGGATTCGAGATAGACGACGCGGGTATTGGCCCGGATCAGGCCGCCGATGCCCTTCAGCGGATCGAAATAGGTGGCCTCAACGCCGGCGCGTTTGAGCAACGGGTCGGCGACCCGGAACCGGGTCGGTCCATAGACGTTATCGGCGAGCAGCAGGTGATCGCCCTGTTTCAGCAGCGCGAAAAGTGTCGTAGCGATGGCGGCGAGTCCGGACGACGACGAAATGGTGCGGTGGCCGCCGTGCAGCGCCGTCACCGCTTCCTCGAGCGCGAACGTCGTCGGCGTGCCGGTGCGGCCGTAGTGGACACCCTCGAACGGCTTTTCCCGCGACGCCTCGTAGTCGGCGACGCTCGCAAACGTGACCGTCGAGGCGTGATAAACCGGCGGGTTGACGATCCCGAAGTTTTCCCGGGGGTGACGGCCCCGGTGGACCAGCATGGTGTTTATTTTCATCGGCCGTTCGTCCTCGCTTGTTTGGCGGCAAAACTCGCTCGTGTTCGCCGGCAAGATACTATGTCGCCATGGCCAAGACGACAAAGATGCGGGCGATTCCATGGACTTCGGAATTCCAGTCAAGTCTTTGTTCTTGAACCATTTTGCGGGACATGTTACGGATTCTATATGGCTCCGCGATGAACGACGTAAAATGACGGGGTCGAAGGTATAAAAAGGCACGACTTACCAGGGAGCATGGATCAATGAAGAAAACCGCAATTTCGTTCGTCGCGGCAATCGCGGCGGCGTCGGCCGTTGCGCCGACGGTGGCCGAGGCAGGGACCCTCGACGACGTCAAGGCCCGCAAGGAACTGAACTGCATCACCAATACCGGCCTCGCCGGGTTCTCTTACACCGATAAAGCCGGCAAGTGGCAGGGCTTCGACGCCGACCATTGCCGCGCCTTGGCGGCGGCCGTGGTCGGTGACCCGAACAAGGTGAAGTTCATCCCGGCCACCGGCAAGACCCGGTTCACGCTGCTGAACTCGAAAGAGGGTGATGTCCTGTTTCGCAACACCACTTGGACCTATGTGCGCGACGTGGATGTGAAGCTTAGCTTCGTCGGCGTCAACTATTACGACGGCCAGGGTTTCATCATCCGCAAATCGGCGGGCATCAAAAGCGCCAAGCAGCTCAACGGCGCGACGGTGTGCATCCAGACCGGCACTACCACCGAGCTCAACCTCGCGGACTTCTTCCGCGCCAACAAGATCAAGTACGAGCCGGTACCGATCGAAACCAACGACGAGGCCCGCACCGCTTATCTCGCCCAGCGCTGCGACACCTACACCACCGACGCATCGGGGCTGGCCGCGACCCGCGCCACCTTCGACAAGCCGGCCGATCACGTCATCTTGCCGGAGATCATTTCCAAGGAACCGCTGGGACCGGCAGTGCGCCACGGCGACGACCAGTGGGCCGACGTCGTCCGCTGGGTCACCTACGCCCTGGTCGCGGCCGAGGAATACGGCGTCACCAAGGGCAATGCGGACGAGATGGCCAAGAAATCCGCCAACCCGGAAGTCAAGCGGCTATTGGGGACCGAAGGCAATCTCGGGGGTATGCTGGGACTTGATAAGGATTGGGCGCTTAAGGCCATCAAGGCGGCCGGTAACTATGGCGAGGTCTTCGAGCGCAATATCGGGCCGAAGACCAACATCGGCCTGGAGCGCGGCCTGAACGCCCAGTGGTTCAACGGCGGCCTGCAGTACGCACCGCCGTTCCGTTAAAAGACCGGACGTTTGACATCGACGGAACAAGGGCCGGTGGGAGCCGCGACTCCGCCGGCCCGCCGTCGGGTTACGCGGACCCGCGCCGAATTTCGGGAGAAGATTCGGGGGTTGGAGCGCCGGGCAGGGAGTTGAAGGGGAGGCGTTTTTGGCGAACCAGGCGAGCGCCGCCGTTACGGCGGGCGACACCAAGGCCTTGTTGCGGCTTTGGCGGAACAAGGAAGCGCGCGCCGTCATCATCCAGATCCTGACGCTGGCGATCCTGTTCGCCTTTTTCGCCTACATCATCGACAACGCCATCCAGAATCTGGCGCGGCTCGGCAAGACCTTCAGCTTTTCCTTCCTCGAACAGCCCGCCAGCTACGACATCAACCAGCACCTGATTCCGTACACGTCGCAGGACACACATTTACGGGCGATGACCGTCGGCATCCTGAACACCGCGCTGGTGGCGGGTTGCGGCATCGTGCTGGCGACCGGCTTGGGGTTCATCCTTGGGGTGCTCAGGCTTTCCAAGAACTGGCTTATCAACCGCATCGTTTACTGCTTCATCGAGTTCACCCGCAACGTACCGGTGCTGCTGCACATCCTTTTGGTTTACGGGATCATCGTCAACGTGCTGCCGGTGCCGAGGCAGGCGTTGGATTGGGGCAAAACCGCGTTCCTCACCAACCGCGGCGTTTTCATCCCGAAACCGGTGTTCGAGGACGGGTTCATGTGGACCTTGGCGGCGTTTTTCGCCGCCGTCGCCGTTGTCTGGGCGTACCGTCGCTGGGCTCGCAAGGCGCAGGAAGAGACCGGCAGGATCTATCCGGTATTGTGGCCCGGCCTCGCGATCATCGTCGCGTTGCCGACGCTGGCGTTCTGGCTCTCGGGCTCGCCCCTGAGCTGGGAGGTGCCGGAACTCAAGGGGTTCAATTTCCAGGGCGGGATGGTGATGCGCCCGGAGTTCCTGGCGCTGTGGTTGGCGTTGTCCTATTACACCTCGGCCTTCATCGCCGAGATCGTGCGCGCCGGCATCCTTTCGGTGGCGTGGGGCCAGACCGAGGCGTCCTACGCCATCGGCCTGAGGCCGAACCGGACCCTGCAGCTGATCATCATTCCGCAGGCGCTCCGGGTCATCGTGCCGCCGCTGACCAGCCAGTTCCTCAACATCACCAAGAACTCGTCGCTGGCGATCGCCATCGGCTACATGGACATCGTCGCCACCATCGGCGGCATCTCGCTGATGCAGACCGGCAAGGAGATGGAATCGATGATCATCGTGCTTTCCATCTATCTCGCCATTTCGCTGGTCATCTCGGCGTTCATGAACTGGTACAACAAGAAGATCAAGCTGGTGGAGCGTTAGGCCCGGCCATGGACGACACAACCGCCGCCACCCAGAAATATCCGCCGGGCAAGCATCCGAGCCTGCCGCCGCCGGGGTTGTCGACGGGGGCGCTGTTGTGGATCAAGGAGAATCTGTTCGGCTCGGTCACCAACGCGGTGCTTACCGTATTGGCGGCGTGGCTGCTGTGGGTGACCATCCCGCCGCTGCTGCAATGGGCGTTCCTCGACGCCGCGTTCACCGGCGAATCCCGCAAGGATTGCCAGGCCCAGTCCCCCGGCGCGTGCTGGGCGTTCATCCAGAACCGCTTCGAGCTGTTCGTTTATGGTTTCTACCCCGCGGCCGAACGCTGGCGGCCGAATCTCGCCGCCGTGCTCCTGATCGTCGCGCTTCTCCCGGTTCTGTGGGATAACGTTCCCCACCGCGCGAGGCTTCTGTTTTTCACCTGCGCCTATCCGTTCATCGCCGGCTGGCTGTTGATCGGCGGCCTTGGACTGAAACCCGTCACCACCGACCAGTTCGGCGGCTTCCTGCTGACGCTGGTGATCGGCGTCACCGGCATCTCGTTCTCGCTGCCGATCGGCGTGCTGCTGGCGCTCGGCCGGCAGTCGAAGATGCCGGTATTGCGCACGCTCAGCATCGCCTTCATCGAGTTCATCCGCGGCGTGCCGCTGATCACCCTGTTGTTCGTGGCGTCCGCGATGCTCAGCTACTTTCTGCCACCCGGCACCGATTTCAATCTGCTGGTGCGGGTGCTGATCATGGTTACCTTGTTTGCGTCCGGCTACATGGCGGAGGTGGTGCGCGGCGGGCTGCAAGCGATCCCCAAGGGCCAGTACGAAGCGGCGCAATCGATGGGCCTCGGCTACTGGAAGATGATGCGCCTGGTGGTGCTGCCGCAGGCCCTGAAAATCTCG
>Ga0209399_10000643_pt1 | contig 20381 bp, 15 predicted proteins | sample OV2TP3_FD_184130 | JGI IMG/M metagenome (GOLD analysis project Ga0209399, IMG submission 184130) | Hot spring microbial communities from Beatty, Nevada to study Microbial Dark Matter (Phase II) - OV2 TP3 (SPAdes) (version 3) | ecosystem: Environmental > Aquatic > Thermal springs > Hot (42-90C) ... | reverse complement strand
TTAGTAAATGCAAATCATCCACATCCTCTTTCCAAACTACAACAGTATGCCCTTTCGCTATCGGGTAACTGGCCAAGGCGGCATACAATTTTTTGTCCTCAAAAATAATCGCTTCCTTGCCGATACGTTTATGGCGCGGGACGATCATCCGCTCGACCGCTTCGGAATCAAATTCGTTCAAGTTGTCCTCCAGCACCTTAGCCAGCAAATTCCGGAGGACGTCGAAAATATCGGTATCAGGCGTGTGCCGATAGACGGTAAGGAACTCGAACGTCATAGCTGGGTCGTACCAAGAAGTTGTTCTTCAAACCAGCGTTTCGCTACTTGCCAGCCTGTTTCTGCCTCCGCGCGCAGACGGCGGGCCTCTTCTCTACGCCAGGCTAATTCGTCAGCAATAGATTTTTGTACTTTTTCGGGTGGACTTGGAACTTTGAGAGAGAGGAGAGTTTCCGTATTGATACCAGCCTGATTGTTAAAATTTGTGCTCAACATTCCCAAGTAACCAATCCTACGAAAAGCATTAAAAAGCGCGGCAAGATAGTAGGCATCGACGCCAGAGCGTAGGCGGAGGCGAGTTATGTGATTCGAGCACACACACGGTTGTTCCAAGTCAAATACAGCACTCTTGCCTACCATTTCGGTTGAGTTCGTATTGTTGAAAAGAACCTCTCCTTGCTGGCACCAATCGCCTTCTCCGACAGAGTCTTTAGGCACAAACTTTGTTTCTCTGATGGAAAGTTCGCCGTAAATGTTGAGATTAAGTGGCCGGAGATGTGGTACGCCTTTTTCAAGATCAAAAGCCTGGTCTGCCTTACCTGCGGCAAAGCCCGTAAGTACAGACTCACAAAGCTCATGAATACTCACCGCCGGGTAATGTCCATGCTCGATCTCTCGACGAATAGTTTGGAATTTCGGCGAATGAAAATCTGCATCTATTCGTCTCCGCGCTTCTCCAGACCGGACGGCATAAACGACATGTTGAGGGGGGTTCAGATCAAGACCGAGAGTATCGAGGATATAACAGTCGAGCATGGAAAGTAAAATGTCGGCCTCCGCCAGCTTTTGCCGTCGCTCCGTCCGCGCCGAGTGCATAGCAGCAACAAGTTCATCCTGTTTCTTGATAGGCGGCAGTGGGATTCGGACTGAAGATAATTCGTCAGCGTTGACATGTGGCTGGGCCGCACGTCCCCGAACAAGGTTAAGTTGAAGGCGGCCTATTTCTGTGTCGAGGAAGGTGACGACAAATGAAGGGTTCATAGTATTCTGGAATGTGAGAATGAGATCATAGGCAGCGTAAGCGCCAGCAAGACTCTGAGGAACGACAGCACAATCCCCGGTATTCACTCCGCTACGAACAACAATCACCTCATCACCCGCGAGGCGACATTTCTCCATATGTTTTGGCTGTTTGGAGGAAATATGAAGCAGCGTGTCTGTCTGAACCTCTCCTTCTTTAATGTCGGTAGCGCGCACAAAAGGTACAGTATTAGGTCCAGGATTAACATAAGGCGGCGGTGTTCCGGTACCGTATCGGATTGTGGCAAGAACTTCCCCAAGATTGTGTGTTGTATAGCGGGCCGCCTCAAGTAGTTTAAGTGTTTTGTGCACCCAGGGCTGATGATATATGACATCTGCGCGCCCGGTAACTTCGCCCCGCCGTATGGCAAAGCATAGTGCTTTGCCATCTCCAGCGGGGCTTAAACGAAAAAAGGTGTCGGATCCTTTTGAAATGCTTCCCATTGAGCAACAAGTCCGGTGTGAGAAATGATCTCGCGATGTCTCTCGCTCCAGTCGGGCTTCTTCGGGTTGGTGGTACTCCACTCGAAATAGACGCGGTAGTCAAAAAGGTCGCAACTCTGACATTCAACGCGCTCCTTACCTGATATTTCTCTCTCCACAGTGACAACAAAGGTCTTTCTCCCGGTCGCATCGTAGCCGATATTATTGGCAAGAGCCATGAAGATAGGCGTGTCGTCGGGCACGGTCTCACCATTCTTCAATCGGCGAAGAAAAACGATGCTGGCCTTCACACCAGCATCATAATGAGCAAAGGCGAACTGTGGGAGACTAACGACAGCTAACAGTTGAAAGTGAGTTAACAGCCAATCGCGCACACCTTGGAGGGAGGAGTTGGTGAGGATGCCGTCCGGTAGCACAACGGCGGCTCGGCCAGTACCAGGCTTGAGAAAGGACCAAACACGTTCCAGAAAGAGGATTTCCGTCTTAATGCTGGCGCGGGCCTTCACAGCCTTAGCTCCTCGTTTAGCATCGCTTTCACCCTGCTCGGATTCATCGGTGTCGGTATTTGTGGTAGCCTTACCAAGATAACGACGAAGATCGAACTGTTCGAGATATCCTTCGGCCTTCTCAGTACGCTTGATGATAGAACCGAAGGGAGGATTGGTAAGGATGAGATCGAACTTACCCGGGGCAAGACCGGGATTCTTGCCAGAAATTTTCGGTAAGAAGTCGAGTGCGTCGTGTCCTACAATGTTGGTATGGCCGTCATCGTGGATAATCATATTCATCTTGGCGACTCGGGCCAATTCTTCATTCACCTCGATACCGAAGAGGTTCTTCTCCGCGAAGTCGTGCCAGTAGGTATAATGATCGCGGCTTTGGCGGGCGTCAGTGAGATGCTTTGGAAAGCGACGGTTGGCTTCACGGAGGATGTGATCAAGGGAATAGAGCAGAAACCCTCCGGAACCACAGGCGGGGTCAAGAATCAGGTGCTTTCGTTCCGGATTCAGGACTTCGACGGCAAAGGCAATGAGTTCGCGTGGAGTAAAGTATTGGCCGAAATCGCCCTTAAAGAAGCCGCCCATGAACTCCTCGAAGGCAACTCCTTTGGTGTCGAGTTCGGTACGTTCGAGCGAGATGCCTTCCAGATGCTCAACACATTGGGCAAGGATAGGAGCGTCCACATTGATCTTGTCGGTGAAAACATCGGGTTCTCGCTCTTGCTCAATAGCGTAAAGTTTGAAGATGCGGGCGGCAAGTTCGTTGTTGCTCTCGCCATCGCGCCGCTGGAAAGCATAAGGTTCGCCGTCCTTGCGCTCCGGGTCTTTCTCGTCACGGTGTTTGACAAAGATGATCTTACAGAACTCGCCGAAGGCGGCGATAGGGCTGCGGCGTCCCCCTTCCCAAAGCGTTTGGTGGCACTTGCGAATGGCGGCACGTAGTTCCTCACGAGGAACGGCTGCCAAGTCCTGGCCGGGTTTGTTTTTGTAGAAGCGCCATATAGGCGGCTTGCCGTATCGCTTGGGGATGTCCGTGAGGTGGTTGCGGTCGCGCTCACCAGCAGGGAATTTGTCAAAACGAAGCAGGCGACGAGTCAGGCCCGCAATGGCCCCGCAAAATGGAGCGGCAAGACTAGCGCGATTACCGCAAGCTTGCTCGATAGCCTGAGTAAATTCCGCGTCGCTTACGTCGGCGCGCTTCACCTCGAACACGAAGTAAGGCGATTTGTATTCCTTGTCTTTCTCCTCGTAGATCACGAGGTCGGCAAAGTCATTCGGAGTGCGTCGTGGGACATTAACCTCGAATCGAATCCGGTCTGGGCGGTATTCATATCTGTAAATTAACTCAGCCCAAAACTCAGCGCGAACTTTTTCCTCTGGGTCGGCCCAGCGTTCGGAGTGATTGGCGGCTTTGTAACGGATGCGCTCATTTTTCCCTTCGCCGATAAGTTCAGCGATGCCGTCTTCAAATGCACGTTCAAGGTTCGTAACTGTTGCCATATTCACCCTCCCTCTCGTCGTATATTTCCCTTCCCAGAACACTTTCTTTGAGAAGATAACCATTTATCAGAGACATATCCAGCGAATTTTTTGGGTGATAAGGTGGGGGCCGGCATCCCCCTCCGTATAAAACGAAAAGCCCCGGACGGAGAACCTCCGGGGCTTTTTGGAAAAGTGCTTCTGTGATCAGTGTCACTCAATGACAACCGCTGGTGCGCGTGCATTCGCAGCGATAGCCAGCCCGCCGATGGACAGCTTGCTTGGTGGCCTCATCGAACGGCGGTGGGCTTGAGAGTGATGCCCGATTCAAGGGAGAACCGTAAGTGGACGTGGCCTCGTGGCAGGTCTGGCAGAGGACCTGGGCATTATCAAGGCCGTTGCCACCGTCACGACGTATGTGGTGGACCTCCAGACTGTAATTGCGTATACACCGGGCCATAAGATAAACCTCCTTGTGTGGATTACGGTTAGTTTGAAACTTGTTATCACAACAGCAAAAATAACCTGTCCTGTCCTCCTGCGACTCCCCTCAAATCCATCAATTCACCGAATACTCTTTCCACGGCACTGCGTCCAACGGCACATCGGCCATAAAGTTCGCGATGTCCCTTCGCCCATAGTAAGCCGGGACACCTCTAGAATCCTGCCCCATAAGCACTATTGGGATGCCGGGGAAGAGTGGTTGGAAAGACCGAATCATCCTTTCAGCGTCGAACTTATTGCTGATGACATGCCTCTTTACCACAACCACCGCGAATGTTACGCCTTGCTCCTTGATGACTGCCCCCTGGAATTGCATCTCTGCTCCTCTCACAATGAAATTCACAAACTCGATGCCTGGGTAGTCCATGAGGACGTTAACAGAAGAGGGCCTAACCAGCTGATTTTTCGTAAGATCTGTCCGTTAACGAGAAAGAGGGTGGCTTGTCTCGTATCTTATGTGAAATCAGGCACTTGAAAAACAAGATAAAAAAGTCTGTTAATATTCTCCTGGACTACCGATGCCTGAAATCTCACAGCACTTCTACACCGGCCACGATTCGACTGTAGACATCCCGCGACTGCACATAGCATCGCACTTCTCGCCCCTTCAGCTTACGTTCTAGGAGATCACGAGACCGGGAGCCGCCCGGTGAATGTAGTTCGGGTGCGTCGATGCTGGCGATACGGATCCGCTCCACACCATTGTAGGTGTATTGATTGTTCTTGCCCGTGTGGGTGACATGCACATCGAACGTATCTCCGTCAACAACATTGGTAACGGGACCACGAATTGTATCAGCCATGTTCCTTCCTCCTCTGAGAAGCGGTAGTAACAGCTACATCCGCGATACACTCAATTCCTCCCACACATCGGGATACGGGCATCTGCCCCTTTGCATCCTCCGCCATACACCCCTTGTGGCTGTTCAGGGTGTCGGCAAAATTCAACTCTTACGAACTGCCTCAACCGGCCCGGCTTATCCTTCCTTTCCCTCTGCTGCACATCCCGGTAACGACACCGCAACCATAAGCGGTTTTCAACGAAGACTTGCTGAGCATCCCCTTTCTGCTGGTCCATATCATCACCTCCTCTACCGGAAATCTGTGTTCGCAAAGACGAACGATTTTATAAAAATATATGTATTCGCAAACGAAAGTCAAGAGAAAATTTTGTTTGCGATTGAATACGATTTTACATATATTTCTACGGGGGTCGGAAGGCTGGACAGCCCGACGATCAAAGGGGAGGTGGAAATAGAATGGTTATCGGAATAAACATCAAAAAATACAGAGAGTTAAAAGACTACTCTCTGTCGGATTTAGCTGAAAAGGCGGGGGTTTCAAAGGCTTTTCTGTGGGAGATTGAGCAGGGCAATAGCAAGAGGCCGGGCGCGGAGGTCCTGTTTAAGATCGCCACAGCTTTAGATGTCACTGTCGCTGAACTTATGGGCAAAAAGTCGCCCAAAGTGAAGTCACCAGAGATAGAACCTGATATCAATGACGGTCTCAAAGAGTTCATCAAGGAAAGGAAACAGCAGGGCAATCCTCTGGCTCAGGACGAGATCAGGTCTCTGGCCTATGTGCAGTTTAGAGGCGGGCGGCCCCAAACCAAAGACGATTGGGCGCTGGTGTATTTGACCTTGAAAAATTCAACGAGGCGAATTGATGGCTAAGGTTCAAAAGGTGTCTATTGCTGGGCGTCCTTGCACAAACAAGACTATCCTTGAGCTGGCAAACAAAGAAGGCTCTGGCCGCCCGATTGAAGATGTAGTTCGCGAAATAGCCAGGCGCAAGCTGGCCGAAGCAGATGAACTTCTCCGTCAGACAGGTGATGATTGGTCACCACCTCCTTTCAAACCTATCCTTGTCGCCGGAGCGTTGAGGATAAAGTGTAAGGAGGTGGACGACCATAACCTGGATGATGCGATGATCTGCCTGGAAAACGGCACTCCTACCATTAGATATCGCCGAGACCGTTCAGATGGCAGAACGAATTTTAGCATCTCACACGAGACTGCCCATACACTTTTTCCGGGCTACCACAACACGATTCATTACCGAAAACCGAAGAAACGGAACCTCTTTGACCCCGGCGATCAACTCGAATACCTCTGCGATATTGCCGCTACCGAACTGTTGATGCCGATGGATTACTTCTTGCCTGACCTAAAAGACAGAGGCTTTGGGGCAAGTCAGGTAAGCGATCTATGTGAACGATATGGGGCCTCTGTCGAGGCAGTGTGCAGGCGAATGGCGCAGTCGAATTGGAAAAAATGCGCTCTGGTGTTGTTTGAACACCAACTCAAACCTGTTGAGAAAAATGCGCGTCGGCGCGATGAGCATCAGCTTTCACTTTTACCGGGAAAGGTAGACTACGAGTCCAAAAAGAAAATGCGGGTGACCTACTGCGTGCCTTCTGACGACTTTAAAAAAGAGGGTTGGTTTGTCCCGAAACATAAGTCGGTTAGAGAGACGAGTTGTATCCATCAGGCTGCTTTGAAAGATCAGTTGATGGAGGCAGAAGAAGACCTTGAACTTGGTGGAGGAACCGGGCGATTTTACATTGAAGCCTTGCCTGTTCCTTCGCGTCAACCTCTCGGCTATTTCAGTCCTGTTTTTGCTTTTCTCTATCCTTGCTGAAAATATTCGGAAACCACACAAAAAGGAATATCCTATGCCGAATTTCCAAGAGCATTCTAATACAGGTATCTTTACTGGTTTGCTCTATGGTTTTGCCCGCTCGCTTTATCATCAAAAAACAGGTGAAAAGATCGACTGGCAGAAAGTATGGGCAAGTGCGCTCATAGGAGCCTGCGGCGGTTTTGTGGGATCAATGATCCCCGATGTGTTGGAACCGGCCATACATCCTAATCATCGCGGCCTGGCCCACAGTGTTGCTGCTGGAGGCGGAGTTGGGTTCCAGACAGTGCAGTGGTGGCTTAACCATGGACAATCTACAGATGCCAAATTCCTTTTCCTTGAAGCCTGTGCGGTTGGCTATCTTTCCCATCTTCTGCTCGATGGGAGAACGCCCAAGGGGTTACCGATTGGTTGATTCATGTCACCATTCTGTCACCAGAGCCTAAAAATCAAATTCTCGACTCAAAAAATGAACCCCTATAAGCCATTGGCTTTATAGGGGTTAAGTTTGATCGGGGTGGCCGGATTCGAACCGGCGACCCCCTGCTCCCAAAGCAGGTGCGCTACCGGGCTGCGCCACACCCCGAAAAGCAGTGGTCAACAGTCAGTGACCGCGATCCGTAAGAAACCCTTTGGGGTAATCCCTGGCCTAATATAATTTCGGTTGACCGTAAAAGCAAGGGTTTTGGGCCTCACGTATCACGTCACCCATCGCTCACCACTCATCACGCGTCACTCATTTTTTAAGCGCCTCCAGGATCAGTTTCGTCTGATGGTTGAACTCCTGCTCAAAAGCAGGGTAGTAGAACTGCACTTGATAGAAAAGCTGCGCCGCCTGTCGGTCGGCGATGTGAAAACGCTTCTCCAGGGCCTCCCGGGTGGGGAAAAGGAGTTGCCGGCCGACGTGAAAGGAGGCGAGACCGAGGCCCGATGGGGTATTCATCTCGACCAGGTGCTTCAGGATGAGGCACTGCTTGAGCATCGTGACGTCGCTCTCCCGGCGCAGCACAACAGCCCACCGGAGGGGCTTCCCCCGCTCGTCTCGATCATTGTACTGGTGGAGTAGCGCCTCATATCTGGGCCGTCTGAACCCCTCCTCCTCCGGCAAATCCTCCTCGATCACCGTGGCCGTGGGCTGCACGAACGGGTGCTCCGGAGTGCTCTTCTCCTCGGCATTGTAGACCAGGACCAGAGTGTTCTTCTTGTGGTCCTTCATGGCGATGAGCTGCTTTTCGAGCCAGGCGATGTTAAAGGAGGCCTCCCCTTCTTTCTTGAAAAACAGGATGCGAGGAAGGTCCACGACCTCCCAGTTGCGCAGCTTTCGGACGAGTTCCCACAGCATCCGCCGGACCATGATCTCCTCCCCCGGCACCTGCCCCTCCAGCAGGGAGGCGATCAGAGGAGACTGCTTGATGGTCGGGTCCGCCAGACCCTTGGCGTTCACCTGCTCGATCAGGTCCTTCAGGACGCTGCTCTCCCGCAAGAAGGTCAGGTCAAATACGTCCGTGGTCCGGATGCGGTAGGAACTCTGGAAGAGCTGGTTGTCGAACGAGTCGAAGCGATCCGAGTCCTTCGGGACCAGGAAACTGGAGGAGGTCTGCAGGTCCTCCGGGATAATGTGGGGGGTGAGCACGACGATCACCTCCCGCTTCTTCTGGGAGACGATCTGTTTCTGGAACGGCGCGCCCAGCAGGGGAATCTGCGACAGAAACGGGATGCCCTGAGACTTCGTGCTCTTGTCCTGAGAGATCAGGCCGCCGATGATGAAGGGCGTGTTGTTGGCCACCCGCACGAACGTCTGCACCTGCCGGTTGTCCACCCCGGGCGGGTCTGTGCGCGGGCTGCTCAGGGCGCTGATGACCGTCTCGACCTGCATCGTCACCTGCGCCTCGTCCTCGCTGATGCGCGGGCGCAGGTTCAGGACGATGCCCACCTGAAAATACTTTGCGCTGACCGTGGATTGATACTGCGTCGTGGTCGTCTCCCGAACCGGGATCTGCTGCCCGATCTGGATGCGCGCCTGCCGGTCGTTCAGGACGAGCACGGACGGGCTGGACAGAACCTCCGCCTCCCCCCGCTCCAGCATAGCCTTGAGAGAAGTCTTGAAATATTCCGGAGAGGCGGACTCTTGGAACCGATTGTCGAACGTAAACGTGAACGGCCGCGTCCCCCCCTGCACGTCCGCAAACCCGAACGTCGTCCCCCACTCCTTCTGGAACCCGTCGTAGTCGATCCCTATCTCCCGGAGCCGGTCGGTGTTCACCTCGATCACGAGCGCCTCAATCACGATCTGCCGCGAAGGGACGTCGATCTGCTCCCGGATCAGACGGAGCAGGCCGTCGAGGGACTCGGGGTCGTCCTCGTCGTAGGCGATCAACAGGCGCTGCATCGGGTCCCCCCCCGTCAACTGATGGAGGAACACCCCGCCGATGTCCGGCACCGCGCTCCCTGCGGCGCCGCCGTAGCTCGTCGGAGTCGCGGCGGACCCGGCGGGGGCGGCGTCCTGCAAGCTCGTTTTAGTAGGGTCGATCAGCTTGATGACCACGGGGAGCTTCCGGTCCGGCGCTGCGACCGGGTTGTAGACCCTGTCGTAGATCGTCTCCCCCTGGAGCTGCTGGTACTCCACCGTGCTGTAACCCAGCGCCTTGAGCAGGGCTATCACCCGATCCGCGTGGGCGTAGCTCAGCTGGACCGTCTCGTAGCGCACGGCCTTCAGGTCCGCTGCCCCCTGCTGCTGCGGGACGGCGGTCAGCAGGGAGCGGAGCTTCGCCTGGACGGCGTAGAGGTCCGGGTTGGGGGCCGGAGGGGCGCCCCCCACGACACCCTCCCCGTAGACATAGATGCGGAACCCCCCGGCGGGCCTCTGGGCCACGCCGAACTCCACGGTCCGCCGCTGCCCCTGGGCCTCCTTGCTGAAGGTGCGGACCTCCATCATGCCCCTGTCGCCGGGCATCTTGAAGCCCTCCCCGCCCGGCTGTTCCGCATAGCCGTGGGTGTAGAGGATGTCCGAGGCGAGGGTGTTCAGGAGGAGCCTGGTCTTTCGGAGAGACCTGTAGGTGGAGTTCATGGAGAACCCCAGCGGCGTGGTCTCTTCAGCGAGATCGACGCCCGGCGTCTGATAGCCCTGCCAGTACTGCCCGGAGGCCTGCGGCTGCTGCGCCCCGGCGCGGCCCGCCTGGAACGCGCAGAGCAGGGCCCAGATCAGGAAGGCCCTGCGCCATGTCTTGTCGATGAACATGAACCCTCCCGGAAAATTTCGTGTCCCCTTCCCGGCGTCACCCCGGCGTCGCCTCCGCCTCCTGGCGGCCGGACGCCCCTGGCGGCGGTTTTCCGTCCATCGACCGCAGGCGGCGCGTCAGCGTGCGGATGATCGCCAGGGCCACGTCGGCGTTCTGGAAGAGGATGTCGTGAAAGTGATCCTGGTCCACCTTGAGCAGCAGACAGTCCGTCAGGGCCGTGACCGACGCGGACCGGGGCTCATTGTCGAGAATGCTCATCTCCCCGAAGCAGTCCTGGGGATGCAGCGTGGCGATGCGCTGAGGCCCCCGGTGGATCGTGACCTCCCCCTCCACGATCAGGAACATGGCGTTCCCCTGCTCCCCCTCCGTGATGATCCGCGCCTCCGCCTCGCAGATCACCTCCTCGGCGATCCCGGCCACCTGCACCAGGTCCCGCGCCGGCACCCCGGCGAACAGGGGGACCCGTTTCAGAAACAGGACCTTCTCAACCGTCGGCATCATAGCATTAATTCTTTTGAGTGATCTGTTCCCTCGCCCAGAGCGCCGTCTCGCGCACGAGCGCATCCGGGCTCTCTGCGGCCGCCTCCACCTCAGGCAGCGCCTCGGCGAGGCGGCCCCGCCCGGCGGCGTGGAGGGCGCAGGCCTGAAGCCAGCCGTCGTTCCATTCCATCAGGGCGCGCAGACGCGCCGTGGCGTCCTCCACACGCCCCTCCGGGGCGCCGAACGGCTCGAGCAGGGGACCCAGCAGGCGGTCGTGAACCTCGCCCTTCAGCGTGTTGTCCAGCACCTCTAAGGCGTTGGCCCGGACCTCCCCCGCCCCCTCCATCACGCCCCGCCGGATGGCCTCCATGTCCGTCTGGGGGAACAGGACGCCCAGCAGGGCGAAGACCCGGCGGAGACACCCCCCGCGCATCTCCCCCAGGGTTTCCATCAGAAGATCCGTCCCCTCCAGCCCCCGGAAGTCGTCCCGCAGACTCTGCAACACCGTCGCCCTGCCGACCTCGGCCAGCAGGAGGTCCTGCAGGTCTTCGACCTCCCCCCGGAGCGCAGGGCGCGCCCGCAACAGCCGGCAGACGGCGTCGATGGCGGCGTGGCGCAGACCGTCTGCGCGGGCGTGGAGGAGTCCCCGCAGGACCCCAAAGGCGGCCCGGCTGTCGATGCGGGCCAGCACCGCCGGAACGCGAACAGCGGAATGCCCCAGCCGCCCGGAGGCGTCGGGTTCGGCCGCCTGTCTGAGCGCATCCACGCCCTCGTCCCCGTGCGCGACTAAGGCCTGGGCCGCCGCCTCGCACATCCGGTCCTCGGCCAGCATCCGCACGATGAGAGGGATGGCCTCCGGGCAGGAGATGCGTTCGGTCGCCCTCAGAGCGGCCAGCCGCACCGCTGCGACATCGTCCCGGAGCAGCGCCAGCAGCAGCCCCTGCACGTCCTCTTTTAACAGAGACTGAGGATCGCCGGTCCCCGCCCGCCCCAGGGCGCGGGCCCCCCAGATGCGGGTCTCCGCGTCCAGGGAGATGACCATCCCCATCAGCACGGGCCAGGCCTGGCGGGCGCCCTCCGCCCCGCGGCAGCGGATCAGGCCCGCCGCGGCCTCCGCCCGGACGCGCGCGTCGGCGTCCTCTAAGAGCGCCTCCACGCCCCCGAGCGCCTTCGACCCCGGCGTGAGGCAGACGACCGCAGCAGCCGAGGCGCGCACCGCAGGGTCCGTGTGCCTCAACAGCTCCTCGGCGCCCGGGATCTCCACCGGCCGGCCCCGCCCGCGCAGATAGTCCAGGGCCTGGACCTTGACCTGGGGGGACTCCCGCTCCAGGGCGGCGAGGGCCTCCGGCGTGCAATCCACCGCCTCCATCTGCCGGATCAGCTCGGACACGTAGAGCACCTCGTCGTCCGTCCCGGTGGCCAGCAGCCGCTTCATCGCCTCCAGCGACGCCTCGTCCGACATGTGCGCCTCCCCCGAGGCGTCGAACCGCCCCCGCCGCAGGGAGTCCATGAGCGCCGTTAGATACCGCCGGAAGTTGACGACCACCAGGCCGATCCAGGCCGCGATCAGCGGGAGGGCCACGGCGCTGACGAGCGGAATCGCGAGCAGGGGGGCCACCAGGACCAGGAGGAGGCCCGCCCCGCCCAGCGCCACCGGCCTGCACATCCCGTCCACAAACGTCCTGGCCGGCCCCCGGCCCTGGGGGGGGATCGACAGATACAGGATCTGAAACGCCGTGTTGTCGATCGTGAAAAACAGCAGGACGTGGGCGAACTTGGTGGCCACGATGGCCTCGAAGGCCGACGTGGACAGGATCGCCGCCGACCCGATCAGCAGGGCCCCCGGCAGGATCAGGAGAGAGGTGAGGACCCCCCCCTTCTTCAGGATACGGCTCACGAAGAAGGCCTGCAGGATCAGGCTGACGACGCTGTTGCAGGCGTAGAACACGCCGAAGAAGGAGGCCAGCTCCGCCCCGGTGGGATGGTGGGCCCGGGCGTCGGCCTTGAACTGGTAGTCGATCAGCGTCAGCGCCACCGTGGCCACGACGGCCATCGTCCCGATCATCCGGACCTGTGAGGCGTGGGGGCGGGGGCCCCTCTTCGCCCCCCGGCCCTGCTGCCCGGGCAGGGCCGCCGTAGCAACGCCGGCCCGCGCGGCCAGCCTTAGCAGGACGGCGAACCCCCCCAGCAGGAGGGCCACGACGATCAGCAGGTTCTCCGGGCCGATCCACCGGACATAGTTTCGGATGAGCAGGCCGAAGAGGGCCCCGGAGAGCGTCCCCCCGGTCCCGATGAACGCAAACAGCCGCTTGGCCTCGCGGGCGTTGAACGCCGACCCCACGAAGGTCCAGAACTGCACGACCACCAGGGTGGCCACCACGTCCGCCCAGAGGTAGACCGGGACGGCCAGCCACGCAGGCCCCCCCAGAAGGGCGCCCCTCAGCCCGAGGGCCACAAGCCCCAGCGCCAGCACGAACCCGGCGACCAGGCGGTGCAGGGGATAGACGCGGGCGAGCCGCCGGAGGACGAGCGCCGCGCCGGTCACGGTCAGGGCCGTGGCGATGTACATGTAGGCCATCCACCCCGCGCCGTACCGGATGAGGAACAGCGTGTCGCCCACCGTCCGGGCCGACAGCCCGGCCGCGGCCACGCACATAAGCCCGCCGAACATCAGGAGCGCCCTGCGGGCGTGCTCCCGGGGCAGGTTGAACAGTCGGATGAGGAGACGTTCCATAAAAAGAGCAGGCGTGAGGCGTGAGGCGTGAGGCAAAAGAGGGGAAAGGAGGGGCCTGTTGCCTGTTGCCTCATGCCTTCCGCCTTCTGTTTGTCTTTCGGCCTTACAAGATAACACCGTCCCCCTCGAAACACAAGCAGGAAAATGGCGTTGACAGCCCCCGGACGGCATGCTATATTGCCGGGCGGAAATCATCATCAGTCGGCTATCAACGAAGAGGAGATTCTATGCCTGCCCCTACCCTGCCCCTGCTCCCCACCACCGTCATCGGGAGCTACGCCATCCCGTCCTGGCTCTGGACGGCCCTCGAGGAGATCAAGAGGGGAAACTACGGCGCGACCGACGTGAAGGAGACCCTCGACGACGCCGTCCACATCGCCCTGCGCGACCAGGAGCGGGCGGGCGTGGACATAATCACCGACGGGGAGATGCGCCGGTGGTATTTCGTCCAGGGGTTCTACGAGAAATTCACGGGACTCGAATCCACCGAGCCCCTCCGCAAGACCGGCGTCTACGGCTACGACAGCCCCCGCCGCTGGCGTCCCGTCGGGCGCATCGCGGCCCCGGAGGGCCTCGGCATCGCCTCGGAGTTCGCCTACGCCAGGGCCAACACCGACCGTCCCCTCAAGGCCACCTGCCCCGGCCCCCTCACCCTCACCATCCACATCCAGCTCAGAGATGAGAAGGTCTACAAGGACCGCCTCGAACTCGCCCACGAGATGGCGGGCGTCATCAACCGGGAGCTGAAGGCCCTTGTGGCCCAGGGCGCGGACTACATCCAGCTCGACGAGCCCTCCTTCGCCATCATCCCCGGCGCCACAAGGGACTGGGTGGACCTCTACAACCGGGCCGTGGACGGCGTGAACGCCAGGATCGCCCTGCACGTCTGCTTCGGCAACCTCGGCAGCCGGCCGCGCGGCAAGCGTCGCTACGGGTGGATGTTCCCGGAGATCCTGGAGACCCGCTGCGACGAGCTGGTGTTCGAGTTCGCCAACCGGGAGATGAAGGAGGTCGAGATCGTGAAGGAGATCGCGGCCGCCAAAGGCGTGGGCATCGGCGTGGTGGACGTCAAGTCCTTCTACGTGGAGACCCCGCAGGACGTGGCCGAGCGCATCCGGGAGGCCCTGCAACACGTCCCCCCGGAGAAGGCGCACGTCTGCCCCGACTGCGGCTTCTTCCAGCTCCCCCGCTGGCTCGCCTTCCTCAAGCTCAAGGCCCTCGTCGAAGGGACGAAGATCGTGCGCAAGGAGTTGACAGGATGACCATGATCACGCAACTCAAGCACCTCCACCTCGTCACCGACCTGAGCGAGGGCGCGGAGATCGTCGCCCCGGCGGCCCCGGCGTGGCGCGCCGTGGCCGACCACGTCCGCCGCGTCGTCCGGGAGGCGGCAGGCCTCGACCTGCCCGTCCGATCCGACGGCCCCTCTGACGAGGCCTCCTTCGCGGGCGGCCACCGCATCCTCCTCGGCAGCGCGATGAACAACCCCGCCGTCCTGACCCTCTACCGGAACCGGATGGCCTTCACCGACGACGCCTATCCCGGCGAGGGGGGCTTTGAGGCTCGCACGATCCACAACCCCTTCGGCCACGGCAGGAACGCCCTCCTTCTTGGCGCGTCTGACGTGGCCGGGGCAGCCGCCGCGGTCGAGCGGCTCCGGGACGCGCTCACGCGGGACGGCGTCCGGCTCAGCCGCCTGAACGCCGCCGCCTCCCTCTCCCACGAGCGCCTGGCCCCCTCCGATCCCCCGGAGCGCCACGTGGAGCGGGCGCGGGAGGCGTTCGCGGGCAACGTGGGCCGGGGGGCCATCGAGGGGGCCATCACCGCCGGCCTCCACCACCACCTGACCGGCGACCCCGCCTGCGCCCGCATCTTCCGGGACGTCCTCTTCTACTACTTTGACCTGGTGGAGCAGGAACACGCCGGCGAGTGGAACTTCGAGCACATGATCGCCACCTACTTCTGGACCTCCCGCCTGGTCTACGTCTACGACCTGATCGAGGAGAGCGACAGCTTCACCGACCCCGACCGCCTCCGATTCACCAACGCCCTCCTCGGCCTCACGCGCCACACGGCGGCCCAGCCCTACTTCCGGCAGGAGCCTGAGCTCGACATTCGGCAGAACCACTCCACCTTCGCGGCCCTCAGCCTCTTCTCCGGGGCGCGCTACTTCAGGAAGTACTACGGCATCGAGGACTTTGCGCCCCAGGAGCGGATCGCGGACCTGATCTTCCAGGGCCAGGCGAAGACCTTCAAGCCCAACGACGACGCGGGCGGCGGCGGCTACTGCTGGCTCGTCCCCAACCACCTCGTCACCTACGACCTGATGCGCGGGGACCTCCGATACTTTGAGGGCGGGCACTACCGCGACCTGGCCGACTACGGCATCCTGATCACGGACAACTTAGGCGTCCCCTGCGCCTTCGGCGACACCGGGACGTGCGGGTCCAGGTCCAGCCCCCCGCCCCTCCTCGTCGAGACCTTCTCGAAGGCCGCCTGGCACTACAACGACGGACGCTACGCCTGGGCCATGCGCTGGGTCGGCTCGCCCCTGCCCAGGGGCGTGGCGGCCTACTACAGACGGGTCGAGCCCGTGCCCCCCGATCACCTGAGCGGCGTCGCCGTTGCAAGGCTCGACCCGCCCGCCTACGAGTGGGTGCAGCGGCACGCCTTTCCAGAGAGGTCCAGCCTGAGCCTCGACTCGGACGTCGGCGACGTGATGACACCAGCAGGGCGGGGTGGTCGCGCCCCGCGCATCCCCGGCGTCCCCCCGGAACAGGCGTTCGACAAGCTCTCCCTCCGCGCCGGGTTCGGCGAACAGGACGAGTACCTCCTGCTCGAAGGCCTCTCCGCGTTCGCCCACGGCCACGAGGACGGCAACTCCATCCTCCGCCTCACCTGGCGCGGCAGGATGTTCATGGACGAGGCCGACTACATCTGGAGCCGGCCCGAACACCACTCCTCGGTCGTCGTCGCCTGCGACGGGGCCTCCGGAAAGATGCCCCCCCTCGCGCGCCTCGACTGGGCCGAGGACTTCGGGCCGTTCGCCGTGACGCGGACCACCGTCCCCGGCGTCAACGGGGCCGACTGGTCGCGGACCATTTTCTGGAAGAAAGGCCGCTGCTTCCTGGTGGCCGACGCCCTCCTCCTCAGGCGCGACGCCGACTACGACCTCCGCTGCCTCTGGCGCGCGCTCGGCGAGCCGGCCCCCCGCAACGACGGCCTGACCGTCGTGCAGGACGGCGTCGCCTTTCACCTCCAGAGCGCCGACGATTCGGCCAAGACCCTGACCCGCGAACCCCGCCGCATCCCCGCCCACGACCCCTGGGCCCCCTACCCGCACGCCCGGAGCGGCGTCCACATCCTGTCGGAGCGCCTCCAGCTTCACGGCAGCCCCGGAGAGGTCGTCCGGTTCTTCAACCTCCTGTCCGCAGGGGCAGCGGAGGAGCGCCCGGACGTGGAGGTCCGCCCCGCCGGGCCGGAGGCCGTGCAGGTCCTGGACCGGGGAGAGCCCCTCGTCTTCGGCGCGCTCAACGGCGGCCCCGGGGCGTTCGACGACTTCCGGTTCACGGGCGAGGCGTTCCTCCTGACCCCGGAGGAGATCGTCGGCGTCGGCGTCACGGAGGTCCGCCTCGGCCGCGTCGCGGTCTCGGCCTCCAACCCCTTCTCGGTCCTGATCGCCCCCGGCGAGGGCCGGGCCGACCTGCGCGTCAGAAAACGGACGGAGTTCCAGGTGCAGGGCATGTGGGGCGCGCGTCTGGTGATCGACGGCCTGGAGTACAGGGCCAGCTTGGACGGCAGGGTCAACTTTGCGCTCGACCCCGGCGTCCACCGCGTCGGATTTCCCCGTTCCCCCTTCGAGGCGCTCGCCGAGGTCGTCCGGAAGCCGAGAATTTTCCGTCAGGAGATGCGGCCCAAGCAGAACCTGGTCCGTCCGTCCCGGTCCCCGCTCCACCGCGTCTGGGCCTTCTCCGTGGACGGCCCCGTCCGCGCCCTCTGCGTGGCAGACGGCCAGATCGCCGCGGGCACGGCCTCCGGCGACCTCGCCTGCCTCGGCCTGGACGGGGAGCCGGTCTGCCGCCAGCGCTTCGAGCGGGAGATCAGGGCCGTCCTGCCCGTGGACATCGACGGAGACGGACGGGCCGAGCTGGTGGCCGGGGGGATGGACTGCGCCCTGAGCCTCCTGAACCCCTCCGGCTCCGCCCGCTGGTCGCACGCCTTCGCCCGCTCGCACGGGCGCGACCAGATCGTCAACGCCATCGCAGCCGCCGACCTCACCGGCGACGGCGTCGTGGAGATCCTCGCCGTCACCGACGGCTGGCTCTGCTTCTGCTTCGCCCCCGACGGCCGTCTCCTGTGGGAGGCCCCGGTCCGCTACCACGCCGCGCAGTCCGTCGTCCCCTGCGACGTGGACGGGGACGGCAGGATGGAGCTCATCGTGGGCACGGAGTACCACTCCTCCGACCTGCTGGAGGCCGACGGACGGCCCCGCTGGATGGCCAGGGGAGGCCCCGGCTTCACGGCGCTCGGGGCGCTCGACCTGGACGCCTGCGGCGTCCAGGAGGTCCTCTTCGGGTCCCTGGACGCGCACGTCCACGCCCTGGACGCCCGCACCGGGGCAACGCGGTGGAAGACCCTCCTGGCCGGCGGCGTCCGGCACGCCGCCCTGCTCCCCGAGGAGCGCCGCGTCGCCGCCGGGGACGACGGGGGCAACGTCTCCCTCCTGGGCCCGGACGGGACGCGCCTCTGGCGCTGCGACCTGGGCGACCCCGTGACCGGCCTGGTCGCCGCCGACGTCAACAGCGACGGGAGGCCCGAACTCGTCGCCGCCACCTCCTCCGGCCTGCTCGCCCTTATCGCCCTGGACGGGCGCGCCCTGGGGACGCACCAGATGTCCTCGCCCGTCTCCCGCCTGTCCGTCGCCCGCCGGCCGGGCCTGCGCCCCTACCTGATCGCCGGCTGCGAGAGCGGCGCGGTGGAGGCCCTGGCGTGGAGATAGCCCTCACCCATCCCCCTTCCCCGAATGGGAGAAAGGGGGAATGGGGAATGGGGGAAGAAACAAAAAACGAATGGGGGAAAGAGTCTTCTCCCACTCTTCCACTCTCCCTGTCGCTTTTTTCTTCTCCCGCTCTCCCACTCTTCCACTCTCCGCTTCCGGGAGAGGGGTTGGGAGGCGGACGAGGGTCAAAAAAATACCACATTCTTCCCTGTGCTATATTTGTGCTATGGCTACTCCTGAACGGACCCGAACAAACCCGAAGACTTACGAAAGGTGGGAAAATAAGAAAGCGGAAAACCCTTGAAAACTAAAGGATTTCCCGCTTAAAATATGGTGGGCGATGATGGACTCGAACCACCGACCTCTTGCATGTCAATCGACCTGCACCGTATGAGGTTCACCAGGGTCGGTAAGGATCCCGATTTTTATGGAGCGTTATTGAAACAAGGGCAGCCACGGATTGAGACGAGGGTCATTGGCCTCTCTCAATTTGAAGGGAATCCCCGATCTCTGCAGGATCTGCTCTCCACGCAGGGTTTCTGTTATTCTTCCATCATGAAACCAATAGGGGACATCAGTGGGGATTGGGTAAATAGTGACCTGGCAGGTAGTCTTCCCATTAACTGGTTCAATCAGATCAAAAACAAATCCAAAACTATCGTAAATTGTTGGGAAAGAACTCCCCCAGTAAGGATTATCAATTCTAACTACTCCGCTTCTTATGGTGCATTTACTAACATATCTATCGTCCTTTGCCAAACTGCCTCCGCGTGGAGCGAATATACCAAATTTGACGCTTTTTATATTACCAACTGTACTTGTAGTGGGAGTCGATGTTGGCGCAACAGTTGTGGTGGGAGTCGATGTTGGCGCAACAGTTGTGGTAGGAGTCGATGTTGATGCTGCTGCTGGTGTAGCACTAAACTGATAAGTAGTACTCGACAGTTGACCAACTTCTGTATGACCAAAGCACCCAATAAAAAGTTTGCCACCACTGGAGCCAACGACAAAAAACCCTTTATTCACACCAAAGGCTGGATCGCCAAACAGTTGATGTTTTTGCTCTCCTGTTGGTATCCCTGGCGGTATATAAATCACGTTGTTTTGCAATAACTTTGTACTGGCAACGGTTTTTGACGTAGCAAAATCTGATTTGCTTGCTGCCCCAGACTTATTAAGCTCTCCATAGACAGCAGCCAATACCTGAAGATTAGCCGACGTATTCAGAACACCTAAGTCGTAGTCTGTATCAGAAGGTATCGTCGTTGTATCGTCATAAAAAGAGAAATGCAAGCGAACGTTTCCTGCATTCACATAAACAATCGCCAGCCCCTTATTAACGCCAAAAGCCGGGTCAATACCTGCAGCAGTAAACAACGTATTTTTTACTGCTGTCGGCAAACCAACGGAAGCTTGAGACCCGACATATGCTTTTATCTTTTCTGTCGCATCTACTCGCTTATTATCAGCATGATTCGCATTCAAATCACCATAAAGGGCAAACAGTATCTCAAGCCCTTCAGCTTTGAAAGCTGTTGTCATCACACCGGCTAACAAAGCTACTGCAAGAAACAGGCTTTTGCTTATAAAGGATCGCATGATTTCCTTCCTTCCTTTCTGTTATGTGTGGAGTGGAGTTACCCCGGTTCAGTGGGAGTAACCCAGTTCCTGCCGCGCTGCGCCCTTAATATATACCCCCCTCCTTCACTTGTCAATAAATTTTTGAGTCGGAGGAAATGCCCCTGAGACCGCTCATCGGCATCACCCTGGCCACGCCCAAGCCCGGCAAGACGCGGGAGGGGTGCACTCCCGAAAAAATGGCGAGCCTTCTATCTTATTGCAACAGAGCGAGTTACATTGCCATCTTTTTTCGGCTCTTCGACAGTTCGGCAAAAAACTAACTCGTTGTGCCGCAATGAGATATAAATTTAGATTAGTCTAAATCGCCCTCTTTTTGGGAGTGCACCCCTTTCGCCATAGTTGCCGGGGGAATAGGCCTTCTGGGCGAAGTGGAACGTGTAAGGCTCGTCCATCAGCAGGCTGGAGAGCGTGCAGGAGAAGAAGGC
>Ga0209399_10000640_pt1 | contig 20412 bp, 19 predicted proteins | sample OV2TP3_FD_184130 | JGI IMG/M metagenome (GOLD analysis project Ga0209399, IMG submission 184130) | Hot spring microbial communities from Beatty, Nevada to study Microbial Dark Matter (Phase II) - OV2 TP3 (SPAdes) (version 3) | ecosystem: Environmental > Aquatic > Thermal springs > Hot (42-90C) ... | reverse complement strand
GTTGCTTCTGAGAATCATAGAACGTCTGATGGACGTTGAACCTATCGAGCAGGTAACGTAGTTTGAATGAACTCTCAACCGTTTCGTGATCTACTGATACTGAAACTTTGGACTCAGAGCGATATTATAAAACAACACGGCAACAATCAACTGAGAGTTGTCACCACCGCAAGTCTAACTAAATACTATATCAACGGCACTCTCGTTGCCCAGATCACCGACCCTGACTACAAAACAGGTAGCGTAGGGTTATATGTCAATGAAGAGCAGGAGATTGCGTTTGACAACATGTTAATCACGGAAACAACAATGATGCAACCCTTGCTCTTGAAGAAGCCCGTCGTCGTAGATAGAACTTCTGGAGAATAGTGTGCAGTTTGTGGGCGCATCCTTGCGGTGGACGGTCAACCGTTGCGCTCGGAGGCGAGGGAGCTTTCGGGCGCAGCGCCCCCTTTCTGTAAAGATTTTAGAGAAACCGGTATGGACCATCGTCGCATAAGATTTCAAGTATTGAAAGTGCTCTACGATGAGGCTGTGAAACAGGAAACTATGCCTGCCCCTCTTGAATGGAAAGAGATTGCCCGTCGCTTGAGAATCACTGAAAAGCAAGTTGAATTTGCCTTCAAGTATCTCAAATTCAAAGTTCACGTTGATGGCCCTGGTGAGCAGAAGGGGGATTGCTGGATAACAGAGCGTGGTTTTGATTACTATGAGAGCGTGACCAGTAAACCGAGTCAAATAGCAAAGACTCTCCTTCCCGTTGTTGTTGGTGCGCTTCTCACCCTTCTGGTCCAATACCTAATGCCGTCAAAATAAGTACCATCAAGAGAGCCGCGACCCCTAACAGGTTATATGGAACAGGCAGTGTAACCAGAAACACCAAGATCACCACGCCCGCAACAACCCCCGAATTGATCACCCATCGACGTTCACGAGATTCAGTCATAAATCCTCCTCATGCTCTTGTCCCCGTAGGCTTGGTTAATCGCCGTCTACAAAGTCTCCTCTTTTACTCACCCCCTCATGAGCTTGTCCAGGTAAACGATGACCTCCTCAATCTGACCCGGCTTCAGGCCGTGCGCGATGCACCTCAGTTGACCGCGATCATCGAAAGCGACGACCAGAAAAGCCGGGGCCTGGTTGATCATGGTCTTGGCGATGACCTTTTTCTGACCCGCGTTGAGTTCAACGAATGGCATCCTTGCCCTCCTTCCTGTGGGGCGTCTGCATGTTGAGAATCCCAAGTAAGTAACTCACCGGAGGCGTCCCGAACAACATTTTGAAACCCTCCCGGAAAGACTCATCCCCTCCCTCCCATCCAACCTTCACGCGAACCTCTGACACCTTCTGCCGAATGAATCTCGCCCGGCTTGCTGGCGGGAGCTTGCGCCGGACCAGTCCCAAGAGCCTCTTTGCCCGGCAGAGGCGCAGTTGCCGGACGTGGCCCTCGAAGGTCAGCCCCATCTCGGCGAACAGACCGGAGACGGCACGAGGAGTCACCTGGAAGTGCCGGGCAACCTGGGCGCGGGTGAGCGGCTTGGCGAAGTTGGTCTCAACGACCTTCAGGACTTGGTTGAAGTCCAGCGTTGACACTTGGACGGGCTGGGTGAAGATCGTGCCGGGGACAGGCTTTTGCCGGGTGCGGCGCCCCTCCGTGGATTCCGGCAGCCCAAGACGCTGACGGGCTGCACAGACGATCTTCTTAACCCTTTCCGATCTGGTCAAATTGGCCTCCGGTCCGGTATTGTATGATGATTGGCGCGTGAAATTTGCGCGTCTCCCTGTCGGGTATGTTCGGGGCGGGTCTTAGAGACGGGGCAGAGGGAAGAAGGTTCGGCCAGCAGAAGCCGGGAAATGGCGTTTTCGAGGGCTGCCAGCGTCCCGATCAACTCGGACTCCTCCGGCGTGAACGGTTCTCCCCTCGATACGCCATACTTGCGCCGCCGCCGGATCGCGTTCCGCCAAACCTGCGCCCGGAGCTTCAGCCATTCCAGGCCGCGCCGGTCCTGGTCGGACAGGTAGAGCAACGGGCCGTAGCGGTCGGAGATGCCGGGCGCAGCCGGTCGGGTGTCATCGGGTGCGGTCAAGGTCGTCCTCATGGGCGTGACGTTCACCTGTGACGATAGGCGTGACGATGTGACGTGTGACGTTTGTGACGTTCGCTATGTGGGAAGGGGTCAACCGTCACCTGTGACGTTTCTGTGACGATTGTTTTCAAACGTCACAACGTCACCGGTTCAAGATTTACAACGGATTAGGTGAATCTTTCTTGAGGTTGTCCTTTCCGTTTCCGGTCGCTCCTCGGATGCGTTGTGTGATGTTCCCCCCCCTCCCCCAAAAGGATCGTCACAGGCGTCACGTCGTCACAAAATGGGTCAGAACGGGACCTCCTCGTCCTGGCCTTCGGCCCTCTTTTCGGACAGCCCGTATTTCTCCCTCAGCGCCTTCAGATCGCTGGCGCTCACGGTCACGGTGGCCCCGTCTCTGGTCTTTTTCGTCGGCAGGTGCAGGCGCTTCCGAATCCGCCATGAGACTCGATTCGGGGTGATCGGATCGTCGCCGTCCTCCCCCCCCTCTCCGGCGAGCGTTTTAACCCGCTCAACAACGTCCTTCACCAGCAGGATCGACGGCGGTTCGGGGGCCTCGCTGAACAGGCCAGACATGGCCTCCACGATCCCCGCCTCCAGGCTTAACCCCCGGTCGGCAAGTAGCCGGTCGTTGTAGGCCCGGATGAAGGTCTTGAACGTCTCCCGAACCTTCCCGTCCTCGATGACGGACGCCAGGGGTAGCATGACCTGGTTCAGACGCGGCTCGATGCTGCTGTCCGCCAAAGACAGGTCAACCTCCCTGGGACCGTAGTGCCGGAACCGGAACGTCAAAAGCTGGTTTCTGAGCCGTAGGGCCTCCTCGGTGAACGAGTGGGGCAGGATATAGGGCACGTCCGGGCGGAATTTGCCGTCCATGTTCTCGGTCAGACAACGGGATTCAAGCGCCCGGTCCTGCCACTCCTCCCGCGTGGCGATGATCTTCGGGCCGAACACTCTGAACGCCTTCGGCTCGTTGCTCTCTCCCTCGCTGCGCAGGACAGGGAACCCCGTCGCATACCCGCAGTTGAGAATTTTGACGATCTCAACGTTTGCGTCCGAGTACCGCCAATCGGCCTCGTCCAGAATCAGCGTCCCAGCATACTTCTGAAGCATCCTGAAGATAGGGCTTGGCGTGGTCGCGCCGGACGCGAAGATGGCCTTGTAACAGAGGTTGCCTACCACCGTCAAAAACCTGGACTTGCCTGTGCCCCAATCTCCAAGCGCCCGAAGATAGGGCAGGACGTTGAAGGAGTCGTACACCCACGTCAGCAGGACGTAGTAGGCCGCCAACTGCTCGTAGACAGACGACAGGCCGACGTAGCGATGGATGAACGCCTGGACCTCGTTCAAGAGCACGGCGACAGACTCGTAAGGCGTGGCCTCAGACGGCAGCAGGATCACGCCTTCGTCCGGCATCCGGTCCTCATACGGCGCTATCATCTCCCCCTGGTCTTCAAGCGGGACGGACGCCGGATAGTCTACCTCGCCGGTGGCCGGGTTGCGCCGGGCGAAGAACTTGGACGGCGAACGCTCCTGGTTGTAGCACATTTCAAGAAGCGTCCCGTCCGGCAGCGCCTTGAAGCTGGTCTGCGTGACGTTGACCTGCTTCTCCTTCGCCTCGGCCTTCTCTCCCCTGAACCGCTTGCGCCTGCTTCTTGCCTCCGGTCGCTCTCCGATCCAATGCTCCGAGTCCGGCTTGCTGATGGCCTCCTTGAAGTCCCGCCAGCCGTAAGAATCCGAGTGCTTGCAGTGAGCAGCCAGCTTGCCGCTGTCCTCCTGGATCACGCAGCACTCGAAGCGGTGGCCGTCCGGGTCGGTGTGGACGGGGCACGTCTCCAGATGGTAGAGCGTCCGGCTTTTGGCCTCCTCCCGCTTCGTCCTGAACCTCTGTCCCCGTGCTTCCAGCCATGCCGGAACGTCCAGCCGGGGACGGTCGTCCGGCGCTGTGCTGCGCCCGTTGGTCGGTGCTTGGGTCTGCGGCCTGTCCTGGGCCAGGGCCTCCCTGAGATCGGTCAGCGTTCCGCTCATTTCAGCCCTCCCAGATCCGCCGGCGTTACGTCCCGAAGTTCCACGGTCGCCCGGCGGTGGATGCGGTTCAGGCGCGGAACAGAGTCGCCTTTGACAGCAACCGTGCCGGGCAGTTTCCAGATTCGCGCCGGGTTGTAGACAGTGGAGTCAAGGCCGACACGGGGCGGATTGTAGACCTGTGGACCTTGTTCACGAGGGTCGGAGAACTTGCGGGCCAGCCCGTCGCCGATCTCCTTCAACAAGGTGCGGCTCTCGGTGTCGTTGGGCAGGTCGATCCGAAATAGCGCGTGCCCTCCGTTGCCGCTCATGCCGGTGATGTGGTGTCCGTCCCCCAGGATGCTGACGAGGAAAGCGACAACCTCATCACGGCGCTTCAGGGCTGCGGCAAGCTCGGCGTCTGTGGCGGGAGTCTCAGAAGGCCGGTAAGGGTCAACGTCGATGGGGAGCCAGAACAGGCGGCTAATCTCGTTGTCACCGGTCGTGGCCTTCGGCCTGTGGACAAGCCGGTTGCAAGCGCGGGCCAGCAGGTGATGATGTGCCGGGTTCAGTGTGGTGTAGGTGTTGCCGATACCGTTGTAGGGCCGGATGTCCATGAGCAGCTTTTCGTAATACTCTGGATCGTAGTAGCCGCTCACCGTCGCCCCGTTCAGGCGGACGATGCGCCCACCTTGAACGCCTGCGCCCAGGATGCGGACCTCCGTCACGCCGCCCTCGTGTCTGAGCGCATGCAGGTAGGTGAGTGTCGTCTGTTCAGCAGGCGTCAGCTTCATGTTTCCTCCATCCGTTAGGGGCGGGAGAACGCGGCGGATGGTCCACGTCTCCCGCCCCCAGGTCCGGCCAGGGGCCGGGCTAATTTGAGCATACGGTCACAGCGGGGAAAACGGCACGGCGGGTATTCTGCTCCACAAACTGTATCTGTCGCTCCACGTCCTCAATCTGCCGGGAGATCGCCAGACGTTGCCGGGTCAAGTCGCGGTGCTGACGCAGCAGGTCGAGCAGGCGGGGGTCAAGATCGCCCTTGACCGCACCGTCAAGATTTCCTATCTTATGAAACATGAAACCTCCTTTGGGAGATGATGCCCGCGCCGTCGCCGGTCAAAGCAGAGCGTGGAGCATCGAGGTTGGGAACCCCGGTCAGCCTGCCCGCTGCCGGGGTTTTTTATGCCGTGATCGGTTCCCGCTCGTTCTGGGTGCAGCGGTTCACGAAGTCCTCCAGGTCCCCACGGCGGAATCTCAGGGCAGCACCTATCTTGACCTTGCGCAACCTGCCCGATGTCGCCAAGAGGTAGATCATCGACTTACTCAGTCGGAGAAATTGCGCAGCTTCATCGACGGTCATCAACTCCATCAGATCACCTCCCCAAAACGAAAGGGCTGTATGACTTGCCTTCGGATTCTCAACATTCCAAAGGTAAGCTATACAGCCCTGTGCGTCAACTTTATTTTGATATAAGATCAGTAAAAGCTTAATGTTGCCATAATATTACATTTTTAGCTTTAACACAAAATATTCCACTAAATGTAGTCTCCTTTTTTTCGACCTTCCCGTACAGTGGATTTGATCGTCTCTGCGTTTCTTCGGTTGCTGGCCGCAAGGTCACATTCCCGGCTACAATACAAACCGATGCGACCCCTCGGCGCTGACGCAAACCACTTGCCACATTCCCCGCACCGTCGCGGCCTTGCCCGTTCTTTCTTTCCACCGTCCCACTCTACGATGGCTTCATAAAGTTCTACATATGCAAATAAGGCATAACGGTTTTTAAGAACCGGTTTAGCCCTCTGGACGGTATGAACGCTGAAATCGGGTTGAATCTCCCGTCGAATTATGTCCCCGATCTCGTTGAGTAATTCCATGTCGTCTTGGGGAAGGTGCTCATTATTCACCCAAGCGTTGACAATTCTCTCAATACATTCCCGCTCCCCCTCTGTACCTTTTGGAGGATCATGGTTGAGGATGCGGATATAGTATCGGGTGTCTGCATCTCTCTGCCTGAACGCCTCGACGTATTTTTTCAACACCGGGCGCATCTTCATCTTAAGCCTCAACCGGTCGATGAGTCTTATCAACTTTAGCCCAAGCCTCAATCGAAGCGTTTCAATTTCGTCGGGAGTCATGTTTTCAATTTCGTCGGGAGTCATGTTCGGGTGACCAAATAGTGACTATGGCGTGTATGAAAGTATAGAATCCTTGTGACTCTATGATACCATAAGTGAAACGCCTTAGCAACGAAAAAATAGGGGGATACCGCCAAAACCCAATGCTGACGCGGGTTCCGGCGACACCCCCCTTTTCTTCCACTACCAAATATGCCCTCAAAAGGCAATGAAAAAATCTGTGCAGGGCGTTGCAAAGGCACTCAAAGTCGTTGCGTTTTGAAGGGTTGTGTTGTACATTACGCGGGTCACAGGGCAGGGGCGATCCGTCGGATCGCCCCTACTATGCGCTGTTCTTAAGCCAGGGAGAAATTTCATGGACCTGAACCGGATGTGGTCGTCCCATAGAGCGCTCAAGAAGCGTTACGATGTCGTCATCATCGGCGGGGGGGTGCACGGCCTGGCCACGGCCTACTACCTGGGCAAGCGGGGCATCCGGGACGTGGTCGTGATCGAGAGGCGCTACATCGGCAGCGGGGCCAGCGGGCGGAACACGGCCATCATCCGGGCGAACTACCGGACGTCGGAGGGGATCGCCTTCTACGCGGAGGGCGTGCGGCTCTACGAGGCGCTGTCCAGGGAGCTGGACTACAACGTCCTGTTCTCGCAGCAGGGGCACCTGACCCTGGCGCACTCGGACCGGTCGGTGAACACCCTGCGGGAGCGGGCGGAGACGAACCGCTTGATGGGCGTGAACAGCTATCTGGTGGGGCCGGAGGAGATCCAAAGAATGGTCCCGGCCATCAACATCGATCACCACACCCGGACGCCGATCCTGGCGGCGCTGTATCACCCGCCGGGGGGGATCATCCGGCACGACGCGGTGGTGTGGGGGTATGCGCGGGGGGCTGACCGGATGGGCATTGAGCTGCATCCGTTCACGACGGTGACGGGCATCCAAGTGGAACACGGGGTGGTCAGCGGGGTGGTGACGGACCGGGGGGAGATCGAGACGCGGGCGGTGTTGAACGCCACGGCGGGCTACTGCTCGACGATCGCGAAGATGGTGGGGGTGGACCTGCCGATTGTGTCGCATCCGCTGCAGGCGCTGGTCACGGAGCCGATGAAGCCGCTCCTGGACAAGGTCCTGGTCTCGTCCAACCTGCACGTGTACATCAATCAGACGGACCGGGGGGAGTTCGTGCTGGGGGCAGAGATCGACCCGTACTCCTGCTACAGCACCCGGTCCACGCTCCCGTTCCTGGAGGGGTGCGCAGGGCACGCCCTGGAGATTATGCCGGACCTGCACCAGGTCCGGGTTCTCCGGCAGTGGGCGGGGGTCTGTGACATGACGCCGGACTTCAGCCCGATCATCGGGGAGGTGGAGGAGGTCAGGGGGTTCTTCCTGGACGTGGGGTGGGGGACGTATGGGTTCAAGGCGGGGCCGGTGGCGGGGTATCGGACGGCGGAGTTGATCGCCACGGGGGAGACGCCGGACCTGATCCGGCCGTTCGCGCTGAACCGGTTCCACGAGGATCAACTGGTGGGCGAGAAGGCGGCAGCAGCAGTATCGCATTAACAGCGATGCATGTAGCGCGGCGATTTATCGCCGCGTGGCAGGGGCGATCACAAGGATCGCCCCTGTTTTTTATTCCGCGTTGAGGCGCGACCAGGCCTCGGACCCGAAGGGGGCGACGCCGAACTCCTCCCCGGCCTCCATCAACGCCTCATAGATGTACTCCCCGAACTCGCGCGGGACGTGGAGGTGATAGGCGCTCCGGCTGTGCAGGAGCCGGGCGTAGACGCCGGCGACGCCGGTCTGGGCGCAGGCCATGTCCGGGAAGTTCGAGAGGTTGAAGCCGGTGAGCTTGTAGAGCAGGTCCCTCCGGCGTGGGCCGGCGACGGTGATCGACGCGAAGGCGGAGGTCATGTCGATGAGGTGGACTTCGCTTTCGCGGCCTTTCAGCTTTCCGGTCAGCGACTTTTGAACGGCGTCCAGGGCAGTCGCGCCGGTGATCAGGCAGAAGTGGTCTCCGGCCAGGCGGGCGCAGAGGCCCTCGCCGGCCGCCGCCATCCCGCCCCCCCCCAGGACGCGGTCCATCGCCCCGACGGCCTCCGGGACGCCGTAGGTGTAGGCGTCTTTGAGGAAGGCGAAGGCGTCGCCTCCTCTCACGTCGAGCTTGCCCAGGGGGCTGGTGTCGCAGAGGCCCACGCCTTTGTGGGCCGCTTCGACCTCCTGCTCGACGGAGGTGTAGGCCGCCGGGAGCTGCCAGCCGGCCTCGTCGGTCATCCGGGCGCGGCGGGCGAGGTGGAGGTGATGGAGGGCGGACAGCTTTGTGGGGGTTGAGGGCATGAAGGGTTCTCCGGGTGATCTTACATTCTCAGCCTGACGCCTTCAGGGTCGTAGAAGGGCCTGTGCGTGACCTGAGCCGCGACCTCGCGCTCGCGGAGGCGGATCTGGATGACCTCCCCCTCGGTGGAGGATTGGGCGGGGACCCAGGCCATGGCGATACCCCGGCCTGCGTGGGGGCTGCGCCGGGCGCTGGTGACCCGGCCGACGGACTTGCCGCCGGAGACGATCTGACACCCCTCCTCCGGGACGGCGTCCGGGTCTCTCAGGACGAGGCCGACGAGCCGATTCCTCAGGCCGCGCTTCCGGACCTCCAGGAGGGCCCGCTTTCCGACGAAGTCGGGCTTGTCGAAGTGGACCATCCAGCCGAGGTCGGCCTCAATCGGGTTGGAGAGGGCGTCGGTGTCCTGGCCGACGATGATGTGTCGCTTTTCGAGCCTCAGGACGCGCTGCGTCTCCACGCCGAAGGGGGCGATGCCGAGGGGTCGGCCCGTCTCCATGACGGCGTCCCAGAGGTGTTCCCCATATTCCGCCGGGTAATGGATTTCGTAGCCGAGTTCTCCAACGAACCCTATGCGGAGCAGGAGGGCCGGCGCGCCTGCGACCGGACCGCGCGCAGAGGCCATGTAGGGGACGGCGGCGGTGGAGAGGTCCAGGTCGGTCAGCTTCGAGAGGAGGTCGCGAACCCTCGGCCCGGCCACGTTGACGGCGGCGTAGGCGGAGGTGAGGTTCGTGACGGAGACGGACATCTTCCAGGCCGCGGCCCACCAGGTGAGCCACTGCTCCATGAACTCGATGTTGCCGGTGGTGGTGGTGAGGAAGAAGCGCTCCCTGCCGAGGCGCGTGACCGTGCCGTCGTCGAGGAGGATGCCGTCGTCCCCGCAGACCGCGCCGTAGCGCACCCGGCCCTGGCGGAGGCCGGACATCGCGTTGAGGTAGATGCGGTCGAGCAGGGCGCCGGCGTCCCGGCCGCGCACGTCCAACTTGCCCAGGGTGCTGACGTCGATGACCCCCACCCTCTGCCGGACGGCCTCGTATTCGCGCTCAGGGGTCGTGTAGACCTCCGGGCGGTCCCAGCCGCCGAGGTCGATGACCCTTGCGTTGAGGGCGACGTGGCGGTAGTGCATGGGGGTGCGTTTGGCCGAGTGGCGCATCGGGCCGGCCAGGGCGCCGAGGGGGACGGGCGCAAAGGGGGGGCGGGAGGTGGTCGCCCCGGTCTCGGAGATGGAGCGGCTGGTCTCGCGGGCCGCGATGGCGATGGAGGCCATCGCGCAGATGCGGCCCTGACAGGGCCCCATCGTGACGGTGCTGTAGCGCTTGAGTGTCTCGATGTGGTCGAACCCTTCGCGGACGGCGTCGCAGAGGTCCTTCTCGGTCACGTCCTCGCAGAGGCAGACAAATTTTTTCCCGGTTCCCCCACGGACGACGGGGGAGGACGCGCTCTGCGGCCTGAGGTCATACTCGCGCGCCTGGAGGTCGCGGCGGTACTCCTTTAGGGCCTCCAACGCCCCAGGCCCGCCCAGGCCGAGGGCCTGCGCGGCGGAGAGGCCGGCGATCTGGCCGTCGAGCAGGATGGCCGGGAGGTCGTGCAGGCCGTTCACCTGGCCGGCGGCGAAGAGGTCGGGGGGGAGGTCTTTGGCGACGATCTCGCCGAGGGCAGGGGCGTGGTCCACCGAACACCCCCCCTGATGGAGCAGGGCGAGGGCGGGGGTGTAGCCCACGGACAGGGCGATGAGGTCGCAACTGAGTCTCTGCTCGGAGCCGGAGATGGCCCCGCCCCTGGTGTCCGTGCGGGCGAGGACCGCGCCGGAGACGCGGCCGCGCCCCTGGGCCTTTAGAATGGTGTGGGAGGCGAGGACCGGGACGCCTGCGGACCTGAGCTGTGCGAGGGCTTTGGACTCCGGAATTTCGGCCCGGCCCTCGGCGACGGCCTCGACGTGGACGCCGGCGCTCAGGAGGTCCTTAGCCACGACGAGTCCGGCGTCGTTGGAGGAGACGACGAGGGCGCTTCTGCCGGGGGGGACGCCGTAGAGGTGGATCAGGCGCTGGACGCCGCCTCCGAGGAAGACGCCGGGGAGGTCGTTGTCCTGGAAGACGAGGGGGCGCTCGAAGGCCCCGGCGGCGATGACGATGCGCCTGGCCCGGACGTGGATGACGCGGCGGCCCTGGCTGACGCCGAGGAGATGGCCCTCGTAGAGGCCGAAGGCCGTGGCGTTGCTGAGCGCCTCGATGTTTTCGGCCTGAGAGACTTCGGCGGTTAGGCGGCGACCGACCTCGAAGCCGGGCTCTCCGTTGAGGGGGGTTGTCTGGAAGCGGAGGTGGCCGCCCAGGGCCGGCTGGTCGTCGATCAGGACCACCCGCGCCCCGGCCTTAGCCGCCTCGATGGCCGCAGCCATGCCCGCCGGGCCTCCGCCGACCACGGCGACGTCGGTGTGCCGGTGGGTGTGCTCATAGCGCATCTCGTGGGCGTCGTGCCGGGTGCGGTCGATCTGGCCGAGTCCGGCGGCGTGGCGGAGGATGCCCTCGTAGAGGGGCCACATGGAGCGGGGCCGGATGAACCGCTTGTAGTAGAACCCGACGGGCAGGAGGAAGCTGAGGCGGTCGTTGACGGAGAGGAGGTCGAAGTCGAGGGAGGGCCAGGCGTTCTGGGGTTTGATCCACATCCTGTCCCGCACCGGCTCCGCGCAGACGCGCACGTTGGGCGTCCCGTTCACGTTCATCAGGCAGTTGGGGCACTGGCCTGACACGCAGAAGAGGCCGCGCGGGCGGTGGTATTTGAAGCTCCGGCTGAATGCCCGGACGCCCGCCGCAAAGAGGGCGGAGCCGACGGTCTCGCCCGGGTGCGCCGGGATGTCGCGGCCCTCGAAGTGGAGGGTGACGGTCTGGTGGGCGTCGAACTGGTGGGTCGGGTGAGGGGGGAGGCGGTTGCTGTCGTGCGAGGCCATGGAGGTCCTTTCGTACAAAACTACGCAAAGGCTTTATAGAGGGCCTTCACTGCGGTCTCGTAATCTTTTTGGTCCACGCCCACGATGATGTTGATCTCGGACGAGCCCTGGTCGATGATGCGGACGTTGACGCCCGCGTTCGCCAGGGCCGTGAACACGCGCGCGGCCACGCCCACGCGGTAGGCCATCCCCTCCCCGACCGTGGCGATGAGGGCCAGGCCGGGGGTGATGTCCACGCGGTCGGGCTCCAGGATGCGCTGGATGTCCTGCCGGATGGCCTCCTCCTTCCCGGCGATCTCCTCGTCCTCAACGATGACGGACATGGAGTCGATGCCGGTGGGGGAGTGCTCGTAGCTCATGCCGTGGGATTCGACGATCTCCAGGACCTTCCGGCCGAAGCCGTGCTCCTTGTTCATCAGGGCCTTCTCGATGTAGACCATGCTGAACCCCCGCTTGCCCGCGATGCCGATGACGCCCGTGCCGGAGGCGTCCCGGGAGGGGAGGACGAGGGTGCCGGGGTCGTCCGGGGCGTTGGTGTTCCGGATGTGGATGGGGATGCGGAGCTGCCGGACGGGGAAGATGGCCTCGTCCTGGAGGACCGTGGCGCCCATGTAGGCGAGTTCCCGCAGCTCGCGGTAGGTCACCTCGCGGATGGGCCTGGCCTCGGGCACGATGCGCGGGTCGGTCATCAGGAAGCCGGACACGTCGGTCCAGTTCTCGTAGGCCTCGGCGCGCACGGCGCGGGCGACGACGGCCCCGGAGATGTCGGACCCGCCCCTCGGAAAGGTGCGGATGGCGCCGTCGGGGTTGGCCCCGTAGAAACCGGGGATGATGAAGAGGCCGTCGCCCTGGAGCAGACCGGCGAGGCGGTCGTAGGTCCGGTCGTCGAGCCGGCCGTCCGGCGCGAAGAGGATGCCTTCTGCCGGGTCTATGAAGCGGGCGCGGAGGTAGGCGGCCAGGATACGGGCGCTGAGGTACTCGCCGCGCGAGGCCACGAAGTCTCGCGCGGCCCCGCCCTGGGTCTGCTGGCGGACCTCCTCCAGGAGGCCGGCGACGTCCAGGTTGACGCCGAGGTCCCTGGCGAGTTCGAGGTGCCGGTCCCGGACGATGTGGAATGGCTCGGATATATCCAGGCCGGCGTGGGCGAGTTCGTGGCAGAGGTAGAGCAGGTCGGTGACCTTCTGGTCGTCCTTTTTGCGCTTGCCCAGGGCGGAGACGACGACGTGGCGCCGGCGGGCGTCGGCGCGGAGGATGGACTCGATCTTGCGGACCTGGCCCGCGTCGGCGACGGACGTGCCGCCGAATTTGCAGACGATGGATCCCACAGGGTACTCCGTTCACAAAGGGCAGGGGCAAGCCCTGCCCCTATTCCGTGTGCGTCTTCTTCCAGCCGGGGCCGCCTCCGAACGGCCTGGTCGTGCCGACGAGGGGGAGGCCGGTGATCATGGAGGATTCGAGGGTGAGGGCGCGCATGTCCTCCGGCTCCAGGTCGTGGACGTCGGACTTGCCGCAGGCGCGGGCGATCATCTGGATTTCGAGCGTCGTTGCGTGGAGGAAGTTGGCCACGCGGTCGGCGGCCTCGTCGATGGGGAGGCGCTTCATGAGTTCGGGGTCCTGCGTGGTGATGCCGACCGGGCACAGGCCCGTGTGGCAGTGGTGGCAGGCGTGGGGCTCGGCGCCGATCTTGCGGTAGTCCTCCACGTAGAGGGGCCTGTTGCAGTTGAGGGCCATGAGGGCGGCGGTGCCGACGTAGATCGCGTCCGCGCCGAGGGCCATGACCTTGGCCGCGTCGGTGCCGCTCCGGATGCCGCCGGCCATGATGAGGTGGACCTGGCCGTAGAGGCCGAGGTCCTCGAGGGCGGCGCGGGCCTCGCAGACGGCGGCGAGGGTCGGGATGCCGGTGTGGTCCATCAGCAGCTCGGGGGAGGCGCCGGTCCCCCCCTCCATGCCGTCGATGACGACGACGTCGGCCCCGGCCTTGGCCGCGAGCTTGACGTCGTCGAACACGCGCGAGGCGCCGATCTTGACGAAGATGGGGACCTGCCAGTCGGTGGCCTCCCGGAGCTCCTCGATCTTGAGGATCATGTCGTCCGGGCCGAGGAAGTCGGGGTGCCGGCAGGGGCTGCGCTGATCCACGCCGGGCGGGAGGTCGCGGGTGCGGGCGATCTCCTCGGAGACCTTGGAGCCGAGGAGCAGGCCGCCCGTGCCGGGCTTGGCGCCCTGGCCGATGGTCAGCTCGATGGCGTCGGCGACCTTCAGGTGGTGGACGTCGATGCCGTAGCGGGAGGGGAGGACCTCGTAGATAAGGGTCCTGGAGTTCTCCCGCTCCGCCGGGAGCATGCCGCCGTCGCCGGTGGTGGTGGAGGTGCCGGCCTTCGTGGCCCCCCGCGCGAGGGCCACCTTGGCGTTGTAGGAGAGGGCCCCGTAGCTCATGCCGGTGATCATGACCGGGATGTCCAGATGGATCGGGCGCCGGGCATGGCGCGTGCCGAGGACCGTGGCCGTGTTGCACTTCTCCCGGTAGCCCTCCAGGGGGATGCGGGTGAGGGTGCAGGGGAGGAAGGTCAGGTCGTCCACCGAGGGGACGGGGCGCCTGCGCAGGGTTCCGAAGCCCCGGATGCGGTAGCGGCCGAGTTCGGCCTTGACGTGGATGTCCTCGATGGCCTCCGGGGTCCAGTGCGAGCCCTGGCGTTTCACCTCGTGGCCGGTCAGAGCGCCGTCTTCCATACGTCCCACTCCTTCTTGTCAAAGCTCCAGAGCCGTCGGCCGGCCACGACCTTTTTCAGGCGGGGCGGCATCGGGATGTCGAACGGTTGGAGGGCTGCGGCCACCTCCGTCAGGTCCTCCGGGGTCGGCTCCTGGATCACGGCGTCGTTGCCGAGGTCGTCCGCTCTCCCACCGACGAAGATGCGGCCTTCGTACATCGAGTCGCCCAGGGCCTCGCCCGCGTCGCCGCAGAGGATGATGGTCCCCTTCTGCATCATAAAGCCGGTCATGTAGCCGCAGCTCCCGCCGATGATGAGCGTGCCGCCCTTCATGGCGATGCCCGCGCGCGCGGCGGCGTCTCCCCGGATGACCACGGCGCCGCCCCGGATGGAGGCGGCCGCGCTGTTCCCGGCGTTCTTTTCGACGAGGACGGTACCGGACATCATGCACTCGGCCAGGCCCCAGCCGGCGCTCCCCCGGACCTCGATGCGGGGGCCGTCTCCCATGCCTCCGCAATAGTAGCCGACGCTCCCGTCGAACACGATCTTCGCGGGGTTCAGGAGGGCCACGGCGAGGTTGTGCCGCGCCGCCGGGTTGCGGACGAGGACCTCCGGGGCCCCGGCCTCGATCCGGCGTTTGATCTCCTGGTTGATCTCGCGGGGGGTCCTGCCCTCGCAGTCGATGGCGTTCAAGATGACCTCTGGTTACAGGTTGAAGCTTGAGTAGGGGCGACCCACCGGGTCGCCCCTACCAGGTGTTCGCGCCTGTTTTTATGCGGCTCTGGCCGCCCTGGACGGGAGCTTCCAGACCCGCACGGTCTTAGGCTGCGGCTCAAGGGTCTCGAAGGCCGTGCCGAAGGCCCGCCGCAGGGCGACCTCTTCCGTGGCGACGGCGACGAAGGCGTCGGTCTCGGCCACGATCAGGGGCTTCAGGCCGAAGGGGTCCTTGGCGAAGCCGACGGCGTCTGCGGTGGCCGTCAGGTAGCTGAAGGAGCCGTCGAGGTCCCGGATGGAGGCGCGGAGGGCCTCCTCCAGGTCGTCCCCCTTCCGCATCCGCTCGGCCAGGTACATGCCGATGATCTCGGAGTCGTTCTCGGTGTAGAACCGATGCCCTCTCATCTCGTACTGACGGCGCAGCTTGTGGTAGTTGGTGATGTGGCCGTTGTGGACCGTGGCCAGGTCCGGGACGCCGTGCGCCCAGAAGGGCTGCGAGTGGCTCAGGTCCACCCGGCTCTCGGTGGAGAGGCGGGTGTGGCCGATGCCGTGCGTGCCCCGGAACGAGGCGATGCCGTAGGCCCGGTCCAGGTCGTCCGGGGAGCCGACCTGTTTGGCGATTTCGAGCCGGCGGCCGGCGCTGATGACCTCCACATCGGGGGCTGAGGATTCGACCTCGCGCTGGAGGGCGTTCAGGTCGCTGACGCCGTCGACGATCAGGCGGAGGTAGGCCGAGAGGACGGAGGCGCCGCGCACCTTCCCCATCCGCTCGACGCGGGACCTGATCCGGTCGGCCCGGTCCTTGAGGTCTCCGCCCTCTCCGAGCTTGACCCGCAGGGTGAGGGCGCCCTCTCCGGCGTGGCCGTAGAGGGCCACGCCCGACGAGTCGGGGCCGCGGGCGCCGAGGGCCTGGAGCATGGAGAGCAGGACGCTGCCGAGAGGGCGGTCAAATGAGCCGGTTTTGTTTAGATAGCCGATGATTCCACACATAATGACCTCTTTCACCGCTTGAAGGAGAGCACCGCTTCGATGACCTGATCCACCTGCGCGTCGGTCATGTCCGGGAACATGGGGAGGGAGAGGATGCGCTCCCAGACCCGCTCCGTCACGGGGCAGGATGCGCCGCTCCCCTGGTAGTAGGGGTGCAGGTGGACCGGGCGGTAGTGGACGCCGGTGGTGACGCCGCGATCCATGAGGTAGTCGTGCAGCCCGTCCCGGTCGTCCACCTTGATGTGGTAGATGTGCCACGCGCTCTGCGCGCCGTCCCGCTCCGGGGGGCATTCGATCCAGTCCGCGTCCCGGAGGCCTTCGTTGTAACGGGCCGCGATCTCCCTCCGCCGCCGGTTGGCCGCGCTCAATTTCCGGAGCTGCACCAGGCCGATGGCCGCGGCGATGTCGTTGAGATGGGCCTTGAAGCCGAGTTCGTGCACGGCGTAGTCCCAGTTGTAGGTGGTCCCCTGCTCCGTGCGGGACCAGGTGTCCCTGGAGATGCCCATCCACCGCCATTCCCTGAGTCGCCTGGCGTAGGCCTCGTCGTTCGTCGTCACCATGCCGCCGTCGCCGCAGCTCAGGTTTTTGATGGCGTGGAAGCTGAAGCAGGTGAGGGGGGAGAGGGTCCCGACCCGCTGGCCTTTGTAGCTGGCCCCGCAGGCGTGCGCGGCGTCCTCGATCACGGCGATGCCCCGCGCGGCGGCGATGGGGTGGATCTCGTCCATGTCGCAGGGGTGGCCGCCGTAGTGGACGGGGAGGATGGCCCGCGTCCGGCCGGTGATCTTCCTCTGGGCGTCCTTGACGTCGATGCAGAGGGTGTCGGGCTGCACGTCCGCGAACACGGGCCTGGCCCCCCAGTAGACGGCGGCGTGGGCGGTGGAGATGAAGGTGATGGCCGGGACGATGACCTCGTCGCCCGGCTTCAGGTCGAGCAGGCCGAGGCTCAGGTGGAGCGCCGCGGTGCAGGAGCTGAGGCCGACGGCGTGTCTGGCCCCCACAAAGTCCGCGAACTGTCTTTCAAACTCCGCCGTCCTGGGGCCGAGGCCCAGCCATCCCGACTGGAACACCTCCCGCAGGAGGTCCAGTTCTTCCTCTCCCAGGGACGGTTTGAAGAGTGGAATCATGAAGACCTCATCTTACGCCGACGTATTTCAGGCGCAAAAAATAGCGCGCTGCGCGCCTTTTGTCAATGTTTTCGTGCCGGGACGCGCAGGAGGGCGCGGGCCTAATCCCCATCTCCCCTCAGGTGGCTGATCCCCTCCGCCGTGCCGAACCAGACCCCGTCCTTCTCGCGCAGGACGGCCTGCACCCGGTCGTTCACGAGGCCGTCGGCGCGGGTGAAGCGTCGCCACGCCCCGGTCTTCCGGTCGAGGCGCATCGCCCCGATCTCCGTGGCCACCCAGACGTGTCCGGGGTCGACCGCGACGCCGGCAATGGGCCGGCCGGCCAGCTCCGGGAGGGGGTAGCGGGTCGCGCTGTCGCTCCGGACGCTCAGGCGGACGAGGCCGGGCGGGGAGAGGACGCCGAACCAGACCTCGTCCTCCGGGCCTGCGGCCACGGACGTGATTTCGCCCGACAGGTCGCCCCTGGGGTCCTGAAACCGCTTCCAGGCCGCTGACCCGACCGGGCACCGGAAGACCCCCCGGCTGGTCCCGGCCCAGAGGAAGCCCGCCCCCTTCTCCAGGTCGTAGATGTAGGTGTTCTTGCCGCCGGCGATGGAGAGGGTGGAGTCCCCCGGGACGCTCAGGAGGGTCAGGCCGGTGGGGGTGCCGACCCAGAGCCATCCGCCGTCCCGCAGGGCATCGGTCACCTGCGTCCCGGGGACGCCCCGGAAGCTCCGGTAGGTGCGCCAGACGCCGCTCTCCTTCTCGTAGCGGATCAGCCCGCTGAACGACGTGAACCAGACGTTCGCGTCGTCGGGGAGGATGGAGAGGACGTCGGCCCCGTCCAGGCCGAACACCGCGCCTGCCTCGTAGGTGGTCCAGGTCCCCTCCCGGCGGTTGTAGCGGGTGATGGCGCCCCCGGCGTTGAACAGCCCGCGGCTCCGGGCCTCGAAGGCGGAGGTCTCCCCTTTCAGGCCGCCGACCCAGAGGTCGTCCCCGTCCGTCCCGAAGGCGGTGACGTTGTTCTCCGCCGGGCCGCGGGGCATCAGGTCGAGCATCCTGTCCCGGACGTCCGCCACGCCCACGCCGAGGCCCCAGGTCCCGACCCAGATGTGGTTCCACCGGTCCACGAGGCGGCCGGTGACCCGGTAGGTCCGGAAGAGGCGGTCCCGGATCTCATCCTCCTGCAGGAAGAGGCCCGGCTTCAGGAAGAGGGTGCTCAGGTTGAAGGTGTCCTTGAACGCATCCGCGGGGGTCTCCTCCGGGAACCGGGCCGACGGGAAGAACATCTCGCTGGCGGGTCCCCACCGGTCCACGCCCCCCGGGGTGTCGATGTAGAGTTCCCCCATCCGGTGGTCGTAGGCGATGCGGCGCACCCGGTTGTCGCGAAGGCCCTCGGCGGTCGTGAGGGGTTTCTCCTCTTTTCCGGTGAACAGGTTGAAGCGCCGGACGCCGCCGGTCGTCCCGGCGTAGACCTCCCGGTCCCCCTCGGCGAAGGAGGTCACGTAGTTCATGTTCGTGTAGGTCGTCCAGTCCCGGCGGTCTGCGGCGTGGACGGCACAAGGGATGCACAGGAGCAACAAGAAAAGGTAACGGGTGATCATGGCTCTACTCTATTCTGTAGACCGTCATGGTGTCTCTTCTTCGCCGCCGACGCCGGATGAGCAGGGCCCCCGCGATAAAGCCGCCGATGTGGGCGAACCAGGCCACGCCGCCCTGAGCGCCGGCGTCCGCCGAGGCGTTCATGAGCTGGATGAGGAACCAGAATCCGAGCACGATCAGGGCCGGGACCCGGATGACCCGGATGAAGATCAGGAACCAGAACAGGACGAGCACGCGCGCGCCAGGGAAGCAGACGGCGTAGGCGCCGAGCACCCCCGCGATGGCCCCGCTGGCGCCGACGAGGGGGATGCGGGAGTCGGGGGCGGAGGCGATGTGGGCCAGGGTGGCGATCACCCCGCAGAAGAGGTAAAAGAGGAAGAAGCGGGTGTGACCGAGCAGGTCCTCGACGTTGTTCCCGAAGATCCAGAGGTAGAGCATGTTGCCGCCCAGGTGCAGCAGTCCCCCGTGCAGGAACATGGCCGTGATCAGGGTGAGGTAGAGGGGGATCGGCGTGGGGGAGACCGAATCGGCCAGGTGGGTGATCTCAAAGGGGATCGTTCCCATTTTCATCGTGAAGACCGCATTGCCCATGTCCCCCAGCGAGAACTGATAGAGGGACACCGAGACGTTGGTCAGGATGAGCAGGATCGTCACCAGGGGAAAGGAGCGCGTGGGGTTGTCGTCTTTGAGGGGGATCATAGTCAGCGATGAACGATGAATGATGAACGATGAACGAAAAACGCAACAGGACAGGGACAAGATACATGTCCAGGCTCAAAAAAGCAAGTTCCAAAGCGAGAGGTCGTCGGCCATAAAAAAGTCCTTTGAGCAGGGCGGGGGGAATCTCTATATTTCACCTACTTATGGCCAGAACACGTCAGATGGTAGCGGCGGCGCTCTGCCTGGCCCTCGCGGAGGGGTGCGGGGGGGACATCGCCGGGCTGGCGGCGGACGGGAGCCTGACCGCGGCCCGGCTGGACTCTCTGATGGCCCTCCCCACGGGGGTCTACGTGGAGGCGCGGACGACCATTCAGGCGCCTCCGGAGTCGGTCTGGACGGTCTTCAGCGATTTCAACCGCTGGCGGGCGTGGGACCCGAGCGTTTTGCGGGTGCAGACGACCGAGGGGGATGCCCTCGAATGGGGGCTCCATTTCACGCAGACGTATGCGACCAGGCCGGTGGAGGTGACGGCCCGAAACGTGGTCGTCCGTCTCGTTCCGGGCCGGGAGGTGGTCTGGAAAGGGGCTGTGGTCGGCCTTCACATCCTCCACGCGACCACCTTTCAGCGCACGGAAGATGGGCAGACGGAGGTGGTCAGTCGCGAGCGGATGGCAGGTCCCCTCGCCCATCTGTTCCGGGACCGGCTCCGGGCGGAGGCGCAGCGGGCTGCGCAGCGGGCCCTCCAGGGCCTTCGGGCCTTCTGCGAGGCTCACCGTCCGGAGACATACCCGGCTCCGCCGCAGGCGGCGGACACCACGGCGGTGGACACGACGGCGGGGGCTGACACGACTGCGCCGGGATTGCCGACGGGCGTTACGCTCGACACGAGCGGGGCGCGGCAGATCAAGATCACGTGGGTGATTCCGACGTTGAACGAGGAGACCAACGGCGGCGCGGTCGGATTCAACGGCCTGAACATCTTCCGGCTCGTCGATCTGGCCGACACGACGAACTGGCACAACACGGCCAACCTCGTCAAGCAGACGACGTCGACGGAGACGAACTGGACCGACACCACCGTTTTCGGCGGGCAGACCTACTACTACCGGCTGACGGCAAAAGACTCGCCAA
>Ga0209399_10000637_pt1 | contig 20454 bp, 18 predicted proteins | sample OV2TP3_FD_184130 | JGI IMG/M metagenome (GOLD analysis project Ga0209399, IMG submission 184130) | Hot spring microbial communities from Beatty, Nevada to study Microbial Dark Matter (Phase II) - OV2 TP3 (SPAdes) (version 3) | ecosystem: Environmental > Aquatic > Thermal springs > Hot (42-90C) ... | reverse complement strand
TGCGTCCGACGTCCCACGCAAGACGATACGCCTCTGCGCTGCCGCCTGACGTGGGACGCTGCACGTCGCTGCAGTTCACCGTGCACGGCTCACGACGGCTGAGCGTTCAGCGAGGCAGCGTTTCGTCATGCGTCCGACGTCCCACGCTGGACGAAACGCTTTCTCGTTGCCGCTGGACGTGGGACGCTGCACGTCGCTGCAGTTCACCGCGCACGGCTCACGACGGCTGGCGGAGCTCGACGTGGTACTCCTGCGCCTGCTGCCGCACGATGACGTGGCCCTCGCGAGCGAGCCACCCCAGGCTCATCAAGACCCACTCGCGCGGGCGCTCAAGCCCTGTGACGAGGGCGGTGAGCGTGGATGGCCCGTGCTCGTCGAGGAAATGCCAGATTTCTCCAGCGACAATGCCGATCTCGGTAATCATCGAGTCGTCTCTAGCTCTTTGAGTCGTTCCAACGCCACCAGCGATGCACGACTGGCACTCCGCGCCACCTGACGATAGAGCTGGATGGCTTCGCTGGCGCGTTCGGTGTGCTCCAACACCCGCGCGGCCGCCATCGCACTGCGCAAGGCGATCTCCTCCTCCGGGTGCTGGCCCATCGCGCGCCGGTACATCGTGACCGCCTCCTCAAAGCGACGCAGCTCTTCGTGCAACTCGCCCAGCAGGAACAGCCATTCGGCCTGCTCCGCCACCGGCACGCGGGAGGTAAGGAAGGTATACACCTGAATCGCCTCCTGCGCAAGTCCTTCTTCACGTAGCGTCGTGCCCACCGCGCGGCCGACGGCCAGCAGTTCCTCTCGAGGACGGGTCTGTCCCAGGGTCTCCAGTGCCTCCAGTGCGGGCTCGATCCCTTTGACGTGGAGCAGGGCCAGAAGCCACCCTGAGCGGCTTTCGATAACCCGTGGATTGGCTGGATGTTGTGTCTGTAGGCGTTCCCAGGCGGCCAGGGCCTGTTCCCACTGTCGCTGCTGGAAAGCCAGCCACCCTTGCCAAAACAGGACGTCTGCCTCCAAAGGCGAACCGTGCGCGAGCGGTTCGGCTGCCTGAAGCTGCTGAGTAGCGGTGGCGAGATCTTCCTCCTCGATCGCGAAGCGGACCAAGGCCAGATGCACCTCGGTCGCGGCGGCTGGTGGAAGCGTTGGGGTCAACAGGGCCTGCAGCTCCTGGCGAGCTTGGTCGCGATTCCCACGCGCCGCCAGACACAAGGCCTGGCGCACCGCTGCCTTCGTTGCCAACTCCCCTTGCGAGGCGTAGCGCTCCACGACCAGTTGGTAGGTGCGATAGGCCTCCTCCCACTGCTCGGCCTGGAACAGCGCATCCGCCCAGGCCAACTGCGCCTGCCCTGCCCAGGGACTCTGCGGCGCCTGCTGCACGATGAGGGCGAATTGCTCAATGGCCTTGGCCGCGTTACTGTCGGCAAGCCAGGTCTCGCCCAGGCGGAACCGCGCCTCTGCCTGCCAGGGCGTGTGGGGATATTGCGTCAAGAGCTGCTCATAGAGCAGGCGCGCGGTGCGCCAGTGTCCTTGGTTAAACACGGCGTGGGCCTGTTGGCACAGGGCATACGGCGCATACGGGCCTTGCGGCGCGTGCAGGAGGGCGCGATGGTAGTAGGTGACGGCGCCGTCGAACCGGCCGGTATCAAATGCCACATCGCCCAGGCCGATCAGGGCAGGCACCAGATGGGGCGACTCGGGATGCTGTGTGAGGACCAACTCGAACTGCTCCGCCGCGCGGACGACATCCTGCGCTTCGAGCGCGAGCTGCCCGGCATAGAGCCGAAACCCGGGGAGGAGCGGGCTCGTGGCAAAATCCCGCAGGCCCTGTGCGCACGTGGCACGCGCCTCATCGAAGCGTCGCTGGGTCAGGAACAGCTCGGTCAACGCCAGGAGCGCTTCATCGTTCCACGGATCCAGCGGATCGCTGAGGATCTGCTGCAAGGCGTCAATCGCGTCGGTGGGCCGAGTCAAGCGCCGCGCGCAGTCGCCCAGCGCATACAGCTCCGCGCCGCGCAACACGCCCGATGGCCCTGAGCGACGCAAGGCCTCGAAGGCCGCGAAGCTCTCCTGACACTGCCCTTGATGGTAGTACGCCCAGCCCAGGCCCACTTGCGCGAGAGACTGCCATCGCCCTGTCCCGTGGGGGGCGATGATGTCTTGGTAGCGCGCGATCGCTACCGCATAGTCGCCCTGGCGGTAGGCGTTGTCAGCGAAGTAATACATCGCCTGCTCGCGCACCGTCGCGGAAATCGCCGAGGCCGCGAGCGGTTGCAAGACCTCTTCCGCTTCCGCAAAACGATGCAGCGATACCAGCGCTGCCCCGCGGACGAGTTGCATCTCTAGCCGCTGCACCCCCACTGGCTCGGCACGCAACAGCTCCTCCGCCGCCTGGAGCGCAGCATCGAACTGGCCGTGCGCGAGGAGTTGCTGCGCCTCCTGCAGCGTCGCCGCCTGCGCGGTGGCGAGCGGCATCATGAGTGTCAGAACTCCCACGAGACAGACGAACACACGCGGCATCAGCGCGCCCCTTCGAAGAGGACGTTGCGCGACGGCTCGCCCCGCGACGCGCGTGCCGGTGGCGCCGGTGTGCGCGGCGACTTACGCAAGGTGGCGCGCAGGAACTGGCCCGTGTACGAGCGGGCCACGCGCGCGACCTCTTCAGGACTGCCCGTCGCGACCACCTCACCGCCTGCGGCACCGCCTTCGGGCCCAAGATCAATCAGGTAATCGGCGGTTTTGATGACCTCGAGGTTATGCTCGATCACGACGACGGTGTTGCCCTGAGCCACCAGCGCGTGGAGGACGTTGAGGAGTTTGGCGATATCGGCCACGTGGAGACCGGTCGTCGGCTCATCCAGGAGATAGAGCGTGCGGCCCGTGCTGCGCTTGGAGAGTTCTTTGGCCAGTTTGACACGCTGCGCCTCCCCGCCCGAGAGCGTCGTGGCTGACTGGCCCAGCTCGATGTAACCGAGGCCCACGTCGGCAATCGTCTGGAGTTTGGCGCGAATGGCGGGATGCGCCGCAAAGAACTGGAGCGCTTCCTCGACGGTCATCGCCAGCACCTCTGCAATGGAGTGGCCTTTGTACTGCACCTGGAGCGTCGGTTCATTAAAACGTTTGCCCTTGCACACTTCGCAGGTGACGTAGACATCGGGGAGGAAGTGCATCTCGATCTGTTTGATCCCATCGCCGGCGCACGCCTCGCACCGGCCGCCCTTGACGTTGAAGCTAAACCGGCCTGGGCGAAAACCGCGCACTTTCGCTTCAGGCGTCACGGCAAAGACATCGCGTATCAGACTGTAGGTGCCCGTGTACGTCGCGGGGTTGGAACGCGGCGTGCGGCCGATGGGCGATTGATCAATGACGATCACGTGGTCAATGTGCTCGAGGCCGCGGATCGCCTGGTGTTGGCCCGGTTTCTCGCGGCTGTGGTAGAACCGTTGAGCCAAGGCGCGGTACAGGATGTCATCCACCAACGTGGATTTCCCTGAGCCGGAGACGCCGGTCACACACACGAACACGCCGAGCGGGAACTCGACGGTGATGCGTTTGAGATTGTGCTCAGCGGCTCCCTCGATGCGGAGGACCGGCCGTCCCTGCCGCGGGCGACGTGTCCGCGGCACCGGGATCGCCAACTCGCCGGTGAGATACTTGCCGGTGAACGACTGGCGGGCGCGCGTGATGTCTTCCAGCGTCCCACAGGCCACGACATCGCCTCCGTGCTTGCCCGCGCCAGGCCCTAAGTCTACGATGTAGTCGGCGCGACGGATCGTCTCCTCATCGTGCTCAATGACGACGACGGTGTTCCCAAGCTCGCGCAGGCGCACCAGGGTATCGAGGAGCTTGCGGTTGTCGCGCTGATGCAGTCCAATCGAGGGCTCATCCAAGATGTAGAGGACGCCGACCAGGCCAGAGCCGACTTGCGTGGCTAAGCGAATGCGTTGCGCCTCGCCGCCAGAGAGTGAGCTGGTGCTGCGATCGAGCGTGAGATAGTCGAGGCCGACTTCGAGGAGGAAATGCAACCGCTGGATGATCTCCTTGCGCACATGGTGCGCGATCTGCGCCTGCATGGGTGTGAGTTGGAGTGCCTCAAACAACGTGAGTGCCTCGGCGATCGAGAGACGGGTGACGTCCATAATGGAGTGCCCCTGCACCGTCACGGCCAAGCTGGTGGGTTTGAGCCGATGCCCATGACACGCTGGGCACGGCAGGATGCTCATGATCTTGGCAATGTCATGTTTGACGAATTCGCTCTCCGTTTCACGGAAGCGGCGCTCCAAATTGGGAATGACGCCCTCAAACCGTTTCTCATCGCCTGGTGGGGACCCGTACAAGATGACCTTCTGAATGCGTGCAGGTAATTGCTGAAACGGTGCATCCAAGCTAAACCCAAGGGCTCGCGCGGCCTCGCGGAGGAGCCAGCGGTAGTAGAGCACGATATACCGGCCTCCACGTCGCCAGGGGTGAATCGCGCCGTCACGGATGCTCAGCGAGGGATCAGGGACGATGAGCTCAGGGTCAATTTCCACCCGCGTGCCCAAGCCAGCACACGTGGGACACGCCCCGTAGGGTGAATTGAAGGAAAACACGCGCGGGGACAGCTCGTCGAGGCTCACGCTGCACGTCGGGCACGCGTACAGCTCGCTGAAGATCAATTCGTTCGGCGTTCGCCCGCCCCGGTCGGGCCGGGGGCGTTGGGCGTTCAGCGAGGACCGTTGAGCGTTCTGCGTCTTGCCGCTGGACGGTGGTCGCTGGACGATTTTCGCTGAACCCTCCTTCGCTCTGCCCAGCGTTAGTGAAACAGAGCTTCGGAGAGGCAAGCGCTGAACGCTTGACGCTGAACTGACGATCACGATGCCTTTGCCAACGCGCAGCGCCGTTTCCACCGATTCGGTGATGCGGCTTTTTTCTGCAGCATCATTCGGTACGCGATCCACCACCACCTCGATGGTGTGCGGCTTCTGTTTGTCCAGAGTGATCGGCTCCTCGAGCTCGCGCACGACCCCATCCACGCGCAACCGCACGAAGCCCTCGCGTTTGAGCTGACGGAAGAGGTCGTGGAACTCCCCTTTCCGTCCGCGCACGACGGGTGCGAAGATCGTCAGCTCCTGACCGCGGGGTAAGCGCTCCAGTTGCATCACCATTTCTTGCGCGGACTGCCGGACGATGGGCCGTCGGCACTGCGGACAGTGTGGCGTGCCCACACGCGCAAACAGGAGTCGCAGGTAGTCGTAGATTTCGGTCTGGGTGGCGACGGTGGACCGCGGATTGGCCCCGGCGGTGCGCTGCTCGATAGCGATTGCTGGCGGCAGGCCTTCAATCGCCTCGACATCGGGCTTGTCGAGTTGCTCCAAGAACTGGCGGGCGTAGGCGGAGAGGCTTTCGACGTAGCGACGCTGCCCTTCGGCGTAGAGGGTGTCGAAGGCCAGCGAGGACTTGCCCGAGCCGGAGAGACCCGTGACCACAATCAACCGATGGCGCGGGAGGTCCAGATCAATGTTTTTGAGGTTATGGACGCGGGCACCGCGGATGCGAATCACACCGCTGGTCTGTCCATCACGATCCGCGAGGGGCATAGGCACAGTATAGCGCGAAGGAGCGTCGGACTCAACGGGTGGGGTGACACAAAACACAAGGGCAAACTCTCCGCGCACTCCAGACGAGAGCTTGCCCTTGGTCAGTACCGTGGGTCGGGTCTTACCTCCGACGACGGCTGCGCCGACGGCCACCACGAGCCATCCGTGCGCGGGAGATGTCTCCCTGCCGATCCACAAAGTACAGGTATCCCTGTTGTTTCCGAATACCCACCTTTGCTACTTTTTCTGCCACGGGCACTCACCTCCTCTCATGCGCTTGCGGTTACGTGCCAATCTGCTGGGCAGCGAACAGCCCTTCCAGCAATGCCTGCGCTGAGGCAATGGCGGCTTCACTCGTCTTGGGATTGGTGGCCGAGGGCTGACTGTCCAACCGCGCGGTCAGACGGCCCCAGCTCCCTTCCACACACACTTCGTGACTGTTGGCCTGCGCCGCAGGGGCGGCGATGAGCCGCACGCGCACGGCGTCGGGCCGCCCGGTACAGAGCGCTAAGGTCGCCGCCACATTCGCGTTCTGCGGAAAGCCGATCACGGCCTCGTGCGCTGAGCCCTCAAAAATCGTCGTCTCCTCGACGAGGTCCGTGAGCTTCAGATGCCGTTCGCAGACAAACGGCGCATCCGCGTAGGCTGCCGGCGGCTTGCGGGACGTGAGGGTGACACGGTGAATGTCAGCGCTGCGCATCGCTTTGACCCCATCCAACCCACAGAGCGCCCCACTGGGAATGAGTAAGCGACATCGGTGCGCTTGGGCCAGGGCCTGCAGGGTGTCGCACCGTCCCAACAATCCTCCCACGCTCATCACCAGGACGTCCCGGCCGACCTCGAGGGCTTGCTGCGCGATATGGAAGGCGACCGACGCGGCGGCGGCTTCGATGACCAGGCGGGCGCGTTGGATGAGCGGCGTCAGGGCCAGGACCGCTGGACGACTGGTCAGGAGCGTAGCCAAGTGCGCGGCCTTCGTCGCTACCACGTCGGTGATCGCCACGACGCGGAACCGATCCGCCAGTCGGGTATCGAGGTGGCGCGCTAACGTTGTTCCAATCGCGCCACACCCGACCAGCCCAACCGGCACAGGCCAGGGGTGGGGACGTCGCCAGAACATGCGGGAGGGTCGTTCGGACCTTAAGCTCCTTTACACCGCGAGGGCGAGCATGCGCTCGATGGGTTGGCGCGCTCGCTCGGCCACGGCCGGATCCACCGTCACGCGATACTCCAGATGAATCAGGGACTGCACCAGTTTGTCCAAAGTGTTCCTCCGCATGTGCTGGCAGGAGGCGGCATCGCTCGCCGGATAAAACCGTTTGGTGGGATTTTCCTTCCGCATCCGGTAGAGAATACCGACGTCGGTCGCGATGATAAATTCCTGCGCGGGCGATTGCTTCACATAGTGGACCATCGCATCCGTCGAGAGAATGCGATCGGCCAGCGCCATGGACTTGGTCAGACACCCGCACTCTGGATGCATGAGGAACTCCGCTTCGGGATAGCTGTCGCGGAGGCGGTCCACGCCCTCGGGGGTGATGGCCACATGCGCCGGACAGTAGCCCTTCCAGAGCTGCATGGTGTGGCGCTTCGTCTGCGCTTTCAGGTAGGAGCCGAGGTAGAAATCCGGGATGAACAAGATCTCGGTCTCAGGCGGAATACTCTGAATCACCTCCACACCGTTCGCGGAGGTGCAGCAGAGATCACACTCCGCCTTCACGGCGGCGGAGGTGTTGACGTAGGCGACGACCACGCCCGCGGGATGGGCCGCTTTCCAGTCGCGCACCTGTTCGGCGGTCACCATGTCAGCGAGCGAACAACCGGCGGCGAGATCAGGGACGAGGACCGTTTTCGTCGGGCACAGCAGGACCACCGTTTCGGCCATGAAGTACACACCGCAGAAGAGGATGATCTCCTCCCGCACCGTACGCGCGTACTGCGCGAGTTTCAAGGAATCGCCAATGAAATCGGCGACGTCTTGAATCTCGCCCGCTTGGTAGTTGTGCGCCACAATCACCGCCCCTCGTTCCTGCTTGAGGGCGCGGATGGAGTCAGCGAGCCGCGCGCGATCGTCGAGACGGGCTGACGGTTTGCGGTCGAGAACGGAAGTGATCGTCACCATACGTTGTGACCTGCTGCAGTTGATTCCGTGCGTCCACGAAGACGACCGTCGGATGATGCGTCGCGAGCTCTTGGTCGCTCATCATGGCATACGAGATGATGATGACCTGATCGCCGATCGCTGCCCGCCGGGCGGCTGGTCCATTCATGCAGACGGTCCCTGAACCCGACGGTCCTGACAGGCAATACGTCTCGATGCGGGAGCCGTTGTTGAGGTTCACCACCTGCACCTGTTCGTAGGGACGAATCTGCGCGGCATCGAGGAGTTTGGCGTCAATGGTGATGCTCCCCTCGTAGCGCAGATTGGCGTCGGTGACCGTCGCTGCGTGAATCTTGGATTTGCAGACGAACCGTTGCATCGTCGCTATTCTACACGTGCACGACGAGGTTGTCAATAAGGCGTGTCCGCCCCACCCAGGCGGCCACGGCGACGAGGACTGACCCTTGGAGCCGTCGGAGTGGCCGCAAGGTGCGAGGATCCACCAGCTCGACGTACTCCACGCGCACGCCAGGAGTCCGACGGAGGAAAGCGAGGGTCTGTTGGCGCACGCGTGAGGCACGACGCTCGCCGGCGCGCATCAGACGACGACTCAAGGAGAGTGCCTGGAAGAGCTGGCGCGCCTGCTGTCGCTGCTGCGCGGTGAGCGACGCATTGCGCGAGCTCAACGCGAGCCCATCGCGCTCGCGGACCGTCGGTAAGACACGGAGCGTCACAGGCCAATGGAGATCCTTGACCATGCGACGAATGACGATGACTTGCTGCGCATCTTTTTGCCCGAAGTACGCACGATGGGGTTGGACGATGCCGAAGAGCTTGGCCACAATGGTGGCGACACCGCGGAAGTGTCCTGGACGCCATCGTCCACAGAGGGGCTCCCCCAACCGCAGGACTTCCACCCGCGTGGCGTGGCCGCGTGGATACATCCCTTGGCGGGTGGGGACCCATAACACGTCCACCGATTCAGCGTGAGCGATCGCGCAGTCCTGACGGAAGGGGCGCGGATAGCGCGCGTAATCCTCGTGGGGACCAAACTGTAAGGGATTGACAAACAGACTGACGACCACCCGGTCATTGTCTCGTCGGGCCTGTCGCATGAGCGACCGATGACCCTCGTGAAACGCCCCCATCGTGGGGACGAACCCGATGGTCTGGCCCTGCCGACGCCACCGTTGGGCGAGCTGACTCAGACGACGGACGGATCGGATGATGCGCACAGTGAGTGGAGGAGGTCGCGGATGCTCTGCCGCAGGACCGGATGCATCACAGCAGGGGCGAGTTGCGCCAGGGGCTCGAGGACAAACTGGCGCTCGTGGAGGCGAGGATGCGGCACGGTGAGGTGCTCGTCATGGATGACCGCATCCCCGTAGAGGAGCACATCCAAGTCAATGACACGCGGTCCCCAGCGGACGGGACTCGGCCGTCGTCCTAACGCGCGCTCAAGTTGCTGCAGCGTTGCCAATAAGGCATGGGGACTGAGGGTGGTGTCCACCGCCACGACGGCATTCACAAACGGATCCTGCGGAGGTCCCCCCACCGCGTCGTATTCGCGCAACAACGAGAGCTGCGTCACGTGCACCCCGGGTGTCCGGTGCAACTGAGCCACCGCCTGTGAAATCATCTGGACGCGATCCCCCTCGTTAGAACCCAGGCCGATGTAGGCGATCATGCCAGCACCTGCCGAAACCGCTCGACCGCTTCGAGGAGGCGTTCGCGACTGACGGTCAGGGCCATGCGGACGTACCCCTCCCCTGCTGGGCCAAAGCCAACGCCAGGAGTGACTACGATCTGCGCCTGCGTCAAGACACGTCGGGCAAAGGTGCGCGAACTCCCAAAGGGCACGCGCGCCCAGACGTAAAACGTGGCCTTCGGTTTCGGAATCTGCCACCCCAACCGCGCCAGTCCCTCCAGCAGCACATCGCGCCGCTCCTGATAACGTCGGCACTGCGTGGCGATCGTCGCCTCGTCGAGCTGCAACGCCGTACAGCCCGCCTGTTGGATGGCGGAGAATACACCCGAGTCCACATGCGACTTGAGGTGCGCGAGCGCTGCAATCAGGCGCGCATTGCCACAGGCCCAGCCGAGTCGCCAGCCGGTCATGTTGAACGTCTTGGAGCACGAATGGAACTCCATCCCCACGCGCTTGCCACCGGGCCGCTGCAACAGGCTCGGTGGACGAACGCCCTCGAAGGCGAGCTCGGAGTAGGCCAGATCTGAAATGATGGTGAGCCGATGTCGCGTGGCGAACCGAATGGCCGCGTCGAACTGGTGCGCCTCGGCGATGGCGGCGGTGGGATTGTTGGGATAGTTGAGGTAGAGGAGTTTCGCCCGTCGCACGGCTGATGTCGCAATCGCTGTCACATCAGGGAAAAATCCGTTGGCAGGTTGTAGGGGGAGGTTGACGACTTGACCGCCAGCGAGGAAGACGCCGCTGCGATAGGCGGGATAACACGGATCAGGTATCAGCGCCACGTCGCCCGGATTGAGCAGTGCCAGCGGGACATGGACCAGCCCTTCCTTCGAACCGAGCAACGGGAGAATTTCTGTCTCGGGATCCAGGGTGACGCCAAACCGCCGCGCATACCATGCGGCAATCGCGTCGCGAAACGCCCGCAGCCCACGATTCAGCGGATACCGGTGTGTCGCCGGATCGCGCACCGCCTGGCAGGCGTGCTCGACGATGGGCGGCAGCGTCGGCTGATCCGGATCACCCACGCCGAGATCAATCACATCCTGTCCGTGCGCGAGCGCGGCGCGCTTGGCGCGATCCAGCTCGACAAAGAGGTACGGCGGTAACTGTCGGAGGCGTCGTGCCAGAGGACTCATCGCCTGCGCGTCAATCCCAAGACATCCTGCATGTCGTAGAGCCGCGGCGGCTTGCCGACGACAAAGCGCGCTGCCTGGAGGGCGCCGTACAAGAACGCATCACGGGAGGAGGCTCGATGCACCAATTCCACCCGCTCCCCTGGCGTGGCAAAGATGACCTGATGATCGCCGATGACATCGCCAGCGCGAATCGCATGGATACCGATCTCGCGATGCGACCGCCGCGGCTGGTCACCGCGACGGCCATACACGCCGACACGTCGGAGATCGCGGTGGCGCGCGGTCGCCAGCAGGTGTGCCAGCCGCTTGGCGGTGCCGCTCGGCGCATCGCGCTTACCCGCGTGGTGTGTTTCCACGATTTCAACGTCGTAGCCATCGCCCAACGCGCGGACGGCTTGCACGGCGAGTTGGAAGAGCACATTCACTCCTAAGCTCATGTTCGGTGACACCACGATGGGAATCCTGCGACTCGCGCGACGGATCACGGCGAGCTGTGTGTCGCTGAGCGCTGTGGTGCCGATCACCATGGGACAGCGCAGGCGCGCCGCAGTCGTGGCGTGGGCCGTCGTGGCGTGCGGCGTGGAAAACTCGATGAGCACAGCCCCTCGCTGAGCGATCGAGGTGATGTCTGCGGTGATCCGCACACCCAGCGAGCCCTGCCCCAGGCACTCGCCCACATCCTGCCCCACCGAGGGATGCGTTGGTGATTCAACCGCTCCGGCCAAGCGCCATGCTGGTGTCTGCCGAAGGAGCGTGATCAACCGACTGCCCATGCGGCCACAGCAACCGCTGACGATCACCCGTTGCAGACGGTGGCTCATCGCGTCCTCGCTCGCGCAGGCCGCGCCGAGACGCTGCGCGTGACCGGCTTGCCACCTTTGAGCAGTCCGTACGCTTCCAACGCGGCGTGGAGCTTGCCGTGATTCGCTGCACTCATCCCACAGAGCGGCAGTCGCAGCTCTGGATCAATCATCCCCATCAGGCCCATCGCGGTTTTCAGCGGAATCGGATTCGTCTCGAGGAACAGGGCCTTGACGAGCGGCAGCAATCGTTGATGCCAGGTGCGTGCCTCCTGCATCTGCCCCTGCTCAAACGCACCCACGAGTGCGGCCACATCGCGTGGCACGATGTTCGCAGCGACGGAAATGACGCCAACGCCACCAATCGCCAGGACGGGTAACGTCAGACTGTCATCGCCTGAAATCAGCGCAAAGGACTTGCCGCAGAGCTCGACGATGCGACTCATCTGCTCCAGGTTGCCACTCGCCTCTTTGATGCCCACGATCCCCTGCAACTGAGCCAGCCGCGCCACCGTCTCAGGCTCCAGGTTCACACCCGTCCGTGACGGGATGTTGTAGGGGATGAGTGGCAACTCCACCGCCTCAGCGATGGCCTGAAAGTGCAGGTACAACCCCTGCTGCGTGGGGCGGTTGTAGTAGGGCGCAATGAGCAGCGCCCCATCCGCGCCGGCACGCTGCGCGTGTTGGGTCAAGCGAATGGCCTCGGCAGTGCTGTTGGACCCTGTGCCGGCGATCACAGGAATTCTGCCGCGGGCGGCCTGGATGACGAGCGCAATCACGCGTTCATGCTCGGCATGCGAGAGCGTCGCTGATTCGCCTGTCGTGCCACACGGCACCAGCGCGGCGGTGCCCGCGGTCACATGGCGCTCAACCAACGACTGGAGGGCCGCTTCATCCACACGCCCCTGTCGAAACGGTGTGACCAACGCGACCATGGAACCTCGAAAGCGCACCATCGTTTAACCCTCCCTCCACATCAAACGCCCAGAAAACACGACGCGGGCCGGTCCTTCCAAGGAGATCTCCTGGATGGTTGACGTGTCCGCCTGAAATCGCACGCAGAGTGTTTCGCCACTCTGGGTCACCACGCGCACCGGTGATCGTCGGTGATAATATTTCCACAGAATCGCTGCGGTGGCCGTGGCACCCGTGCCGCAGGCCAGGGTTTCTTGCTCCACGCCGCGTTCGTACGTGCGCAGACGCACAGTGCTGCGTCCCACCTGGACGAAATCCACGTTCGTACCCTGCGGAGCGAAGTGCCGATGGCACCGGAGGGCGCGGCCCAAGCCCAGCACATCCACGTGCGCGACGTCGGGCACCACCAGTACGGCATGAGGGACACCGACCGTCACCGTCGCCACCTGAGACGAGCGACCGCGCACTCGCAGTGTCTGTTGCGCAAAGGACCGTGGCTGAGGCATCCGCAGACGAACCCGTGTCCCGTTGAGCACATGCGCCGCCAGGATGCCAGCGCGCGTCTCGATGGCCATCTGCCGCCGAGCCCACCCCGCCTGATACGCATGGAGTGCTACACACCGTGCCCCATTCCCGCACATCGCTGGCTCGGACCCATCGGGATTAAAGATGCGCATCCGTAGATCGCCGCGTCGTGAGCGCTCCGCCACCACCAAGCCATCCGCGCCGATGCCACGCCGTCGGTCGCAGGCCCAGCGGGCGAGCGGGGCGAATCGCCGGAAGCGGCGTCGGCGATTGTCCACAACGACAAAATCGTTGCCTGCTCCGACGACTTTGGTGAAGGGCACGGTGATCGCGGTCACTGCCACAGCTCCTGGGGGATGACTTCCTGCCGGATCAAGTCTTGCAGTTTTTCCCGTCGTCGCACGACGAAATATTTCTCCCCGCGCACCATGACCTCAGCCGGCTTGGGTCGCGAGTTGTACTGTGAGGCCATCGTAAATCCGTAGGCCCCAGCGCCCATGATAGCCAAGAGTGCGCCGGTGTTCACCACCGGCAGCTTCCGGTCCTTTGCAAACGTGTCCCCAGTCTCGCAGACAGGGCCCACGACATCGGCGACCATCTCCTGCTGGGGCGCGGCGTCTGCGACGACAGGCTGAATGTCGTGGTAGGCCCCGTACAGCGCTGGGCGGATGAAGTCATTCATGCCGGCATCCACAACGACAAATGTCTTCTGGGCTGTCTCTTTGAGGTACAACACCCGTGTGATTAAGACACCAGCGCTTCCGGCGATGAACCGTCCTGGTTCTAAGATCACCTTGAGCTGCATCTGTTTCAGCAAGGGCAGCACCGCTTGGGCAAATTCTTTCGCAGTCTGGGGCTTCTCCTCCTCGCGATAGACAATACCCAACCCGCCTCCAATGTCGAGGTACTCCAAACCGACACCCAGTTGAACCGCTTGCTCGACGAGGAGACTCACGCGCGTGATCGCTTCCACAAATGGCTTCGCCTCGGTGATCTGCGAACCGATGTGCAGGTGCAGTCCCTTGATGTCGAGATGCGGAAAGCGAGCATGGTCACGGAGCAGCGCTTCGGCCGTGTCAGGATCCATGCCAAACTTGTGGCCATGCGCGCCGGTCATGATGAAATGATGCGTCTCTACCTCCACCCCAGGATTGATCCGCAACGCCACGGCCGCGCGCTTGCCCAACTGGGCCGCGAGGCGCTCGACCTCAGCCAGCTCCGCGGCCGACTCGATGTTGATGAGGAGCACGCCCACACGAAGCGCTTCGCGAATCTCGTGTTCCGTTTTGCCGACGCTGGCAAACACGATTCGCTGGGGATCGCAGCCCACGCGCAGGGCCTTGTAGAGCTCTCCACCGGAGACGACATCGAGTCCTGCACCCGCGTTGACCAGCGTCCGCAAGACCGCCAGATTCGAGTTCGCCTTGACAGAAAAACAGACCAGGGGTGCAATGCTCCGGAAGGCGTGCACGAGGCGCGTGTAGTGATCGAGCAGCGTCTGCGCACTGTAGATGTAGACCGGCGTTCCCGCGGCCTCGGCAATGGCCTGGACGCTCACCCCTTCGCAGCAGAGCTGATTATGGCGGTACTTAAAGTGATGCATGGTTACCGTGTTCCCAACGCACGTTCCCACCGCGCAATGGCGCGCTGTACCAGCACAGGGTTCGTGCTACCACTCGATTGTTTCATCTGCACCGCTCTCAAGGGGTCAAAGAGTTGCACCGCCTCCTCGTCTATGGCGGGGGCAATCTGCTGGAGTTCTGCCAACGACCAATCAGTCAACGCGCGTCCCTGCTGCTCAGCCAGCCGTACGAGTTCACCGACCGCTCGATGCGCCTCCTGGAACGCCATACCGTTGCTGACCAACTGCTCGGCGAGCTCCGTCGCCATCAAGCGAGGATCGCTGACCAACCGCGCAGCCTGCTCGCGACGCACGCGCAGATGGGGAATCAGGCGCTCCAAGATGGCTAAGTTCTGGCGCGTCAGGTCGCACGCCTCAAACAGGGCGCGTTTGTCGTGTTGCAGATCGCGGTTGTAGGTCAGGGGCAGCCCTTTGAGGATAGTGAGCACAGCGATGAGATCGCCGTAGAGAGCGCCGGTGCTGCCACGTATCAGCTCCAACACATCCGGATTTTTCTTCTGAGGCATCGCGCTCGAGCCAGTGGCAAAGCGATCGGGCAACTCCAGCAACCCAAATTCCATGCTGCACCAGAGAATCCAGTCTTCAGCGATGCGCGAGCAGTGCATCCCCAGGATCGCCAACGCGGCCAACAGCTCGACGACAAAATCGCGATCGCTCACGGCATCCATGCTGTTGTCACTCACCCGACTAAAACCCAAGAGCTTCGCCTGGTACTGGCGATCAAGCGGAATCGCCGTGCCGGCCAACGCCGCCGAACCCGTGGGCAAGACATCCACGCGCACGCAGGCATCCTGCAGACGGTCGCGGTCGCGCTGCAGCATCTCGACGTATGCGAGCAGCTGATGCGCCAGTGAGACCACTTGGGCGCGCTGGAGATGCGTGTAGCCGGGAATGAGCACCTCCTGATGGGCCTTGGCCAGGCGCACGAGTGCCCGTTGCACGTGTGTGATTTGCGTCTCCACATGGAGGATTTCTGCTTTGCCATAGAGACGAAGATCCAGTGCGACTTGGTCATTCCGACTCCTGGCGGTGTGGAGTTTGCGGGCCACCTCTCCCACTTGGCGCTCCAGCAGCTCGTGGATGGCGGTGTGCACATCCTCCGCATGGGGATTGAGGTCAATGACGCCGCGCTCCGCTTGCGAGAGCAACAGCGTCAGTGCTCGCACGAGTTGGGTCCCTTCGCGACGGGTCAGCACGTGGGCCTTGACCAGCGTTTTCACATGCGCGATGGATCCGCGCAGATCATACGTGGCTAAGCGCTGATCGAACGCGAGGCTGTGGGTGAAACGTTCCACCGCCTCATCCGTCGCTGTGGCAAAGCGACCGCCCCAGAGTTTCATCGTTTCCCTGACCTCTGGCCCCTGGTCCCTTGTCCCTCATAGGGCAATCCCCACAACCGGATGAAACCCTCCGCCCACGCTTGACGGAAGACATCGCCAGCCCCATACGTCGCCAATTCCCGATGGTACAACGCCTGCGGTGACCGACGGCCCACGCTCATACAACGACCGGCCATGAGCTTCACGCGGACCGTCCCGCTGACGTGCTGTTGGGTGGCTTCCACGAAGGCATCGAGCGCGACTCGCGCGCGCGTAAACCACAGACCAAAGTAGATGAGCTGGGCGTACTTGAGGGCCAACTGCTCTTTGAGGTGTAACAGCTCCCGGTCAAGGACTAACCGTTCCAGCTCCGCATGGGCTTCATACAGGATCGCGGCGGCTGGAGCTTCGTAGACCTCGCGTGACTTGATGCCCACGAGACGATCTTCAATCAGATCCGACCGTCCAACGCCATAGCGTGCCCCGAGGACGCTCAGTCGCTGGATCAGTGGCACGCCAGCCACGCGACGACCGTTCAGGTGCGTGGGCACCCCTCGCGTAAAACCGATCTCGAGGTAGGTGGGCCGACGCGGGGCGCGCTCCGGCGGACGGATGGAGCGATACGTCTCCGACGGCGGCTCGTGCCACGGATCCTCCAACACGCCACATTCGATACTCGTCCCCCAGAGGTTGCGGTCCATGCTGTAGGGGGATCGTTGGGTGACTTCGATGGGAATGCGATGCTGCTGGGCAAAGGCGATTTCCTCTGCGCGGGACGTGAGTTCCCATTCGCGCACTGGCGCAATAATCTTGAGCGTCGGATCTAAGGCGGCAATCGTCACCTCAAATCGCACTTGATCGTTGCCTTTGCCGGTACAGCCGTGCGCCACAGTGGTGGCGCGCTCACGATGAGCCACGTCAACCAACTTGGCGGCAATCAACGGCCGCGAGAGCGCGGTGGCGAGCAAATATTTGCCCTCGTACACGGCCTGGGCCTTGAGCGCATGGAAGACGTACTCCTCGACAAACTCGCGCTGGACGTTGAGCACATGCACACGCGAGGCACCCGTCGCTAACGCACGGCGTCTCGCGAGCGCCAGGTTTTCTCCTTGTCCGACGTCAGCTAACAGGGCAATGACCTCGTAGCCGCGGAGCTGCAGCCACTTCAAGCACACCGAGGTATCCAATCCGCCGGAATACGCTAAGATAATTTTCTGTTGTCCGTGAGCCATGAGTTACCCTCGCTTCAGCAATCGCACCAAGAGCGCCTTCTGCGCATGGAGCCGATTTTCCGCCTGATCGAAGATCACCGCGCGACGACTCTCCATCGCCTCATCGGTAATTTCTTCTCCCCGATGCGCCGGCAGGCAGTGCATGATGAGCGCCTGGCGACGCGCATGAGCGAGGAGCGCTGGCGACAGCGTAAACCCGCGAAAGGCTCGACGACGTCGCTGCGCGTGGGCCTCCTGCCCCATGCTGGTCCACACATCGGTATACACCACATCCGCCCCACGCACCGCCTGCCGTGGATCGTGCGAGCCGACCACGCGGACGCCGGTGCGCTGCGCGAGGCGGCGGGCGACGGATACCACAGCCGGCTGCGGCGCACAGCCGCGCGGTGTGGCATACGTCAGCGGCAGACCCATCAGCGCGCAGCCTTCGAGCAACGCATGCAACACGTTGTTCCCGTCGCCGATGTAGGCCACGCGCACCCCGCGCAGACGACCCAGGTGCTCGCGAATCGTCAGGAGATCGCCTAAGGCCTGACAGGGATGGGTCAGATCGCTTAAGCCATTGATCACGGGAACCGTCGCGTACTGGGCGAATGCTTCCACGTCGTTGTGCGCAAAGGTGCGCACGACGATCCCGTCCACGTAGCGCGACAACACGCGCGCCACGTCTTTGATCGGCTCGCGCACGCCCCACTGCAGATCCTGCGGCCCCAGATAGAGCGCCTGCCCACCGAGCTGCAGCATGCCCACTTCAAATGAGACGCGGGTGCGCATCGAGGGCTTTTGGAACAACAGCCCCAACACCTGTCCCCGCAACGGTTGCGACCGAGGCGTGGGCTGGCGTTTGAGTTGACGCGCAGCGTCCAACAGGGACGTCAACGCCGCCGGTGACCAGTCACTCAGACGTAGGAAGTGTCGGACGCTCGGCCTCATGCGTGGCATCCCTCGACCAGCGATGCTGTTAAGATGCGTAATCCTTGGATCAGTTGTGTTTTGGTGACGGTCAACGCAGGCAACAAGCGCAGCACGCGTTCCTGTGTACAGTTGATCAGCACCCGACGCTGACGACAGGCGTCTACGATCGGCTGTCCCGGTACCGCGAGTTCGACACCGACCATCAGCCCCACCCCGCGCACGTCGGTGATGACCGCATGGCGTGATTGCAATGTCCGCAACTCCTCGACGAGAAATCGCCCTAACGTGGTGGCGCGCTCGAGTAACGCCTCGCGTTCAATCGCGTCGAAGACGGCCAAGGCACACGCGCACGCTAAGGGATTGCCGCCGAAGGTCGCGGCGTGCGTGCCGGGACCGAGGACATCACCAAGACGACGATGGATCACCAGCGCCCCGATGGGAAAGCCACCCCCTAAGCCTTTCGCTAACACCAAGAGATCCGGTTCGATCTCAGCGTGCTGATAGGCAAACCAGCGTCCGGTGCGTCCCATCCCCGTTTGCACTTCATCCATAATCAAGAGGAGTTGTCGTTCAGTACACAACCGGCGCAGTCCCTGGAGGTAGTCTCGCGAGGCGACGCGAATGCCGCCTTCGCCCTGAATCGGTTCGACAAGAACGGCCACCGTGTTTGTGGTCATCGCGTGCTTGACTGCCTCCAGATCATTGAACGGTACGGTGCGAAAGCCCTCGGGTAACGGGGCAAACCCTTCCTGATACTTGGATTGACCGGTCGCGGCCAACGCCGCCAAGGTACGTCCGTGAAAGGAGCGCTCCATCGTGATGATCTCAAAGCGTCCCTGCCCCCACTTCCTGGCACATTTGATGGCTCCCTCGATTGCCTCAGCGCCGCTGTTCGCCAAAAAGACTTTGCCGTCGAAGGCGTGCTGTACGATGGCCTGCGCCAACGTGGCCTGCAATGGATGCAGAAAATTATTCGGCACATGCATGATCTTGCCACTCTGACTGCGCAACGCCTGGACGACTGCGCGGTGACAGTGGCCCAACAGCCCCACACCCCAGCCCGGAAACAGGTCGAGATATTCATGCCCGTCCACGTCCCAGACGCGACTCCCCTTGCCCTTGGTCAGGACCAGCGGTTGGCGCACATACGTCGGGGCCACGTACTGCTCGTAGCGTTGCAGGACGTTGTGCGTCGTCCCCAGGGTCAGCGTGTGTTGGTTCATGCGCGTTGTCCGTTCACCGTGTACCCTCAATGCACCAGCTCGGTCCCAATGCCTTGCTGCGTGAAGATCTCCAGCAACAACGCATGCGGAATCTTCGCATGAATGATGTGGGTCTTGCGCACGCCGTGATGCAGCGCCGCCACACACGCCTGGACTTTCGGCACCATCCCGCCGTGAATGACCCCACGGTGGATCAAACTGGCCACCTCTCCCGCCGACAGCGTCGGGATGAGCGATGCGGGTTGGCCCTCGTGTCGCAAAATGCCGCGCACGTTTGTCAAGAGCACCAGCTTCTCCGCCTTCAAGGCCGAGGCCACGGCACACGCAGCGTGGTCGGCGTTGATGTTGTAGCGATCCCCCGTGCGCCCGATGCCCACGGGGGCCACGATGGGCATCTGGTCCTTGTGCAGTGCCCGTCGGAGTTTCCCGGTCAGCACCTGCGAGACGTCACCGACAAATCCCAAGGAGGCCGTCGCCGCGTGTGGCCTGGCACACAGGACGCCGGTCATCCCGAACTCACGCCCGCCGACGGCAGTCGCCCCCAGTGCCCGTAAGCGACGCACCAGGATGCCGTTGAGTTCCTGCAACGTCTCCTCGACCACGGCCATCGTCGCTGCGTCGGTCACGCGCTGGCCGTGCACAAAGTGGGTGGTGACCCCACGCGCGCGCAGGCGTTCGGTGATGAGCGGCCCACCGCCGTGGAGGAGGATCGCATGGACACCCACGTAATGGAGGAACACCAAATCCTCCAACACGCCCTGCAGCACCTGCTCATCCCCGAGGGCACTACCGCCGTACTTGATGACCATGACCTTCCCGCGGAAGGCGCGGATGTAGGGCAGCGCCTCGATGAGGATGTCAGCTTTTTTGATGCTCGACGCAATCATCTCAGGTTGTGTAGCGGGCGTTGAGCCGCACGTAGCCTTCGGTCAAATCGCACGTCCAGAGCTGCGTGGCGGCCTGCCCGGCACGCAGATCAATCGTGACGTGCACCGTCTCGGCGCGCATCAGTGCACGCACGGCAGCCCGTGGGGCCGGTCGCTGACGTCCATCGGCCACGATGAGACGACCGTTCACCAGGACCCGCAGACGCTCTGGCGTCACGTGGACTCCTGAGGCGCCCACCGCCGCGACGATCCGCCCGACGTTGTCATCGCTCCCGGCCAGCATCGTCTTGACGAGAGGCGAGTTGGCCACTTGACGGGCACAGCGTTCCGCCTCACGAATCGAGCGGGCATGGATCACGCGAATGGCCGCTACTTTTGTGGCCCCTTCCCCGTCGCGGACTAAGAGGTGTGCTAGTTGCGCTGCCAGCCGTGTCAAGTGCGCGGCAAACTGATGAAACGCGACCCCCGCGCGGGTGAT